>OLGD01002600.1_pt1 | contig 20039 bp, 16 predicted proteins | sample 1605311 | NCBI WGS metagenome assembly OLGD01 (sample SAMEA3888917, study PRJEB22519) | human gut metagenome | biome: human gut; feature: human-associated habitat; material: faeces | place: Denmark | collected 2010
TAACTCGTTGATTGATAAGGATGTTGTAGAACATAATTTTCAAGGAGGGCGTGGATGGGTACAAAGCACTATACATAATCATATATGCGTGCGCGTACGAAAGACAGAAAAGAGCAAATTACCCATATCCCACGAAGAAATGGCACTCTACGAGCCTAAAAGTAGCGAATGAAAAAAGAATGCGAAGCCCTAAAAGAAGAACTTCACATTCGCAAGATGAAAAAAAGGATTGAAAAAGAAACAGTATATATTGGTTAGATGAGGTATTTATTTTTTTTCCGCTGAGTGCGCACATAGTTTTGTTCCAGCAAATCATCATTAAGAATCAATGAGTAAACGGCCTTATTATTGTATGCTTCCTCACCCCTTCCACACCACTGAAACGGTTTATTCATCGGCATTAACGGGTGGAAGGGGTTGTAGATAGGGAAACAACTGAATAATAATTACCATAACGGCTGCGCGAACGAGGAAATCCCAATGGGGCAAGCTGTTGCGCAAATGCATTCGGATTTATTCCCCGCATGGCTGCCGGATTCTGCTTCTTCAAGACCTTAAAAATGTCGGCAGCCGAAAGATGCAGCACCACTCCATTCTGATCTTCAGCAGTGGAAGGACGAAAACAGGAATGAAGAAGTTCTTCCATCAAATTGCAACGCTGGAATGCCCGATTATGCTCCTGCAACTCACATTCTTCCTCTGCCGTAAACCAATAACGGGCACCGGTCAGAAGTTCTTGCTTCAACTGGGCATAGATTTGTTTATGTTCGATATGGGAACAGTCTATCTTGCCTTTTACCTCAATGCAGAGAAAACGCCGACTTCCGGTAGGGTCGGCAAGCAGATCGAAACGATTGCTTGTACCAATGAAAGAGGCGATGCGCGGCAGGTTGCGATAGTTCCGCTGATAGGCTTTACAGAGGTTCAAATCTGCCATCTGCATCAGATTCTTCAGCAAAGGCATTTTCGACGCCGAGTATTTGTCGAACTCGTCAAGGTTCAGCAGTCCCATTTCCGACATCTTACGGGTGACGTTCCCTTTCGAAGTTAGTTCCACTTCGTCAGAATAGTAGCGGGACAGGCAATCGGGCATCAGGCATTTGCAGAAAGTGGATTTCAAAAACCCCTGTTTCGCACTGACAAGAACGGGGGCCACACTATTGGCATGCTTCCCGGTCATCCCCAGCCATTGGGCGGTGAGAGCCAGTAGCCAGATATGAAAATCTTTCAGCCACAGCGGGTCGGAAGAGACACGGCGGGCGAGCGCTTCGAGGCGGTCGATGCCATCCCAGACGGGAAGTTCGTCCATATAGAGGTGGAAAGGATGATAGCCGGGGACGCAGGTGGAATAAAGGTAACGGCTGATATCCTTGTCCCAACAGGCAATGCCGTGTGCATGGGCTTCAAGGCAAAGGGTGTTCAACTCCCGCTTCCCAACGGGAGAAAAGCCCTCTCCTACTTTGCCTGCCGGGCGGTATTCGGTTTCTTCCGTCAGCAGATTGTAGCGGAAATCATAAGCGGATTGCAGAAAACGGTTCACGTGGTCTGTCAAACTGACCGGAACAGGCTTGATTAAAGCGGCCGACACTGTTTTTACCTGTTGCGTTGTGGCGGGTACGTTTTGCTCCGGGAGCATTTCCGGCCGATTTTCCGGTGGTTGTTTTTCGTCCTTCCAGTTTTCTAAAAGGTGGGTGATGAATTGAATGATTTTTGTCTTCATAATTTTACTATTTATTAGTGATTAATGCACGAATTTACTACACGGGAAGGGCGGTTTACAAGCATTTAGAAGAAATAATTATCATTTTACACCTTTATAGAGGAGTGGCTTTATTTACGTCTTTATTACTAAGAGATGGCGTGTTAAAAGGGGAGTGTTATGAAAGACCGACTGGAGTCATTCGAGTGAATAACCAGAGTTGTTCATTTGAACAACTTCAGTCGGCTGAACGAACAACTCCAGTGGGTCTTTTATAAGAGTTAGGCTAAAGTTTGCTATCTTTATAGATAAAGGGGGACATTACGCTATCATTTATAGAACGTCGTATCTGACGGAAACCTAAATTTAAAACATCGTGGAGCAGACACAATTGACGGGTGCCCCGAAGCGAAACTTCATCGGAGTGAACAGGGACAAATAATAACCGTAGACAGTCCTTCCACACGTTAAGGCCGATGAACAAAGGGATAGAAGGAGGTGGAAGGGGATATGATAATAGAAGTTCTTTATTTTGACGCGCCTTCTACCACCTGCCAAACTTGTTCACAGATGCTCTTCATTCCCTTTATAGAAGGATGCCCCCATTGTTTCTCGATATCATGCAAACAAATATTGGTTACTCCGTAATGGCGGCAGATTTCCGCCATCGAACCAGTCACTTCATCAGAGAGTCCGGTGTTTGTGATATTATAGATTTTAGTATCCGGATAGTGCTTCGTCAGATAATCCATCAGCCGACAAAAGGCCGGACGGAAATTATAAAGGTCCGCTTTGCTCCAACCGGCATATTGATAGTTGCCGATGGGGGCTTTTGCCCAACTGTCGTTAGTGCCGCCAAAAACCAAAAGGATATCGGGATTGCCCAGATCATCCATGCGGGTGACGAAAGAACGGTCTGAATAATCCGCTTTTTCATAGCCGGTATGGCAAACGGTAGAGCCGGAATAAGAATTATTACGTTCCAACCGGTAGCCGTGCTCATTGACGAAAATGTACCACCACGTCTCCTCTACCCGCTGCACATCATTTTCTTTCTTGTCTTCGGGCACACCATACCAACAAAGATTCGTATCGGGGGTGACATAACCATAATACGTGGAGTATGAATCTCCAAGAATAGATACCTTCTTTTGCGCAAAAGCTCCTGATACGAAACTGGACAGGAGTGCGACAAGCAATATTAGAGAATTACGTTTCATATTAAAATACACTTTTACTATTACCTTAATAATTCAATCGCAAACACGACATACAAATATATCGAAAATAATTCATCAAGATATCTTTTTCCGTAAATACAGACATATCTACACTAAACTTTCTTTCTGCACAACAGAATAATGATTGTAGTAGTGAAATCTCCCGCTGCAACGGCAAGCCAAATCCCCGTCACTCCCATCCATGCAGGCAACACGAAAAAGAACAGCACCGGCAGCATACCCCGCAACAAGGTGAGCCTCATCGCACGATTTATCCGTTCGATACTGGTGTAATACCCGATAGCGATGACATTGATTCCGAAGAAAATATAATCGACGGCAAACAGGGGAAGACCGGCAACTGCATACTGCCAGGCATGACTTTCCCTGTCCGGCAAGAACAGCGAAACAATGTCTCCGGAGAAATACACGAACAGCCCGCTTATCATCAAAGCAAAAATAACGGCAGAGGTCACTGATAAGCGCAATGCCTTATTGGAACGCGCAATCTGTCCGCAGCCATAATTATAGCTGATAATGGGTTGTGCCGACTGAACCATCGCATTGAACACCATGAAAATAATGGGAAACAGATAGCAGACGATACTATAAGCCGCTACCCCGTCGGTTCCCAAGTGACTCATAAACACGTAATTGCCCGCAATAGCCATTACGGCAATGGTGACTTCGCTCAAACAGGATGACACGCCGAGTTTCAGCATATACCACGTATTCCTCAGTGTCAGCCGGATGCTCTTGACGCTCACCTTCAAACGGGCAAACCGGATAGCCACAGACGGACGGAACAAATAAATCAGCAACATGAAGGTTCCGACCAACTCGCCCAGGTCGGTAGCAATGGCAGCACCGAAAAGCCCCCATCCGAAAATGAAGATGAAAATATAATCGAGCAGGATGTTGACAAACGTAGCCGCCAGCATGGCCCACATGGCAAAATTCGGGTTCGTCAGGCGCACAAAGAAAGGCAGTGCCACCAGCAACACCGTGGACGGAATGGATATGGAGAACCAGAACAGATATTCCGCCGCCAGTTCCGTCAGATGCCCTTCGGCTCCCAGCAAGGTTACTGCCGTTTCCGGAAAAACAGTCAGCAATATCCCCATGGCAACACTGACAATCGTCAGCATGACTACCGCCTGTGTAACGTTGATATTAGCTATCAGCCGCTTGCCACGCGAGAGGTTGATGGATGCGAGAATACCTCCCCCCATACCAAACATCAGTCCCAGCCCGGCGGCAATCATAAAAACAGGTGCCGCGATATTCACTGCCGCAATCGCATCGCTGCCTATTCCACGTCCCACGAATATCCCATCGACCACGGTAAACAACGCGGATGACACCATACCCAACAACGTGGGGAAGAGTTGTTTTGTATACAACTTGCCCACACTCATGTTTCTGAAATCCAGATTATCCCTTTGCATATCTCATTGTTTTTAAAAAAGCGGGGCAAAGGTAGGACTCATAAAATTGCTGATACTTAACAAATGGTAATTAAAGCAATTTCTTTATCTTTGTGCTTTAGAATATTATAAATCAACCGGATTATGAAAACTTATCTCAACATTTTCTTTCTGTTCCTGATTCTCTGCACTGCATGCGGAAATCGTAAAGCATCTGACAATCAAACAGAAGACATTAAAAGTGACAGCACAAAGATATTTGCCCTGCCCGTCATACCAGCTTTGCTGAATACTCCCGAATCGCGCGCAGATTATCTGGTACGCCACTACTGGGAAAATGTGGATTTCGCTGATACCACCTATCTCGACCATCGGGAAGTGATGGAGCAGGCATGGGTGGATTATATCGACATTATGAAACTCGTGCCGGAGGAAACTGCTATCAGTGCCATCAAACAGATGTATAAGGATGCGGGAAAGAAGAAAAAGGTTTTCTTCTTCTTCACGGATTTGGCCGAAAAATACCTGTACGACCCGAACTCGCCCATGCGGAACGAAGAACTTTATATTCCGGTGCTGGATGCCATGCTGGAAAGCAGCGTGCTGGATGATACGGAGAAGATACTTCCGAAAGGACGGCGGGATCTGGCAGAACAGAACCGTCTGGGAAGACAGGCGGAAGATTTCACCTATACGCTGGTATCGGGAAAGAGCGGTACGCTATACGGGGTAAAGGCAGACTACACGCTGTTGTTCATCAACAATCCGGGATGCCATGCCTGCGAGGAAGGCATTAAGGAGTTGAAGCAAGCCCCTGCCATCAACAAGGAATTTGAAGCGGGAAACTTGAAGATATTGTCTGTTTATCCGGATGAAGATAAAGAGGAATGGGAAAGACATCTGTCCGATTTCCCGAAGGAGTGGATAAACGGGTATGATAAGAAATTAATGATTAAGGAAAAGAACCTGTATGATTTGAAAGCAATACCTACTTTGTATTTGCTGGATAAGAATAAGAAGGTGTTGCTGAAAGATGCGGTTGTAGGACAGATAGAACAGTATCTGCAACAGCGGCAATAACGTTAAAATCCCCTTTCGCCACTCTCACCGGGGTTATGAAATCCGGAAAAAAGGAGCAAAAGGGGATGAAGAAACGAGAGAAGAGAGAGTATGTAACTATAGGTCCCGGATTCCACTCCGGGACTTTCTTTTATTCCCTACCACCGCCCAAGGCCTGATAGAGATTAATAATTCCTTGTATTTCATCGAACCGGTCGGCTATCTGCGTCAGTTGGGCAGAGAGCAGGGATTGTTGTGCGGTAAGTACTTCCAGATAGGTGGAATTACCATGCCTCATCAATAACTGGGTGCTGCGCACGGCGGTTTCCAGAGAAGTGATTTGCCCGTCGCGCAGCTCCGTCTTATCACGGGCCACCTGCACCTGCATCAGTGCATTGTTCACTTCGCTACCTGCATTCAGTAGGGCTTGCTGGAACGAAAGTTTAGCTTCTTCCTGTTGGGCTTTGGCTATTTTCAGTTGCGCCATGTTCAGACCTTTATTGAATAAAGGTTGCGTCAGCGAGCCGACAGCAGACAACAATAGTTTTCCGGGATTGATAATCATGCTTCCGGCAGAGTTGGTCCAGCCCGCCGTGCCACTCAGTGTGATGGACGGATAGAATGCCGAACGGGCGGAGTTGGTGCTATAAAAAGCCTGCGCCAGCGAGAGTTCCGCACTCTTCACATCGGGACGGCGGGAAAGCAACTGCAAAGGCACGCCGACAGCAAGCTCTTGCGGAAAGTCCTGTCCCTCCAGTTTTCCCCGGTCAATGGCATCGGGCACATCGCCCAACAGAATGGAAAGGGAGTTCTCCACTTCACGAATCTGCTGCTTGATGTCGAGCAAAGAAGCCTCCACCATGTAGCAATTTGCTTCGGTCTGGGCTACTCCGGCCTCATCCGTCATGCCCGCCGCTTTCATGGCGCGCATGGTCTTCACGCTTTCGCGCCATTTCACGGCGGTTTCGGCAGAGACGTTGTATTGGGCATCGAGCATTAATAAGGTATAATACATATTGGCAACATTGGCTATCAGCGATGTGGTGACGGCTTGTTCATACTCCAGACTTTGAAGATAGAGAGCTTTCGCACGGCGTTTCGCATTGGTCAGTTTGCCGAAAATATCAATCTCCCAACTGGCGGATGCAATGCCGGTGTACGTCCAGGAGCCTTTGGATTTATCGAAGCTGCTGACACCACCTTGCGGGGTCAGCATAAACGAAGGCAGGTACGCCAAGCGGGCGGAAGAAAGAGCGGCTTCCGCCTCTTTGATGCGCCAGTGAGCGGACTGCAAGTCGGTGTTGCCTTGCAGCGCGTGCTCGATGAGAGATTGCAGTTGCGGGTCAGTGAACAACTCCCGCCAGGAGAGGGAGGCGATAGAGGTGGTGTCTTCCACTTCTACATCCTGCCCGTAAAGTCCGTCGGTCTTGACTTCGGGACGTTCATATTTGGTATAGATGCCGCAACTGCTCAACAATAAGGCTGCGACAGCTAAAGTGATGATTTGTTTCTTCATTATTTATATGTTTAATTCGTTAGAAAATGATAATTTAGCAGAGTGATATGTGGAGTATCTCAGTTCCCCTCCTCCAGTCGGAGGAGGGGTGCCCAAAGGGCGGGGTGGTAGGTGAGAAAGAATTCCTTTTTATGATTAATAGGTATTTTATCGCTTACCTACCACCTCCCCCCGTTGGGGTACTCCTCCTCCGACTGGAGGAGGAGAATGAAGATACTACTGCCAATCAGCTACCGCCCGCTAAATTATCATTTATGTGATTCCTCTATTTCTTTCTTACTCACTTCCATCTCCTCCTCAATCTGCCAATCTTTGGTCGGCATGGATTGTGCCGGACGAAGACGTTCCTGCAACCACTGGAAGGTGACAAACAGAGCCGGAACGATGAAAAGCAACGCCAGTGTACCGATAGTCATACCACCTACTACACCCGTACCCAACGAACGATTACCGTTAGCACCTACTCCGGTAGCTACCACCAGCGGGAATAGACCGAAGATCATAGTGAGTGCCGTCATCAGGATAGGACGCAAACGGGCTTTAGCCGCACTGACCGCAGAAGCAATCAATCCCATGCCAGCCTTGCGGCGTTCAGCAGCATACTCCGTCAACAGAATGGCTGTCTTGGCAAGCAAACCTATCAACATAATCAAACCTGTTTGCAGATAAATATTATTCTCCAATCCCGCCATCTTAGCAAACAGGAACGTACCCATCAACCCCACCGGAACAGCCAGAATCACCGCAAACGGAACAATGAAACTTTCATAAAGCGCACTCAGAATCAGGTAAATCATCAGAATACAGATAGCGAAGATAATCACCGTCGTACCGCTTTGCTGGTTTTCCTCACGTGTGATACCACCGAAATCGTAACCGTAACCTTTCGGCAGACTTATTTCCGCCGTTTCTTTCACGGCACGGATGGCGTCACCCGTACTATATCCCTCGGCAGGCATGGCATTCACCGCAATGGAGTTGTACATATTGAAACGACTCAGCGTCTCGGCGCCATACGTACGCGTCAGCGTAACGAACTGGCTCAACGGAGCCATCTCACCATTTGCCATGCGCACAAAAGCGTTATCCAATGAGCTTTCATCCATACGATACTGCGGGTCGGCCTGAATCATCACCTTATATACTTTAGAGAAACGGTTGAAGTTGGACACATACTGTCCGCCGTAGTAGCCCGACAGCGTAGAGAGCACCGCATCGGAAGTGATGCCGGCACGCTTGCACTTGGCAGCATCCACCTCTACCATCCACTGCGGATAGCGCACATCGAAAGTAGAATAGGCCATAGAGATTTCGGGACGCTGGTTCAAGGCACCCAGATATTGCTGGGTGGTCTGGAAGAATGTATTCACATCCGTACCCAACTTATCCTGCACATTCAGGTCGAGAGCGTTACCCATACCGTAACCCGGAATCATACCCGGAGCAATGGCGAATACCGTAGCATCCTTGATGTCTGCCGTGCGGGCATAAATCTGTCCGATGACCGCCTGCACCTGGTCTTCTTTCTTCGTTCGTTCATCCCAGGGTTTCAGTTTCACTACAATCATACCGAACGAGTTTCCCTGTCCGGACAACAAGCCGTAACCGGTCACCTTCTGAATATGTAGTTTCTGCGGCATACCTTCCAGGCGTTCCTCAATGCGAAGCATAATCTCGTCCGTCGTCTTCAGAGAACTACCCGGAGCCGTGCTTACATTGACAAACAGTACCCCTTGGTCTTCATCAGGCACGAGACTGGTCTTCGTAGAGTTCATCAGAACCACCAGCAACACCACCGAGCAAGCCAGCAACGACCACGACAGCCAGCGGCGTTTAATAAAGAACAGCACCGCACCTTTATACTTCTCAACCACCACATCAAAAGCCGCATTGAACGCCCTGCGGAAACGTGCAGCGAAATTATTCTTCTGCGTGCCGTCTTCATTAATATAAGGTCTCAGCAACAGGGCGCAAAGTGCCGGACTCAGCGTCAAAGCGTTAACGGCCGAGATACCTACGGCAACCGCCATCGTCAATCCGAACTGGGTGTAGAACGTACCGGACGTGCCACTCATGAACGACACCGGAATAAACACCGCCATAAATACCAGCGAAGAGGTGATAACCGCATTACTGATACCTTTCATTGCGTCGATACTTGCCATATAAGAAGACTTATACCCCACGTCGAAGCGCGACTGCACCGCCTCGACGACGACTATGGCATCATCCACCACCGTACCAATCACGAGCACCAGGGCGAACAGCGTTATCAGGTTGATACTGAATCCTGCCACTGCCATGAAAGCAAACGTACCAATCAGCGAAACCACGATACCCACCAGCGGAATCAGCGTGGAACGGATGTCCTGCAAGAAGACATACACCACCAGGATAACGAGGATGATAGCCTCAATCAACGTCTTCACCACCTCATGGATAGAAGCGAAAAGGAAGTCGTTGGAGCTCATCATCTGCGTGAGTTCTATGCCTTTCGGCAAGTCCTTGCGCACTTCATCCAGCAATTTATCGATGTTCTGGTTCACTTCCGTTGCATTGGAACCGGCCGTCTGGAACACCATGCAGGACACGCCATTATGCCCGTCCATGCCGCCTTTGTAGGCGTAGCTGTCCTTACCCAGCTCGATGTCTGCTATATCTTTCAGTTTCAGCACTTCGCCGTCTTCCGTAGAGCGGATAACGATTTCACCGAATTCTTCCGGTGTGATGAGACGGCCTTTATACTTCATGGTATACTGGTAAGTCTCGTCCGAGTTCTCACCGAACGAACCGGTAGCCGACTCGATGTTCTGCTCGGCAAGCACTGCCGACACATCCGACGGAATCAGTTTGTATTGCGCCATCACATCGGGTTTCATCCAGACGCGCATACTGTAGTCACCACCCATAATCATCATATCACCCACACCTGAAATACGGAGTATCTGCGGTTTCAGGTTAATGCTGATATAGTTGGACAGGAAGTTTTCGTCGTAAGAGTCGTCGGGGCTGTGCAGCGAAAACATCTGCAAAATACTGGTCTGGCGCTTCATGGTCGTCACACCCACCTGGGTAACTTCCACCGGGAGCTGTCCCGTAGCTTTGGACACACGGTTCTGCACGTTGACCGCCGCCATATCGGGGTCAGTGCCCTGCTGGAAATAAACGGTGATGGAAACCGTACCGGCATTGGTGGCGCTGGAAGTCATATAAGTCATGTTCTCCACACCGTTGATAGCTTCTTCCAGCGGTGCGATAACGCTCTTCTGCAATGTTTCCGCACTGGCACCGAAATAATTGGTGCTTACCATGACGGTAGGCGGGGCAATATCGGGATATTGTTCTACGGGCAGGGTAAACAGCCCGATGATGCCCAGGATGACAATCGTAATAGATATGACTGCCGAAAGTACCGGGCGTTCAATAAATGTTCTTAAATTCATGGATTAATCCTCCTTTGTTTGTTGATTAGCAGTTGGTTGTGCGGCAGAAGATGCTGCCTTCGGCTGTATCGGCGTACCTTCACGCAGCAAGCCCACTCCTTCGGCCACGATGATATCGCCCACACTCAAACCGTTATCTACTATATATTCTTTTCCTCCGTTCACACGGGTCACATCTACCGGAGCAGACTGTGCTTTGCCGTCTATCACCTTAAATACAAACACTTTATCCTGCAACTCATAAGTGGCCGCTTGCGGAATAACGATACAATTCCGTTTTTGAACAGGGACTACCACATTGCCCGAACCTCCACTCTGCAACAATCCGTCCTTATTGGGGAATACGGCACGCAGGCTGACGGTTCCGGTCGATGTATCTATCACACCGCTGATGGTCTCTATCTTTCCCTGCGAGGGGTACGTCGACTTATCATTCAGGATCAGTGAAATAGAAGGCATTTCTTCGAGCGCCTTGTTTTTGGAACCATAGCGGCGGGTCATATCCAGCAACTGGTTTTCCGTCATCGAGAAGTACACGTACATATCGGAATTATCGGAAACCGTAGTCAACGGTTTAGGCAAACTGGCACTCACCAAAGCACCCACACGATAAGGCAAAGTACCTACAACCCCGTCGGCAGGGCTTTTCACTTCGGTATACGAGAGGTTATTGGCAGCACTCACACGCTGCGCTTCCGTCTGCGCCAACTGCGCCTTTGCTGTCAACAGGTTATTGTAAGACGTCTGCAAGTCGAACTCCGAAATTACGTTCTGTGCAAACAATTCTTTCTTACTATCATACGTCAGTTGCGCGGTAGCCACACTTGCACGGGCTGCTTCCACATTGGCCTCGGCAGTCTGCAAAGCAGCACGGTAAGGCACTTGATCGATGATGAACAGCACTTGCCCCTTACGGACGGATTGCCCTTCTTCCACACAAAGCTTAGTTAGGAAACCGGATACCTGCGGATAAATGTCGATGTCTTGTCGTCCACGGATACTCGCTGAGTAGGTAGTTTGCAATTCTCTGTCGGAAGTCGTGATTCCCATCACTTCATACTCTGAATTGGTCTGCACGGTAGGAGCCTGTCCGCATGCTGCCAATGTCACACTACAGATGAGCGTCATCATCTGCTTTGTCAATCTCTTCTTTGTTATCATACTACAATCTTTAAATGAAAAAACTTCTTTTTCTAAATGTCGGCGGCAAAGGTATACCGTTTTTGAACAATAACTTGTTTCATTTGTCGCACTCCATTGTTCATTTTCGGAACAGCCTACTTAACGTTTGAAAAAGATATCCTACCTTTGTACCATCAAAATTCTCAAAAAGACAAGTATGAATCCATTATTAACTACCAAAGCAGAAACATTCAGAGCCGGAGAGGACGCTCTGGACTTTTACCGCAACCGCCTCATCAAACTGACCAACGGTGCACTCCTGTATTGTACCAAAGGGGAAGCGGATTTTAGTATAGATTTAGAGGAATATCACATCGTTCCCAATACGAACGTAATGTTGCTGCCCGGTTCCATTCTTTCATTGAAATCGGCCACGAAGGATTTCCGGGTACATTACTTCGCTTATTCGGGCGAAATGATAAAAGTTGCCTGTTTCCGTCTGGACCCGGCTTTCATGCATTTCATGAAAGAAAATGCGTGCTATACCCATACGGATCCCGAAGCGATAAGGGCCATCACGGGACTGATAGGTGCAAGCGCCGCCGTCTATGGCGACAAGGAAAACAGGTTTCAGAAAAGCATTGCCCAGAACCTGCTTCAGATATTCTTTCTGGATACTTATGATAAGGTGCAACGGTACTTCACCAAAGAACAACTGGAAGGGAGCAACCGGAAAGGGCAATTATTCAAGAAGTTCATCCACCTGGTACATACGCACTGCACCAACCAGCGGGATGTGGCCTTCTATGCCGAACAACTCTGCATTTCCACGCGATACCTCTCAGCCATCACCAGGGAAGCAGGCAATATTTCCGCCAAAGAAATCATTGATGAATTCCTGATGCTGGAAATTAAAGTGGCACTGCAATCCACCAACCTGTCGCTGAAAGAGATAGCCGACCGCTATAATTTCCCCGACCAGTCGTTCTTCGGACGGTATTTTAAAAAGCATACGGGGATGTCGCCTAAGGAGTATAGGATGACGAGGGGATAAAGGCACAGTAGGAAAGTACCAATCTAAACTGATTCAGAAAATTCGGAGGTTACTATTTTTTCGTTATATTTGCAAGGTACTTACTAATACTAATCAATTTTATGATGAAAAAACTTAACCACGCACTCCTCGCGGGTGCTCTTGCCTTGGCATGCACTTCGTGCAATAAAGAGCAAGAAACCAACTATCAAGTAATACCTCTCCCCCAGGAGGTAAGTCTGACACAAGGAAATCCGTTCAATCTAAACGGAAATGTTCTCATCGCCTATCCCGAAAACAATGCTTTGCTACAACGCAACGCAGAGTTCCTGTCGGAGTACATCCGGCAATCTACGGATTATGCACCGAAAATAAAAGCTATCGCGGCAGGCGAGCAAGTGACAAATGCAATCACACTGGGACTCGACCCGGGCATTGCCAACAAAGAAGGCTATGTGCTGACCACCACCCCCGAAGGTATCAGCATCAACGGCCAGACTGAAAACGGAGTATTCTACGGTATTCAGACTTTGCGTAAATCCATCCCCGCCGAAGCCCAAGGAGCAACCATCCTGATACCGGCAGGAGAAATTAAGGACGAACCGCGATTCCCGTACCGCGGCATGCACCTCGACGTAGGACGCCACTTCTTCCCCATCGAATTCATCAAGAAGTACATAGACCTGTTGGCACTTCATAATATGAATACTTTCCACTGGCATCTCACCGAAGACCAGGGCTGGAGAATTGAAATCAAGAAATATCCGAAACTAACAGAAATAGGCTCACAACGCAGCCGCACCGTAATCGGAAAAAATACGCAGGAATATGATAATACTCCGTATGGCGGTTTCTATACACAGGAAGAGGCTAAAGAAATCGTGAAATATGCACAGGAACGCTACATCACAGTAATTCCGGAAGTAGACCTGCCAGGGCACATGCTTGCCGCACTGGCTGCTTATCCCGAATTGGGATGTACGGGCGGTCCATACGAAGTGTGTCCGCGCTGGGGAGTATTTGAAGACGTGCTCTGCATCGGTAATGATAAAACCATGCAATTCCTGGAAGACGTAATGGGTGAAATCATCGAAATATTCCCATCGGAGTATGTACACATCGGTGGCGATGAAGCTCCGCGTGACCGCTGGAAAGAGTGTCCGAAATGTCAGGCGCGCATCAAAGCGGAAGGTCTGAAAGCGGATAAAAAACATACGGCAGAAGACCGCCTGCAAAGTTATTGCATGACGCGCATCGAGAAGTTCCTGAACAGCAAGGGACGCCGGATTATCGGTTGGGACGAAATTCTGGAAGGTGACGTAGCTCCCAATGCAACCGTAATGTCATGGCGCGGCATGGAAGGTGGCATCGAAGCCGCACAACTGGGACACGATGTTATCATGACACCAACCTCTTTCTGCTATTTTGACTATTACCAGACAGCAGACACACAGGATGAGCCGCTCGGTATCGGTGGCTACGTGCCCATTGAGAAAGTATATAGTCTGGAACCTGTGCCGGCAGCACTTACCAAAGAGCAAGGCAAGCACATTCTCGGTGCCCAGGCCAACTTATGGACAGAGTATATAGCCAGCACCGAACACGTGGAATACATGATATTGCCCCGTATGGCTGCCCTTGCCGAAGTGCAATGGACACAGCCCGAAAAGAAGGATTTCAAGGATTTCACCACACGTCTGGCCCGCCTGATGAAGTTCTATCAAAGAGACGGCTTCAACTATGCCAAGCATGTGTTCGACCTGAAAGCTGATTTCACGCCTGATACAGATAAGAAAGCGGTTGTAGTTACATTGAGTACCATTGACGACGCTCCTATTTATTATACATTGGATGGAACGGAGCCGGATAGTGCTTCACTGAAATATACAGAACCGATTGCCATTACTGAAACAGCAGATTTCCAGGCAGTGGTGATTCGCCCAGAAGGAAAGAGCAAAGTGGTGAGCAAGAAGATTTCTTTCAATAAGGCCACTTATTGCCCCATTGAACTGACGTTCCAGCCATCGGAAAAGTATAAATTCGGAGGTGCCGTCACTTTGGTGGATGGTATGAAAGGGAATGACAGCTATGCCACCGGTGCCTGGTTAGGTTTTGTAGGCGGCGATGTGGAAGCCATTATCGACCTGGGACAGGAAACGGAAATCAAGCGGGTGGCTACAAGTGCAGTAGTTGATATGAGTGCCTGGATTATGGGCAGCACGGGACTGGTGGTATCTGTATCTGATGATAATAAGGAGTTCCGCGAAGTAGCTTCAAAAGATATTCCGGCGGAAACAAATATAGATAAGAAAGGTGTGGAAAACTACGAGATCACTTTCGATCCGGTGAAAGCACGGTATGTGAAGGTGGTTATCAAACGTAGCCCCGCCCTGCCGAAGGGACATGCAGGTGAGGGCAAAGCGGCTTATATGTTCATTGATGAAATAGAAGTGGATTAAAAAATCAGAACTGGAAATAGATGAACGGCTGAATTTCCGTACTCTTCATCTGGATTACCAAGTAAATTAAAACAAGCATCAGTGCCGCCTTTCCCGCAAGGGGGAGGCGGATTACTGTTTTACAGCAGGCATTCTCCCAACGGTCGGGGCAGAAATGCAGGATGAATCCTAATGCCATCAGGGCAAATACTTCCCAATAGCCTGCAATCAACTGCGGGAAAAGTTGCGGGCGGAAAGTGGTACATATCTGCTTTATCATATCCAATGACGTGGAAAAGTCGGCATTGCGGAAGAATATCCAGCAGAAACAAACAAAATGGAACGTGATAAGTATGCCGAAGAAGCGGCGGATGCCGTGACTTTCTTCTCCCTTTTTCCGTCCGGTCAGGGTCATCCAGAATTTATGTGCAGCCAGAGCCACGCCGTGGAACAATCCCCAAACGACAAAATTCCAGGAAGCGCCATGCCACAAACCACCCAGAAACATGGTAATGATAAGGTTGGCATATTGCCGTATCTTTCCCTTCCGGTTTCCTCCCAAAGAGATATAAAGATAATCTTTCAGCCAACTGGAAAGTGAGATGTGCCAACGCCGCCAGAACTCGGTGATGGAAGCGGATTTGTAAGGTGAATCGAAGTTCTTGTTGAAGTGGAAGCCGAGCAGCAAGGCAATACCGATAGCCATATCGCTATAACCGGAAAAATCGCAATAGATTTGCAGGGCATATCCATACACACCCATCAGGTTCTCTACTCCGGAATAGAGCGTAGGATTATCAAAAATACGCTCTACAAAGTTCACACTGATATAATCCGAAATAATCGCTTTCTTGAAAAGACCGCTTGCTATCAGGAATATCCCCCGCCCGAACATCTCGTGGGAGACAAACAGCGGACGGCGAATCTGCGGGATAAAGTCGCGGGCACGCACAATGGGCCCTGCCACCAACTGCGGGAAGAAGGAAACATAAAAAGCGTAGTCCAGCAAATTGGTCAGAGGGGTTATGTCTTTGCGATACACATCAATCGTGTAACTGAGCGATTGAAAAGTGAAGAATGAGATGCCCACAGGGAGGAATATATCATAATGATGAAACGTGCCGCCCACAAGCGAAGCAAAAACATCTCCCAGGAAATTGGTGTACTTGAAGTAACAAAGCAAACCGAGATTGATGAAAAGGCTCACCACTACCCACGTTTTACGTTGCCAACGTACGGTACTGACCGCCATGAGACGGGCTATGAAGAAGTCCGCCACCGTGACAAGCGCCAACAGGAAAAAGTAAGTGCCGCTACTTTTATAATAGAAATAATAGGAGAACGCGGTTACAAACAGTAAACGTGCAGTCAGACGGCGTTGCAACAGCAGATATATCAGAATAAATGCTGCAAACAACCACAAGAAAATGCCGCTACTGAATATCATCGGCGCTTGCGGATCATACACAAATACATCTCGCAGACGGTTGAAGTCAATATCCCACATAATCATTATAGGCTTTTAAAAGGGCTTGATAAAATAATTCTCCCTGCAATACGTATCCCTCAGGAAGATAGTGCACATGGTCCGGACGCATCAGTCCGGCTTCCTGCCAGTTCAGGCAGGCACGTCTTCTTCCGCCCACAGCTTCGTACATATCCCACACGGCAAGTCCGTTATCGTCGGCAAAGCGCCGTATAGTTTCTACGGCAATGGAAGTGCGGGGGTTGATGCTATACGTGCGGCGGCGACGGCTTTTCCGGAAACTGTCATAAGAACCGGGGGGTGTCGTCATCAGCAAAGGGACGCCCGGCAGGCTGTCGCGGAGCATACGCACCAATTCGTCCATCTGGCGGTAGTGAACCAGGGTATTGTAACGGCGGTTATGGCTCTCGTTCGTCCCGAAAGAGAGAATAACGAGGTCGGGATGCAAGGCGGCAATTTCTGAGATGCGGTCGGGACGGGTGAAAGTGATGCAAAAAGCACCATTGATACCCTTATCTATATAGGAAACGGCACCGAAAGTTTCTGCCAGCAGTGTTCCGGTGGTGCGGGGAAGAATACGCCCACGGATATGACTGTCACCGACGTGTACGATACGGATGGTATCAGTAGAAAAGCCGGAGTGCAACAGGCGCAACTTCTCCCAGAAAGGGTTAAGGATGCCGAGACTATCCGTCAGTTCGTTGGCACCGGGTTGCCGGAAAGCAGTCGGGAAAGCGATTTGAGGAATGGAGACAGTGTCCGTGCGCTGGGAATAGGAACGGAGGGTGTCACAATCTGCCGTGACTTTGCCGAGAAGGGGACAGGAAGGAATAGGGTCCTGGGCACGGAGGGAAACAGTGCAGCATAAAAGAAAGGCGACAGTGAGAATAGCCTTCAGGGACGAAAAGCGAAGAGAGGCCGTGTCTAAAAAATAAACTTTATTCCGCTTCATAAGCCCTCCTCCTGTCGTACTGTTCCTTTCCATATACAAGCGCTTCATAAAGCAAACCTGCCAAGTGCTTACCTCCCCGGAAATTAATATGCGTATAGTCATAATTCGCCAAAGAAGGCTTGGCATGTACCAGATTTGCCATGCTTCCCTCTCCTCCCATCGCTTCGAACATATTCCAGAAAGCAATGTCGTTATCTGCCGCCAAGTTTTGTTGGTAACGCACCAGATTTTTAATACCGGGCATTGTGCGCAGGGTACCATCTTCCGTCTTATAGTCCCGGTCACCCACGCTAACTATCAAAATACCTGCTTGTGGAAATGCGTCCTTCAAATGATCAATGGTGGTCTGCATACCTGCAATGTATTTGTCATAATTCCGTCCACGTTCAGTAGCAACGTTCAGTCCGTATTGCAAGATAATCAGGTCATAAGGACGCTGCTCATTAAATTCATGCATCATCCATACAGGAATGGAGCGCAGAGTCAATCCCGAACTGCCACGCAACGAGAAGTTATCCAGAATAATCCCTTTTTTGCCATCCATAGCCAGACCATAAAATAAGGTAGAGTCCGCCTCATCAACTGTCCAACGGACAGAACCTACATTTCCATTCACCTGCATTTCCTGCAAGTCATCTGTAGCCAGAAAAGTACGGGTTTGCTTTTCATTCCGGTTGACATTCACAGAAAGGGTAACCTCCCCTTTGCTATAAAAGAAGATAGAAGCCTGTTCACACGTATCCAAATGGGAAGCATATTTGTTTTGTCCTTTCAATTCCACATAAGCACCGGGACGTGGGACAAAGTAATGTCCGGAAATACCTTGCTTCTTAAGGTCAAAGAAAGTAGAGTCCATTACAGAATGGCTTTGCCAACCACCAAACGAATGGCGCACAGTAGGACGGAATCCGCTGGTCATGGAAGTAATGGTTACAAAACCTACTCCGCAACCACCATATTTGTCCTGCAACATATTGCGCAAATCCGCGGTAAGAATATCCGCTTCAATAAAAGAATCTCCGAAAACTGCAATACGTACCTGGCGGGGACGTTGTGCCAGTTCATCCAAAGCCCGATAAAAAGGTGTCATACCGCGCAGAGTTGAATCACTGTAGTCTTCAATGCACGTCATACCTGCACGACAAGTATCTACAAAAGCAGGTTTCACCTTTGGTGCAGGCGGAAGCAAACTGTCCGGTTCTTCCGTCAACTCTTTCTGAGTACGCACATCCCCCAACAAGTCCACACGCCTCATCACATGTTTGCCTACCGTAAAACCGGGCAGAAAGTACATCAGTAACAAGCCCGCCAATATAATCAATGCCCAAATGCATGTATATTTCAGATAATTCTTTTCCATATTGCCCATAAAGGAGTTGCAAAGATAGGGAAAAGACATAAAAAGAAAGGGAAATCTTCACGTTTTGTAAGATTTCCCTTTCTTCCTCACAACTATATCGTTTTCTCAATGTTCCAGACAAATGCCCGGAGACCGAGTTGTTGAGTCTCCTCGTCCATCCGATGGAGTGCATCGAGTAACGGGTCTACTTTAGCTTCGTCTACAATAGTAATAATAGCAGAACACATACTGGGCCATGCATGACTCCCATAGTGTGGCTCGCCCGTTTTACTGCCACGTCCCTGCACTTGCTGCCAATAGCTGAATCCACGACAACCCTGGCGATCAAGTAAGGCCATGATGCGCTCGAAGAACGCCTGGTCGAATGTTATAAATACGGATTTCATATCTTTTTGATTTATTGTTTTTTAGGTTTTGTCATCTTCTCCTTATGAGCCTGATAGTAATCATTCAGTTCACGGTCTTTCTTGATCTTGCGACGGTTACGCCTGATACCAACACCGGCAAACGAACAATAAAGCACGGGAACCAGGATCAGCGTCAAGATGGTAGATACCGTCAGACCACCGATTACAGCCACACCCAGCGGTCGCCACATCTCGGCACCTTCACCTTGCCCTACAGCCATCGGCACCATACCGAGGATAGTAGTCAGTGTAGTCATTAATACCGGACGCAGACGGCTACGGCCTGCCGTAACCACAGAGTGGAGTACTGCCATACCGCGCTCGCGACAGAGCGTGATGTAGTCGATCAGCACAATACCGTTCTTCACCACAATACCGATCAACATGATTCCACCCAACAAACTCATTACGTTCAAGTTGGTGCCCGTGAAGAAGAGAGCCATCAACACACCGCTGAATGCAAACGGAATGGAGAACATAATAATGAACGGATAACTCAAAGACTCAAACTGAGCGGCCATTACAATAAATACCAGAATGATAATCAGTACAGCCAGTGTACCCAGGTCGGCGAACGAATCCTGCTGATCCTCGTACGACCCTGAAATCTGGATAGAAATACCGCTCGGCAAGTCCATCTTATCAATAATAGCATTACCATCGGCTACCACATCGCCCAACGGAACTCCGGAAATAACGGCAGATACCGTCACAATACGTTCACGATCCTTACGCTCGATAGTAGGAGGAGCCGAACGCTCAACTACTTTACCAAGGTCCTTCACACGGATACCTTCACCGGAAGGTGTATAGATAAGGATATTCTCCAAATCTTCAATCTTTGTACGGAACTCAGGAGCATAACGTACACGGATAT
>OLGD01002602.1_pt1 | contig 20036 bp, 20 predicted proteins | sample 1605311 | NCBI WGS metagenome assembly OLGD01 (sample SAMEA3888917, study PRJEB22519) | human gut metagenome | biome: human gut; feature: human-associated habitat; material: faeces | place: Denmark | collected 2010
TTAAAACGCGATGATATAAGGGTTTTTGCTTGTTTTCTTATCTCACCGCGCTTAACGGCCAGGTTTCTGTTTCCATCATGGTGATAAGTAAGCGTTCCCCCTTTTGCAGCCCCACAGAATAATGTACTAATACCTTCGCCAGCTCATTCCAGCGTTTATCCATATCCTTCGCCTCCCTTAGTTTGTTGCCCAATGGATCAACTTATCCACCATGCGTGCGCTCATCTTTTCAGGGTTCATCATACCGGAAATACTTCCCGGTGATACTACGCCCTTTTCTGTAATAATACCTGTAATAAGTGCCGGCGGGATTAATTCAAATGTTACATTGGCTATTCTGCACCTATCAGGTATCTCTATATCCGCCACTTCTTCATACGGACGGGAGCTATCTTTTAAAGGCAGGCCTAACATGGATAGCAAATCAAATTTACTTGTATCCGCTGCAACATAAAAGGGGATCGCAAATTCCTTGCAAGCCAATGCTGCCAAATATGACCCCATTTTTGCATAAACCTGCCCAATCGAGGTGATGGCATCCGCGCCAATTACAAAAATGTCCGACTTAGGGATAAGATCTGTAATAGCAGCATCGGTTCCAATGGTAACGGGGAACCCCAATTCCGCTACTTCGCGGAAGGTTCGATACCCCTCATTATGAGGGCGTGCTTCATGGCATGTAACGGTTATTTTCTTTCCTTTTGCCTTTACCTTTTCTAGGATGGACATCACAGATCCGCTCGTAGAAAAAGTGGAAAACTTGCCTCCATCCGGCACCATTTTTTCTCCAATTTCCCCTATTCTATCTAGGCAAGAAGCCTGCTCTGCCCGTCGATTCTCCAGAAACTCGCAACCTTTTGCAACGGCTTCTTCCATTTTATATCCATTCTCTTGCAATTCCTCAACAAACTGCATACAAAGGTTGAGCAAATTTATTAACGGCAAAATCGGGCTGCATACTTGCAAAACTGCATCTACGTTCTCCTCCATCCGCTTTGCAACATCCTGCGCACACGTAAAATTCCCTTCCTTAAGCTCATTGGCAAAGCAAAGAATGGCATCGTCCACCAGTTCTGCGCTTCCACCATATGCGTCTTTGCTGACCTTGTCCACAAATTCTTGAATTAAAAGCATACTATTTTCCTCCCTATCATTTAGCTGTTTTCTATGCACCACATAATAGCATCCACAATCTTTTGATACCCGGTACATCTACAGAGGTTCCCCTCTATCGCCTGACGAACCTGTACAGGCGTTTTGCATTTTCCCTCCCGCAAAATAGAAAGGCCTATTATCACCATACCAGGGGTACAATAGCCGCATTGCGATGCCCCGAAGGCTGCCAATGCCTGCATTACCTTTTGCGCCAGCGGATTCTCCCGCAGGCCTTCAATGGTAGTTACCTCATGCCCTTGCAATGTACATACAGGCATCAAGCAAGCGCTGACTGGCCTTCCATCTACCATAACAGTACACGCGCCGCATTCACCTTCCCGGCAAGATTCCTTCGTCCCCGTCAAGTCTAGCGTCCCCCTAAGCAGATCCACTAGCAGCATGTCTGCTTCTACTTTAACGCCCACGGGCTGACCATTGAGAATAAATGATACGTTTTGCATAGAACGATTCCTCAAATCTCTTTTAGCATTTGATCCAACAGATTTTTAGTAACCATGGTCCGATATTCTGCTGAACCTCGAATATCACTTATAGGTGCGCAGCATTTCAGCAATAGCTCCACTGCTTTTTCAGGTTGCCCAGCCTGTATTTCCGCTTCTGCCTGCCTACTCATTATCGTCCGAGGCCCCATGGATCCTAATGCAACATGCACCCGGCCGTCCGGATCTTTCTGCAATGCAACGCTGGCCACAGCGATAGCCATAGCAGATCGGACTCCTACTTTTTCAAAACGATATTTACATTCCGGATATTTCGGAACGGCAAATCCAACCAACAGTTCTGTCTCTTTCCGGTCTGTTCTTCGCGGGCCAACAACAAGCTCGCTTACCGGCAGTGAACGGAACTGAGGCTTGCCGTCCGGCGCACAAGCTAAAACTGCTTGTTCCTCTAAACAAATCAAGGCGGTCAGGCCATCCGCTGCAGGGCTGGCATTCATTACATTTCCCCCTAAGGTCCCCGTGTTTCGAATCTGCGGGCTCGCAATCTTATTTGCTGCTTCTGCCAATAGCGGGGCGTATTTCCTTACAGTGGGCGATTCACTTACTTCAGCAATAGAACAAGCCGCCCCAATTTGAATCCATTTTCCATCTTCATCGATACGCAACAGTTGGGGAATTTCCTTTATAAATAAAACTGTATCCTGGAACACCCGTTTTTCTGAATGCAACCTTGCTGCCACAAACAGGTCTGTTCCACCCCCCAGCACGGTAACGTTTTCCTTCTTTTTCCAAAGCACCTCCAATGCTTCATCCAACCGTGTGGCAGTTATCATTTTTTTGCATCCGATCATTTGTTTTCCCTTTCTATCTGACGATTGTATTCCGCCAGTGCGCTTTTCCCAGAACAATATCTTTGGTATGCCTTTTGGTAGTAGGCGGTTGCTTGGGGATCCCTACGAATATCTTCTAAGTTGCAGGTCACACATTTTTTTATTGCGTCTTTTCCGTTTTGATAAATGCCTACACCTATGCCTGCCATCATTGCAGCGCCAAGTAGGCTATCGGCTTGCGCAATGCTCCCATGTACATCCAATACATCACAGACAATGGATCGCCATAGCGCACTCTTCATTCCACCGCCTGTAAGCGCAACCCTGTCCCATGGATAGCCCATGTTGCGGAATACCATGCCTACGTCACGCAATGCATACGCGATCCCTTCAAAAATAGCTCTTGCAAAATCCCCGCGCTGATGGTGTCTTCCAATCCCCATGAAACATCCTGCGGGTTGCTCTGTAGCATCAGGAGATCCTCGCCCTAATAACCACGGATAAAACATCAGTGCTTTTGCGCCAAGGCCGCTTTGTTCCGCTTCAAGATTAAACAAGCGCAGCCCTTCTTCTTTGTCGCATTCCTTATAAGCTATATCCAAAAACCATTGGACAGTATCCCCCGCTCCTTTTGTGAATCCGCCTGCAACGTATTTTCCATCCACATACGGCCAGCAGAACATAGAGGTTTCAAACAGCATTTTCCCAGGCAGCTTATTTTCCAGCACGACTCTGGCAATCCCATTGGTGCTCACGCTTACAACGCCGCTGCCAATATCTATAGCCCCTGCGCCAAACATGGCCGCCGCACCATCATTGAGCCCGCACACAACAGGAATGCCAGCCTGTAATCCCGTGGCTATCGCAACCGCTTCGCAAAGTCCGCCCGCTATAGAAGCGGAAGGCTGCACCATATCCATTTGTTCTATATCCAGGCCGCTTGACTTTAATGTTTTTTCGTCCCATGCTAAGGCGCCTGCGCTTGACGATGGCTCCGTAACACATGCACCCGTCAAAAAATGTAAAAGATACCCCTTTACATCGTGAACATGAGAAATTTTTCCCTTGATATGCGGCCAGTTTTTTTGTGCCCATCTGAGCCTCGCCGCAAAACCCGTCTGGGGAATTCCATGCCCCACCCAATCGTAGCCTATCTCTTGAAACAGGCGGTATCCTTCCTCTGCACACCGGTTATCCTGCCAGATAGCCACTGGGCAAAGCAGTTTATCATCTTTATCCAAAAAAATCGCGCCTGGCCCATGTGCCGAAACCCCTAGGGCAATTGGAGTATCGGCGACTGCATATATATGGTTTGCAACGTCTTTTAAAACCTGTATAATACCATGGATCCAATCCTCCGGCCATTGCTCGGCGGCATTAAAGCTTGCGCGATCCGTGGGAATAGGCTGAGCTGCGGAGAAAAGCTGTGCTCCGTCTAAATCATATATCGCGCTTTTGCAAAGGGTTGTCCCCAAATCCAGCCCAATCAATACATTTCCCATTTACTGTTACTCCTTATTCGCCAGAGCGAAAAGCACCTTATCGGGCGACGCAGGAAGTTCTGTAATCCAAACGCCCACTGCATTGTGTATCGCATCGATCACCGCTGGCGCCGCGGCAGTAATGGCTAATTCAGCCATGCCTTTCAAGCGTAAATATCCAAATTCCGCCGGCTTATCGATGAATTCTACATGTATTTGCGGCGTATCTGGCGCGGTAGGGAAAACATAGTCTGAAAAGCCGTGTTGCAAAGGTTTTCCTTCGTTTTGCATAAAATTCTCCATCAGCGCCATCCCCAATCCCTGGGTCGCCGCGCCTTGAATTTGGCCTTCTGCCCCAATTCTATTGATCACGTTTCCGCAATCACAGACAACCGTAAGATGATTTACATGCACCATGCCCGTAAGGCGGTCCACCATTACCTCAGCCCTTTGTATATCGTAGCCATATTGATTAACAGGATAACCTTTCCCCGTGTCGTCCGGGTCGGAAGTCATGGGCGGCGTATAAGTTGCTTCAACCTGCGTACCTGCTCCGTCGTGCTTAAGCCAAGATGCAATCGCTTCCTTTTGATCGCACACGCCTGCTTCTAATGCCTTCTCCAATAGCCGCGTAGCAGCTAAAAATGTTGCATTTCCTGTAAGAGTAGTCTGTCTAGACGCGCCGGAAGGTCCTCCATCTGGAAAGGCAGTATCCGGTCTACAGTACTGGATATGGCAGACCGGATAACCCTTAAGCACACGGGAAACTATGAGGGAAAGCGTTGTCTCCAACCCTTGCCCCAAATCGTTTGCGCAAGTCATGATCTGGATTTGGCCATTATTTGTTACGCGCAAACGTACTGTGGACTTATCAGTATGTCCAAAATGCAGGTTACACCCTTGCGATGCGCCAGCATAGCCGACGCCGTATGCATACCTGCCGGAAGATGTTGCCAGATTGCAAGGGATTTTCTCCATCGCAGCAAGGCATTCATCATACCTAGCGCATGAGGGAACGATTTTCCCCGATAGCGTTTCTTCGCCATCTCGAATTCCATTGCGCTTTCTTATCTCCAGCCCGCTCATCCCCAATTTTTCCGCCGCAATATTAAACATGCACTCATTGGCAAACGTTATCCCTGTCATGCCCCACGAGCGCATAGCGCCCATGGCCATGCTGTTAGTATAATAAATGGATGTATCTACCTTTACATGGGGGATCCGATAGGGACCACACGCATTTACCGAAATAAACTTTCCGATATTCTCGCCATGATGGGAAGAGGAACCAGTATCCAGCTCAATACAATAATGGGCCCCCAATACTTTCCCCGTTGCTGCAAAGCCCATGCGTATGCCTATTTGTTGTCCATGGCGTTTCGTATGAAATACCATTTCCTCCATGCGATCGATATAGATGCGTACAGGACGTTTTGCATGTTTTGCTAAAAGCGCCGCATATGCTGCAATCAGCCCATCATCTTTGCCACCAAAAGAGCCCCCCATAAAAGGAAGGGTTACTTTTATTTTTGTGCATGGCATATCCATTACTGCAGCTAAAATCTCCTGCTCATACGTAACCGTATGACAGCCTAACGACACCTCCAAATTTCCTTCGTCATCAAAGCGTGCAATTGCGCAATCATTCTCCAAATAGCAATGCTCAATGGGCGGAATCGAAAAATGCTGCTCTATTACTAAGGTAGCTTCTTCAAGGGCATGTTCTACATCTCCTGAAGAATAATGGTATTCCCGTAGTAAATTCGTATTGCGCAGCATATCAGGCCGAGCAATGGGAGCATCTGGTTGCTTTGCTGCTTGCAGGTCGTATACTGCGGGAAGCGGCTCGCACTCCACCTCCAACCGTTTTGCTGCAGCTCTTGCTTGCTCCACTGTCTCCGCCGCAATTAACGCGATTGCGTCGTAAACCCCATACGTTTCGTTTTCACATAGAATGGGCTGATCCAATACGGTTTTCCCAATTCGGTTGGCACCCGGAATATCCTTTGCAGTTACCACGGCATATACGCCATCCATCGCTAACGCTTTTCGGCAGTCAATGCCTAATATACGGCACCTGGGCATAGGCGCCCGTACAATGATTCCTTCCAGCATACCCTTCCATTTGATGTCGCTTACAAATTTAGCTGAGCCATCGGATTTCGGAAGGCAAGTATGTAGATGCGCCCTTTGTAATTCATCTTCAAAATAGCGTTTCTGTGTCATAGTTCCCCTATTACTCCTTTACGCCACCTGCAGTAATGCCAGAAATAATGGATCTCTGAATGAAAACAAACAATATAATAATGGGCACGCTTGCAATTACAGAGGTCGTAAGAAGCCCAGCGTAATCTACCGAAAACTGGCCAATGGTGGAAGCAATTCGCGCCGTAATAAGCTGTTTCGAGGTTGAGCTGATAAACGTAATGGCAAAGAGGTATTCATTCCAGGTCATAATAAACACATACGTAAATGTGGCAACAAGGCCTGGCAATGCTAGCGGCAGCAAAATCCTAAAGATCGTCCCCATTCGCGTAAGTCCATCCACCATCGCGCTTTCTTCCACTTGAATGGGGATAGCATCAATTACGGAAATGCTATTCCACACGGCGAAAGGAAGATTTAACATGGTGTTAGCAAGAATAATGGGCAGAAAGCTATCATACAATCCCAAATCTACTACCCAAATAAACAAAGCAATAGCCAACAAAAGTGCTGGAAACGTACGCAAGCACATGAAGAAGCTCATAAGCGCTTTCCGGCCTCGGAAATTAAAGCGCGAAAACCCATATGCAGTAGTTACTGCAATAATTTCCGTTAAAAGCGCAGATGCAAATGAACAAAAAACGGAATTAAGAATTGCCTGAATAATTACAGGGCTAGAAAAAATATTTTTATAGTTTTCTAGCGTAAACCTTTGTGGAAAAATAGAGCTTGCAAAGGTCTCTCCACTACCTCTAAACGTATTGATTACCATCCATAAATACGGTACAAACAAAACCATAACAATTATGGTGATAAAGAAATATAATATAATTCTTTTCCCGGTTATTTTCTTCATAGCTATCACTCTTTCTTCATATTGCGTAATACAATGACGGAGAATACGACAGCAATAATAAACATAATTACGCCTATCGCAGCAGCTTGCCCGAATTGATACCCTTTAAAGGCCGTTCTATAAGCATAGGTGGCCAACACTTCTGTGGAATACAATGGCCCGCCTTCGGTCATGATCCAAGTCAGGTCCATGTAAGTAAAGGTGGCGCAAAAATTAAAAAGCATCAGCGTTAGGAGGTTATTTTTGAGAATGGGCAAAGTGACATATCGAAACTGTTGCATGCCTGTGGCGCCATCAATAATGGCTGCTTCGTACAGATTCCCGTTGATTGCCTGCAAAGCGGCCAACAGCGAAAGGAAATAGAACGGCATGTACATATAAACATTCGTAAGAATAATGGTAATTAAAGCAGTATCCGGATTCCCTAAAGGATCAAACACAATATCTGATCCAATTTTCTGCAAAATTTGTGCAATTGGACCAATCTGCGGATGCAGCATTACTTTTGCCATAACTGCTACAACCGTCGGAGATAGCGCCCACGAAATCAAAACAATTGTCCGCATGATTCGCAAGTAGCGAACGTTTAAACATTTTTGGTTTAAAAGAACTGCAAGAATTAGGCCGATTGATAAGTTTAAAAGCATTACCGCGCCTGCGTATTCGAAGCTTTGCAGCGTCATCTGCCAAAAACGTGCATTTGTAAAAACCTTTACAAAATTTTCAAGTCCAATGAAGGAAGGATCTATAGCAATGCCTTTCCCAGAGGAAAAGAAGGCAAGATAAATTACAAAGGCTGCAGGATATACCGCCATCAGCATAAAGAAAAGTACACCTGGCGAGGAAAATAAGTAGCCTGCGTTAATCTTTTTCCCAAATAACCTTATTTCCTGCATGAATACAAACTCCTTAACTTTCCAAAATTGCATTCAGCTTGCTGGCTGTTGAATGGGGGGGCAAAGCGGCAAACGAGCCGCCTTACCCCTTAAAATATGCTTAATTTGCATAATATGCGTCCAAAACCTCATTCCACTCTTGTGCGGCTGCATCCAGCGCCTCTTTCGGTTCCATCTGCTTTAAATATACGGCCTGTAAATAGCCTCGCATAATAGAATTCAAAGTGTCAGAATCTGGATAGTTATTCGCCACAATTGTGCCGGGATCTTGAAGTTGCGCCAACTTAATCTGATAATCCTGCGTGGTATAGTATTCTGTATTCGGCACTTCCCGCAATGGCGAGACCTGGTCATATTCTTCACACCAATAATTCAAAGATTCGTCACTGGTCATAAATTCTATAAATTTCCATGCTTCTTCTTTATGCTCACTAATCGCAGACATACCCAGGGCCGTACCACCAGCCAAGGAACCCGATGTCACGCCGGTAGGCATAGGTAGGGCAACGATTTCATAGTTGTCTCCTGCTTTTTCTTCAATGGCGCTCTGGAACCAAGGTCCATCAGAAAATAGGGCCAGCTTTCCAGAAGCCATCATTTCTCCTTGCTGATCCACGTTGGTCGAAGCAATGCTGGGCGGAATAATGCCCGCATCAATCATGGACAAGATATATTCTAGAGAGGCGACTCCCGCATCGCTATTGAATGCAGCTTGATTATTCTCATCAATTATGGTTCCACCTGCTTGCAGCAAAACGGACCAATATTGCCACTCCGTTCCGGTATCGCTTGAATCTCCGCAAATTGAGTAGCCATACACGCCATTTTCTGCATCAGTAAGCTGCTCTGCTACAGAGTAAAACGTATCCCAATCCCAGCCATCATAAGGGAGCGCAATGCCAGCATTTTCAAACAAGGTAGCGTTTGCAAACATTACAGAGGCGCCGCTTCTATATGGAATAGCATAAATATGGCCTTCCCACTCGCCATAGCCCTGACCTGCCTCTGTAAAACGGCTCTGAAAGCTCTCCATATCAATAAATTCATCCAACTGGGCGGCAAGGCCGTTGGTAGCAGCTGAAATCGTCCAAAATGTCATAAATACGTCAGGAGCAGCTTTCGCTTGGGTTTGTAGTACTAATTGATCATAAGTGTCGTTGGCAGCTACTTCATTTACTTGTACTTTAATATTTGGATACTCCTCTTCAAATTTTTCTATCAGATCGTACATACATGAGGGCGAACCGGATTGAGCCATAAAGGTTATGGTTGTGACGTCATCACCCGCCGCTGTTTCTGAAGCCGCAGGGGCCTCATTTTCTACAGTTGGTTGACTTTGGCAAGCCGCTGCACTTACAAGCAACAAAAGGGTCAGCAGTAGGCAAGTCCATTTCTTCATAAATGTTTCCTCCTTCGTCTTTAATTGCAATAAACTGCCGCAACGTCAAACTAACGTAAAAAGTTGAAGCAGCCAACTTCATTTAGATTATTTTGGCCAAATACTCGCTAACCGGATACTCCACAAAGTGAATAATGCTCTCAGGAGAAATGATACCGTCCTCTGTCAGAATTCCCGTAATGTATTCTCTCGGAGTTATTTCAAAGTTTCTGCACGATATCCCGCCTTGCTGAAACCGATCGACAACCTTATTTTTAATGCCGTAAAAAGGGCCTGGTATCAGCTTGGTTTTTCCCGCGTAGGTATATACAGGCTTTCGCCTTTTTTTACAGCAAGCAGCTAACTGGCTTTGGCCGACTTTTGTTATTACGCTTCCTTCTGGGAGAACCCCTTCGCATCCAAATATCGCCATATCTACCTGCTGGGCTACCCAGTCCATATCCGCATCTGGAACGGTTGTGCAAGGGATTCCGGCCTTTTCTAATGTCATTGCCGTCTCTACTCCATCGTTATTGGGGGCAGATTCTGTAACGATAATAGAAAAATCTCTGGTTATTTTATTGCGGATAAAACAATTGCTTAAGGTTTGGCTAAAGGTAAAGGTTCCGATCACCATTCCCTCTTGCAACAGGTTTTCCACCATTTTCTCCATGCGAGCTGCCTTATTCTCTACAGATGCTGGAAAATCCGCAAAACCTTCTAAATATAGGCAAAAATAGTTGAGCACAGAAAGCAGTGTAGCATATGGCGGCATGACATTATATATTCTCTCAACCAGCATATACGCTGATTTTGAAAAGTCTGGGTCATTGCTTGCTTCTCTGGCCCATGTATCCAGAAGCTGTGTCAGGCGTTTCCCGCTATATGTTGCGTGAAGAGCGCCCTCCCCGAGCATTTGGATGAATTGCTCTAACTGTGTATAGCAATCCATAGAGCTATCCTTTGCTGCGAAATTCCCGGACTTTATCCATAAAGCGTGCCACCCGCGCTTTGTCTACCGGATTTTCAAAAATCCCGTCTACTTTGAAGGTTGTCCCCACTACCGCACCATCAGCCACGGATAGTTGACGCTCAATGTTGCTAAGCTTACAGCCAGTATTGGCAAACACTACGGTATTCGGAACCATTTTTTTTACGCTTTGCAAAATTTGATTATCAGCTTCTTCGCCAGCAGTCAGGCCGGAAACGCACAAAGCATCCGCTTTACAGTTGAATACTGTACTTTTGGCGATTTCGACCACCTCCCTATCTGCTAAATATCTTGCAGACTCCGGCACAATATTAAATAGCAGTTTAACGTTCTCCCCTCCTACAGCGCACCGATGACGGGCAACGGCTCCATAATTTGTGTTCCAGAGGCCAAAATCGCTGGCATAGACGCCGGTAAAAATCTCCCGCACAAATTTTGCCCCTGTCGCTACCGCTATATCAATGGAGGCGCCGCCATCCCAAAGGGCATTAATCCCAAATGGAATCTTGATTTCCGGCAATAACTGGCCTACAATTCGCGCCATTGCGGCAACGGTTTCCTTACGTACATCGGTAAGGTATGGGAGGCTAAATTCATTGGAAAACATTACGGCATCTACCCCGCCCTCCTGAAGGGCAACGAAATCTTTGTAGGCCTGTTCGACCACCCAATTCATGCCTTTTTTCTTATCAAACCCGGGATCGCCTGGCAGAGGTTGGAGATGGCACATGGCTATAACCGCTTTTTCTGTTCCAATTACTTCTTTTAACCAACTCATTATCATTCCTCCAGAAAGTTAATAAAATGAACTGAATCCATCCCTTAGAAGAAAGAAACGGCTATTTAAAGACTCTGCTTTCGTCTTTTCGATTGTTGTTATCAGTAATATATCATTATTTGTTTTGTTATGCAATATAATATTTCGATTTTACATTAAACTGAAACTTATATATTTCGTTTTTAAAGTTTATCAGTTGACTTTCAGCCAAACATATGGCAAAATAAAAAAAGATAAAACAAATATCATAAACAAAGGATTCGTTTTCAGGTATGAAAAAGGCCGAGCGACTGCTACAGCTGCAGGAGTTATTAATTAGTAAAAACGAAGTCTCCGTAGAAGAGCTTGCTAAGCGATTCAACGTATCCTGTGTTACAATTCGAAAAGATTTAAATGAGCTTGAAAGCAAAGGTTATATTCGTCGCACATATGGTGGGGCAGTTATAAACCAACAAGGCGCCTATTCTTTTTTTCCGCGTTCCATTATCCGCAGTGAAATTCTAGATTTTAGCGAAGACAAACGCTATATTGCATCCATTGCCCAACAGCTCGTGCAGGATAGCGACAATATTTTTATTGGGTGCGGCGATACCTGCGCTGCTATTTCCCAAGCGCTTCTGAATCATAAGGCAAATTTTGTTACAAATAACATTTTGGTCGCAGCAATTTTATCCTTAAATCCCCATGCTGTTGTTCGTGTTACAGGCGGAACGCTTAGCGGATATGATCGCCATTTTTTAAGCGGCGATCTATTTACTAGGTCTTTACAAAACATTCATTTTAAGTATGCCTTTCTAGGTGCAGCAGGCGCAGATATTAGCAACGGTTTTACTACCTACTCTGATTTTGAACACAGTGTATGTGAATGTGTCAAGGCGGTTTCAGATACGCTAGTGTTTGCGTTAGGCTCTTCGAAATTCGGCAAAACAAATTTTATGCATATTGGCGATCTGGATGTTGCGGATATGATAATAACTGACCAAAATATTCCGCAGACATACCTGCAGTATTTTATGAAGCATAACATTCCGGTTTACACTTCCCCTAACGATATTTAATAATTATTCTTATTTCTATCTGATTGGGAATTATTTATATGTGTCTATTAACGTTATCCAAATATATTTATCGACTTGTTTTTATGGTTGAGTTATTAAGAAAAGAAACCTTCTAATGGTGACTCCATAGCGGATAATTATGGTAATGTATTCAGTAACCTGCGATTCAGCAAATTGCAAACAGCGAGCAGAATTGCTGAAATACCAGCAATTTCATTCGCCGTTTGGTTTGATCGATCTCTACCGCAAAGCATCGTAATCATAATTTTGCTTGCGTCAGGGCCCGATATACATGCGGCAATGACGCGGGAAACTGCGCCGGGCCGGTTGTGATATCTCGTACTACTTGTTTGAATGCTCCTAAAATTGCACCCAATGGGAAAAGGCGCTCACACATAGTTGCAGACGGCGTTACATCCAATCGGATTATTCCAGGAAGCGGCACATGCCGCTCCCTTCCGCTTTCTTTTATGAAAGACCCGGCCATTAGGGACGGTGGCATAGGAAGCCATCGCCCGAAAGGGGGGCAGATTTACGGCAGATGCGCGAAAGAGAAGGGAGGCATACCCGCTGTGGTATGCCTCCCGATGATGACCATGCAGTTGCCTAAATATGCCTGCTTCCGGGGCGCAGCGTCCATTTATTTCGATCCCATTTGTTCCGGCGCCAGGCGGGCGGCCGCAGGCAGGACGGGCCTCCTTCCAAGGCCGGCCAACGCAGCGCTGGGCGACTGGGGCCGAAAGGGGCCGATGGTTTCCTATGCCACCATCCCTTTATGCCGGGTCTACAAAAGAGCTGCGATCCGCTCCTGGGGCGGCGATTCCTTCACAAATACAGGTTCATGTAATCAAAATCCACATACGCGTCATGGATCTTGAAAAAACCGCGGAACGTGCCCATTTTTTCAAAGCCGTACTTTTCATATAATTTTATTGCCCGGGTGTTGTCGCTCCGCACTTCCAGGGACACGATCTCCACTTGGGCGGTATGTTTTGCAAAGTCCAGAATCGCATCCATCAGCCTGCTTCCGATCCCCTGGCCCCATGCCGCGCGCTTTACGCAGACCGACAATTCCCCCCTATGCTTTAAGCGTTCTTTGGTCATGCCGCTAAAGCTGGCATTCCCAACGATTTCGTCCCCACGCTTTGCCACAAACATCACGGACGTTGTGCTGTGCAGCAGGGAGGATAGATACTCCCGCTCCGCCCCAAGGGGGGATCGGTATCCCTTCCGGGCCAAAGGTAAGATTCTCCGTTTCTCCCCCTACGATTTTCAGGTATTCCAGCAGGGCTTCCGCATCTTCCGGCGCCGCTTTCTCAATTTTAATTTCCATACCAGTTCACCTCACTGTATAAAGATCCTTTCCCCGGCACCCATGCGGGGGATTTCATGCGTTCTACCCTTATTCGGTGCTATTTTCTCCAAGAAATCATGGCGGAAGGGAAAGAGGCGATGGTTTCCTATGCCACCGCCCCTAACGCCGGATGGCTTATTGGTAGGATAGCATACTGCGCAATCCATTGCAATTCCGTTCATGGACAGCTACGCTCTTCCCCCCTGCGTCCTTCGGAAACTGGGTGCGGCTGCAATATGGGGCGATCCCCGCCGGTTGGCGCCGGGCTTAGGCTCCGCCTGCCGGCTGGAAGTCCCGGGGCCGCTGCCTCCGGAAGAGCGGCTTCCCCATGGGGGCGATCCCGGCTGGGCGGGTTCTTGGGCGGCAAGGCGGCCGGGGCGCCCCATTGGTCTGGGGCGGGACAGCCCGGAAAAGGCAGCCGTTCCCTTAGAAGCCGTCCGGAAGAAGACGGCGCTATGTTGCGCCCCTATAAAAAAGGGATTTCCCGCAAAATCCGTTGGCTGTATAATAAAAAAGCGGTGGCAAAAACGCTATTTTCCCATGCCGCCGCCCGGAAACGGAAACCCGGCAGGAGGGATGCTGCATGTATCGAGTGGAAACCATGGATCTGGCTCAAGCGCAGGCGATCGCAGCGTGGCGGTATCCGGCCCCATATGATGTGTACAATTTCCCAGCGTGGGAAACCATGGAGGCAACCAAGTGGGCCATTACCATACCCGAAAAGCGGGCGGAGGAATTTCGGGTGGTAAAGGAGGATACCCGGGTCGTGGGGTATTTCAGGCTTTTTGCAGCGCAGCCGCGCCGGAAACGGTTCCTGAGCCTGGGGCTTCTGCCCGCATTGTGCGGGATGGGAAAGGGGCCTGGCATTATGGAGCAGATTCTGGCCTATGCAGAAAAAGCCGGGGAAACGGCGCTTTATATGGAAGTGCGGTCGTTCAATCAACGGGCGATACGCTGCTATCAGAAGGTTGGGTTTGTGGAAGTAGATCAATATGACAAGACGATCCTTGGCAGCTCCTACAGGATGCTCCAAATGCAGTATCATTTTTAACAGCTTTTCTTCAGGGCTAAGCACAGGGTTTCCCCCCTCTCCTCTGACGGGGCCCGACAGAGCGTTTGCAGCGATCCAAAATGGGCAAAATGAGTGGGCCAGCCGGTTTGATAAAAACAAGCGGCCGCCCTTTTTGTATAAGGGATCGGCGCAATGTTCCAGAGACCGCAAACCAGGGCGCAGCTACGCCGACAACCGGGCAGATTTCTTGATGCGCGCCTCCCTAGACCCGTTTCCCAGGATCGCGCACAGACGCCCAGCCCCGATACCGCCTTCCCTTGCAATCAAGCAAGCGACAGCTTCCCTGCCTCCATAAACAATCCTACATCTATTCAGAATTCATACCTAGTTCATACAAATATGATAAACTTAGTAAAATTCCATTAAGAAAGAGGCCCCTATGATCAAACCCCTTTCCCTGTTCCTGTGCCTGCTCCTGCTCGCGGGTTGCGCCGCTCCGGCGGAGCAGGTGGAGGCCCCCACATCCACGGAAGCGTTTCCGGCTACGCCTGTTCCCTCCCCTGCCATAACGCCTTCCCCAACCTTCACGCCCCGGCCTACGACCTTTGCGGCCATGCATACCCCTAGCCCTACTTATTCCGGCTCAGGATATCGCACGCCTCCTCCTGTCCCCGTACAGTATTTTGAACCGGAAGAAGGGGAGAAGATCCTTTTTTCGGAAGCGTTTTCCATCGATTATCCCACGGGCTACCCCATTCCCTCCAAGGAAGATACGCTTACCTTAGCGGGAGAACCCATGACTGCGGCGCAGCTATGGGACTTGGCTTATTCCCTTGCGGATATTCCCTTGCGCCGCCTTTCCGATACGCTTGCTGAATATGGACTGGAGACGAACTATGTCGCGCCGCTGGATGAAGTGACCCTTAATGGCACTCCCTCCTGTATGCGGATCCTGGATGACCGATATATGTATATGTGTCTATGGATTCCAAACAATGGGAAGATGGGCCTGTTTTTCCGCAGGGAAGGAAATATGTTCGTACCCTTGTCCATGATGGATCGCGCCTTTGACAATACGGATGTGGTAAACTTTCTGTACTTTGCGGGGCAGCCTTGGATGGTCTACCATATAAACGGTCATGGTACCGGCTTCGGCGTCGAACATACCTATTGGTTCAACATAGAAAATGGCCGGGAAGAATTATTCTATTATGACGATTTCCTTCTCGCAGAAACCGCAGGGCCGGATTGCTATAAAATGGAGCAATATGGCACTTTATCCTATACGCCCATGGAGGGGCCGGAAGACCCCTATCTCAGCCTGATTATCCTCCTGGAGCTGGAAGCGAAATATTGGGATATCGCCGAGGGGGGCGATCTTTTGGTGGCCGCGCCGGAGCCCGACCTGTTTATGGGGCAGGTGAAGATGAATCTGTATTATGATCCGGATACCTGCCAATTCTATGTCCGCATCCCGTTGGAAGCGATTCCTCTTGCGGCGTGGAGAGAGATAGAGTCCATGTGGCGGTATTATTTTGGGGAAGAGCTTCAGACGCTTTTACAGGAGGGCGACTACTTCCAGCAGCAATGGGCTGCCACGTTTTTTGAGGACGACGCACAATAACGGATCCGCCAAAGGAGGCCAAGTATGAAATCTTTCGCCCTTTCCCTGCTCCTGTGCCTGCTCCTGCTCACGGGCTGCGCCGCTCCGGTGGCAGCTGGATCGGCTACGGTTGCGCCGGCCGCTGCACCAACGGAAAACCTGGCACTCACGTCCTCATCGGAACCCTTGCCCACGCCGGATAGGAGCACGCCCCTTCCTACCTATGGGTTGGATCGCCCCGCTAGCATTCCGATTGCCACGCCGTCGTCCCCTTATCCGGAAGTCTACGTTCGGGAAATCGCCTTGCAAAACGATGGAGCGCCCTTTTACCTTGCCGGTACGGAGCTTTGCCCCGCTGGTGAATTGGTGCAGCACACCGCCTCCCTTTCCGGCGGCCTGTGGACCAAAGACCAAGTGGAGGCCTTAGGCGCAGCCATTGCCGGAAGTAGGGTTCCTTTGGAAGGGCTGCCCGAAGCCCTGCTGGTGTTTGGATTGGAGACCGAGGGGGCTCTCTTTTCAGCAAATGAAGCGATTGATGGATGGGAATGCACCGAGGTATTCCAAGGCGATTATCTACATTTAAGCTTGGAAATAGAATGGTATTCGGGACATGTAAGCTTATTTTTTCAACGTACAGCAGAAGGGTATATTCCCTGGAGCCTGGTGGACCATGCAACGACAAGGGTGGGGGGATATAGCTTCCTCCGCTTTGCAGGCCAACCCTTCATGGTATATGCTTGCGGAGGCTGGGGGTCCGGCTATCATAACTATAGAACCTATTGGTATAACTTATCCACCAGGGCGGTAGAGCTTTGCTATATGCATTCCTTTTACGATGAATATAACGTAGCTGAAAACGTATTTCAATTTCAAGAAAGCGTCGTAGAGCAAGCCATCCCTGTAGAAAGCAAAGAAGCAAGCTATGTGGAGTTGAACGCCTATTTGCAGCTGGGTGCCGTCTATTATAACGAGGTTGAAGGAGGCGATGTTCTGCAATATGCCCCAGAACCGGATATCTTTGCTGCAAAGGTACCCATTCGCCTCTTTTACGATGCCTCTGCCAATGCATTTTATCTGCGGATTCCTCCGGAAGTCTATCCCCTTTATAGCGAAACCGACAAGTCGGTTTTGCGCTTCTACTTCGGGGAGCAGCTCCAGACCCTTTCCCGTGAGGGCGACTACTTCCAACAGCAGTGGGCCGCCACGTTTTTCCAGGACGACGCACAATAACGGATCCGCCAAAGGAGGCCAAGTATGAAATCTTCCGCCCTTTCCCTGCTCCTGTGCCTGCTCCTGCTTGGGGGCTGCTCGGTCCCCGCAACCCAGGTACAGGCGGCCCCTACGCCTGCTGCATCGCCTATCGCTGCGCCTTCCCCCGCGCCCACGGCAACCCCGGCGTTTGCGGTTCCGGAATGTCTCGACCCGCTGGGCGTCACCAAAGACCCGGAACTTAGGACGGAACCGGCCATCCATATGGCAGAAAAATACGGGGCCCAGGCCCCTGTGCTGCCGGACATATATGAGATCCCCGGCTATATCCTGGGGGCCCTGGAAGCGCGCCTGATCATAAAAACGGAAAACGGCAAGGTGACCCAGGTTGCAGCCAAGCAAGCAAAAGAGGCGATGTATCCTTCTGCTTTTAAGGAGGTATATCTTTCCATCGTCGAGGAGCTGGGGCCGCCGGACGAAGCGCTGGGAACGGATATATACCGCAATCGAGCCTTTGTCCCGATCTCTCCCGACAGTGTGCTGGAACACCCCACTGAAATAAAAGCCCGCTGGTATTTGGAGGACCGCACCCTGGAGTTTGGGGAACCTGCATATGGGAATACCCCCATGTATTGGTATCTTGCCGTCTATACGGATGAATTGGATCGCTTTTCCATGTATGGGTATGATTGGGCGAACGATTGCTGCCCCCACGATGCAGGGACATACTATGATCCCCTGGGGATCTATAAGGACCCGGAGCTTTTTACGGCAGATGCGGAAACCATCCTGGAAAGATATGGCGCCCAGGAGACCTATCAGCATCTGGTAGAAAGTACCAGTTATGGCGAATACCCCTATCCTTTTTATTACATAAAGGACGGCTTGGAGATAATGGAGGTGCCGGCATTTCTGGAATTTTACATTCATTTTTCGCCTTATGACCGGCTCATCTCCCAAGAGAATACGGTCCGATATGCGGATTATTATTTGCTGTTGCAGGATGAGACCCCGGCGGAGATCTGCCAGCTATATACCACCATGGCAGAATTGCTGGATACCGTAGCCGAGAGGAACGACTTTAATCCCATGGATGAAGATCTTCCCTGGACGATCTATGATGAAGAACTATATGAATCCTATGCCGGCGTAAACCTACACTGGCGTATTGGCGAATTTAACCCCATATTTCTTGCCTATTGTTATCCGGGGGCTGATAATTCGCTTGATTTTATAACTAGAAAGTATCAGGTGCCCCGGTATATTCGTCTTTCTTACGAATTAAGCATAATGCCATGATTTGTTAGTGAGGTACCCCATGATCAAGTTTCTATCCCTGCTCCTGTGCCTGCTCCTGCTTGGGGGTTGCTCGGTCCCCGCAACCCAGGTACAGGCGGCCCCTACGCCTGCTGTGGCCTCTGCCGCTGCGCCTTCCCCTACCCTTCTCGAGCCAACGGCTTCCCTTTCGCCCACCCCCTCCCCTACAACCGCACCCACGCCAACCATAGACCCGATGGAATTGGAGCCTGTGACATTGGAGGTCATCGAAGGCCGTGCGCCCTGGGGGGTGGATGAGGTGGTCACGCGGTTTTATTACGCCCTGGACGGCGAAATAGAGCCCTGCATGACCAGCATGACGGATCAGGCCATTTTGACTGCCATCCGCCTGGAGCGCGTGGAACATCCCACCTATGATTCCCATACCATACACTTCTCCTTCCAGGAGGGGCCGGATTATATTTTTGAAAATACCATCGTCGTCGCGCCGTATGCAAAAGTGGGCTATGGCGAATTGACCGGGGACGGCCGGCCGGAGATCATCGTGCTGTTGGGAATAGACTATCGCAACGTAGAGCATGTAGAGCCGGGCTATCATCCCTTTGTATTCACCTGGGAGCAGGATCGGTACGTGCTTATGGAACTTCCACAGCTGGATAGCGACGTGACTCTGGACTGGAGCCCATTCTGGAGCGACAACGAGGATCCCCGCTTCCCGAATGAAGCGAGCGGGGAGATTTTCTACCGGGTGCCCGAAGAATGGCTCCTGCGGCAATATGATACCCAGGAGAAACGGGATACTTTGGCCAATGGAGAAATGTCCGGCGACCAGGCGCTGGAGGAAATGTATGAACGGGGTATGGCTATGGCATCCATCATGCCCGTTAACCATTTTGCTGTGGGAAGGGCGAACGGAAAAAACTATCTCATGTTCCGGCAATACGTTTCCTTCCGAAGCGTCGGGAACCGCATTGGGCAATGGGTCAGCGTGATCGAGTTCCAGGGAACGGCGGGAAGGATCATCGATAAGCGGCTGCTCCTGCTGCCGCCAGGGTAATGCGCAGGCCGGACGTTTCCGCCCGGCCCGCGGCTATCATATTACCTTCCCAAAAATCGAATTCCATGCCCATAGCGGCACACCGCTCTGCTTCACGGTTCACGATTGCCGATTCCTTTCCAAAATGCAACCCTTCGTTTTTCGTGGAGGATGAAAACGAAAATCGACAAGCCACAGGGGGCGCTTGCCGATTTTTGTCTTGTCCGCAAGGGATAGCTGCCGTACAAGACCGGGGCCCCGCACAGCGGGGCGGCGCTTTTGCATCCTACGAGCGTTTGCCGCAAACGCCCCCTTGGCGCAGGGCGAATGTATTTCGCCCGGGCATGTTCCATTCCCCAGGTATTCAAAAAAGAAGCGCCTGCTTTGCAGGTGCTTCTTTTTGGAGGCGCCACCCGGAATCGAACCGGGGATGAAGGTTTTGCAGACCTCTGCCT
>OLGD01002612.1_pt1 | contig 19901 bp, 23 predicted proteins | sample 1605311 | NCBI WGS metagenome assembly OLGD01 (sample SAMEA3888917, study PRJEB22519) | human gut metagenome | biome: human gut; feature: human-associated habitat; material: faeces | place: Denmark | collected 2010
AAAAGAAAATAGCAACGTTTTTATCCAATTTAGATAACCTTATCACTCTTCATCAGCGTAAGTCATTAATCAATTTACATTCTTGGGAACAACGTAAGTTGGAGGAAATTTCTAACAGATTTGATAATTTAAGAATTCCAGTTTCTGCTAATGAGAGAGAAAAAGGAACAACTCCGTATTATGGAGCAAATGGAATTCAAGATTATGTCAAAGGATTTACTCATAATGGAGAATATGTTCTAATTGCAGAAGATGGAGCGAATGATTTAAAAAATTATCCTGTAAAATACGTGAATGGCTTATTTTGGGCTAATAATCACGTACATGTCGTACAAGGAAAAGAAAGAATCTGTGATAATAAATATTTGAAATATTGTTTTACTAAGACTAATATTGAATCTCTTTTAGTCGGTGGAGGTAGAGCAAAATTAAATGCTAATATTATGATGAGTATTGACTTAACTGTACCATCTTTCAATGAGCAGGTTGAACTTGGGAGAATGTTTTATGAATTAGATAACCTTATCACTCTTCATCAGCGTAAAAAGAATAAAGAAGGGAATGGTTAAAATAAACACTTACGATGGAAATGAATTATTTTGTAAATACTATGAAAAATGGATAGAGGTATATAAAAAAGGAGCAATTAGAAACTCAACAATGCAAAAATATAAATTAACTTTAAAATGGCTAACCAAAATAGCACCAAATATTAAAGTAAAAGAAATAAACAGAATTTCTTATCAAGAAATCCTAAATACATATGCAGAAAGTCATGAAAAACAAAGCACCATGGATTTTCATCATCAATTGAAGGCTGCTATCTTGGATGCAGTAGATGAAGGAATGATAGAAAGAGATCCAACAAGAAAAGCAATAATAAAGGGAAAACCTCCAAGAGATAAAAAAGAAAAATATCTAAATCAATTTGAGTTACAAAAATTAATAAAAGATTTAGATTTGACAAGTCAAATAAATAACGATTGGTTAATTTATCTTATTGCAAAAACAGGTTTAAGATTTTCGGAGGCTTTAGCATTAACACCAGATGATTTTGATTTTGTACATCAAGTTTTAAATGTAGACAAAACTTGGAACTATAAAGAAAAAAGTGGATTTGAGCCTACAAAAAATAAATCTTCTGAACGAAAAGTACAACTAGATTGGCAAACAGTCATACAATTTTCGGAGTTAATTAAAAACTCAGAAAAAGATAAACCAATTTTTATTAAAAAAAATGTTTATAATTCAACTATAAATGATATTTTAAAAAGGCATTGCCAAAATGCGGAAATCCCAACAATAACAATTCATGGATTAAGGCATACACATGCATCCATAATGCTTTATGCGGGAGTTTCAATAGCAAGTGTTGCACATAGACTTGGGCATGCAAGTATGTCAACGACACAAAAAACGTACTTACATATTATTCAGGAACTAGAAAATACTGATATTGATAAAATAATGAGAACACTCACTAGTTTAAATAATTAGAATATTGCTGATGAAGAGTGATAAGGTTATCTATTGAAAAAGTTTATAACATATGCTAAAATATAGCTAACAAAGGAGTACTCATGATAAAACTAGATGAATTAGAAAATCTTGCAGAATCAAAACAAGAAGAAAATCTAAAGTTTAGAAGATATTTGAAAAATCATGCAAATAAAGAAGAACTAGATAATGATTTTAAAGAATTACATGAAAAATATTTTAAAATTTATGACTGTACTAAATGTAGAAATTGTTGTAAGAAACTTGGAATATCAATTAGATATGATGAAATAGAATATTTAAACTTAACCAAAGAACAATTACAAAATTTAAAAGAAGAATATGGAAAATACTTAAATAAAGAAGAATGTCAGTTTTTAAATAATAACGATGAATGCACATTAAAAGGCTGTCCTCCAAATTCTTGCAAAGAATTTCCTTATACAAATAAAACGGAAAGACTAGAAAGTCTATATACAGTTATAAATAATACATTTATTTGTCCAGCAGTCTATGAAATAGTTGAAGAACTAAAGATAAAATATAATTTTAAAAAGGTAAGGCGAAGTAAAAAATGAATAAAATACTACATTTAAAAGTAAAAAGAGATTTAAAAATAAAAGATGATAATAAAATTAAAGACATTGTAAATAAATTACAAGATAAATTTAATTTAAAAGATAATGAAAATGTATTTGATATTGAGCAAAAAATAAATGATAAAGAATATAGTGAATTTATAAAAAATAATAATTAGTTATAATAATATTATGACTAGCATCATTTGGTTTTAGTTTGGTTACATCTTTAATGGTATTAAAACAATATAATAACAATAATTTTGATTATGATTTAGATAACTAAAAAAAAGAAACCGTCCTAGATAAAACAAGTTTATCTATCATGGCTGATAAATCAGCCGACGGTTCCTTTAATAACGATAATATATTATAAACTGACATTAAAGTCAATAACTATACACCTCACTAAGTAAAATATAATAAATTTTATTAGTTTTGGTAAATTAATGTAATAAAAGGATTAAAACATTTATTTAAAATAGTAAAGATTTTTTTCTTCTTTTTGATCAACGTCAAAAAGTTTTTGCTAGAACTGCAAAAAAATGATAAAAAATTTTCAATAATAGTGTATAATCAAGGAAATCTTAATTAATGAATGGGGTAGATTAAGATTTAACGTTATTGAGGTAAGTGGCATTTTTATTAAATCGCTTCCTTCAATTTTTTGTTGTCTTTAAATCTTTAAATAATATGTTCCTTAGTTAAGTAAGCTTAAAAGAAAATGCACAAACTGAATTATCAGAAATCCTATTACAATCTTAAGTAACTTTTAATATATCTGATTTTTGCCATTTAATCCCTTATTGTCAATTTTCCAACGTCTTCTTCAAAATAATACAATTTCTTATTTCTTCTTAGATGTAAGTTTTAATGATATCACATTTAGTGAATCAGTTGCTTTATATGATTTATATTATTTATTACAATATTTGAATTAAAATCTCTACCAATTCTATTCATAGACTGATAATTTGAACAAAATGGTAGTATTGATTTTTTTGCTTTTTAGTTTGTTATTTTTAGTAGACATATATTTATTACATCTTTCTATTTTGCTTATAATAAGTGTAATATATTTATATGTCTTTTTCAATGTCAACTTTGTTGCACTTCAGAAAATAATTTGTCTTGTAAAGTCAACTATAGACATATTTTCAAAATTATATTATCATAAATATGAAAGGATTGATATAATGAAAAGTAAAGTATATTTTACAAAAGAAATAACAAGTGAAAGTTTAGTTAAAATTTATGAAAGTTTAAATCATGAATTAAAAGGAAAAGTTGCAGTTAAAATTTCAACCGGAGAACCTGGTGGTCATAATTTTTTAAATCCCAATTTAATTAAAGGTTTAGTAAACAAATTAAATGGTACAATTGTGGAATGTTGCACTGCTTATGCTGGAAAAAGAATGCATCCAAGTGACCACTGGCAAGTTATCAAAGACCATGGTTTTTATGATATATCTCCATGTGATATTATGGATGAGGATGGTGAAATAACAATTCCTATAAATGGTGGAAAACATTTAGGTGGCATAAACTATGTTGGTAGTCATATTAAAAATTATGATTCTATGCTTATGTTATCTCATTTTAAAGGACACATAATGGGTGGCTTCGGCGGGGCTCTAAAGAATATGTCAATCGGAGTTGCTTCCAAAAATGGTAAAGCGTGGATTCATTCTGCAGGAAAGACAACTGTACCAGATGAATGCTGTAAATTAGAAACTGCACAAGATGATTTTCTAGAAAGTATGGCTGAAGCAGATAAATCTGTCGTGGACTTCTTCAATCCTGAAAATATTGTTTATATAAACGTTGCCAATAATATTTCAATAGATTGTGATTGCGATAATAATCCAAAAGATCCAGAAATTGCAGATATAGGAATATTTGCATCCATAGACCCTGTTGCTTTAGATAAATGTTGTTATGATACTATTATGAATTTAACTGAAGAAGGAGCAAATTCATTAAGGATGCGAATGCTTGATAAAAATGCAATTCATATTGTGGAAGAAGCAGAAAGACTAGGTTTAGGTACAACTCTATATGAACTAGTAAGTATTGATTGAGGTTATTATGAAATTAGAAGAAATAGTAAAAATATTAACTAAACAAAATAAAACTATCTCAACGATGGAATCTTGTACCGGCGGATGTCTTGCTAATGCCATTACAAATATCCCGGGAGCTAGTGAAATTCTAAAATTTAGTGCAGTAACTTACTCAAATGAATTTAAAATAAAAATGGGTGTACCAAAAGAAATAATTGATACATATTCAGTTTATAGTATAGAAACTGCTATTGAAATGAGTAAAAAAATATCTGAATTTACCAATTCTAATTATGGAATAGGTATAACAGGTAAACTAAATAGAGTGGATCCTCATAACTTATCTGGTGATGATAACAGAGTTTACTTTAGCATATATAATAAGGATAATAACACAAATTACAATGGTTCATTAAAAGTAACAAAAGAAACCAGAAAAGAAAATAAAGAAGAAGTAATAAATTTAATTGTTGATAAATTATATGAAATAATAAAAACAGAAGACTAAACTAAGTCTCCTTGATAAATATTTCTTTTAAGCATTTCTTTATCAATATCATTTAAAACCACAAACTTCTTTATAAGCCAATCCGGAGCAATCAATTCATCTATAGTTGGGTCTCCAGTTATTCTCATTATAACAACATCTTTGTTTAAAAGCCTTAATTGGTCACAAACAATATCAATATATTCCTCTTTAGTTAGAATATGAAACTTATCTTTTTCATAAATACTAGCTAAAGGGGTATTTTTTGCTACATAAAGCATATGAATTTTAATCCCATCAATACCACAATCATTAACAAATTTTATTGTATTTAACATATCTTCTTTAGCCTCATATGGTAGACCATTTATAATGTGCGCAACAACAAATATATTTCTTTCGTGTAATCTTTTTACAGCATCCCTAAAAACTTCACTATTATGTCCACGATTTATAAAATTTAAAGTATTATTATTACTACTTTGTAAACCAAGTTCTACAATTAAAAAAGTCTTTTTATTTAATTCATCTAAATAATCTAACCATTCATCAGTTAAACAATCTGGTCTAGTAGCAATATCAATTCCCACAACTTTAGGTAATATTAACAACTTATCAACATAATTTTTAACTAAATTTTTATCATTATAAGTATTAGTGCCAGATTGAAAATAAGGAATATACAAACTATCTGGCCATTTTTGCTCCATAATTTTTCTCCCATTTTCAAATTGTTCTAAAATATCAAGGGCATTATTACTTATTGTAGCACTAGATTTATTAGAACAATAAATACATCCACCATTAATTTGATTAGGACAAGTACTATTAATATCTAAAGGAACTTTAAACACTTTTTGACCAAACTTCATTTTAAAAAAGTAATTTAGTGTATAATATCTTTTATTATCTAATGTATTTTTAAACATAATACCACCTGCTAATATTTTATCATGTAAAATTATAAAATAAAAGTTGTTATTTTTAATATTTGTGGTATACTAATATTAGTTGCTGAAATAGCTCAGTTGGTAGAGCAATGCCCTCGTAACGCATAGGTCGTAAGTTCAAGCCTTACTTTCAGCACCATTTAAAAATAATCCCCGTAAAATCGGGGTTTTATTATATCTTTTTTTTATTTACCTATTATTAACAACTTAAATATTAAAAAATTTTTCAATAAAAACAAATTTTATATATACAAAAGATTATACTATGTGTTATAATAAATTTATCACACAAAGGAGGAAATAAAAATGCGTGTATATGGTATGAACGTTTTAAAAGAATTAGATACTAAAAAGATTAAAAAAGTATTTACATCAAGAAAAGAAGTATGCAAGTATTGTAGTGAAAATAAAATTAAATACGAATTTGTTGATAATCATTTTCTTAATAAAATGTGCGAATATAATCACCAAGGGGTGGTAATTGATGCTTTTGATTATGATTACTATAATATTAATGATATAGATGGAGATTTTGTTTTAATATTAGATCATCTTGAAGACCCACATAACTTTGGCGCCATCATAAGAACTTGTGCCGCAGTAGGAATAAAATCGATAATAATTCCCAAATATAGAAGTGTTGGAGTAACAGATGTTGTTGTAAAAACTAGTGTAGGAACCATAAATTATGTAAAAATAATAATGGTTAATAACTTAGTAGCAACTATGAAGAAGTTAAAAAAAGATGGTTTCTTTATATATGCAGCCTCAATGGAAGGTGAAGATTTTAGAAAAATAGATTATAGCACAAAAAGAGCTTTAGTAATTGGCAATGAAGGTTCTGGCGTAAGCAGATTAGTTAAAGAAGAAAGTGATGTTTTAGTAAGTATTCCAATGAATAAAAATGTTGAAAGCTTAAACGCATCAGTAGCTGCCAGCATTCTTATTTATCATATGGGGGATAATGACTAATATAAGTGATTCTGAACTAATCATGCTATGTCGAGAAAACAATGAAGATGCTCAAAAATTACTTGATGAAAAATATAATATTGTTATAAAAAAATTTATTAAAGATAACTATGAAGCAATTAGAGTTTTAAACATTCCTTTTGATGATTTATATAATGAATGTTTTGAAACATACAAAAGAGCAGTTGAAAATTATCGTAATTATAATAAAGCAAGTTTTTACACATTTACATCAACATTAATTAAAAGAAAAATAAAAAAAGTAATATTAACAGAAATAAGAGAACAAAAGAAAAACTCAGTAGTATTACTTAGTGATTTAGAAAATCAAAAACAAAATAATGAATTTATTTTAGCAGATAGTAAAGACCCATTAGAAATAGTTTGTGAACAAGAACAATCTCATGATATATATGAAATAATATTAAGTAAGTTATCTATTGCAGAAATAAATATAATAACTCTTTTAATAGATGGTTTAGATTGTAAAAAAATATCAATATTATTAAAAAAAGATTATTCATATATTTATAGAAAAATACAAACAATAAGAAAAAAATTAATTCTTGAGTTGAATTTAACCTAAAATTGCTTGATTTTTCCATATTTCTATGCTATATTATTAATGAACACGAAAGTGTTTTTTTAAATGGAGGTTTTTTTAATGGCAAAAGAAGCTAAAGAAACAAAAAAAGTAACAAAAGTTACAAAAGATGCTAAGAAAAAAAATAGCAAAGCAAAAAAAGTAAGTAAAGGTCCTAAAGAAAGTTATGTTAAAAAAGTAAAAAAAGAACTTAAATTAGTTAAATGGCCAACAGCAAAAGAAGTATTAAAATACACAATATCAACAGTAGTATTTTGTTTAATATTATGTTGTTTATTTATGTTGCTAAACTTATTATTATCAGTAGTTAAAGGATGGTTGGCATAATGGAAAAACTTTGGTATGTAGTAAATACTTATTCAGGACATGAAAATAAAGTAAAAGAAAAATTAGAAGCAAGAACAGAGTCAATGGGAATGCAAGATTACATTTTCCGTGTTATAGTTCCAGAAACAACAGAAGTTGAAGTAAAAGATGGAGTTAAAAAGGAAAAAGTAAAGAAAATGTTTCCAGGTTATGTTTTAGTTGAAATGATTATGACTGATGAAGCATGGTATATCGTAAGAAATACACCAGGAGTTACAGGATTTATCGGTTCTAGTGGAAAAGGAGCAAAACCAACTCCATTACTACCTCAAGAAATTGATAGAATTCTAGCTAACATGGGAATGAGTAGAGTAGACGTTAAATCTGAATTACAAGTTGGAGACACAGTTAATATTGTTGATGGACCATTCAGTGGTATGACTGGTAAAGTTGATAACATTGACCTTGAAAATAATAGATTAAATATTATAATTGACTTATTTGGTCAAGAAACAAATGTTGATGTAGAAGTATATCAAGTTAATAAAATATAATTAAAAAAGTTGAAGGTTCTTAATCTTCAGCTTTTTTTGTATTTTCAAATATTTCTAAATTATTTTTAATTCTTTCATTATTCGAATTTATCTCTAATGCTTTTTTAGCATTTATAATGGCTTTATCATAATCACTTAAATGAAAATATGCAATAGATAATAAATCATTTAATGTTTCATCATAACTAAAAACTTCATTCATATATGTTTTAGGATTATTTTTAATATCTAATGCTAACAGCCCGTATTTACAAACGTTTTTATAATCTTCTAAAGTATAATAAAGTAAAGCAAGCTCGGTATATGGGTCTCTTAAATATGGGGCTTCATCAATAGCTTTTAACAACCACATTAAAGCTTCATCATAACGCCCTAAATTCTTATAACATCTGGAAATAAATCGCATTGATGCGCATCTTTCATCTTTCCATGTTGCAGTTTCCAGTCTTAAATGTTTTATTAAAGTATCAATAGCATCATTCCATCTTCCATAATACATATATTCTCTTCCTAGATAATGCATATTTCTATCATTCAAAGGATTTTCGCGGACTGATAATTCAAGTAAAGGCAAGTAATTAGCTCGTGACTTTTCTCTATCTGGATAATGATTAACTATAATGTTATCTGTAAAAATTTGTTTTTCTTCATGGTCAAATTGCAGTACTTCATGAACAGGATTTACCCATTTACATCCAGTTCTTTTATGTATTTTATCAGCATAAAAACTTACCTTAGGAACATCTCCTTCAATATACCAATTATAAACATATCTTATTCTATCTGTATCACTTTTCCATATTTTTAATATTTCTTTTTTCCAACCATCAATCATAACTTCATCTAAATCTAAAGAAATACAAATATCATAATCATCAGGTATCATTTTTAATGCTTCATTTCTAGCAACATCAAAACGCCATGGTTTTATTATCTTTTTCTTAACAACAATACCATGACTTTTTAATTTTTTTCTTGTTCCATCAGTTGATCCAGTATCTAAAACAAATATACCATCAGCATCTTTTATTGACTCATACCATCTATCTACAAACTTTTCTTCATTTTTACATATTGCATATACACATATTTTTTTTATAATTATACCTTCTTTCCTTAAATTATATAAATTAATTTCCTAAATATTCTATAATTATTGTAAATCAGGAGTTTTTAAATAAATACTTTGTTTTGATAAATTTACAAGATTGTATTCTTGATTTATATCCACAACAGCAAAATAAAATATGGTATAAATAACGTTGCCTATAAAATGTAAAATTTTATAAATTTTGTATTGAAAAATTGAATAAAAAAAAGTATAATATTTTAGTAAAATAAAAAGAACGGAGGAACTATGAAAGATAATTTAGAGTTATATTACGAACTTAGTCATAAATTAGCTATGAATCAATTAATAGAAAGATTCTGTTTTGAGCTTGAAGCAAATAAAATCTTTTTCAACGAAGACGATATAAGTTTAGAGTCTTTGATAAGAGACTGTAGTAATAACGAAGTATTTAGTGATATAGAATATATGGAAGCATATCAAAAAAGTAAAATGATGTTAAGTAAAAGAAATTAGTTCTTTTTTTCTTTTAAAATATAATTTATAATAATATTATGAAAAAGAAAAATTTTATAATAGTAATATGTTTTTTATTAGCAAGTACTTATTTTGGGTATGATTATGTAAATAAGAATACCTCTGCTTTACCTAACTTTAGTGAAGTACCAGAATTTAATGAATATAGATATATTGAAATTAATGGAAATGTTCCAGAATTTAGTGATGCTGATACTAGCTCGTCTTTTGAAATCTATAGTGAGCTTGATAACTTAGGTCGAGCAAAAGTGGCATTTGCAAATATTGGTAAAGATTTAATGCCAACTGAAAAAAGAGGTTCAATTGGTATGATTAAACCTAGTGGATGGCACACTATAAAATATGACATTGTAGATGGTAAATACTTATATAATAGATGTCATTTAATTGGATATCAATTGACAGGGGAAAATGCTAATCCCAAAAACTTAATTACTTGTACAAGACAAATGAATACAAAAGGGATGCTTCCTTTTGAAAATAAAGTAGCAGATTATATAAATGATACAAATAATCATGTTTTATATAGAGTTACACCGGTATATAAGGATGACAACTTGCTTGCAAGTGGTGTTAAGATTGAAGCTAAATCTGTTGAAGATAATGGTGAAGGTATAAAATTTAATGTTTTTGTTTATAATATTCAAACAGGTATAAATATAGATTATAAAACAGGAAGCAGTAGTTTAAAATAAGGAGATGGATAATATGAAAGTAGCTGTAATTACTGGGGGAGCAAGTGGTATAGGTCTTGCAACAGGCAAGAGACTTAAGAGTATGGGTTGTGAAGTTGTGTTAGTAGACTGGAGTGATAATGTAGAAAGTATTGCTTTAGAAAATGGACTTATGGGTATTAAGTGTGATGTGTCAAATGAAGAAGATGTTAAACATTGTATTCTAGAAGTAATAAAGAAATATAATCATATAGATTATTTAGTTGCTAATGCTGGTATTGGTGGAAGTGCTAGTTTACCTCATGAAGTTAGTTTGGAAGAATGGAATAAAGTTATTGGAGTTAATCAAACAGGTATATTTTTAATAAATAAATATGTTATAAGTGAAATGCTTAAGACTGGTGGAGGAAGCATTGTTAATACTTCATCAATGTATGGGTTAGTTGGAACAAATATGAGTTTTGCTTATTCTGCTAGTAAGGGGGCAATAAATCAAATAACTAGATCTTTGGCTTTATCTTATGCTCGTGATAATATCAGAGTTAATGCAATTGCTCCGGGTTATGTTGATACACCGATACTTGCAATGGTTCCAGATGATTCTAAAGCTGCTATGGCTAATCAACTTCCAATTGGAAGACTTGGTAAAGATACAGAAATTGCTGATTTAATTTGTTTTTTACTAAGTGATGAAGCATCATTTATTACTGGTGCTATAGTTCCAATTGATGGAGGATATACTGCAGCATGAGAAAACTCGAATTAAATAAAGTTTATAAACATTTTAAAGGGGACTTATATATTGTACTTGATGTTGCAATTAATAGTGAAACTGATAAGAAAATGGTGGTGTATAGAGCACTATATGATGATTGCAAATTATATGTTAGGGATTATGATATGTTTTTAAGTGAAGTTAATCATGTTAAATATCCGGATGTAAATAATAAGTATAGATTTGAATTACAAAATATTAAGAGCGTAAAAAATTCTTAGTATTTTTTTGTTTTTATAGAAATTTTTTTAATTAAATAGTATAATTAGGTTAGATATTATTTAGTGAGGTGTTTTATGAAAAAAAGAATAAATGCTCAAAAAATGATTAAAATGGCTTATAAAGAAACAAAAAGAAGTTCTTTGGCTATTTATTTAATTCTTAGGTTTTTAGTTGTAATATGTATGATTTTACAAATAATTAGAGGGGATTTAAATAATGCTTTATTATGTTTATTATCTTTAGTTTTGTTATTTGCACCATTATTTATTCAAAATAAATATGAAATTACTTTGCCTGATAGTTTAGAAATAAGTATTTATTTATTTATATTTTCTGCTGAAATACTTGGTGAGATTAATAATTTTTATGGTATTATTCCTCATTGGGATACTTGCTTACATACTATAAATGGATTTTTAGCTACAGCAGTTGGTTTTTCTTTAGTAGATTTATTAAATAAAAATAGCAAAGATATTAATTTATCACCCTTTTATTTATGTTTAGTTGCTTTTTGTTTTTCTATGACTATTGGTATTTTATGGGAATTTTTTGAATATGGAGGGGATAAATTAATGAAATTTGATATGCAAAAAGATACCCTTATTACTAATGTTTCGTCAGTTTATTTAAATCCTGATAATGAAAATAAACCTGTTGTTGTTGATAATATTGGAAAGACCGAAATTTTTGATAAAGATGGAAAGCTATTATATGTTATTGATGGTGGGTATTTGGATATTGGTTTAAATGATACTATGAAAGATTTATTTGTTAATTTTATTGGGGCTTTAGTTTTTAGTTTTTTTGCATATATTGGTCTTAAAAATAATAAGCGTAGTTCTGTTGTTAAAAATTTTGTTCCTATAAAAGAAAAACGTAAAATGGCAGAATCTGTTAAGAGTTGTTTAATGAAATAAAGAAAGGAGATATTATGGCTTATATAGAATTTAATAATGTTTTTAAAGTTTATAAAATGGGTGAGGTTGAAATTAAGGCACTTTCAAATACTTCTTTTAAAATAAATAAAGGGGAATTAGTTTGTATATTAGGACCTTCCGGTGCAGGTAAAACTACTTGTTTAAATATTTTAGGTGGTATGGATAAATTAACTAGTGGTGAAGTAATGGTTGATGGTAAGTGTATTAATAAACTAAATGACAAAGAATTAATTAAATATCGTAGAAATGATATTGGTTTTGTTTTTCAGTTTTATAATTTAATTCAAAATTTAACTGTTATTGAAAATGTAGAACTTGCTACTCAATTATGTAAAAATTCTTTGAATCCTGATGATATTTTGGATAAAGTAGGTCTTAGCAATAGAAAGAATAATTTTCCAGCACAACTTAGTGGTGGAGAACAACAAAGAGTTGCAATAGCTAGAGCTATTTGTAAAAATCCAAAATTGTTATTATGTGATGAACCTACTGGTGCACTTGATTATATAACCGGAAAACAAATTCTTAAATTGCTTCAAGATACATGTAGATTAGAACATATGACAGTAATAATTATAACTCATAATTCTGCTATTTGTCCAATGGCTGATAAAGTTATCAAATTTAAAAATGGTGCAGTTAGTGATGTTATTATTAATGATAAACCTATGGATATAAAGGATATAGAGTGGTAATATGAAAACTATGTTATTTAAACATATTTTTATGAAAATTAGACAAAATTATAAAAGATTTTTATCGCTTTTGTTTATGGCACTTCTTGGTATTGGTTTTTATGCTGGAATTGAGGCTTGTAGTCCAGATATGCTTAAAACTTTAGATAAATTTTATGATGATAATAATGTTTATGATATTTTGATTTTTTCTAATTTGGGTCTTGATGATAATGATATAGATCGTTTATCCAACATTGATGGTGTTGATAAAGTCATTGGTTCTTATGAAAAAGATACTTATTTAAAACTTAATAATGAACAATATGTTATTAAAGTAATAGGTTTAAATGATAATATTAATAAAGTTTATATCGAAGATGGAAGACTACCTAATAATAATGATGAAATTGTTGTTGAAAAAAAGATGATTGTTGATAATAACTTAAGTATTGGAGATTCTATTGATATTTTAGGTAGTAATAAGAAAATAGTAGGAACAATTATAAGTCCTTTGTATTTTTCTACTGAAAGACCTAGTACTAATTTAGGAAGTGGGAAAGTTGATTATTATGCTTATACTTTAAGTGATTTATTAAAAAGTGATTATTATAGTGTTGTATATTTAACAGTTAAAGATACTATGCATATGCTTACTAATAGTAAAGAATATCAAAATACTATTAATAATTTTGTAGAAAAAATTAATGTTGTAAAAAAAGATAGAGAAGAAGAAAGATATGATGAATTATATGGTAAGTTAATTTCTGATAGTAAATTATATGGCATTAATATAAATGAAGATGATTTTGTTAAACCACATTGGTATATTTATGATAGATTTGATAACAATTCTTATAAAGAATTAATCAATGCTAGTGATAATATTAAAAATTTGGGAAATGTATTTCCTTTAATATTTTTTGGTATTGCTATATTAGTTAGTCTTATTTCAATGATGAGAATGATTGAAGAAGATAGGACTGAAAATGGGACATTGAAATCTTTAGGTTATAGTAATTTTTATATTATTTTAAAATATGTTATATTTTCCTTATTGGCTACAATTATAGGTGGAGTTTTAGGTGTTTTTATTGGTTCTTATTTGATTCCTTATGTTATATGGAATATTTATAAAAAGATATTTTATATACCAATATTTTTATATTCTATTAATAGTGTTTATAATATGCTTGGTTTTTGGATTTGTATATTATGTATTAGTGGTACTGCCATTATCATTTGTATTTTTAACTTAAAAGACGTTCCAGCAAATTTAATGAGACCAAAAGTACCTAAATCAGGTAAGAAAATTTTATTAGAAAAAATAACTTTTATTTGGAAAAGACTTAAATTTTCTGATAAAGTTACATTTAGAAATATTTTTAGGTATAAATCAAGAGTGCTAACTACTATATTTGGTATTGCAGGTTGTACAGCTTTAATTTTAGCTGGTTTTGGATTAAAGGATTCTATTAAAAATATAAGTGATTATCAATTTAATAATATATTTAAATATGATAAAATGGTGGTTATAAATGAAAATAATGATTATAGTGAGTTAGTAAATAATATTAGAAGTGAAGAAAATGTTTTAAATGTTGTTTTAGTTAATTATCAAAGTGTTAGTGTTTTAAAAGGTGATGATAAACAAGATGTATCTTTGATTGTACCAGAAGAATTTAATAAACTAAATGATGTTATTTCTTTAATAAATTATAAAGATAATAATATAATTTATAATACATTAGAAGATAATACTTGTGCTGTTAGTGAAAAAACTGCTAGAATTTTAAATATAAATATTGGAGATTATATTGATGTACTTGATAATGATAATAATATTTACAAAATAAAAGTTTCTTATATAGTTAAAAATTATATTAATCAATATATATATACATCTAAAAACACTTATAATAATTTATTTGGTAATTATAAAGTTAATTCGTTATTAATTGATTTAAATAAATATAATGTAAATGAAAGTAATGATTTTGATAGTAAATATATTTCTAGTAAAGATGTTATTTCTATTGTTAATAATCTTGATATTAAAGATACATTAAATGATATGTTGTCTTCGATTGATTCTATTGTGGCTATTTTAATTATTGCTGCAGCGATGCTTGCTTTTGTTGTTTTATATAATTTATCTAATATTAATATTAGTGAGAGAAAAAGGGAGATTGCTACTTTAAAAGTATTAGGTTTTTATGTAAATGAAGTAGATAAATATATAAATAGAGAAACTATTTTATTAACTTTATTAGGTATTAGTTTTGGTTTATGTTTTGGGTCATATTTATGTCATTATATTATATCTACATGTGAGCCTGATTATTTATTATTTGATAGGCAAGTATTCTTATTAAGTTATGTTTTTTCTGCTTTAATTACTATTATATTTTCTATTATTGTATTAATTTTTACTCATTTTAATTTAAAGAAAATTAATATGGTTGAATCTTTAAAGAATGTAGAATAAAAATGGCGGTTATATGAAAAATATGTTAATTTATTTATTGTGTTTATATTTTGGTGTAATTTATTAAAAAGGAGTGTAGTATGGATCAAGAAAAATTTGGAAAATTAATTAAAGAAATAAGAAAGAAAAATAATTTAACTCAAAAACAATTTGCTGATAAATATAATGTTACCTACCAAGCTGTAAGTAAATGGGAAAATGGTTTAAATATGCCTGATACTTCTTTAATCAGACAAATTAGTAAAGATTTTAATATTAGTTTAGATGAATTATTTGATGGAATGTATAAAAAAAATAATTATAAAAAAAGATTTATATATGTTTTTATTTCTATTTTTATGTTTATTATTATTGTTGTATTATTTTTATTTATTTTTAAATTTTTAAATAATGATAATGATTTTCAATTCAAAACATTATCTAGTGAATGCAAAAATTTTAATATTTCTGGTAATATATCTTATAATGAAAATAAATCTGCTATTTTTATTAATAAAATTGAGTATTGCGGAGGAAGAGATGTTAGAAAATATAAGTCTATTGAATGTACTTTATATGAATCAAATAATGATGTTGAGAGAAAAATTGGTAGTTGGAAATCTCAATATGAAAATATTACTTTAGAAGAGTTTTTAAAAGATATTGTATTTTCTGTTGATAATTATGAAAATACTTGTAAAGAATATAAAGAAAATAGTTTGTATCTTTCTATTAATGCTAATGATTTTAATGATACAGTTATTAGTTATAAAGTGCCTTTAAAATTAGATAATTGTAATAGTAGTAGTAAACTCAACTAAATGTTGAGTTTTTTCAACTTATACGTTATTGGTTTTTAATTTATTTTGTTATAGTATTTTACTTGGAGGAGATATTATGAAAAAAAGTATAGTTATAGTTATAACGATTGCTAGTTTTTTACTAGGAGGTTTAGGTAGTTATTTTATATTTAGTAAATCTAATGAAGAAGATATTAAAGCTTTAAAAGCTTTACCTAAGCAAGAGAAGTCTGAAGGGCTTAGAGGGGTATATGATATAGATAAAAATATTAATGAAAAAACCATTGATAATTATCTAGGTAGAAGTGATACTGTTTATCGTGATGTAAGAATGCTTATGGATAGTGCAACTTGGGAAAATAAGGGAGGAGAAAGAGAATTAACTGGTTTTGTTGAAGGATTTGAGGTTGTTCCTTATGCTTATTTAACTGAGTTTCCTCAAGAATATGTAGATCAAAAGAAAAATGAAAATGTATTTGGTTTATATAAAGGAAAAACTTTATTTTCTTTAGATAAAGATGGTAATTATGTTGCTAATTATAAAGAATCTATGGATATCTTAGAATATTTATTTCCTAAGGATAAGTTTATATTTATTATGTGTGGTGCCGGAGGATATGCTAATTTTACTAAACAAATGCTTGTTAGTTTAGGTTGGGATAAGGAAAAAATTTATAATGTCGGGGGATATTGGAATTACGAAGGTAATCATAGTGTAAGTACAGTAAATAAAAATGGTTCTAAGATTAAATATGATTTTTGGAAAGTAAATTATCATAATATTGATTTTGATAATTTAACAAAGATTAAATAATGAAGAAAAAAGTTTTATTAATTATATTAATTATATTAATTGTATTATCTTTTTTAGTCACTATTATTTTAAAACAAAATAATAAACCATTTTATCTTGAAGATAGTTATTATGGTATAAATAATGTAACTGAAATTAATGTAGATGAACTTAATGAATTAATTAATAATAAAAAATCTTTTGCTGTATTTGTTTATCAACCAATGTGTATTACTTCTTGTGATTTTGAAAAAGTTTTAGATGAATTTTTAGAAGAAGAAAAAATAAGTATTTATAAAATAGCTTTTTCTGATATAAGAGATACTGAAATTGGTAAATCAGTTAAATTTTATCCTTCATTTATTATTTATAATAATGGTAATATGATTGATTTTTTGGAATCTAATAAAGATGAAGATGTTAATTATTATACTTCTAAAGAGGGCTTTAAAAAATGGTTTACTAAGTATGTAAAATTAAAGAATGATATTAATGAAGAATAAATTAATTAATATAGTAAATTTTAAATAGATGATTTTAGTGTTAAACTAGTTTCATCTTTTTTTATTTTGTATTTTGTGGTGAGTTAATTATATGAAAATTATAATCAAGTTACTGAAACTGAAAATAATGCATTATTAATAAAAACAAAAATAATATCAACTTCTGGTAAAACAGAATACAATAAAAATGTTGTTTCTGTTGGTTATTTAGATAATAATGATTATTATCAATATCAAGTATTATGATTTTATAAATTTTATTGTTAAAGGTATTTATTATTCTTAATAACTATAATTTGTGGTATGGTATAAGCAATATTAGTTCTTGTTATATTTTTAATTCTTTTGTTTCTATATTTAACATATAATCAAATTCCTTTACATAACAAAAAAAACTAACTATTTCTAGTTAGCATTTATTATTCTCGGAAGTAAATTTTCCGAGTTTCCTATCAATCTGGAGCCATAAAGGTTGAAGTCGGACAACCTCTAATTATCTAAATTATAGGTAGTAATAAACTACTAACTGATATAAGTATACCATGAAAATACCATAATTTATAAAAAAATGATAATAATTATTAAGCAGGATAAAGGGAGTGATAGCACTGCCCTAATTCATTCTATATAAATATAGGAATAGTTGTGCTATCATTTCTTATTTTGCACTTGCAAAATTGTGTTAAAAATATGGAAGAATTCTACCATACTTTTTATTTAAATCAATTAATTAAAAGGTTTGCGAGGTTTTATTTTACTTCCAACTGTTGGATATATACTGGAAATGTTGGATAAATCTTGAATGTTTAAATTTAGTTTCAAAATATGTTGAAATTATGGTATAATTATATATAGAACGACAGATAAATAGTAAGTTGTTGAAATGGAGGAGTGAGAATTTTTATGAAAAAGAAAATAATTATAATAGTTATAGCGATAGTATTAGTTATTCTATTATTTCCTATAAGAAGCGTGTTAAAAGATGGTGGAACAATAGAATGGAAATCATTAACTTATTCTATATCAAAAGTTCATAGTCTATATTCAGTAGATGGTTATCCAATGGGTTATAAAGATGGAATAATTATAAAATTATTTAATATGACTATTTATAATAATACTAAAAATAACTTAACTGAAGAATTTGTTATTGTAGATACAAGTAAAGATATTAAAGATTTTGCTTGTGATACAGCATTAGAAGAAATTTATAGAGATGATAAATATATTTATTATTTACCTTGTATAAAAAGCACATATATAAAGGTAATTTATGCTCCAAATAATTATCAAGAGGGATTAAAAGTTTCGCTTGAAGAACGTAGAATTAAAATAAATGATTTAGATAGATTTAATATTGAATATATAAAACAGGAAATATAAAATACCAAAGAAGTAACAGAGATAAGTTTAAAAGAAAGAGTTTGAATTAATTCTCTTACTAAAACAAATATAAAAAACACAAATGATTATTTTGAAATAACAAAGAATATTAAATGGGAAATTCCAGAACATTGAGAAGATACTACAGTTAGTTTTTCTATTCCTGTTCCATATACATTTGTAGTAGATGGAATATCATATAATGGAATTTATGAATTAGGCGAATCTACTTTTAGTACAAAACCAGAAGGACTAAAGTATAATTTAAAAGTTATTAACTTAACAAAAGATGGAAAAATAGAAGTTGAAGTAACAAAATAATTATAGCAATAAATTACAATTTTTAGAATGGAGTGTATATGAAAGAATTTTTAAATAAAATAAGAGTTCCTGATGAAAATACAACAATGAAAAGTAAGATTGTAAATACTATTTTAATATTCTTGCTAGGAATAATATTAGGTTTATTTTCTAAATGGTTAGATAATCTTTCTATCAATGATGAAATATGGTGGCAACACTTTATTGGAATATTAGATTTAGGAAATGTTTTTTCATATTTTGGAATATGGATTTTTTTAGCCACTACAATTTCTGTATTTAGCAAGACACCTTTAAGAGCGAGTTTAAATGTATTTTTATTTTTCTTGGGTATGACAATCAGTTATCATTTATATACTGTATTATTTAGTGGTTTTAATCCTAAAAGTTATATGATGATATGGTATATAATAACTTTAATAACACCTATACTGGCTTTTATTTGTTGGTATGCAAAAAGCAATAATAAAATATCTATAATTATATGTAGTGGAATACTTGCTGTAATGATGTTGTTTTCATTTGGAATAGGAATGTGGTATTTTGATTTTAAAAGCATTATAGATACAATTCTAGTTTTAGGAACAATAGTTGTATTATATAAAAATCCAAAAAATAGCATATATAGTTTGTTAATTGCTATTGTATTAGCATTTGTATTTAGAATGATATTATAACTACAAATTACAATTTATTGATGAGATTAGTTTGAAATATAACTAGTCTTTTTATTT
>OLGD01002616.1_pt1 | contig 19873 bp, 15 predicted proteins | sample 1605311 | NCBI WGS metagenome assembly OLGD01 (sample SAMEA3888917, study PRJEB22519) | human gut metagenome | biome: human gut; feature: human-associated habitat; material: faeces | place: Denmark | collected 2010
CATCCTCGCGGAGCATTTTTATCGTATGGAAACGAAGTTTCCTATACGATAAAAATTACGGGTGGGGCTTATAAGCCCCACCCGTTTACGCGTTCCATTCGCATTCGCCGGACGTGCGGAACATCAGCAGCGCCTCGCGGCAGGAAAATTCACCCAGCTCATAGTATCCGTGGGAAAGTCGGTTGATGCGTTCCAGAGAAACTGCGCGGTTGGCACATTTGGGCTGGTCATAAATAAAACGGATGCCCTTGGCGTAATATTCAGCGTCGAATTCGGGAGTCCCTTCTTCCTCATAATAAGGGTCGAAGAAAAACACCTCGTCTTTGGAAATGCCGGTTAAAAGCACATAGTGCGGAACTTCAAGAAAAAGACGCAGCACGACAGCTGCGCCGTGCAAAAGCGCCTGACTGATTTCGCTGTCCGGGGACAGTGTAACATCGTTACCGAAAAGAAACTGCGTTTGGATCGGAAAAGAGCGGACAGCTGCCAGCTGATTTAACCAACTGCCGACAAAACGCATTGCGGCGGCGGAAGTGCCGTGACGGCATGGTTGTCCCTGTTCGTTATAAGTGTCCATTGTATAGAGCATAATACATTTGAGGATGTCAGGACTGATTTCTTCCCGATCAAACAGATAGCGGATTCCGTTGGTAATAGAAACAGAACCGCAGTCATATTCTGAGGACTGATAATTTAAGTAATTTTTCATTGAAAAATCCTCCGGTAAAGCATATTATATAAGGTCAGTGGATTGTACCGTACTGCGCACTCCCACAATCCTACCCACCTATGAGCAAGCTCCTGTGGGCATAGACCTTTTGATCCTGGCATCATGATAGGATAGAAAGAATCGTGCGCTCTGCTGTCGAATATAACGCGAACCCCGTATTTTGTCAAGAATATGGGAATAGAGTCTTGACAGATCGAAAAAAATAGAATACAATTCTCACTAACATACCGGATAGATAGGTATTGAGCGGCGGATGATTCGCCTAAAAGGAGGAGCAGTTATGAAAAAACGAAACAGGATATTAAGCCTGCTTCTGGCAGGAGTGATGGCGCTGGGACTGACCGCGTGCGGCGCATCGAATGCAGGTGCTGCAGCAGATGAAACCGGAAGCGCAGCGGTGAGCACAGAGAGTGCATCCTCAGACACAGCAGCTTCGGGAGAGAAGATTATCAACGTCGGTGTGACCAATACCATCGGCAGTCTCAATCCCCTTTTGTTAAACGGCGGCGAGATTAACAAATATGCGACCGGACTGATGTTTTTGCCGTTGATGGAGCTGGATGCTGACCTGAACTTCGAGGGCATGCTGGCAGATTCCATCACAACAGAAGATAATAAAAACTTTATCGTTCACATCGATGATGCTGCAACCTGGTCGGACGGAACGCCTGTTACGGCAGATGATGTGGTTTATACCGCGCTTCGCCTGGCGAGCCCGGTCATCGGCAATACTGCAATGATGTATTATGTATTTGAAGGTGTTGGCGACGACGGCTTTGTAGAGGAAGGTGCAGAGAGCATCGACGGCATTCAGAAGGTAGACGATAAAACGGTACAGTTTACGACCAAAGAAGAAATGCCGATTACTACCTTTGAAAACAGCTATGCGAGATATCTGCTGACCCTGCCCAAGCATGTGATCAAGCAGTATTCCGAGGAAGAGCTTTCCACAGCGGAATGGTTCAACCATCCCGATGTTGTCAGCGGACCGTTCATCGTAACGGATTTCGATGTGGATCATTATATTTCCTATGAAGCGAACAAGGATTATTGGAAGGGCGCGCCCAAGATCGACAAACTCAACATCAAAATCGTAGACGGAAGTCAGCTGTATGCAGGTCTGCAATCCGGCGAAATCGATATCACCCAGCAGACGATGAGTGATATCCCGCAGGAGGACTATGAGAGCGTAGAAGCCCTGGACAACGTAGAAGTTGTATACGGTTCCCCGGTTACCAACCAGTCCGTATTTATCCAGACAAAGAACGTTCCGGACGTAAAAGTTCGTCAGGCGATGCTGTATGCGATCGACCGTCAGCAGATTCTGGAGGAACTGTTAAACGGACATGGTGAAATTGTAGATGGATTCCTGTCCAGTGCAAGCCCGTTCTATGATGATTCCCTTACACCGGTTTCCTATGATCCGGAAAAGGCAAAAGCACTTCTGGAAGAAGCTGGATGGGACGGCTCCCAGACAATCCGTTTCTATGTAAATTCCGGCGATTCGACCTTTGTAAACGCAGCCTCCATCATCGCTGCAGAGTGGGCTGCAGTCGGCATCAAGGCGGAAATCCAGACCGTTGACTTCGCAACGCTGATGAGCGTTGCAGGCACAGAGGACTATGATGTACTGGCAGTACAGTACACCTATGCGCCGGTGGATCCCTATCCGGATGTAGCATGGCTGCTTGGCGGTGAAGGAAGCTGGACCGGCTACAGTGACGATACGTTAAACGAAGCGTTGACCAAATCCCAGCTGACAAGTGATCCGGAGGAAACGAAAGAGCTGTTCTCCGTTGTGGATAAAAAGGTACAGGAAGATGTCCCGATGTTCTCCGCATATGTGATCAGCGCACAGGGGGCAGTCAGCAAGCGGATTACAGGCGCAGCTCCCAGCGTATACGGCTTCTTCAACGATGTCCAGAACTGGGACGTAGTGGAATAAAGAAGAATCCTGTTTCACAGAATTCTATTCTGCCGCAGTGGGATCTTTGCGGAGCATTTTTATCAGAGAAAAAAGAAGTTTTCTTCCGATAAAAAGTTTGTATTTCATATATTTTATGCTATGATAATAACTGCCGCACATCTCTTTTTCGGGAGGTGTGCGGCAGAATCTTGATATAGGAGTAAAGTGAGGAAAAGCAAATGCCGCATTTACTGGAAGTAGAGGGACTGACAACCGTTTTTGACAGCGACTACGGACGCACTGTCAGCGTGGACCATGTAAATTTTCATGTAGATAAGGGAGAAGTTGTCTGTATCGTCGGCGAATCCGGCTGTGGCAAGAGCGTGACCTCACTTTCTATTATGGGGCTGCTTGGAAGAGGCGGAACCGTGACGGAGGGAAGCGTCGTATTCGAGGACAAGAACCTTCTGACGATGACGGAAAAAGAGCTGGATAAAATCCGGGGCGACCGTCTGACGATGATTTTCCAGGACCCTCTGACCTCTCTCGATCCGGTCTTTACAGTCGGCAACCAGCTGATGGAGAGCATCCGAAAGCATATGAGACTGTCAAAAGAAGAGGCGCGAAAGCGGGCAGAGCAGATTTTAGGAAAAGTTGGTATGCCCGATCCTCACGGTGTCATGAAAAAATATCCTCATACGCTTTCCGGCGGCATGCGCCAGCGTGTGATGATCGCGATGGCTCTGTGCTGCAATCCGGGCCTGCTGATCGCAGATGAACCGACGACGGCACTGGATGTGACGATTCAGGCACAGATTATGGCGCTGTTGCGCAATCTGCAAAAAGAGAGTGGGATGTCGATGATCCTGATCACCCATGACATCGGGCTGGTAGCGAGCATGGCGGACCGTGTGATCGTCATGTACGCCGGTCAGATCATCGAGGAAGCACCGGTAAAGGAGCTGTTTGCTGCGCCGGCACATCCGTATACAAAGGCACTTTTGCAGACGGTTCCCGGAATTTATGACGAAAAGGACAGGGAGCTTGTCGCAATTCCCGGCATGGTTCCGGAAAACTATGATTCGATTCCCGGCTGTCGGTTTGCAGACCGCTGCGCCTTTCGGACAAAAGGCTGCGATCAGCCTCAGAGCTACAGACAGATCGGGGAAGGACATTTTGTCAGATGTATGCTCGCCAAAGAAGGAGAAACGTGAAGATGAGCATAAATATGGAAGAAAAAAACACGGAGAAGGAGCCGCTGATCCGGGTAGAAAATCTGAAAAAATATTATCCCATCCGGGGCGGCGTTATTACCCATACGACAGGCTATGTGCATTCAGTGGACGGCGTTTCCTTTTCGATTGCAGAGGGAGAAACCCTCGGTCTGGTGGGCGAATCCGGATGCGGCAAATCGACGGTGGGCAGACAGCTGGTCGGCCTGGAAACGCCGACGGGCGGCAGACTGTTTTATCAGGGAAAGGATATGGAGAAGCTTTCCGGAAAAGAGAAAAAGAGCGTGCGCACGCAGCTGCAGATGGTGTTCCAGGACCCATATTCTTCCCTGAATCCGAGAAAGCATATTTATGAAATTTTATCCCAGCCGATGCTCTATCATGGGATTTCCAATAAAGAAACTGTCCACAGGGACGTTGACCGACTGCTGGATATGGTTGGACTTTCCAAGCACGTTCTCGGGCGTTATCCGCATGAGTTCTCCGGCGGACAGCGGCAGAGAATCGGGATTGCGCGGGCGCTGTCTTTAAATCCCAGGTTTCTGGTCTGCGATGAGCCGGTCAGCGCGCTGGACGTTTCGATTCAGGCACAGATTCTGAATTTGCTGCGCAGCCTGCAAAAGGACCTGGGGCTGACGTGCATGTTCGTTGGACATGGACTCGGCGCGGTCAATTATGTCAGCGACCGGATCGCAGTCATGTACCTTGGTAAAATTGTGGAGATCGGGCCGGCGCAGGAGGTGTTCCATCATCCGGTACACCCTTACACCCGCGCCCTGATCGATGCAGTGCCGATTGCAGATCCTGAAAAGCGGGAACAAAAACCGCTTCTGACCGGAGAAATCGGCTCCAGCACGAACCCGCCCTCCGGCTGCCGCTTCCATCCGAGATGTCCGTATGCGACGGAAAGCTGCAGACAGGAAGTGCCGGAGCTTTGCAGTGTTTTCCCAGGCAGCAGTCATCTTGCGGCGTGCCCATATGCAATTGCGCAGCTGGCTGGCGGCGCACCAGCATACGATGCGAAGATGCAGCAGGTTGTCGTAGAGCAGAAATGGAGATAAAAGTGACATGGGAAAATATATGATCAAGCGCATCCTGATCGCCATCCCGGTTCTGATCGGGATCACGATCATCGACTATGCGATTATGTGTCTTGCGGGCAGCCCGCTGCAGATGCTGCAGGGACCCCGAATTTCCCAGGCTGCGGTTGCGGCAAAGGAAATCGCCCTCGGTCTGGATAAACCGTTTTATGTGCAGTATTTTGTCTGGTTAAAACAGCTTTTACATGGAAATATGGGCTATTCGATCAAGTCCTATCAGGCAGTCAGCGAGATGATCGCAAGCCATTTGGGACCGACGCTTTTGCTGATGGGCGTATCGCTTCTGGTCAGCTTGCTGATGGCGGTGCCCGCCGGAATTTACAGTGCGATCAAGCAGTATTCCGCAGGAGATTATACGGTTGTTACACTTTCCTTCCTGGGAAGCAGCGTGCCCGGATTTTTCCTTTCTTTGCTGTTGATCTATCTGTTTACGGTAAAGCTTGGCTGGCTTCCGTCCAGCGGAATGGCGACGCTCGGAACTGCAGGCGGCGCGGGTGATGTGGCAAAGCATATGGTGATGCCGGTGTTAGTCCTGGCTACCTCCATGGCGGGTACAAATATCCGCTATATTCGAAGCGCGATGCTGGAAATTTTGCAGCAGGATTACCTGCGCACGGCAAAGGCAAAGGGAATCGGAAGATTTCTTGTCATCAATAAGCATGCGCTGCGTAACGCACTGATCCCGATTATTACGGTAATCGGAATGGAGATTCCGGTGCTGTTCGGCGGTCAGGTTATCATTGAGCAGGTCTTTTCCTGGCCGGGACTCGGATTGATGACGATGAGCGCAATCACGAACCGGGATTATCCGGTTATTATGGGTGTCTGCCTGCTGTCTGCAATCGTTGTGCTGGCGGCAAACCTGATTACGGATATTTTATATGCGCTGGCAGACCCGACAATCCAGCTGAAATAGGAGCGGCGAAGATGGAGAAAAAAGATCGTATCAAAAAAGATATTTCAAGAGAAAGCTATTTGCAGACCGTCATCCGTCGTTTTAAACAGCATCATCTGGCAACGGTCAGCCTTGTGATTTTAGCGGTTTTGGTGGTGGCAGCGCTTTTGGCACCGATCATCGCACCGTACAATCCGGATGAAATCGTCGGAGGCTTTTCCAAAGCGCCCACAGCAGAGCATTGGCTGGGAACGGATCAGATCGGTCGTGACGTCTTGAGCCGGCTTTTGTATGCGACGCGGATTTCCCTGTTGGTCGGTGTGCTGGCGACGGCGATCTCTACTGTCATCGGTGTGATTCTAGGACTGATCGCCGGGTATTTTGGCGGCGCTGCGGATATGATTATCATGCGTTTTACGGATATGGTCATGTCGTTTCCCTATATTTTGCTGGTGCTGGTTGCGGCGTCGATTTTTAAGCCGGGGCTCTGGAGCATCATTCTGATTCTGGGCTTTGTAGACTGGCCGGGAATTGCCCGTCTGGTTCGCGGCAATGTGCTGAGCCTGCGGGAGAGTAATTTTATTAAAAGTGATCTCGTGGCAGGAATGCCGCTTCCGTATATTCTGTTTTCCGAGATTCTGCCGAATACCGCTGCGCCGATTCTGGTGTATGCAACGTCGGTTCTGGCGTTGTCGATGTTGGATGAGGCGGCACTTTCGTTCCTCGGAATGGGTGTGCAGCCGCCGACCGCGAGCCTTGGAAACATGTTAAACGGCGCGCAGTCGCTGACTGTACTGACGAAACAGCCGTGGCTCTGGATTCCGTCCGGGCTGATGATCGTGGTGCTGGTCATTGCAATTAACTTTATCGGTGACGCGCTGCGGGATGCGCTGGATCCCAATAGCGGAAAGTAAGACTGGAACACGCAAAAGCAGAAAGGACTGCAGCAGGAACACTGCAGGAGGACATCGGAGGGATTTGCGATGATACAGGAAATGGATTTAATGGAAATTTTTTACTGGTTTCACAGACATCCGGAGCTGTCTTATGAGGAATACGATACAACTGCGCAGATTAAAAAGCTGTTGAAAGCAGCGGATGTAAAGATCCTGCCGATTCCGATGGAAACCGGTCTGATTGCGGAGGTAAAGGGAGAAAAGGATGGTCCGGTGCAGGCGCTTCGCTGCGATATTGACGCGCTGCCGATTACTGAGCTGACGGATTTACCTTATGCGTCGGAATGTCCGGGAAAGATGCACGCCTGCGGACACGATTTTCACATCACGGCGGGAATCGGGACTGCGATCTGGCTGCAGGAACATAAGGGCGAGCTCTGTGGGACAGTGCGGTTTTTCTTCCAGCCAGGAGAAGAGTCCTCCCTGGGCGCATGGAAAGTGTTGGAAACGACGGCACTCGATTCGGTTACGCGCGTCTGGGGCTTTCATTCTGATCCGACCAATTTGGTCAATGCCATCGGCATCCGGGAGGGCGCAGTTGCGGCGGCAGTAGATCGGTTTGTGATTACGATAACGGGCGTCGGCTGCCACGGCGCACATCCGGATGATGGCGTTGATCCAATTCCGGCGGCTGCAGCCATGGTTCAGGCATTTCAGACGATCGTGACCCGCAATATCAATCCGTTCCATCCTGCGCTCATCAGCGTCACGCGACTGGAAGCGGGCAATACCTGGAATGTGATTCCACAGACGGCACAGCTGGAGGGAACTGTCCGCACCATGGATCGACAGGATCGCTGCCTGTTTGAAAAACGCTTAAAAGCAATTGCAGAGCGGACCGCATCTGCCTATGGAGCGTCCGCAGAGGTAGAGTGGATTCCCGGTCCTCCGGCTGTTTGCAACGATGCAGAAATGGCGGCTTTTGCAAAGGAAACGGCAGAAGCGGAGGGCTTTCAGACTGTTCCGGAAGAACAGTCGCTCGGCGGAGATGATTTTTCTTTCTACATGGAGAAAGTGCCCGGCTGCTATATTAAAATCGGCATCGGAAAGGGGGCGACAATCCATCAGCCGACCTTTCAGGTGGACCCGGCGGCATTGATGCCTGCGGTACGGTATTTGAGTCGTCTGCTGCTGCGCTGGGGCGAGGAAAAGGGCTGAGCGACGCAGCCGAGGAAAATGCATAGTAATACGCAGCTTTTGCGTAAGAACACAATATAAAAAAAGGGGTAAAAAACATGAGTACATTTCGATTTGCCATTATGGGAGCAGGCAACATCGCACATCAGTTTTGCGATGCAGTGACGCTGGTGGAGGACTGTGAGGTGAGCGCGATCGCCAGTAAGGATCTGGGACGCGCACAAAAATTTGCGGAGGAATGCAGCGTAGCCCATGCGTATGACAACTATGAGCAGATGCTGATAGAGGAAAAGCCGGACTGTGTTTATATTGCAGTAACACCAAACGACCATTTCCGTCTGACGATGCTTTGTCTGGAGCATCGCGTTCCGGTGTTGTGCGAAAAAGCGATGTTTACGAACAGTGCAGAGGCAAAAGCGGTTTTTGAAAAAGCAGAAAAAGACCAAACCTTTGTAATGGAAGCGATGTGGAGCCGGTTTTTGCCCGCGGTCAACCAGGCAAAAAAATGGGCGGCAGAAGGAAAAATCGGCAGACTGGAAGCCTTACAGGGAAGAATCGGTTTTCTCGCGCCGGAGGGAGCAGACAATCGGTATCACAGCCCTTTGCTGTGCGGCGGAGCTGCGACGGATATCACGGTTTATGCCTATGAAATCGCGACCTGGCTGGTCAATGAGCCTGTCCGCAAAACCTATGCGGCTGCGAACCTTGATCAGACCGGTGTGGACTTAACCGATCAGGTTACGGTGAAGTTCGAACATGTGCTGGCAGATCTTGTGACGAGCTTTGCAGCGCCTATGGGCAACAGCATGGTGATCTACGGTCGGGAAGGGCGCATTGAGCTGCCCGATCCCCATTATGCGTCCAAATGCTTTTTATATGGGGCGGATGGAATGCTGAAGGAAGAATTCACAGATACGACGACGCAGAAGGGCTTTACCTACGAGATCGAAGAGACGATCCGCTGCGTGCGCGCAAAGAAAACGGAAAGTCCGGTTGTTCCGCATGCGACGACAATTGCCTGCGCGGAGCTGTTTGATCAGATTCAGGCGGCAAAGAAAGAGTGAACTATCGGAAACAACGTGCAGAAAACGGCGGTACAGATTTTGAGCTCTGTACCGCCTTTTGTGTTGGTGTACCCGGCGCGCATTCCTGCAGGGCAGGGTTCTGTCGCGAAGTTTAGAAATAATCCGAAAAATACGGTTTTTTGACCGGAATCAGCCGCTCCAGCCAGGTCAGCATATAGTATTCCATCGAGATTTTTTCATGGTCGTAAAGATAGGTCGGGCGCTTGTAGCCCATCATCAAGGCAGTGAGCGTGTTAATGTCGAGTTCTACGACGTTAATGGACTGATTGTCCTCGACACGCTCACAGGTTGTTCCACCCTCGTGCCAGGAAACGAGAAAATCTCCCTGATTCCAGGAAGCAAGGCCGTCTGTAACCCGGAAATGGATTTTGAAATCCTCCGGCTGGATCTGCCAGGGATACTCCTGCAAAAAGCTTTCAACATCCACTATTCGCGCCATAATGTAGGGAGCTATCGTTTCTTCAATCTCACTGTCTTCGAACAGATATGCCATGGGTTCACCGGAATAATTATCCCCCCGTACCTGTGTGATCATAGAAAAATGCGCGCTGATGTAGTTCCATAGACCGTGTCTGGCTTCGCTGGTTAAATAAACCATTTCCTTAATATGAAAAATTTCATTTGCAATGTAATAAACCAGATAACCAAGGGGCTTGTGCTCTTCATTATAATAAAGGGCTACGATCATATCATCATTTTCCCAGCGCCAGTATTCATCCCAGGCCAGCTTGTCGCGAATGAGTGCACCGTGGTGCTGCATGGCAAAATAGGAATACACGTTATGAAAATCCTCGGAATCCAGGCTGACACGTTCGACCATGCCCCGGACGGGAAAGGCCTTTGGAAGCTGCGTATCCTTGACTGTGAAGGTGAGCTTGTCGGACACGATCTCCCAGCCCATTTTCCGATAAAATGGAATGGAATATGGATACAGAAATGAAATGGGAAGCTTCTTTTTGTGCATATAGTCGATGACATAGCGCATCAGGGAATGAATCAGTCCGCGTCCGGTGTATTCCGGATAAGTAGTGACTCCGGTGATGCCGCCCATCGCCATAATGTTGTCCTGAATGTTGATCTGCATGGAATAAACGACGATCATGGATGCCAGCTTTTCTTTATAAAACCAACCGAGTACATAAGCGTCCTCGAGAATCGGACGTTTGGCATATTTGATTTCCTCCTGCTCCCAGCCGGTCTGGAAGAGCTCGTAGGAGGTTACCTGAAAAGCATACTGTAAAAGTGCGTTGAACTGCTCCAGATCGTTGTGATCGAGCTCACGCATGCGGAAATCACCGTTGACTTCAAGGTAAGTGTGCGTGTCCTTGTCTGACATAGAAGATGCCTCTTTTCTGAATGATGCGGTCTTTAGATTTCAAAGACATCATACAACCAAATGAAAGGCTCGTAAAGAGGAAAACTTTTCGCATGACAGCTTTTGAAATTTAGGGTATACTGTGATATCAGAGAATCGTTTGGATGAAACGATGACAGAAAAGGACAGGAGGCAGACTTGATGAACCAGATTCCCCAGGCAGGAGAAATTTATCAGCATTTTAAAGGAAAGCTTTATCGGATCGTGACGCTGGCAACCCACACGGAGACCGGAGAGCAGCTTGTGATCTATCAGGCGCTTTATGGAGAGTTCCAGGTTTTTGCAAGGCCGCTTTCCATGTTTCTGGAAAAGGTGGATGCAAAGAAATATCCTGATGCAGCGGGAAAAGACCGCTTTATGCGGATCCCGATGGCGGAAGCAGCGGCAGTGCCCCAGCCCGTTCCAGCGCCGTCAGAGAACCCTGTTGAGCCCCGACCCGCTGCAATGCCGTCAGAGAGCACTGTTGAGTCCCGGCCCGCTGCAGCATCCTCCGAGAGCCCTGTTGAGCCCCAGCCCGATCCCGGTCTGCTCGCCTTTTTAGATGCGGACAGCTACGAAGAAAAGCTGGAAGTATTTGCATCGCTGGAGGGCAAAGTCGATCTTCATATGTTGAATGCCATTGCTGCTTCCCTGGATCTGGAGCTTTCGGAGGGCAGCTTGGAGGAGCAGTACGACACGCTGAAAAGCTGCCTGATGACACTGGAGCGTTATGAGTGCAATCGCCTGCGGTGAGCAAAAAAGAAAAAAACGGAGAACTGGATTGAAGCAACAAACCCCAAGAAATATTGAAGTACAGAGAAAACAGGAACTGTTAAACCGGATTGCGCCGGGGCTATTAACATGGTATGATAAAAGCAGACGGAGCTTACCCTGGCGGGAAGAACCAACGCCGTATCGGGTCTGGGTATCGGAGATCATGCTGCAGCAGACGCGGGTCGAGGCGGTAAAACCGTATTTTGCGCGCTTTATGGAACGACTGCCGGATATCGAAGCGCTCGCCGAAGTGGATGATGATGAATTATTAAAACTTTGGGAAGGGCTCGGCTATTACAGCAGGGCACGGAATTTAAAGGCTGCGGCACAGCAGATTGTGACAGAATACGGCGGAGAGATGCCGTCGGATTACAGGGAGCTTTTAAAGCTAAAAGGAATCGGAAGCTACACAGCTGGCGCGGTTTCTTCGATTGCCTTTAAACAGCCCAATCCCGCAGTGGACGGAAACGTGCTGCGCGTCATTGCCCGGCTTTTGGAGGATAACAGCGATATTTCCGATCAGTCGGTAAAAAAAAGAGTAGAGGATGAACTGCGTCCTGTTATGCCAAAGGATCGCCCCGGTGACTTTAATCAGGCGTTGATGGAGCTTGGCGCAACCGTCTGTCTGCCAAACGGTGCACCGAAGTGCAGCAACTGTCCGTGGCAGGAATTCTGCCTTGTAGGATTGCATGGCACCTGGCAGCAGTATCCGCAAAAGGCAGCCAAAAAGGCAAGGACGATCGAAGATAAGACGATTCTCGTGATTCGAACGAGTAGACAGGTCGTTTTGCGTAAGCGTCCGAAAAAGGGACTGCTGGCAGGACTGTATGAATTTCCGGCGATGGACAAAAAGGCATCGTTGGAAGAGGTCAGGGAATGGCTGAAAAAACAGGGTGTGGAAGCTGTCCGGATGGAGAAGCTTCCGGAATCGAAACATATTTTCACCCATAAGGAGTGGCACATGACCGGCTATCAGGTTCTGGTGGATGAACTGGAGCCCATGGGTCAGGATGAATCCCTTCTTTTTGTTGAGACGCAGGAAATCGAAAAAAATTACCCGATTCCGTCCGCATTTGCAGCCTACAGCGCTTATCTGAGAATTCAGACAGGTATCCAGAAGATGAAAGGAACAACACTATGAAACTGCTTTCTATTGCAATTCCCTGCTATAATTCGCAGGATTATATGGCACATTGCATCGAATCTCTGCTTCCGGGGGGAGAGGATGTTGAGATTTTGATTGTCAACGACGGTTCGAAGGATGACACCGCCAAAATCGCAGACGAATATGCGGCAAAATATCCTACGATCGTAAAGGCGATCCATAAGGAAAACGGCGGACACGGCTCTGCGGTCAACACCGGAATTGAAAATGCGACCGGAATTTATTTTAAAGTCGTAGACAGTGACGACTGGGTAAAAGAAGATGCCTATCTCGCCATTCTGGAAAAGCTGAGAGAGCTGACCGGCGGTGTGGATACACTTGATCTTCTGATCAGCAACTTTGTTTACGAAAAAGAGGGGGAACGCCGCAAAAAGGTGATGCGTTATAAACATGTCCTGCCGGAATACCGTATGTTTGGCTGGGAAGATGTCGGACGTTTCCATGTCGGTCAGTATATCCTGATGCATTCCGTTATTTACCGGACGAAGCTTTTGCGGGAATGCGGTTTAAAGCTTCCGGAGCATACGTTTTATGTGGACAATATTTATGTCTTTGAGCCTCTGCCGTATGTCCGCAACATGTACTATCTGGATGTGAATTTCTACCGCTATTTTATCGGCAGGTCAGATCAGTCCGTCAACGAAAAGGTCATGACCGGACGAATCGACCAGCAGATCAAGGTCAACCAGATCATGACAGACTACTTTGTGGAAAAGAAGAGCGAGATCATGGGTAATAAGCCCCTTGCAAAGTATATGCTAAGCTATCTGGACATCATAACGACGATCTCCTCCATCCTGCTGATCCGCATCAACACACCGGAATCTCTCGAGAAAAAGCGTGAGCTGTTAAACTACATCAGACAAAAGGACAAGAAGGTTTACAGAAAGCTGCGTTACGGTCTTTTAGGAAACTGTATGAATCTGCCTGGAAAAACCGGAAGATGGATTTCTGTGGAAGGCTACAAAATCTGCCAGAAGTTTTTTGGCTTCAACTAATCGAAAAAAATCTTGTTGTCCTTTGCAAATTGTGCTAGAATATACAATGGGTTTTTAGGGAATACGTTTACAGAAAGGATAATATGGGTGGATTTATGAAAAGACAAGACATTCATAAGGTACTGATTATTGGCTCAGGACCGATCATTATCGGACAGGCATGTGAGTTCGATTACTCCGGCACACAGGCTTGCAAGGCACTGAAAAAGCTGGGCTACGAAATCGTACTGGTAAACTCGAATCCGGCAACGATCATGACAGATCCGGACACAGCGGATATCACATATATTGAACCGCTGAATGTGGAACGTCTCGAGCAGATTATTGAAAAGGAACGCCCGGATGCACTGCTTCCGAACCTGGGCGGACAGTCCGGACTGAATCTTTGCTCCGAGCTGCAGGCAGCAGGCGTGCTGGACAAATACAATGTAAAGGTAATCGGCGTTCAGGTAGATGCAATTGAGCGCGGCGAAGATCGTATTGAGTTTAAAAAAACCATGAATGCGCTTGGTGTTGAGATGGCAAGAAGCGACGTCGCCTACTCCGTAGACGAGGCACTTGCGATTGCGGACAAGCTGGGATATCCGGTTGTTCTGCGTCCTGCATACACCATGGGCGGCGCCGGCGGCGGTCTTGTTTATAATAAAGAAGAATTAAAGACAGTCTGCGCAAGAGGTCTGCAGGCGAGCCTCGTGGGTCAGGTTCTGGTAGAAGAGTCCATTCTTGGATGGGAAGAGCTGGAGCTGGAAGTTGTCCGGGATGCAAAAGGAAATATGATTACCGTATGCTTTATTGAAAACATCGATCCCGTTGGTGTGCATACAGGGGATTCCTTCTGTTCCGCTCCAATGCTGACGATTTCCGAGGAGGTACAGAAGAAGCTGCAGGATCAGGCATACCGTATCGTAGATGCGATTGAGGTAATCGGCGGTACGAATGTACAGTTTGCACATGATCCGATTTCCGGTCGTGTTGTTGTTATTGAAATCAACCCCAGAACTTCCAGATCTTCTGCACTTGCAAGTAAGGCAACCGGTTTCCCGATCGCTCTTATTTCTGCAATGCTGGCATGCGGTCTGACTCTGGATGAAATTCCTTGCGGTAAATATGGCACACTGGATAAATACGTTCCGGACGGCGATTATATCGTTCTGAAATTCGCGCGCTGGGCATTTGAAAAGTTCAAGGGCGTAGAGGATAAGCTCGGAACTCAGATGAGAGCAGTCGGCGAAGTCATGAGCATCGGCAAGACTTATAAGGAAGCATTCCAGAAAGCGATCCGTTCTCTGGAAAAGAGCCGTTATGGTCTTGGTCATGTAAAGGATTTTGATCAGAAGTCCAAAAAAGAGCTTCTGACCATGCTTGCAACTCCCAGCAGCGAGCGCTATTTCATCATGTATGAAGCGCTGCGTAAGGGTGCATCTGTAGAAGAAATCAACAAACTGACCAAAGTTAAGGATTACTTTATCGAGCAGATGAAGGAGCTGGTTGAGGAAGAAGAGAAGCTCGTTGCTGCTTATCACGGACAGGTTCCTGCAGATGCTGATTTGAAACAGGCAAAGCTGGATGGCTTCTCTGATAAATATTTAAGCCAGATTCTGGGTGTATCCGAGGAAGCAATTCGGACACGCAGAACAGAGCTTGGCGTTGTGGAAGGCTGGGAAGGTGTTCATGTAAGTTCTACTGAGGATTCCGCATACTATTACTCCAGCTATCATATCAAGGACGAAAGCCCGGTAGACAACAGCAAACAGAAGGTAATGATCCTCGGCGGCGGTCCTAACAGAATCGGTCAGGGTATTGAATTCGATTACTGCTGCGTACATGCTGCAAAAGCACTGCGTAAGCTCGGATTCTCCACGATCATTGTAAACTGTAACCCTGAGACGGTATCCACAGACTACGACACTTCCGACAAGCTGTATTTCGAGCCTCTGACTCTGGAAGATGTCCTTGCAATTTATGAAAAAGAACAGCCGGTTGGCGTTATCGCACAGTTCGGTGGACAGACTCCGCTGAATCTGGCAGCAGACCTGAAGAAATACGGTGTCAATATCCTCGGAACCACTCCGGAAGCCATCGACCTTGCAGAAGACCGTGACCAGTTCCGTGAAATGATGGAGAAACTGGAGATTCCGATGCCTGAAGCAGGAATGGCTGTCAATGTGGAAGAAGCACTGGAAACTGCTCACAGAATCGGCTATCCGGTTATGGTACGTCCTTCCTACGTCCTTGGCGGACGCGGCATGGAGGTCGTTTATGACGATGAAGCGCTGACCTTCTACATGCAACAGGCAGTGGGTGTAACACCGGACAGACCGATCCTGATCGACCGATTCCTGCATCATGCAACCGAGTGTGAAGCGGACGCAATCAGCGATGGCGAGCATGTATTCGTTCCTTCTGTTATGGAGCATATCGAGCTGGCTGGTATCCATTCCGGCGACTCTGCTTGTATCATTCCTCCGAGAGGACTGACAGAAGAGCAGATCGAAACTCTGAAAGACTACACCAGAAAGATCGCAAAGGAGCTGCATGTTGTTGGCCTGATGAATATGCAGTATGCGATTGAGGACGGCAAGGTATTTGTCATCGAGGCAAATCCCCGTGCATCCAGAACCGTTCCGCTTGTATCCAAGGTCTGCGGCATCAACATGGTTCAGATTGCAACGGATATCGTTACCCTGCCTTATACCGGACGCAAGAGCCCGGTGCCGGAGCTGAAAGAAAAGAAATTCGCTCACTACGGTGTAAAAGAAGCGGTATTCCCCTTCAATATGTTCCCGGAGGTTGACCCGGTACTCGGACCTGAAATGCGTTCCACCGGTGAGGTTCTTGGACTGTCTACAGACTTTGGTGATGCATTCTTCAAGGCAGAAGAAGCGACAAAGACCAAGCTGCCCACTTCCGGCTGCGTGCTGATTTCTGTTAATGACAGAGATAAGGCAGAGGTAGTTGACGTTGCAAGAGGCTTCTATCAGCTTGGCTTTGAAATTATGGCAACCGGCAGAACCTGTGACCTGATCGAACAGGCCGGTATTCCTGCCCTGAAGGTATGCAAGCTCAACGAGGGACGTCCGAACATCCTGGATAAGATCACGAATGACCAGATCCAGCTGATTGTCAATACTCCCCGCGGCAAGAAGGGTACAACCGACGACAGCTACATTCGTAAGGCTGCCATTAAGAACCGTATTCCGTATATTACAACCATGGCTGCTGCAAAGGCAACTGTAGAAGGCATCCGTTCCGCAAAACGTGACGGCAAGCTTCCGGTGCAGTCTCTGCAGGAGTTCCATGCAAGCATTATCGATAAATAAAATATCAGATAGCGATAACAAAAACAGCTGCCGTGTTTGTACGGCGGCTGTTTTTAATACGGTGCGCCCGGCAGCATACATTGCGAATGGAAAATGAGGCTTCTTATAGAACTATAAAAAAGAATGTGCCTTGGCACATTCTCGCGCCAAGGCGCGGTTGCTTTAGCAACCATCTACCCTTGCGCCGAGTGCGCATCCTCGCGGAGCGTTTATTATCGTATGAAAACGAAGTTTTCTATACGATAATAAGAAAAAAGGACATGCAGCTCATCCGGAGATGAAAAGCATGTCCTTCTTTTTATTCAAAGAAATTTATTTCAAAGAAATTTATTTCTTTGCGCCCTGTTTTGCAACTGCGTTCATCTTAGCTTCGATAGCAGCCTGGTCGCCAAGGTAATGATGACCGGTTACGTTGAAGTTATCGTCAAACTCGTAAACGAGCGGAACGCCGGTAGGAATGTTCAGCTCTGTGATTTCATTCTCAGAGATGTTGTCCAGATATTTAACCAGAGCACGCAGAGAGTTGCCGTGAGCTGCGATCAGAACCTGCTTGCCAGCCAGCATGTCCTTCTTGATGTTCTCTTCATAGAAAGGAATTACTCTTGCGATGGTGTCCTTTAAGCTCTCTGTCAGAGGCAGCTCCTTCGGATCTACGTTCTTGTAAGGAGCCTGCAGAGCAGGATTACGCTCGTCGGTAGGCTCAAGAGCGGGGGGCTGAACGTCGAAAGAACGACGCCATACCTTAACCTGAGCTTCGCCGTATTTTTCAGCAGTTTCGGATTTGTTGAGACCCTGCAGAGCACCGTAATGACGCTCGTTTAATTTCCAGGTTTTGATAACAGGAATCCATTCTTCATTTAACTCCTGCAGAACATGGTTAGCGGTGTGGATTGCACGCTGCAGATAAGAAGTATAGCAAACATCAAAGGAGAAGCCTGCTTCCTTTAACAGAACGCCGCCCTGTGCAGCCTCCTTGTGTCCGGTTTCGGACAGATCTACGTCAGTCCAGCCGGTGAACAGGTTTTTCTGATTCCATACGCTTTCGCCATGGCGGATCATAACTAACTGATAACCCATAGTGATTGTTCCTCCTGATTGTGATTTAAGGCATTTAAGCCTGCTTGATTCCAAACAAGCATACACGATTTGAACGGAAAAATCAAGACTTTAGCTTGCCTTTTTAGACAGGATATGGTAATATCCTAACAGTTTGGTCATAGGGTTTGTCTGATACAGGGCTATAGATTTTGCAGTTTCTGAGATTAAAACTGCAGGGTTTATAGCTCTTTTTTATCGTATAGGAAACTTCGTTTCCATACGATAAAAATGCTCCGTAGAGGAAAGGAAGGGGTCAAAATGGATCAGAATTTTATGAAAGAAAAGAAGGTGCTGCCGCTGGTATTGTCAATGTCTTTGCCGATGATGCTGTCGATGCTGATAAATTCGCTTTATAACATTATTGACAGTATGTTTGTGGCAAGGGTCGGAGAGAAGGCGCTGACGGCAATTTCCCTTGTCTATCCGCTGCAGACACTGGTCACGAGCATCAGCGTAGGCTTTGGGGTCGGAATCAGTGCAGCAGTCGCATTTTTCCTGGGAATGGGAGAACATAAAAAAGCGGATCAGAGCGCCTCTGAGGGGTTGTTTTTGAGCATTGTGCACGGTGTACTGATGTCGGTGCTTTTGACAGCAATTCTTCCGTCTTTTCTGAGACTTTTTACGACAGACGAAGAAATCTATCAGATGGGTATTACCTATGGAACCTGGGTGCTGAGCTTTTCCCTTGTGATCTCCGTCTATATTGCTTATGAAAAAATTTATCAGTCACTGGGAAATATGATCGTTCCGACCTTATGTCTGGCAGCGGGCTGTCTGACGAATATTGTGTTGGATCCGATCCTCATTTTTGGAATTGGTCCCATTCCGCGGATGGAAGTAAAGGGTGCTGCGATCGCTACCGTGATCGGACAGATCGTGCCGCTTGTCATGTATCTTGTATGGCATAGGAAAAAAGGACTGGGCGTCTCCATCCATATAAAAGATATGAAGCCGGATCCTGCGATCTGCGGCAGGCTCTATGCGGTTGGAATCCCGTCTTCCCTGACTCTGGGCATGCCGTCCCTTTTGATTACTTTGCTGAACAAAATCGCAGGCGCGTTTTCTTCGGTTTATGTGTTGGTACTGGGTGTTTATTTCAAGCTGCAGACCTTCCTTTATCTGCCTGCCAGCGGTATTGTGCAGGGCATGCGTCCGATATTGAGTTTTAATTACGGGGCAGGAGAAAAAAAGCGGATGAAGCAGATTCTATCCGTGTGTACCGGACTGATCTTTGGGATCCTGACAGTCGGTACGGCGTTGTTTTTGCTGCTTCCGGAACCGATCATGGGTATGTTTTCCAAGGACAGTGTAACGATCCGGGAAGGGGCAGCTGCACTTCGGATCATCAGCCTCGGCTTTGTGGTTTCCGGAATCAGCGTTGTGGCTTCCGGTGCACTGGAGGCCCTTGGGGAGGGAATCCCATCCTTTATCATCTCCTTGCTGCGTTATCTGGTGCTTATTGTGCCGGCTGCTTCCATTGGAAGCAGGATGTTCGGTATTACAGGTGTCTGGGCTTCGTTCCCGGTAGCAGAAGTGCTGACTGCAGCTGCCGCAGCCGGAATTTTTACAGCAAGATACCGGACGTGCTTGAAGAAACTGTGAAATCTTTTACATACCTGACCTCCTGAAATGAAAGAAACTATACAGGATTACTGTAAAAATCTTAAAAAAACTGTGAAATAGCTAAAAATTTCAATAACTAATCAAAAAATATTCTATTTTTAATAAATCCTCTTGTGATTATAATAGGTTTATCAGCTGAGAACGAAAGAAATTTAGCAAAACAACCAAATGGGAGGAAAAAATGAAAAGAAAAGCATTAGCAACAATGATGGCAGCAGCTATGGTATTATCCATGGTTGGTTGCGGCGGAGCCAAAACAGATTCTACAGCATCTACAACCACAACAGAAAAAACAGAAGCAGCGGCAACAGAAGCTGCAGATTCTGCTGCATCAGCAGATGCAACTGTAGAAAATAAAGACAAGCCCCTGTGCTGGTTTAACCGTCAGCCCTCCAGCAGTGCTACCGGCGAGCTGGACAAAGAAGCTCTGAACTTCAACGGCAATACTTACTATGTAGGGTTTGATGCTAATCAGGGTGCTGAACTGCAGGGACAGATGG
>OLGD01002631.1_pt1 | contig 19794 bp, 21 predicted proteins | sample 1605311 | NCBI WGS metagenome assembly OLGD01 (sample SAMEA3888917, study PRJEB22519) | human gut metagenome | biome: human gut; feature: human-associated habitat; material: faeces | place: Denmark | collected 2010
TGAAAAAGGTCTCTTACTTCCGGAGTATGATAATCCTTTTTATAAGAAAGAATACAGTACTTTTCAAAAAATTTATCATGATCTTGAATCAGATAGAAACATTTTTCTGGCTCAAGCGTATCGCTACAGCCATGATTAAGGTCCAAACCATATGAATATCGAGCAGAAGATTCTTGAGATCACAACAGGCATTCTTCTGATCCGTGAACTTCCGGACACAGTAAAACTCAAAGAAACCGAGGCAGAGGCCTATGCTGCTGTCTGGGATATCATGATCGCACTGGAAAAAGAGCTGCCGATGGCCTATGTCTTTTATGGACAGGACACACTGGTAGAACATAATAAACGATATGACGAAATCGGCATATTTTTACCGAACTCTCATTTTCTGAAACATCTGGAGAAACATATTGAAAAAGCCGAGGCGATTATCTATGCGCAAAAATAATACTGCATCAGCATCTGCCGCTTCTTATGTTGATATCATGGAAAAAAACCATATGGAAATTCCATGGCATGATTATGCAGATGCTGACAGCCATGTTATCATCAGTCAGGCCGGATTGATCGAGAAATCCTCTGTCATCGGCCGTGTAGGTCTGATCATGCTTTCCTGCGGCACCGGTGCATGGCGCGTCCGTACTTCCATGAACCGTTTGTCCAGAGAACTTGGTGTGACCTGTACTGTTGATGTTGGATTAATGTCCATTTCATTCAACTGCTTTGACGGCAAAGACTGCGTTTCACAGTCTCTCAGCATCGCCAATACCGGTGTCAATACATCTAAGCTGTATCGAATGGAACAATTCGTAGATTCTTTTCCGACAATGGAAGCCAAACTTACCGGTGAAGAAATCCATAAAAGACTGGATGAAATTGAAGAAATCCACGGTCTGTATTCACCTGTAAAACTTGGTTTTGCAGCAGCACTGGCCTGCAGCGCCTTTACATTTTTACTTGGCGGTGGCCCTGTGGAAATGATACTGGCCTTTATTGCAGCCGGTATCGGTAATTTTATCCGTACAAAGCTGATTAAACACCACTATACATTGTTTTTAAATATCGCAGCCTCCATATCGGCTGCCTGCCTGGTTTATGCACTGCTTTTAAAACTGTCTGAGGTCTGCTTCGGCATCTCCTCATTCCATGAAGCAGGCTATATCTGTTCCATGTTATTTATCATTCCGGGCTTTCCCTTTATTACAAGCGGCATTGACCTTGCCAAACTGGATCTTCGTTCCGGTTTGGAACGTCTGACCTACGCAATCATTATTGTGCTTGTTGCCACAATGTTTGCATGGATCATGGCTTTACTACTGAAATTGAAACCCGTTGATTTTGCTGCCATGAACATTGATCCCCTCTTACATATGTTTCTTCGGATCATTACCAGCTTCTGCGGCGTTTTCGGTTTCTCGATCATGTTCAACAGTGCCATTCCTATCGCAGCCACCGCTGCGCTGATTGGCGCTGCTGCCAACACATTACGACTTGAACTCATTGATTTCACCCAGATGCCATCTGCGGAGGCCGCTTTCATCGGTGCACTGACAGCAGGTTTACTTGCATCCATTATTAAACGAAATCATGGTTATCCAAGAATATCTATCACTGTTCCTTCCATTGTGATCATGGTTCCGGGGCTTTACCTCTATCGTGCCATCTATAATCTTGGCATTATGTCCCTGAACGAATCCGTTTCGTGGTTTGCAGCAGCGATTATGATCATAGCCGCTCTCCCCCTTGGCCTGATCTTCGCAAGAATCCTGACTGACCGCACATTCCGTTATTGTACTTAACCCGGCAAGTACTAAGACAATAACTGATAATTTTTACTGGAGGAATCATCAATGAGTTTCAAGCACCACAAACAAATGTCCGAATCTTTCCTGACTGCTGCCTTTTTGTCAGTGTCAGGAGGATTACAGGACGCTTATACTTATATTTTTCGTGGAAAAGTATTTGCCAATGCCCAGACAGGCAATATTGTCCTGCTGAGCCAAAGCATTATCGATAAAGACTTTGTCCGGGCGATCCATTACCTTGTGCCTCTTTTGTTTTTTGCCCTGGGCATCGCCATCGCTGAATGTATCCACGTCAAATTTCAGCGTATCCAACATATCCATTGGCGCCAACTGGTTCTCGTACTTGAGATTCTTCTTTTGCTGGTTGTTGGATTTCTGCCGACAAGACTGAATCTGCTGGCCAATGCCATGGTTTCATTCTCATGTGCCATGCAGGTTCAGAGTTTTCGTAAAGTCAACGGATACGCCTTTGCCAGTACTATGTGCATCGGCAACATCCGAAGCGGCACAGATGCCTTATGTGCTTTTATCCGTACCCGTGATAAAAACACTCTGCGCAAATCCCTGTGCTACTGGGGAATCATTTTACTCTTTGCCGTCGGTGCAGGTATCGGCGGTTACGGCATTACAATTTTCGGCATGCGAACCATATGGATTTCCTGTATGCTTCTTCTGATCGGATTTCTTATGATGTTTATCAAAGAAGAACAGACAGAACATATGGAACCGATGACACTTTAAATAAGCCCTCTTCTTTTCATTTTTTATCTATCCTTTATATCTCATAGGCAATATTACCTATGAAAAAAAAGTGTCCTGAATCTACCTTCAGGGCACTTTTTCACATTCGCATCTTATACAAATCAAACCTGTATTCTATTTAACTTTCTTATTTCACTTCTACAAGTTCGATTTTGAAATTCAGTTCTTTGCCTGCCATCTCATGATTGGCATCAAAAGTAATCATCTTCTCATCCTTATCCGTAACCTTTACAAGGAAAGGCTGACCGTACTGATTGGTCAGGTAAACCTGCTGACCCACTGTCAGTTCCTCAGATCCCGGAAGCTGTGCGATCTCGACTTCAATAATCGCATTCGGATCCGGCATGCCATATGCTTCTTCCGGCATCAGATGGATTTCTTTGATCTCTCCGACTTCCATACCAGCTACTGCTGCATCGAAGCCTTTGATCATCTGTCCTGCTCCGCAGATAAATTCAAGCGGTTCTCCACGATCATAAGAAGAATCAAACTGTGTTCCATCGTTAAAAGTTCCCCTATAATGGGTACGGCAGGTTTTGCCTACGTTCGGGCCTGTAAATGCCGGCTTGTGTGAACCACATCCACCACCGCAGGTTCCTCCGCAGGAATGTCCCTCTTCATGATCGCCACAGGAATGACCTTCCTCATGGTGATGATGGTCACAGGTTGTTCCTGCTGAAACCAATTCACCCTTAAGGTAAGCCTCTACCACCTCATCTGTGTTTCCCTGAGCACCTGAGCATAACTGAACCCCGGCCTCTGCAAGTGCATTCTGTGCACCGCCGCCGATTCCGCCACAGATCAGGACATCAATTCCCTGCTCTGCAAGAAGTCCTGCAAGTGCACCGTGTCCTGTTCCATTAGAACCGATCACTTCGCTGGAAACAACCTTATTATCCTCCACCTCATAAACCTTGAAATTCTCTGTTTTTCCAAAGTGCTGGAAAACATTGCCGTTATCATAAGTTACTGCAATTTTCATGTAAAAAGTCCTCCAATTCATACTATATCTATCAGATTAGTATAGCTTGTTGAGGAGATAAAAGCAAGGGAAGAGTGTTTTTCAAACGTTTCTAAACCACAGGTTCATTGTTTTGCACTGGAAGCTATGCTAATCTTAATGCATCGAAGGAACACATTCCTTCAAAAAAAGTTTTGCAGAAGGCAGACTTCACAGACGTTTTAAAAAAATCTTATATTAAAATCAGGCGCATACAGCAGCGAAACAAATCAGCTTATGAGTTTTCTATTGTTACTCAGGTAATCTTTTATCCATGACACAGATAACTTCTGATCGGAGGTGATCCACGTTGAAGTGGTATAAAGAAAGGTATTTACGCCAAAAAAACAATACATAATATATCAGATGAAATCTTACATTGCGTCTCGCTCATAATAATATAAGTCAAGCAGCAGGCAGTATCCCGCGAGGGTACTAAACAGCTACGATCTAATTTATTAAAAAGTCTGGAAGCTTCTGCAAATCATGACCAGACTAATTCACAGAAAGGAGCAGCATATGTCATTTCTTGATAATCTTAAAGAAGAAGCAAGCTTTACAGAGACATTGAACGGGGCAAAAACTCTTGCTTCATCCGGCGATGCCTGTCTGGATCTGTTTGCTGTCGCTGGCGGTATGCGTCATCGTTCATACCGTGACCAGATTCACCTCTTTGATCGTGCTTATATCGAAAATCCAGAGCTGGCAATGAAGCTCCTTTTCTATATCCGCGATATCCGGGAGGGCCTTGGTGAGCGTGAGCTTTTCCGCAACCTGATCCGGCATACCGCCAAAACATGGCCGGAATCTGCCAGAAAAAATATTGCTTTAATTTCTGAATACGGACGTTTCGATGACCTCATGTGTCTGATGGGGACTCCGTCTGAGAAAGCTGTTGTCGAGCTGATCCGCACTCAGTTAAACCAGGACTGTGAAGCTCTCAAAGAGCGAAAAGCAGGAAATATCAACGCACATATTTCACTTCTTGCCAAATGGCTTCCTTCCATCAATACCTCAAGTGCCCGTAAAAGAGGACAGGCAAAAGTTCTCGCCTCTGCACTTGGGATGGGTGCCGGTCAGTACCGCAAGCTTCTTTCCACGCTTCGTGCAAATATTGCCCTGACGGAGCGTTACCTCACCAGCCAAAAACCGGACAAAATCAATTATGAAGCGGTCCCGGCAGGAGCAATGCTCAAATATCACAAATCTTTTCATCAGCAGGATGCCGAGCGTTTTTCTAAGTTCCTGTCAGATGTCGATAACGGTCAGAAATCTATCCACTGTGGTACGCTTTATCCATATGAGATCCTGCGTCCATTAATGTCACATGGCCGTATACTTCCACATTGCGAACCTGACGCTGCAAATGCTGCTCTGGAAACTCTCTGGAATCAGCAGACTTCCAAAGTATATGAACAGAATGCAATCTCTGTGATCGATGTTTCCGGCTCCATGTATTGCCACCGCTACGGAACTCCAAGTCCGGCTCTGATCGCACAGGCATTGGGGCTGTATCATGCAGAACACTGCACTGGTACTTTTCACAATACATTCATTACTTTTTCATCGACACCTGAACTGGTGGAAATTCATGGCCGGACACTTGAGGAGAAACTTCGCTATATCCAGAGCAGCAAGTGGGAATTTTCAACAAACCTTGAAGCGGTTTTTGATCTGATCCTCCGGACAGCGGTTAATGCTGGCACACCTCAGGAAGAAATGCCTTCCACCTTATTCATCATCTCTGACATGGAATTTAACAGTGCGATGAAAAATCCGGATAAAACCATTTATGACAACGCAAAAGCTGCATTTGAAGCCAACGGCTATCATCTGCCAGCTGTTGTATTTCATAATGTCAACAGCTGGCAGATGCAGACTCCGGTCAGATCTCACACCAGGGGTACTGCTCTCGCGAGTGGTGCCGGAACCAACTCCTTCAACTACAAATTTGATGGAAACATTACCCCGATGGATCACATGCTCCGCGTCTTAACCAGTCCCCGTTATGCAGCTGTGCATGCATAACCAGATACTGTACCACTGATATCTCCTCGATATTCACTAATAAAACAAGAAGAGGCCATCTCGGCCTCTTCGTATACCAGCAGGTCTTCCATCTGTACATGGTACAGATGGCTGAGTGCCAGCAGGTTATCGATTGTAGGGAGACACGCTCCGCGTTCCCACTTGTAAACTGCCTGCTCAGATATGCCGCCCATGTATTCACACAAAGCAGCAACTCTGATGCCGTTCTCCTTTCTCATATTTCTTAATCGTTTCCCTGTTTTTTCTATCTGAATCACAGGAAAAGAAATCGTTGTCATACGACATTCCCCCTTTTTCATTCCCTCTGAGTTATCTCCATCATTACATCGATCTGTTCCTGTATGTTTGTCCTCTTTTCTGCAAACTACAATTCTCAGAACCACATTCGTTACTGTTCACTCCGTTCACAGTAACTTGGTCAAAATGCATTCCAAATCACCTTCGGTGATAGCATTTTGCCCCGTATGTCTCGGGATTTTGCCATATTCATGGCAAAACACCTCGCGGGATATTACCTGTGAACAGTTACCCATATTCTTCTTACAAAAACAGTATAACTCTGAGAATTGTATTTTTGTGTTTATAACGTTACTGTTCACAGTAATGTTTCCAGTATATACGAAATAAATAAAAAGTGCCAGAGTATTGCCACTTTTGCTGAAACATGTAATAATTATTTTGTTTTTACACATACATTGATTAAATAAAAAGGATTTGATTCAAATGAAAACATACGAAGAATTACTCTCAGATATCGAAGACGATATTGAACTCATGGGAGCGTCACATATCGTTTATTCCATGGAAGAAAATAATATCATTACCGATTACGATTACCTTCCATCCGATTCCTGCAATATCTCCACAACTTTAAAGGATCTTCAGGAAAATATCCGTCGGCAGATGCTGTACACCAAAGCCACCAGCCACCTCACGGAAGCAGATAAAAATAGTCCCAAACTGGCTGTCATTTTTCCAGGCATCGGCTATACTGCGGATAAGCCTCTTCTGTACTACGCCAGCCGCCTTGCCAAGAAACACGGCTATCAGATTCATACTGTATCCTACAGTAACCTCCCGGGAAATATCAAAGGCGATTCCATCAAAATGAAACAGGCCTTTGAGCTTGCGTTTGCACAGACAGAACAGGCTCTCGATACTATCGACTGGTTCTCCTACGGCAGCATCCTTTTTATTTCCAAAAGTATTGGTACTGCCATCTCTTCTGCCTATGCAGCCAAACATCATTTAAAAGTAAGAAATATCCTCTTTACCCCTTTAGAAGACACCTTCTCCTTCCCGCTTCAGGGCAGCATTGCCTTCCATGGCACTGACGATCCATGGGCTGAAACCACCTCCATTCAGGCTCTGGCCCAGCAAAAAGAAGTCCCTCTGTTTCTCACCAGACACGCCAATCATTCCTTGGAGACTGGTGATATACAGGCAGATATTTCCGCTCTCAAAATTACAATGGAACAGGTTGAACATTTCATACTATGAACAAGGGGCTGTGAAAAAAGAATAGTCCCGAATCACGACCACCGGCTTAGCCGGTGGTTTGCTTTAACCCTATAAGGGTCTCTTACCGGCACTGGAGTCTAAAGACTCGTCGAAATAGATTCGCTAATCGCAACATCACTTACCCACCAAGCCCTTTCGGGCTTATTTTAAATGTCTGTTGCCATATTTATATTTCAAATTTGCATGGCGTTCGAATATCATTAATGTACTTTTGCTTTTTAAATACCCTACAAAATACGATACACTTATGCTCGGTGGAATCTCAACTGACATATGCACGTGATCTGGACATATCTCTGCTTCCACAATTTTTACACCTTTTCTCTTGCATAACATCCTTAAAATATTTGTTTTCCAAAGTTCCGTTTTTCGGATCAACGAAAAACTCCACAATGTAAAACAGGGCTTTGCCCTAACAATAAAAACAGGAAGAATGTGCTTAAATACCAATCACACTCTCCCTGTCTTTTCATAAACAATCAGATACCATCTCTGTTTTATCTTTGTTTATTCTGCAAAAAGTTTTTTTGCATTTTCCTGAATATATGTTACCTCTTCTGCAGTCAGATCCATAAAATCGCTGTTATCCATAGAGCAATTAGAATCCTGTACATACATCATCTTAGTATCTTTCTGAGTAATAGAATAGAACCATACTTCCTTTGGTACATTGTAAACTTTACCCTGCTCCATTAATGTAAGTTCGATATCAAATTTGCCCTCTTTACGCTCTGCTGTAATAAGAATTGCTTTCCCGGCTGCAAGAACAAACTGTTCGTCTGTGGAATGATGGATCTCGAGATGTGCGATTCCTTCAATATCATTATCCGGTTTCCAATTCTTAATACATACAAGCCATTTTTCATTTTTGTAAACACAGAGAATACCTTCTCCATTATTTTCATACATATCTGGTTTCATTGTATAAATCCCCTTTCATACATGTTTTTACAGTTCTGTCTTTCCTTCAATCGGAACTCCATAGCCAAAAGCACCTTCCATTGCACATACCTTTGCGGAAAAAGCAGCACCCTTATTCATTGCGGTTAACAGACGTTCTTTCATTTTCTCATCGTTTTCCTCAATAAGGCTTCCATCCTTTGAAGTTTCCAGCAGGGAGCTTAAGAAAGCAGAGAAGTAACTGTCTCCGGCGCCCATGGTATCAATAGCATTTTCTGCATATATAGCTTTTGTATAATAGAAATTATCTTTATAAAGTACCCAAGAGCCATCTTCTCCAATTGTACCAAGAACGATCTTAACTCCGGCTGCCTGTGCTTTTTTCATCTCTTCTTCCCGTTTCTCTGAACTCAGATGTGCGCAGGACATGATTGCCACCGTTACATACGGACATATCTTTTCAAGATATTCATCTGTCCATCTTGTAGAAAAATCATAGGCAATCGGTACACCGGTTTCTTCTAATATGGAAAGTTCTTCTTCAATATAAGAATTCAGATTCGTGTAAATAAGCTGAAATCCTTTTATGTATTCCATGTCCTCTTCTGTAAAATCAAAGGCATGTTCCTTGGCAATCCCGCCTTTATTTGATCCGAGAAATACACGATCATTTCCTTTTAATGTGACAAGGGCAAAACCGTTTTCTCCTTCAAAATATCTGCAATGGCTATAGTCAATTTTCAGCTCTTTCAATGTATCCTGTACACATTTCGCAACCTCATCGCTTCCAAATTTTCCAAGATATGCTGTTTTAGCACCATTCATTCCGGAAAATGCACAGGTATTTACGCACTGTCCACCTGGATACATTTTTCCCCTGGAAAGATATTTATCACATACGTTATCGCCTATTGCGATGATCCTGAAATCCTTCATCTGTACCACACCCCGGCTTTCTCTGATTAGTACTCTACTTTCCACATATAGCGACGGGTTGGAAGCGGATGCTCACGTTTCTCAGCCAGCTCATGATTGTAGATCGGGTACACGTTGTTGAACAGAGAATGATTGAAATAATCCACTACAGATGCATCAATAGTAGATAATCCGAGCTCTTTTGCATCCAGAACTTCGATACGTTTTCCATATTTGTTCAGGAATTTCAATGCTCTCTCATCAAGTTCTCTTGTAGTTCCCTCGGAAATCTGGATCATAAATGCGCGGTTTGCATCTGTGATCTCAAATGGTCCATGGAAAAATTCACCTGTGTGAATGCTGCTGGAATCCAGCCACTGCATCTCCATAAAAATACAGATACTTTCCATATATGCTGCGCCATAACCTGCGCCGCTTCCCATTGTATAAATGACAGTATCATCTTTATACTCTTCAGCAAATGCCAGTGCTCTCTCTTTTACGTGCTTTCTTGCATTTTTGATAATATTGCTGATCATTCCAACACCTGCATAGAACTTGTCATAATTTTCATATCCTGCAGTCTGCTGTAAAGTTTCTACTGCAACAAGAAGTGCACACATTGTTTTCTCACCTGCATAATCAATATTTCCTTCCAGATGATCCGGGCTTGCATCAAACTCATACTGAACAATATAGTCACCAAACTCTACGATTTCAGACTCTGCCAGCCATGTAAGAATGATAACGGAAGCGCCCATCTCTTTACCAAGCTTTGCAGCTGCAATTGTTTCCGGTGTGTTTCCTTTATGGCAAGAAAGGCAGATGATAGAATTCTCACCAAAATCCTTCGGTGTGCAATGTACAAACTCGTTACTGCTGATCAGTGCACATTTAATATCTGCACTTTCTGTCTCCATAAATGTTTTTGCAGGATAAAGTGCTCCGAGAGAACCACCGCAGCCTACAAAATATAAAGATTTTACTCCTCCTTTTTCTTTTTTGTCCTCAATGATCTCTGCAATAATGTTTTTAATATCTGTACTTCTGTATCCCATGTTTGTTCTCCTTTTCTTCTTAATCTTGACTTTTTAGTTTCTATATAAAGTGGATAGATATCCACCTTATTAACTTAATTCGGTTGTGTTGCTCTTAAGCCATTCTGTAATGTCATCAATTACCTTATCCGGATCACAGTAATAACGACGGTCACATATTTCAAAAGAAATTGTCCCCTCATATCCTCTGCGCTTCAGATCCTCATAATGCTTTTTCATTGGAAAATCTCCGTCTCCGGGAACTGTATGTCCCCGATCGTTAAAATGCACATGAACAAGCTGAGCACCTAAATTATCCATATAATTATCTATGCTTTCTTCGGCATAGGTCATCTGATCCAGATCTACCATACCATGTATGTGAGATGAACCTGTTTCTTCTATCATTCGTTTCAGATCTGAACTTTTTATCAGCACATTCGTTGTTGTTACCTTCAACTCCTCCAGCATCAGCTCCACATTCTTTTTCTCACAATAAGCACCCAACTGCTGCAGAGAATCCCTGCAATACTTCCATGCCTCTTCCGGTGACTGATCGAAATATCCAAATCCGGTACTGATCTGAACTTTATGGCAACCAAGAAATTCCGCCGTATCAATAGCTCGCTGATAATAACGAATACTGGACTCACGTGTTCCTCTATCCTGTGTGCAGAAGTTAACCGGGTATGTACAATTCTCCGGTGTCATTGCCATAACACTTAGGTCTCTTCTCCTGATCTCCTTTTCCAATTCAAGTAATGAAAAAAGAGAATAATCAAATATATTAAACTGTGGTGCACTACAATACAGATCAATACTGTTAAATACTGACTGTTCTACCTTGTCCAGAAATTTCTTCAGAGGATATCTCAAATAATGATAATTCATTGGTGCAAATTTCATTTCTTCCTCCTGTATTCTCCATAATGATTCTAAAATGCTTCTCTTATATTGGATAGTCGGATCATACAAGAGAGAAAACACTACATAAAGTCAGAATTATAAAAATTTCCGACTATCCAATCAATAAAATCAGAAAATTACTGCTCCAAGTGCAATTGCTACTACTACAGAAACTACGGTACAAACAAGACCCGGAAGCATGTAACTGTGATTCAGGACAAATTTACCGATTTTTGTAGTACCTGCTGAATCAAAAGCAAGAGCTGCTACACACTGGCCAGAAGCAGGAATAAAATAGTTGGATGAGCATGCGATCCAGCCAGCTACAATAATGTTCACCGGAAGACCAAGCGCAATTCCGATCGGAACCATGATCATAGTAGTGGATGACTGACTGGTTGTAATAGCTCCTACAATAAACACTGCAATGATATATATCCATGGATACTGATTTGTCAACGCAGACATATTATCTGTAATAAAGGAAGACTGATCTGCGATGAATGTATTTACCAGCCAGCAAAGACCAAATGCCAGAACTACTGCAAACATACCTGTACGAAATACTGGCTGTTCCAGAAGCTTGTTACTGTCTGTTTTTGTAAGAAGAACCATAAGTGCTGCTGCAACCAGCATGAATATCTCAATAACGGATGTCAGCGGAAGGCTTGTTTCATCTGCGAATACCGGAACAAGTGATTTCACTGCACCAAGTAATACAATCCCAACCATTGCAATAAGAAAGATTGCTACGGAAATCTTTGCCTCTTTTGTTGCCTGGAATTTTGTATCTTTTTTGTTTCCTTCTAATGCTTTTTTTGCAAAATCTTCAATCTCACCAGCCGCAACTCTTCTCTGAAACTCCGGATCGTCCTTCAGTTCTTTACCTTTTTTCAGAACAGAAAGCGCTGCTGCAACTGTACCGATCAGAGTTGCCGGAACACATACCAGAAGCAATGTAAAAATATTTACAGATGTATACTGTGATTCTGCAAGAAATGCCAGTACACTGACAGTTGCTGCAGAAATCGGGCACGCTGTGATTGCCTGCTGTGATGAAATAATAGATGCGGAAATCGGTCTTTCCGGACGAACTCCTGTTTCAATGGAAATTTCATTGATAACCGGAAGAAGGCTGTAAATAATATGTCCTGTTCCACACATAAAAGTAAAAATATAAGCAACAATCGGTGCCAGAACAGTTACCATTTTCGGATTTTTACGAAGAATTTTCTCCGCAATCTTTACAAGATAATCAAGTCCGCCGCAGGCCTGCATCATTCCAGCTGCACAGATTACTGCAATCATAATTAAAATTACAGTTACAGGTGGATCTGACGGTTTTACATGAAGACCAAATGTCATGATCAACATTCCAATTCCACCGGCAAATGCCAAAAACGGTCCACTAAGGCGAACGCCTACAAAAATAATCGCCAGGACGATCAAAAGTTCTATCCAAAACATAAACTCTTCCTCCCAATTTTCATTTGTTTTGATAGTACCTAAAGATCATGCGCATGTCTTTATTAGTAGTACGTACAATTGTAATTTCATATCTCGCATTTGATATGTATTACTTTGTATCTGATACAATAGTATATCCGCACAACCTCTTTGTCAATCCTATTTATTTTTTTCGCCAAATCCGACAATTATCCCAATTATTTTTTGTTGTATCTGCACAATAAAAATACATTATGATACATATATATTTCAAAACATATCTTTTTCACACTTATAAATATACTCATAGATGCATTTATCAATATCATCCAACTCATTTTCTGTATTATATTGTTATACTGAAATCATAGAAGTTTGTATTTGTTTTTTCAATATTTTTTTCTTTTTTTGCTAAAAAAGAACAAATCTGCATATACAAATAGTCTCAAATGTATTATTATATATATATACAAAAGTATTCAACTATAAAATCAGATTACAATATCTGTTTTTTTATTTACCGGAAAGGAGTTTTCATTAAATGGAACTTGATAATGCCATAGCCACACCACTTTATAAACAGCTTGAAAAACTGATTCTGGACAAGATCACCAATGGAACACTTACTCCCGGCAGTAAACTCCCAACAGAAAATGAACTAAGCGAACAATACCATGTCAGCCGTGTTACTGTAAGAAAAGCCCTTGCCGCACTGGACAGTCAAGGATACCTGGAGAAAAAATCAGGAAAAGGAACATTTATCGCAGAAAAGAAAATGCAGCGTTCTCTTTCTCCTGCTGTTGTAAGCTTTTCTCAAATGTGCCAACGCATGAACCAAAAACCCGGATCAAAAACCATAAAAATTGCCATTGAAGATCCAACTCCTCATGAAGCAGAATTAATGGGACTTGATGAAACCGAAAAAATTTTAGTAATAGAACGTATTCGCTATGCAGATGATAAACCTATGCTTCTGGAGATTAATAAATTCCCCGAATCCTTCAGTTTTCTGTTCAGTGAAAATCTGAATAATACATCTTTATACGAGCTTTTGAAAAATCAGCATAACATTGTCTTTGATCATTCCTCTAAGACCATCGACATTACCTTTGCATCTTCAAGAGATGCCAAAATACTGGGAATCACAAAGGGGTATCCTCTTCTTCGGATTGACAGCATTATACATGACTCAACTTCTTCCTATACACAGCTTTGTCTGCAGCTGTGTATAGGAGATAAATACAAGTTGATAGTGTAAGCACAAACATGATCAACAGCAAAGAAATCCCCGGAGTCTTCACAATTGAAAACCCCGGGGATTTCTTTTAAACAGCTACTCATTCTCACTGTATCTTTTTCCATTTTTCTTCAAAAAGAGCATAATCCTTCCACAAGGTATCTGCTCCTGTAGTATCTTGCTGTACTTCAGCTCCTTTATATCCTATCACATAAGCTCCTGCTGCTTTTCCTGCCCGGATTCCGGAAGGAGAATCCTCTATGATCACCGTTTCTTCCGGCATAACTTCCAGATACTCCATTGCTTTCCTGTACCCCTCCGGGCTGGGTTTTTTCTTTGTTACCATATCACCGCAGATCAGAACCTCCGGAAAGCTCATAAGCTTCATCCGATTTAACGCCGTTACAATAAGTCTGGTGCTGGTAGATGATACAATACCAATTTTATACCCTGACATTTTCAACCAGACGAGAAATTCTACCAGTCCTTCCATAGGCTTCAGATCCTGACTGTTCTCATATACATTACCAAGTGTCCTTCTTTCTTCCAGAAATTCCTCTGCTGTTTTACAGATTCCATTTTTTTCAAGCAATTTTCTTGTTGGCTCTTTTCCATCTGTTCCTATATATGAAATTTTTTCTTCCATACTCAAAACCGCACCGTACTTAAAAAACAGTTTCTCTGTATAAGCAAGTGTCTTCATTTCCGTATCTGCGATCACACCATCGAAATCAAATAATACTGCCTTTTTCATTTTTACCTCTTTTTATGATTGTTTATATATCATTATTAATACATATTAATACATTCATTATTATGCGTCAATTATTTTTCCTATACTATCTTATATTTTCCATAAATGTTCTCTGCTGTATACATCACTTTATGTTTCATATACCAAGTCGATCAAGCTCCTGCTCTGCCCGCTGATAATGCAGATAGTCGGTGCAATTTTCTAAGCTGCTCCGGTACTTCTTTCATACTTGTGATTAGTTTATAATTTTTATCCATGATGCTTTCCTCCAAAATTAGATTCACTGTTTTACAGAAGTTAACTGCCGGGATATATTTTTTAGTACGAAAAAAAGCACCTCTCAGATTAACTCTAAGAAGTGCTCTTGTTTTATATCAGATGTGAAATGACGCACATCTCTCAACAAGAATGCCTCGGCATTCTTGAATTAATTTTAGTACAGCTTTGCACCGGCCGGGATGTGGTCATCAACCATCAGAAGATGAAGTTTTTCTTCGCCCTCTTCCTCATGGATTGCACTAAGTAACATTCCACAAGAATCAATTCCCATCATAGCTCTTGGCGGCAGGTTTGTGATAGCGATCAGTGTTTTTCCAACCAGTTCTTCTGGCTCATAATAAGCGTGAATGCCACTTAAAATGGTACGATCTATGCCTGTTCCATCGTCCAGAGTGAACTGTAACAGCTTCTTGGATTTCTTAACTGCTTCACATGCTTTTACCTTTACAGCTCTGAAATCTGACTTGCTGAAAGTATCGAAATCAACCATTTCTTCGAATAATGGCTCAACTTTTACTTTGGAAAAATCAATCTTCTCAACTGGCTTTGTTTCCTGTGCAGCATTGTTTGCTTCGTTCTTAGTAGCGCCCTGGGACTTCATTGTCGGGAACAGCAGTACGTCTCTGATTGCCTGGCTGTCTGTAAGAAGCATAACCAGACGGTCAATTCCGTATCCGATACCACCTGTAGGCGGCATACCGATCTCCAGTGCGTTCAGGAAGTCCTCATCCGTATGGTTTGCTTCCTCGTCACCGGCGTCAGCAAGAGCATCCTGTGCTTTAAAACGCTCTCTCTGGTCGATCGGGTCATTCAGCTCGGAATATGCGTTACACATTTCCCATGTATTACAGAAGAGCTCGAAACGCTCTACCTTGCTCGGATCAGAAGGTTTCTTCTTGGTCAGCGGAGAAATTTCGATCGGATGATCCATGATAAATGTAGGCTGGATCAGTTCTTTCTCACAGTACTCCTCGAAGAACAGGTTGATGATATCACCCTTCTTGTGGTGTGCCTCATATTCAATATGATGCTCGTCAGCAAGCTTTTTAGCTGCCTCATCATCTGCTACTTCATCAAAGTCGATTCCTGCATATTTCTTAATTGCTTCGTTCATTGTCATTCTGGCGAACGGCTTACCAAGGTCGATTTCCACACCATTATAAGAAATCTTAGTGGATCCGCACACTTTTTCTGCCAGATAACGGAACATGGACTCTGTCAGTTCCATCATTCCCTCATAATCTGTATATGCCTGGTAAAGCTCCATCAGAGTGAATTCCGGGTTGTGACGTGTATCAACACCCTCGTTACGGAATACACGGCCAATCTCGTAAACTCTTTCAAGTCCACCAACGATCAGTCTCTTCAGATAAAGCTCCAGAGAGATACGAAGCTTAACATCTTCGTTCAGGGCATTGTAATGTGTTTCAAACGGTCTTGCAGCTGCTCCACCTGCATTGGAAACCAGCATTGGAGTTTCGACTTCCATAAAGTCACGTCCTGCAAGGAAGTTACGGATCTCCTTGAGAATCTGGGAACGTTTGATAAATACGTTCTTGCTGTCCTGATTCATGATAAGGTCTACATATCTCTGACGATAACGTGTATCTGTATCTGTCAGTCCGTGGAATTTCTCCGGAAGGATCTGCAAACTCTTGGTCAGCATAGTCATTTTTTCAGCGTGGATAGAAATCTCACCTGTTCTTGTTCTGAAAGCAAAACCTTCCAGGCCGAAGATATCACCGATATCGGATTTCTTGAAATCTGCATAAGATTCTTCTCCGATAGCATCTCTTGCCACATAGACCTGGATATTTCCCTGCAGGTCCTGAATATTACAGAAAGAAGCTTTTCCCATGACACGCTTGAACATCATACGGCCGGCGATCGCAACGTGGATCGGGCTCGCATCCATGATTTCTCTTCTCTCTTCATAGTCCTTTTTGAGGACTTCTCTTGCCTGTGCTTCATCAAGACCTTCTACATCTGGAGTCTTGCGGTCTTTTAAGATCTCTGCCTCATGTGCTTCATAGAGATTCTTCACCTCAAGTGAATGATGTGTCTGGTCAAATTTTGTGATCTGAAACGGGTCCTTTCCATTTGCCTGCAGGTCTGCAAGCTTTTCACGACGAACCTTCAGCAGCTGGTTTGTATCCTGCTTCTTCTGCTCTGCCACTTTGTTGGCCTCCTTCTGTTTTTTGACTTATTTAAACGTTTCTCTGGATCTCCAGAACCTTGTATTTCATGATTCCCATTGGCATTTCTACATCAACAACATCTCCTGTATGTGCACCGATCAGAGCTTTTCCTACTGGAGATTCATTGGAGATCTTACCTTCCAGGCTGTTCGCTTCTGTAGAACCAACGATCTTTAATTCCATATCTTCATCGAATTCATAGTCATGTACTTTAACCTTGCATCCAACGTTGATCTTATCAAGATCTACTTCATCTTCTACAACGACTTCTGCATTTTTAAGGATTTTTTCGATTTCTTCGATTCTTGCTTCGATGTCTCTCTGCTCATCTTTTGCTGCATCATATTCAGCATTCTCAGAAAGGTCACCCTGTTCTCTTGCTTCTTTGATCTTACCTGCAACTTCTTTTCTTTTTACTACTTTTAAATCATGCAGCTCATCTTCCAGTTTTTTAAGACCTGCATATGTTAATAAATTCTTCTTTTCTTCCATAATCCTTACACCCTTTCAAAATAGCCGGATATTCATTGGATATACATTCCCGGAATAATTGCTGTCTACATAACTTCTCAAAACATCATACCTCAAAACGGGCAGACTTATTCTAGGATATTCACAATTTCTGTATTATACCCAAATCTGTATACCTTGTCAAGAACCAAAAAAGCCGGAATTCCGCGATTAACCGCGAATTCCCAGCTTCTGTAATTTTCCTTGTTTTATCTCTGAACAGTAACATCCAGCAGCTTTTCCAATTCTTCATAGCTGCTGACCAGATTGGAATCTCTGCGCAGCCCTGCACTATGTCTCATTCCTGAAGTATACCATGCAATATGCTTACGCATTTCACGGATTCCGGTAAATTCACCTTTCAGTTCGATCTGCATTCTTGCATGACGAAGAATCATCTCTCTGATTTCTTCCCAGGATGGACGCGGAAGCAGCTCTCCCGTAGTAAAGTAATGGTTCATCTCACGGAAGATCCATGGATTTCCTCTCACTGCGCGACCAATCATGATCCCATCACAGCCTGTCTCACGCACCAGTGCTTCTGCTTTCTTTGGAGAATCCACATCCCCGTTTCCAATGACTGGAATAGATACCGCTTCTTTGATCCTGCGGATCGTATCCCAGTCCGCTTCGCCTGCATAATACTGCTGTCTTGTTCTTCCGTGGACCGCAACTGCAGCTGCACCGGAATCCTCAATGATCTTTGCAATCTCCACTGGATCTACCGGATATCCCTCAAAACCAATACGAATCTTCGCCGTTACCGGTTTCTTCACCGCATGAGAAACTTTTGTCACAATTTCCCGGATCAGTTCCGGATTTTTAAGCAATGCAGACCCCTCTCCGTTGTTGACTACCTTCGGGACCGGGCAGCCCATATTGATATCCAGGATATCAAATGGCTGTTCTTCGATACTTTTTGCAACTTCTGCCATCAGATCCGGCTCACTTCCAAAAATCTGCATGGAAACCGGATGCTCCACCGGATCGATCTGCATAAGAGAGATTGTATTTTTATTATGAAAAGAAATCGCCTTTGCACTGACCATCTCTGTGCACAACAGACCTGCCCCCTGCTCCTTGCAGAGAATACGGAATGGAAGATCCGTAACTCCAGCCATTGGTGCCAGAATAAAAGGATTCTCGATCTCTACAGAACCAATTTTCCACTTCATTTTCATAAGTGTTTCCATAGATCAGCTTTCCTTACCTATCATTTCGCCATCATCTTCGATGGTCTCACCAAGGAAAAATACCTTATAATACATTTCCAGAGACTGCAGAAGTTCTCTTTTTTCGGTCTGCAGCTGTTTGATCTTAAGAACACTTCCAATATCATCATACATAGCATCGGAATCCAGTGCCTCTGTTTTGAACTGCAGACTGCCATTATCATCAAACTCCAGTGTCAGGATTCCGCCGATATCTTCGGTATAAAGGACACACATGATATGCAGTTCCTGTTTGATCGATTCCGGAAGAGAATCAAAATCCTGATTAAAATAATATTTCTGCTCATAAGCGCTTGCACCGCAGAGCACAACATTTTCCTGATACATATAAAAACTCCTTTGTTAAATATGTTCCCGTCCACAGCAACTTAAATATAGCTGTACAATCCTCTTACAGACACTTCTCCGGAGCACACTTTACGAATCTCTCCGCTCTGCACACGCACCAGAAGTGCTCCATCTTTATCGATTTCCAGAGCCACGCCTTCATACGGGCTGATCTTATCCAGAACGCGGACCGGCTGGCTCTTATTTGCCAGCAGCATGTTATAATCATCCAGCATCATGGAAAGATCGCAGGTTTGGACAAATTTCTCATAATTGATTTCAAATTTCTCCATAACAAGCCCGATCAGACGGTTTCTGTCGTATGTTTTTCCCGTTTCCAGGTACAGAGAGGTCGCTTTGTCTTTCAGTTCATCCTGAATTTCTTTCAGATTTACATTCAGTCCGACACCGATCACCACTTCTCGGATCTTTCCATCCTGCACTCCCATTTCTGTCAGTATTCCGCAGATTTTCTTGTGGGAAACGACCACATCATTCGGCCATTTGATAGAAACTTCCACACCAAGCTCGCACACTGCCTGCGCTACGCTCAATCCCATTACAAGTGTCAGCATAGACGCATATTGCGGTTCAAATTCCGGTTTCAGAAGAATGGACATCATCACTGAACTTCCCTCCGGTGCCGTCCATTTACGTCCCAGCCTTCCCTTACCGGCAGACTGAAATTCTGCAACTGCCAGTGTTCCGTGTTCCGCATTTTCTTTTGACATGCGCTTGCACCACTCATTTGTGGAATCTGTTTCCTTTGCAAAATGGACGGTTTTGCCCGCCCATTTTGTGTTTATCTCTTTTGAAATTGTTTCTTCATTATAGATTGTAGTTATCATTTGTTCTCCGGCTCTCCAAGAGTAGCTACCATAACTGCTTTGATCGTATGCATACGGTTCTCAGCCTC
>OLGD01002643.1_pt1 | contig 19683 bp, 21 predicted proteins | sample 1605311 | NCBI WGS metagenome assembly OLGD01 (sample SAMEA3888917, study PRJEB22519) | human gut metagenome | biome: human gut; feature: human-associated habitat; material: faeces | place: Denmark | collected 2010
GGAAGGCAGGGGCGGGCGCAGAAAGCGAAACGAAAAAAGGGGGGGGGAGAGGCTGGGGCGCTATAGCCCCCGAATGCGCCCCTCCACCACCCGGCCGATGATTTGCACATCTCCGCCGGCCACAATGATGGGCTCGTAGCGGGTATTGGAGGGAATCAGGACCAGCTGGTTGTTCATCCATTTGACCTTGCGCAGGAGCACCTCATCCTCCAGGCGGACCACAGCGATCTGGCCATTTTCCACATGCCGCTGCATCCGGACCAGCACCAGGGCCCCTTCCGGGATGCAAGCGCCCACCATGCAATCCCCTTCGACCTCCATATAGAAGTAATCGCCGCCCTGGACGTCCACAGCGGGGACGGGGACATATTCGGAAATGTTCTCAGCGGCCAGCATGGGCAGCCCCGCATGGACGCAGCCCACCAGGGGCACGCCCACCGCGTCCGTCACGGGCTGAAACCGGGAGGAGAGGGCGGACTTGGGCTTCCACAGGGGCGAGACCTGGCTGGGCTCCTCCCGGCAGAGCATATAATCGGCGGTGACGCCAAAGAAATCGCAAAGCACCACCAGGGTATCCTGGGGGATGGCCACCCGGCCGGTTTCATATTTGCAGATGGCGGCTTTTTGCACCCCCAACAGCCGGGCGATCTCCTCTTGGGTGAGCCCTTTTGCCCGGCGCAGTTCTTTCAAGCGGTTCATATGGCCTCCAGGGGTATTTTTTCTTATTGTATCCGAACTGGATACAAAATGCAAGAATTAGGAAAAAGTTTCTTGACAGTATCCTAATAAGATATTATAATGGGAGCAACAAAGAAATTAGAACCTTTTATAGGAAACATTTGGAAACGAAGTATCCTGCTGCGATATTTTGGAGGCGCCCTATGAATTACTTTGGCTTGTTTTTTTCCTTTATGATCCCGGGGATTATCCTGGGGATGCTGGCTGTGGGCTCCATCCGGGAGGCGGAGCAAGGCCGGCGGCGCAAGGCTGCGCGCCGTCGGCAGGAGAGCGGGCGGCCTAGCCGGCCTGTTGACCGGCCGAAGCAAGCCTTATATGTGGTAGACCTGTCCCGGCAGGAAGCTCCCCGCTCCCGGGCCGCCTGAGCCAACGGGGCCCGGCGGGCCATGCCGGGCCGGGAAAAGCGCCTGGAAATGCCTTGCCCCGTCCCACCTGTGGGCAGCACCGTGCGCTTCGCAGGCCGGGGCTGTCTCGCCCCGCCGGCCCCGGCGAAGGGCCGGCGAAAGCCCGGCACCTGGGGCCGCTCCGGCAAAGCGGTTTTGGTCGCCCGGGCAAGGGCCTGACCGCAGCCGCCTGGCTGCGGCGCAAAACCCGAATCTTTCCCTACCTGCCATTTTCACACCTGCCATAGGGCGCCGAATATGTGCCCGGCGCCCGCCCTTTTTCCCTTTCGCCCGTTTCCCACGACGGGCATTTTTTCTATCTCATAGTCTGCGGTTCCAAGGGGATGGCTCCTAAGGCTTCGCCGCTTTGACCAGCAACATCATGGGGCGGCGCATTTCGTCCGCCATGTCGGGATCGTCTAGCCACGCCGCAGGCGGCATAACTTCCTCCACCGCCTGGAGCACAAACCCACCCGCCAGCAGGCCGTTCAATATCTGCGTGAGGGTATGGTGTTGCTTGACAACCTGGCAGCCCAGGAACCGGGTTTCCCGGGGACCGGGGTAAAAATAGTTGTCCACAGGCCAATGCAGCCGTTGCCCTGCCTGGTTCTGGACCCAATCCTGATTTACGCCGGCCGTAAATACCGGATGCTCTATGTTGAATAGAAAGCAGCCGCCTTGCTTCAAGGTGGAATATACCCGACCGTAGATCCAGTCCAGATCCGCTATATAATGCAAAACAAGGTTGGAAAGCACCAGATCAAAGGTGTCCGGCGGATAAGCATAGTCCTCCAGCTGACACACAGCGTACTGGATGTTTGGATGTGGGTTTTGCCGTCGGGCTTCAGAGAGCATCTTCTGGCTGGCGTCTATGCCCACCACAGTGGCTGCGCCCATCTGTACGGCGTATTGGCAATGCCAGCCATAGCCGCACCCAAGATCCAGCACCGCTTTCCCCGCCACTTGGGGAAATAGCGGCCGCAGCTGTCCCCATTCCCCGGCGGCAGCAAGGCCCGCCCTGCTCCGGGGCATATGGGCATAGGCTTGGAAAAAACCTTCATCATCATAGGTGTGTTGCATACCTGGACGCTCCTTTCCAGATCCATACCCCTTGCACTTGTGGCAAAAGCGTTGCCTTATATCGGGACTTTGCACACCCGCGCCGCTGGGGATTACAGCGTAGCGGAACAGGAAAGCAACCGAGGGCTATCGCCCACGGCTTCGCCCTATCCACATCTTCATAGCCGGCAGCAGACGGCCTGCATCGGGGCCTTTTCCCAAGGCCCCATGACGCTGCTGTCAAGCCCCATGGGGCATTATTATTAAAACATACTTGCAGCTGAGACGCAAGGCGCTCTGGGCTTAGACGGGAACGGGGCGGGCTTGTACATAATTTATTCATAGATCCAAGGCGCCCTTCCGCTTGTGTCCAGGCCATAAGTAGGGTATAATTTAACAGGTACTTTATTGAAAAAAGAGGTAAGTTTATGGGTTCTCAGCTAGGAAAAAGACGCCGCCGCCGTCGCAGGGTGCGGGTCAACGTAGGTAGGTTGATCCTAATTCTCGTATTGCTGGCGGCTGTCATATTCTTGTCGGTGTTGGTGGTCAAGAGCTGCTCTGCGGATAAGGCGGATTCGGAAACGGAATCTTCCGGCTTTATCAGCAGCCTGTTCGGCAAGGAGACCCCCACCCCTTCCCCCACGGCTACCCTGGCTCCTACGCCTTCGCCGGTGCCGACCTTTAGCCCTAGCCCTGTCGCTGGCACTATGCCTTCAGACTTTGGCCTGGAAGAAGCGATTGAGGATAATGGAACGGTAGTAGACACCTATACCAGATCAGAGCCCATCGATTTTTTGGAAGGGGACAAATATACGGAGTTGGAGGGCGTGATCACCTTCCGGGGCAATAATTTCCGGGATAGCGCCGCGTACGGCACCGTCACCTGGACGGACCAGGCTGCGGCGCCTTGGACCTTCTCGGTGGGCAGCATGGCCAAAAAATCCGGCAGCGGCTCCTGGACCGGCTGCGGTTGGACAGGCCAGCCCCTGATCGTGAAATGGCCGGAGGAAACCAAGCGGGTCATGAACCTGCATGACAGCGCCAAGAACAATCCGGATCTGGTGGAGGTCATCTATGCCACCATGGATGGGCACATCTATTTCCTGGATCTGTATACCGGCGAAAAGACCCGGGATCCCATTAACGTGGGTTTTCCCTTCAAGGGGGCCGGCGCATTGGACCCCCGGGGCTATCCCCTGATGTACGTGGGCAGCGGCGATGATAGTACCGCCGGGGATAGCCGTGCCTTTATCATCAGCCTGATCGACGGTACCGTGCTGCATGAGTTCGGGGTAAAGGACGGCTTTGCCCTGCGGGATCTAAGCTATTTCGACAGCTCGGCCCTGGTGGATGCGGAGACGGATACCCTCATATATCCCGGGGAATCGGGCATCCTGTATATCATCAAGCTCAATACCCAGTACGACCCCAACGCAGGCACCATCTCCATCAACCCGCAAACGGTGAAATGGCGCTATAAGGGCGCCCGGAGCCTCTCCACAGATACCAAGGACGGCTCCCAGGGCTGGTGGCTGGGCATTGAGGATAGCGCCATCATCTGGCGGGGCCATGCCATCTTCACGGACAACGGCGGCCACATGATCTGCCTGGATCTGAATACGCTAAAAGCCGTATGGGTGCAGGATACCCTGGACGATACCAACTGCACGCCGGTGCTTTCCCTGGAGGGGCCGGATCACCATCCTTATGTTTATACCTCCACCTCCTTCCATCCCGGCTGGCGGGCCAGCGCCAACAGCACGGCCCCCATCCCCATTTGGAAGATCGACGCGGTGACCGGCCAGATCGTGGCCCAGAACGATACCTATCACTGCCAGACCATCGCCGAGCCCACCCAGGTCTCCGGCGGCGTGCAGGGCACGCTGGCCCTTGGGAAAAACGATCTAGAAGGCCTCGTCTTCGTGCCTGTGGCCATGACGGAGGGCACACGGGGCAAATTGGTGGCCCTCAATACCTCCGACATGAGCGTTAAGTGGGAATGCGACTTTGCAGGCTATCCCTGGTCCTCCCCGGTGGCGGTCTACGACGATAGCGGCAAAGGCTACTTGATCCAGTGCAACAAGACCGGCTACATCCACCTGATCGACGGCCAGACCGGCGAGATCATCAGCGAAATGAGCCTGGGCAGCAACGTGGAAGCCTCTCCCGCCGTGTATAACAACATGGTGGTGGTGGGTACCCGGGGCGGCCTGATCTACGGAATGGACCTGAACTATTTGAAAAATTATCAACAGCCGGCGGCATAAGCCGGAGACAGGAAGCATATGACCCAACAGATCAACGGCAATATAGAGGGCATCCGAAACAGCCTCTTGGAGCAGATCCGGGATCTGTATCAGCTGCGCATGGAGGCGGACACGTTCGCCTCCTTTGCGTTGCTGTCCGCCATGGCGGGATTCACCGGCCAGATCGGCCGGGAAATGTCCGTATATCTGGCCCGGGACGGCCGGGTGGTGGATATCTCCATCGGGGACAGCGGCAAGGTATCCATGCCCAATGTGCGGCTGGTGCGCAACGAGGACCGGCTGTGCGGGGTGCGGTGCATCCATACCCATCCCAATGGGGACGGGCGCTTGTCCAGCGTGGATGTAGGCACCCTGCGCTCCATGCGCCTGGACGCCATGGCGGCCCTGGGGGTTGGGCCGGAGGGCCAGCCCACCAGCTTTTACGCAGGCTACCTGGGGGATATGGACGAGGCGGGCACCCGGCAGGTGCTGCTTTATGGGCCGTTACGGCCTTATAAGCTACCCCAGAAGGCCCTGATGCGGGAGATCTATCTGGCGGACGACCGGTTCAAAAGCAGCACAAAAGCCGTGGAGGAAGCCCGGCCGGAGCGGGCCATTTTGGTGGGCTTGGAAAGCGACGCCCCCTACGATACCCTTGCGGAGCTGGGGGAGCTGGCGGCTACGGCAGGGGCCGTGGTGGTGGGCCGGGCCACCCAGCGCAAGCGGGAAATCGACAACGCCACCTACATCGGCAGCGGCAAGGCGGAGGAGCTATCCCTGTCGGCCAGCGCCCTGGAGGCGGACCTGCTGATTTTCGACGACGAATTGAGCCCGGTGCAGGCCCGGAACCTGGAGGCCATTACCGGGGTGCGGGTCATCGACCGCACGGCGCTCATTTTGGATATTTTTGCCCGGCACGCCCAGAGCCGGGAAGGCAAGCTCCAGGTGGAACTTGCCCAATTGCAATACGAGCTACCCCGGATCTTCGGCCAGGGCAAGGATTTGTCCCGGCAGGGATCGGGCACCATTGCCCGGGGGCCCGGCGAAACCAAGCTGGAAAGCGACAAGCGGCGGATCCGGCGAAGGATCTATGAGCTGGGGGAAGCGCTCAAGGCGGTGGAAAAGCAGCGGGGCCTCCGGCGGGAGCGGCGGCAAAAGGAAGCCGTGGCGCGGATCGCCTTGGTGGGGTATACCAACGCGGGAAAGAGCACCCTGCTCAACGCCCTGACCGGGGCGGGGGTGCTGGCGGAGGATAAGCTGTTCGCCACCCTGGACCCGGTGGTGCGGCAGGTGGCGCTGCCCAACGGCAGCCAGGCCCTGCTCAGCGATACGGTGGGCTTTATCAACAAGCTGCCCCACGAGCTGGTAACGGCCTTCCATTCCACCCTGGAGGAGGTGCGTCAGGCGGATCTGATCCTGCACGTAGTGGACGTTTCCGCCGGCTACTATCCCAGCCAGATGCAGGTGGTGGAGGAGGTGCTGGCAAGCCTGGGGGCGGGGGATATCCCCTGCATCCGGGTGTACAACAAGGCGGATCAGGCCCAAGGCCCCCTGCCCCAGGACGGGATGGTCATCAGCGCCCTGCAGGGCACGGGGCTGGAAGCCCTGCTCCAGGCGGTGGGGCAGGCCCTAAGCGCCCGCTACAAGGAGATTTCCCTGGTGATCCCCTATGACAAATACGAGGCCATGGCCCTGTTGCAGCGGGAGGGCCGCATCCTGGAGGAGACCCATGAAGGGGCGGGCACCCTTGTGCGGGCCCAGGTGGAGGATAGCCTGTTGTGGCGGCTCAAACGGATCCTGGGCCAGGGGGAGGCGCAATGAAAAAAACCAGGGTGATCGCCATCGAGGGCATCGACGGCAGCGGCAAAAGCGTACAGTTCCAGCTTCTGGCCCAGGCCTGCAAGGACCGGGGCCTCAGGGTGGAGCAGCGGGAATACCCGGTTTACCATAGCTACTTTGGCGGGGCGGTGGGGCAGCTCCTGTCCGGCCAGGCGGGGGTGCAGGCGGACCAGGTGGATGGAAAATCCATGGCCCTGTGGTTTGCCCTGGACCGGTGGGAGGATCTGCAAACCTACCGGGACGGCCAGGCGGACGTGCTGCTGATCAACCGGTATGTGCTCAGCAACGGGGTATACCAGTCCATCCGGGAGATCGACCTGGGAAAGCCGGACCTGGTGGACTGGGTGTTTGACCTGGAATATAACCATTTCGGTTTGCCCAGGGCGGACGTATTCGTATTTTACGACGTGGAGCCGGCCCAGGCCGGGGAAAACGTATTGAAAAAGGGCCATCGGGACTACCTGGGGAGCGAGTGCCGGGACGTATACGAGGCGTCCGGCGGCATCCAGCGCCGGGCCAGGGAGAAATATCTGGAGGCCGCCGCCCGGCGGACGGATATCCTGGTGATCCAGTGTATGCAAGGGGGCTGCTTCCGCACCCCGGCGGACATTTCCCGGGAAACCCTGGAAGCCTTGCGCAGCCGGGGGATCTTGTAGAAATTCCCATGGGCCTATGCCCTTGCTTTGGGACAAACTAATCCCATACATTCGCCCCCAGGGGGCGGGAAGGAGGCAAGGGCATGATGAAAGCGCTACCGTTTATGGTGGGTGTGGTGGCCGGGGCCGCCGCAGGGTATATGGCGGTGACCGCCATGTATCCGGACGTTGCCCGGCGTATGCTGCGGGATTCCAGCCGGGCCATGCGCAGCGGCAAACGGATGGTCAGCAACATGTTCCGCTAAGGGGCATCCCGGCGGGTCCATCCATGGAAAAAGCGGCATGAACGCCGCTTTTTATCGTGGCGGGCAGGCGCGCTTGCCCGCCATCCCGAACAAAAGGAGGAAACGGATGGGGGAAATGCAGCAAGGGGTACAGTTCCGCTTTGCCGGGCCGGCGGATACGGCCTTGATCCTCCGCTTCATCCGGGCGCTGGCCCGGTATGAAGGGATGGAGGCGCAGGTGGTGGCGGATGAAGCCATGCTGGCGGAATGGCTCTTCCGGCGGAAAAAGGCGGAGGTGCTCTTCGCCCTTTCGGATGGGACGGAGGTGGGCTTCGCCCTGTTTTTCCATAATTTTTCCACCTTCCTGGGCCGGGCGGGGCTGTATCTGGAGGACCTGTTCGTGCTGCCCGCCTACCGGGGCCGGGGGTTTGGCAAGGCCCTTTTGCAAAAGCTGGCGGCCATCGCCCTGGAGCGGGAATGCGGCAGGCTGGAATGGTGGTGCCTGGACTGGAACCGGCCCAGCATCGATTTTTACAAGGCCCTGGGGGCCAAGCCCATGGAGGAATGGACCGTATACCGGATCGACGGGGAGACCCTAAAGGCCATGGGCCGGGCGGGCGCAAAGGATACGGACCCCGTGCAAGGTGTGGAATTGGATTGAAAAAACCCTGGGTTCAGGGTATACTGAACACATACTGGAAAAGGGGGTGGGCTGCTTGGCGGACATTCATAACGATACCATGCAGTTTCGCGTAGAAAAGGAGAAAAGCAAGGCCAGCGATGTGATCATGCGGGTCTATGCGGCCATGGAGGAGCGGGGCTACGACCCGGTGAACCAGATCGTAGGCTACCTGATCTCCGGGGACCCAACCTACATCACCAGCTATAACAACGCCCGGTATATGATCCGCATCCTGGAGCGGGACGAGCTGTTGGAAGAGCTGGTCCGCTACTATGTGCAGACCCACGAGGTGGATTGAGTATGCGGCGGGTGTTGGCGCTGGATGTGGGGGATAAGCGGATCGGCATCGCGGTGAGCGACCCGCTGGGGCTGACGGCCCAGGGGCTGGAAACCTATACCCGCACCGGGGACGAGGCGGCGGACGCAGCCTATATCCGCAGCCTGGCGGAGAAGTATGCGCCGGTACGGCTGCTGTTTGGCTTGCCCCGGAATATGGACGGCAGCTACGGCTTTCAAAGCGAAAAGGTCAAAGCCTTTGCGGATCTGGTGCTATCGGGCTTTGAAGGGGAGCACGCCTTTTATGACGAACGGCTTACCACCGTGGCGGCGGAGCGGGCCCTGGGGGAGGCTTCCCTGGATTGGCGGGCCCGGCGCAAGGTGGTGGATAAGGTGGCTGCGGTGATGATCCTCCAAGGATATCTCGCCACCAACCCCAAGCTATGATTCTAGGAGGGAAGCGAAATGGAACATGACCTGCTGGACGAAGTGGTCCTTTTGGATGAAGCGGGGGAACCCGCCCGGTTTTCCCATATCCTGACCTTCCTCTATGAGGGGGAACGGTATATCGCCCTGAGCCCCCTGGAGGCGGAGCCCTCCGAGGAGGAAGCGGAGGTGGTGCTGCTCCAGGTGGTGCCGGAGGGGGAGGAGGAAACCTATGTGACCATTGAAAGCGAAGTGCTGCTACAAGAGGTATTCGCCCATTTCCTGGCCCTGATGGATGAGATCCAGGATGCTGAGGCATAGCGGAAAAATATTCAGGCCCCAGCCCGCATACCATATCAAGTATGGGGGCTTTTATTATGCAGAAAAATAAGCGGCGCATCAAGCTGGGCAGGCGGTTTCTCTCCGCCCTGGACCTGCCGGAGGAAGCGGCGGGCACGCCAAAGGTGACCCTGCTGGGCAGGGACTGGGCCCTGGTGGAAAACCATAAGGGCCTGTATCAATACCGGGAAGCGGAGATCTGCCTCCACACCCGGGAGGGGATGCTGGTGGTGAGCGGCAAGGGCCTCACCCTCAAGGAGCTGAGCCCGGAGCGGATGTTCATTTGCGGCAGCGTGGAGGCCGTCCGGTACGGGGAAGCAGGGAAATAATGGTGAACAAACTGTAAAAAGCGGCCAAGCGCCATCCGGCAGCGGGGAGGAAGCGGCGTGGATATGTGGAATTCTCTTGCGGGATATGTTATGATAAAGCTGGAAGGGGCTGGCCTGGAGCGGTTTGTGAACCGGGCCCTGGAGGCGGGGCTTTCCATCTGGAACGTGCGGCGCACCGGCCGGAACACCATGACCGCCAACGTGAGCGTAGGCAGCTTTTACGCCCTGCGCAAGCTGAACCGGAACCTGGGCTGCCGGATCCATATCCTGGAAAAGCACGGCCTGCCCATCGCCCTGTCCAGGCTGTGGTTTCGCAAGGTGCTGGCCCTGGGCTGGATCGGGGTGCTGGCGGCGCTGCTGCTAAGCTCCCGGTACGTATGGTTTTTCCGCTTCGAGGGCTGCGACCAGGTGACCCCCGCCCAGCTCATGGAGACCCTGGAGGAGATGGGCATCCGGGCGGGTACGCCCCGGGGCCGGGTGATCACCAGCCAGCTGGGCAAGGCGGTGATGGCCTCGGACGACCGGATCGCCTGGGCAGGGGCGGAGCTCAACGGTGTGGTGTTGCAGCTGTCCATCCAGGAGGCGGGCCAGGAGCCTGCCGTGCTGGAGGAGGGCCCGCCCCAGAGCATCTACGCCGCCCGGGACGGGGTCATCCGGCGGATTGTCCCCCTGCAGGGCAAGGCCCTGTTCCAGGCCGGGGACGCGGTGCTCGAGGGGCAGAAGCTGATCACCGGGGAGCTGGGGGAGGATCTGGCCGTACAGGCCCGGGGCGAAGTGATCGCCCGGGTTTTGTACCGGTTTTCCTACACGGCCCCCTATTCCCGGGTAGCCCCCGGCCGCACCGGGGAAACCTATACCTATACCCGGCTGTCCCTGCTGGGCTATACCCTGCCGGAGCCGGCCGTCCCCTTTGAAGAATACGAGATGGAAACCAGCCAAGGGGCGGTGCTGGGGGTGGGAGCGCCCCTAAGGGTGCAGGAAGTAACCTGCTACCAGCTGGCGGATATGCCCAGGACCTTTACCCAGGCGGAGCTTTTGCCCATGGCGGAGGCGGGCGCCAGGGCGCTGATGGACCAGGGGGTGGATAAGACCGCCCGGATCCTATCGGTGCAGACCGTCAGCAGCCAGGATGAAACCGGGGTCACCGTGGAACTCCAGGTGATCGCGGAAGAAAATATCGCACAAAGTGGAGCGTTGTAAGCAAACCTATGCAAGAATTTGAACGGGAAACCATGGGCGCCCAGGCGCCCCGGCAATATGAGATCGCTGTAGAAAGCATGGACGAGGTGCTGCGGCTGTTCGGGGTGTTCGACGAGAACCTGAGCATCATCCAGCAGGAGACCGGCGCCAACATCAAAACCGACGGGGGAAGCATTTCCATCACCGGGGAGGCGGAGGCGGCGGCCTTGGCCCACGAGGTGGTGGACAGGCTGCTGACCATCCTGCGCCGGGGGGAAAACATCGACCGGAGCCGGATCCGCTATGCGGTGGACCTGGCCAAGGAGGGCAACGGGGAGCTGATCCTGGAGCTGCTGGACGATGTGGTGGCCTTCACCAACAAGGGCCGCAGGATCAAGTGCAAGACCCTGGGCCAGAAGAAATACGTCTCCGCCCTCAAAAAGCATACCGTGGTATTCGGCGTGGGCCCCGCGGGCACCGGCAAGACCTATTTGGCGGTGGCCATGGCGGTGTTGGCCTTTAAGAATAAAGAGGTGGACAAGATCATCCTGACCCGGCCCGCGGTGGAAGCCGGGGAAAAGCTGGGTTTCCTGCCGGGGGACCTGCAAAACAAGGTGGACCCGTATCTGCGGCCCCTGTACGACGCCCTGTACGATTTCCTGGGGGCGGAGAATTTCCACCAGCTGGTGGAACGGGGGGCCATCGAGGTGGCGCCCTTGGCATATATGCGGGGCCGCACCCTGAACGACGCCTACATCATCCTGGATGAGGCGCAAAACTGCACCTGCGAGCAAATGAAGATGTTCCTCACCCGCTTTGGAGAAGGCTCCAGGGTGGTGGTGACCGGGGACATTACCCAGATCGACCTGCCCAGGGAAAAGAAGAGCGGGTTGGTCCACGCCCTGGAGGTATTGCGGGACGTGGAGGGCATCAGCCAGATCTACCTGACCCACAAGGACGTGGTGCGGCACGATATGGTCCAGCGGATCATCCGGGCATACGACCGGGCGGAAGCGGGCCGGGGCCGCGGGCAGGGCGAAGGCTAGAGGGAAGGGAGGATTACCATGGCAAAGCAGCGGGAACGCAAGACCAAGCCAGGCGTATATAAGCAAGCCGTCGCGGGGCTCCTTCTGATCCTTACCCTGGTTTCCGCCTACCTAACGGGGCTGGCCTGCATCACGCCCCGGCGCTATAGCGTGGCGGAAGGGGAACCGGCGCCTGCTACCATCCATGCCAACCAGAGCATGGACGACGAAGGGGCCACGGAAGCCCTGCGCCAAAGCGCCATGAACGGGGTGCAGCCGGTCTATCAGATCGACCAGGCGCTGGTGGCGTCCCTGGAGGAGGGGGCGTCGGGCTTTTTTGACAGCCTGACGGACGTGCGGGCCAAGGCCCTGCAGCAGGCGGCCACCGAGACCCCCACCCAGGCGGAATGGGAAGCCTTGCTCACGGAGCAGATGGTGGCCTCCCTGGGGGGATCTACCACTCCGGCCCTGGACAAGCAAGCCCTGCTGGGAGTGCTGATGGCCACGGAGGCGGAGCTGACCATGCTGCGGGAGATCGTGCTGCCGAAGATCTCCACGGCCCTCACCGGGGGCCTGGCGGAGGGCAGCGTGGAGAACGTGCGGGCAGCCGCCATCGCGGAGGTGAACGCGGCCGCCAGCTTGAGCGCCGGCCTGAAACAGGTGGGCGCCCTGGCGCTTACGGAATATTTGCAGCCCACCTATATTGTGGACGAGGCGGCCACCCAGGCGGCCCGGCAGGAGGCGGCTCAGCAGGTGGAGCCGGTGCAGATCAAGCGGGGAGACGTGATCGTGCGGGAAGGGGCGGTGGTGACCAGCGCCCAGATGGCCCTGCTGACCCAGATGGATATGGTGGAGGGCGGCTCCAACGATACCCTGATCCGGGTGGGGCTGGCCCTGTATGTGCTGCTGGCCTATACCCTGTTCGGCTACGGCCTGTACGCCTTGCAGCCCCAGGCCCTTCAGGATCTGAAGGCCGTGCTGATCATGGGGCTGCTGCTGACGGCGGCGCCGGCCCTGGCCCTGCTGTGCAACATGCTGGATATCCACTTGACCCCCCTGCCCATGGCTGCCATGCTGATCGCCATCCTGGTGGGGGAGCGGGCAGGGCTGTGCGGCGGGGTGCTGTTGGCCCTGTTGGGGGGGATGCTGGCCTCCCAGCCGGGCAGCGCCTTCGGCTTTGACGCGGGGGCCATGCTGCTCTTTACCCTGGCCTTTGCGCTGGCTTCTACCTTTGCCCTGCGCAAGGTGCAGACCCGGGGCGCCATCATCGCCGCCGCCGGCGCGGGCGGCGCGGCGGGCGGCATCTGCCTGGTGGCGGTGTATGTGATCGCCGGCAAGAGCCTGGGGACCACCCTCATGGACGCGGCCTGGGTGCTGTTGAGCGCCCTGTTTAGCGGCCTATTGGTGGTGGGCTCCCTGAGCATATGGGAGAACCTGTTCGACATCGCCACCCCGGCCCGGCTCAACGAGCTGCTCAACACCGGCAACCCCTTGCTAAAGCAGCTGATGTACGAGGCCCCCGGCACCTACCAGCACAGCATGAACGTGGCCGCCCTGGCGGAGGCCGCGGCGGAGCGCATCGGCGCGGACCCCTTGCTGGCCCGGGTGGGCGCCTGCTACCACGACGTGGGCAAGCTGCGGCGGCCCCAATATTTCAAGGAAAACCAACAGGGCGCCAATATTCACGACACCCTGGCCCCGGAGGAGAGCGCCGCGGTGATCATCGCCCATCAAAAGGATGGGGCGGCCCTGTTGGCCAAATATAAAATGCCCAGCCAGGTGATCCGCATCGCGGCGGAGCACCACGGCAATTCCCTGGTGGCGTATTTCTATTACCAGGCCCAAAAGAAGGCCGGGGGCGAGGTGGACCCGAAGAAATTCCGCTATCCCGGCAACCGGCCCTCCAGCCGGGAAGGGGCCATCGTCATGCTGGCGGATTGCTGCGAGGCGGCGGTGCGCAGTCTGGGGGATTGTACCCGGGAGGCCCGGGAGGAAATGGTGCATAAGGTGATCTGGAGCAAGCTCACCGACGGGGCGGAAAACCTGCTGTCCAACGCGCCCCTTACCTTCCACGAGCTTACGGAGATCGAGCGGAGCTTTTTGCGGACCTTCAGCGGCATTATGCACGACCGGATCGAATATCCCGAGGAGAAAAAGCCATGATAGAGATATCCATGGAAGCGGCGGCTCCGGCCGGCCTGGATGTGGAAGGGGCCGTCGGCCGGGCGGGCCAGTTCGCCCTGGAACAGGAAGGGCAGGGGGATGCCTGGCTGTCGGTGCAGGTGGTGGACGATGAAGCCATCCGGGTCCTGAACCGGGATTTCCGGGGCTTGGACCGGCCTACGGACGTGCTGAGCTTCCCCATGGAGGAGGGGGATCCGATCGCCGCCATCCCGGACGGGTTTTTGGGGGATATTGTGATCTCCCTGGATAAGGCCCTGGCCCAGGCGGCAGAATATGGCCACAGCCCTCTGCGGGAGCTGAGCTTTTTGACGGTGCACGGGGTGCTGCATCTGCTGGGCTGGGATCATATGGAGCCCGGGGAAGCGGCCCGGATGTATCGTAGGCAAGAGGAGATCCTGGAGAAGATGGGAGTATTGCGATGAGCGGCATACACGAATTTGAAGCAAGAAGCATGGTGCGCATGGCCACCGAGGCCAGAAGCCGGGCCTATGTCCCCTATTCCAATTTCCGGGTGGGGGCCTGCTTGAAGGCCAGCAGCGGAGCCTATTACATGGGCTGCAACATTGAAAACGCCTCCTATAGCCCCACCAACTGCGCGGAGCGCACCGCCATGTTCAAGGCGGTGTACGAGGGGGAGCGGCGCTTTGACGCCCTGGCCATCATATGGGATGGGGCGGGCTATGCGGTGCCCTGCGGGGTGTGCCGGCAGGTGCTGGCGGAATTCTGCCACCCCCAGATGCCGGTGGTGTGCGCCAATAAGGACGGGGAATATACCATCTATACCCTGGAACAGCTGCTGCCGGCAGCCTTTACGGCGGGGGATATGGGATGAGCTATCGGTCGGGGTTCATATCCATCATCGGCTCCCCCAACGTGGGGAAGAGCACCCTGATGAACCAGCTGATTGGGCAAAAGGTATCCATCGTGTCCCAGCGGGCCCAGACCACCCGGAACCGGGTGATGGGGGTGCTGACCCGGCCGGGGCGGCAGATGGTCTTTTTGGACACCCCGGGGGTGACCACCCCGAAAAACAAGCTGGGGGAATATATGTGCAAGGTGGCCTTCGACGCCCTGAACGAGGTGGAGGCCATCCTGTTTGTGGCGGACGCCAGCCGGGGGATCGGGCCCAAGGACGCGGCCCTGCTGGCCCGGCTCAAGGAGGCCAAGGCCCCGGTGGTGGCGGCCATCAACAAGGCGGACCTGTGCACCCTGGACCAGATCGAGACGGCCCGGGAACGGCTGGAGCAGGAAGGGTTCATACGGGGCATGGTGAAGCTATCCGCCCTGGAGGGCCGGGGCCTGGATCGGCTGGAGGCCATGCTGACGGAGTATCTTGTGGAGGGCCCCCAGTATTTCCCCGAGGACATGGTGACGGATCAGCCGGAGCGGTTGCTTTGCGGGGAGATCATACGGGAAAAAGCCCTGGCGCTGCTCCGGGAGGAGGTGCCCCACGGCTTGGGGGTAAGTATGGATAAGATCGAAGCCCGGCCGGACGGGGTGCAGGATATCTGGGCCACCATCTATTGCGAGCGGGCTGGACACAAGGGCATCATCATCGGCAAGGGCGGGGCCATGCTCAAGCGGATCGGCTCCGAGGCCCGCAAGGATATGGAATGGCTGCTGGGCAGCCGGGTGAACCTTCAGCTGTGGGTGAAGGTGAAGGAGGACTGGCGCAACAACCCCAGCTTCCTGGGGGAGCTGGGCTACGAAGGATAGGGCCCGGACGGCCGGGCGCGTAGAAAAGTGGCCCAAGGCCACTTTTTCCCTACGGCCCGGCCAAGCGGGCGGCTGCGCCCTGCAAAGGGGATGGGGGAGCCGCCGCAAGGCCCCGGCCGGGTATGCCAGCGGGCTGGCCGGCAGGCTGGGCGCCCTGCGGGGTGAACAGCGGCTCCCGGACGGCCCGCTAGGGGCGTTCCCTGCTCGGGGCGGGCGGGGGGGGGTCCCTGGGCAAAAGCGCCTGGGCCCGGGCTTGCCGGTAGGCCAGGTAATCCGCCGGGGCGCCGGTTTTGGCGAAGCGGGCCCAGGCAACGTCAACGGGGGATCGCGGCATGGCAGGAGCTCCTTTCCCGATCGGCGGTCAAGGCCGCCAGGTTACTTTCAGTATCGGTGGGAAGGCAGGGGATCATGCCAAGCAATCCCTGACAAAACTGGAAAGGAGGGCGCGCCTATGTCCACCATGACCCTGACGGGGATCGTGCTGCGCTATGCCAATTACCGGGACAGCGACCGGATCCTTACCATCCTGACCCGGGAGCGGGGCAAGCTCTCCGCCGCCGCCCGGGGTTGCAGGAAACCCAGCTCCCGGCTCTTTGGATGCAGCGAACTTTTCACCTATGGGGAATTCGTGCTCTTCGAGGGCAAAGGCAAGACGACCGTGGATAATTGCGACGTGCGGGAGCGGTTCTATCCCCTGCGGGAGGACGTGGGCCGGTTTGCCGCCGGGGCGTATATGCTTTCTGTGGCCGATGCCGTTACTGCCCCCGCCCAGCCCAACGAGGCCCTGTTTGCCCTGCTGTATTACGCCCTTAGCTATGCCGCCTACAAGGAACAAAACCCCACAGACCTGGCCATCTGCTTCCTGGCCCGGTGCCTGGCTTTGCAGGGCTATGCCCCCAGGCTCACCCATTGCGCCCGTTGTGGACGGGATCTGCGGGGCCTGCGCCATATGGCCTTTTCCTCCCCGGCCGGGGGCGCGGTGTGCATGGATTGCCGGGACGGGGATAGCCTGGAGATCAGCCCCCTGGCCCTGGAGGCGGTGCGCCGGATGCTCCTGCTCTCCAACCAGGATATGGACCGGGTAGCCTTGCCGGAGGCGGTGCGCAGCCAGCTCAAAACGGCTTTGCACGCCTACGGGGAATACGTTTTAGAGCGGCCATTTCGGGCTATGGAACAGCTATAAGCTGGGATAATAGCGACGAGGGAAAGGCCTTGCAATTCTCGAACCATTTACTCCTGTTATAAAGAAATAGAATGCAGGGAATGCTGCAAAATAATGCCCGAACCGGTTGAATATTTCCGGCGGTATGTTATAATTAGGAAGCCACAAGAAATTGGGGCTTTATCGCATTATGCCGGCTTACAAACAAATTTATATATCATTTACAGCAGGAGGATAAACCATGGCAAAAAAGTACGTATACCTTTTTAGCGAAGGGAATGCGAACATGCGGGAGCTTCTGGGCGGCAAGGGCGCCAACCTGGCGGAAATGACCGGGCTGGGTATGCCGGTGCCCCAGGGCTTTACCGTGACCACCGAGGCCTGTATGCAGTACTATGCGGACGGCCAGCAAATCAACGACGCCATTGCAGACGAGATCTACACCTATGTGGGCAAGCTGGAAAAGCTTACCGGTAAAAAGTTCGGCGACAAGGAAAACCCCCTGCTGGTTTCCGTGCGCAGCGGCGCCCGGGCTTCCATGCCGGGCATGATGGACACCATCCTGAACCTGGGCCTCAACGACGAGGTGGTGGAGTCCTTCGCCAAGAAGACCAACAACCCCCGTTTTGCCTATGATTCCTACCGCCGGTTCATCCAGATGTACTCCGACGTGGTCATGGAAGTGGGCAAGAAGTATTTCGAGGAGCTCATCGACAAGATGAAGGCCGAGCGGGGCGTCAAGCTGGATACCGAGCTCAACGCCGACGACCTCAAAGCCCTGGCCGAGCAGTTCAAGGCCGAATACAAGGCCAAGATCGGCAAGGATTTCCCCTCCGATCCCAAGGAGCAGCTCATGGGCGCGGTCAAGGCCGTGTTCCGCAGCTGGGACAACCCCCGTGCCATCTACTACCGCCGGATGAACGACATCCCCGCCGACTGGGGCACCGCCGTCAACGTGCAGATGATGGTATTCGGCAACATGGGCGATACCTCCGGCACCGGCGTGGCCTTCACCCGCAACCCCGCCACCGGCGAAAAGAAGCTCTTTGGCGAATTCCTGATGAACGCCCAGGGCGAGGACGTGGTGGCCGGCGTGCGCACCCCCCAGACCATCGACCAGCTGGCCAAGATCATGCCCGAGGCCTATCAGCAGTTCGTGGATATCTGCGACAAGCTGGAGCACCATTATCGGGATATGCAGGACATGGAGTTCACCATCGAGGAGAAGAAGCTCTTCATGCTCCAGACCCGGAACGGCAAGCGCACCGCCGCCGCCGCTTTGAAGATCGCCTGCGACCTGGTGGACGAGGGCATGATCAGCGAGGAGGAAGCGGTGATGACCGTGGATCCCAAGCAGCTGGACGCCCTGCTGCATCCCCAGTTTGACGCCGCCATCCTTAAGAACACCAAGCCCATCGGCAAGGGCCTGCCCGCCTCCCCCGGCGCGGCCAGCGGCCAGATCGTATTCTCTGCGGACGACGTGATGAAGTGGGTGGGCCGCGGCAAGCGGGTCATCCTGGTGCGGCTGGAGACCAGCCCGGAGGATATCGAAGGAATGCATCACGCGGAGGGCATCCTTACCGTGCGGGGCGGCATGACCAGCCACGCGGCGGTGGTGGCCCGGGGCATGGGCGCCTGCTGCGTATCCGGCTGCGGCGAGATCCAGATGGACGAGGAAAACAAGTGCTTTAGCCTGGACGGCCGGGTGTTCAAAGAGGGGGATTACATCTCCCTGGACGGCTCCACCGGCAACATCTACGGCGAGAAGATCCCCACCGTGGAAGCCGAGATCAGCGGCGACTTCGGCCGGCTCATGGGCTGGGCGGATAAGTATCGCCGGCTGCGGGTGCGCACCAATGCGGACAACCCCCACGACGCTTCCATTGCTATGAAGTTTGGCGCGGAGGGCATCGGCCTGTGCCGCACCGAGCATATGTTCTTTGAAGAGGACCGTATCCCCGTCATGCGGGAGATGATCCTGGCCCCCAACGTCCAGGCCCGCCGGGACGCCCTGAACAAGCTCCTGCCCATGCAGCGTAAGGACTTCGAGGGCATCTACAAGGTCATGAACGGCCATCCGGTCACCATCCGGTTCCTGGATCCCCCCCTCCATGAGTTCCTGCCCAACAAGGAGGAGGATATCCTGGAGCTGTCCAAGACCATGGGCATCACCCCGGAGCGTCTGCGGGCTACCATCACCAACCTCCACGAGTTCAACCCCATGATGGGCCACCGGGGCTGCCGCCTGTCCGTCACCTATCCGGAAATTGCGGAAATGCAGACCCGCGCCGTCATCGAGGCCGCCATCAACGTACGCCGTGAGACCGGCATCAACGTGATCCCCGAGATCATGATCCCCCTGGTAGGCGAGGATAAGGAGCTGATCTACGTCAAGAAGATCATCGACAAGACGGCTAAGGAAGTCCTTGCGGAGAACGATATGGAGATCCCCTACTTGGTGGGTACCATGATCGAGATCCCCCGGGCCGCCCTCACCGCCGATGAGCTGGCCAAGGAAGCCCAGTTCTTCTCCTTCGGCACCAACGACCTGACCCAGATGACCTTCGGCTTCAGCCGAGACGATGCGGGTAAGTTCCTCGATGCCTACTACGACGCCAAGATCTACGAGTCGGATCCTTTTGCCCGCCTGGATCAGACCGGCGTCGGTGCTCTGGTCGAGATGGCCGCCGAAAAGGGCCGCGCCACCCGCCCCGACATCAAGCTGGGCATCTGCGGTGAGCACGGCGGTGATCCGTCCTCCGTCGAGTTCTGTCACAACATCGGCCTGAACTACGTCTCCTGCTCCCCCTTCCGGGTGCCGATCGCCCGTTTGGCCGCCGCCCAGGCTGCCATCAAGGAAAAGAGAGCGGCGAAATAAGGTTGTTTTAGGTCAACACCCGATAGCAAAACCCGAGGCAACGCGAATAGCAAAAAGACCTTGCAAGGAGTTTCCTTGCAAGGTCTTTTTTTATACGGGGAAACCTTGCGCACAGCAGATTTTTTGAATAAACTTGCGATGTTCATGCGTCTTCCGAGAAAAGGTTTGGAAAAATATTCGCAAACGCTTTAGCTGCACCGGGGAATCCCCCGGGTCGGGATGATAGAAACAGGCGGGATAAGACATGGTCTTTGCCGGGTAGATGAAAACTGCCGTCGGCAGCAAGCCCCCCAAGGAGATCGCCTTCAACTGCGGCCCTCTTCGCCTGCAAGCCGGCACTCT
>OLGD01002646.1_pt1 | contig 19651 bp, 15 predicted proteins | sample 1605311 | NCBI WGS metagenome assembly OLGD01 (sample SAMEA3888917, study PRJEB22519) | human gut metagenome | biome: human gut; feature: human-associated habitat; material: faeces | place: Denmark | collected 2010
GCAAGCGACGTCTCTTATCCTCTGTGCTCGTTTCTTCCTTTCCAAACCGCAAACTAAATTTGCGGTTTGGGTTTTTCTATGCAAATTTGATACAACCTCTCAGTCAGCCTTACGGCTGACAGCTCCCCTGGGAGGGGAGCCTTTTTCACAGCTCGTAGTCGATCGCGCCGCGGGATTCGCGGATGGATTTGCAGAGGGTGGAGACGGCGACGTGGCGGGGGTCGTTTTTGTAGCGGCTGAGGGCCTCCAGATCGTCAAAGTCGGCGATCAGGCAGGCGTCGTAGGGGTTGCCGGGCTTGCAGCTGCGGTGGATCTCCATATGGCGGATCTCGGGGATCACACCATCCAGCGCCTGCAGGCCGGAGAGAAATTTCTCCCGGTTTTCTTCTTCTCCTTCGCGGAACTTCCACATCACGATATGACGGATCATAGCCCTTCTCCTTTATTCTTTGATTCGGTATTCGAAGTTTTCAAAAATGAGCACCATGCCCTCGCGGATGCCGTCCGGCAGCAGGGCCAGCGCGACCTCAGTCGTGCCGCCGGATTCGTTTTCCAGCACGGCGTAGTCGCCTGCGATCTCGCGGACCGTTCGTTCCATACGCATATGCATGCCTCCTTTTTCCGCATTGTATCATATTTTTTCCGCTTTTGGAACACAATAATTGCAGAGTCTGAAAGGAGGAGATGCAAGATGAACGAAGACACGCTGCACCTGTTGTCCGAGTGCGCGGCGGGGACTGATATGGCCATCCGCTCGCTGGACGACGTGCTGAAAAACAGCCCGGACGGGCCGCTGCAGCGGCGGCTCGCGAGCAGCAAGCGCCAGCATGAGTCGCTCGCCGCCGAGACGAAGGCGCTGCTGCGCGCGCAGGGCAAGGAGGCAAAGTCCGCCGATCCGGCCGCCCGCGCCATGTCCTGGATGAAGACGGAGGCGATGCTCGCCATGAAGCCCGGCGACGCGACGACGGCCGACCTCATCTCGACCGGCTGCTCGATGGGCATCAAGTCGCTCGCCCGCTACTGCAACCAGTATCCGACGGCCAGCCGCGAGGCGAAGGACATCGCCCAGTCGCTCATCCGGCTGGAGGATCAGCTGGTCAAGGACATGAGGCCGTATCTTTGATGCCGTCCTGACGGAAATTTTTCATTGTCATCCCGAGCATTTTGGTGTATAATAGGGGCATCAAAAACAAGGGGGAGTCTTTATGACAAACAAGGTCATCACCATCAGCCGCCAGTTTGGCAGCGGCGGAAGAAGCATCGGCAAGGCGGTGGCCGAGAAACTCGGCATCCCCTATTACGATAAGGAGCTGGTCGACAAGGTCGCAAAGGAGAGCGGCTTCTCGCACGAGTTCATCGAGGAGATCGGCGAATACGCCTCCGTCACCAGCAGCTTCCTGTTCAACATCGCCGTGTCGTCCCACCCGATGGGGCTGATCGACACCATGTCCGTGTCGGATAAGCTCTACGTCTGCCAGACAAACGTCATCCGCGATCTGGCCAGCAAGGGCCCGTGCGTCATCGTCGGCCGCTGCGCGGATTTCATCCTGAAGGACCAGCCGGACTGCCTGCACATCTTCGTCCATTCCGACATGCAGCACCGCGCCGCCCGCGTGCGCGAGCGCTACGGCGAGACCAGCAAGCCCATGGAAAAGCGCCTGCAGGAGAAGGACAGCAAGCGGAAGGTCTACTACAAGCACTACACCAACCGCAACTGGGGCGAGGCCGAGAACTACGACATCTGCCTCGACAGCGGCAAGCTCGGCGTCGACAAGTGCGTCGAGATCGTCTGCGACATCGCCCAGATGAAATAAGCGACCGGATCTGACGGCCTGCCGCGCTGCGGCAGGCCGTTTTTCTGTCGGATCCGCGGGGAATGGCTGCAAGATGGTTGCAATTATCCTGCAAATGGGATACAATAGAAAGAACGTGCGGCTGCACGTGTGCGCAAACGATACTCCCTCTCTTCGGGAGCTCCCAATAGAAAGAAAAAAGGACATTGTATCTATGGAACAGGTTTTACAGCAGTTCTGCCTGGACGGAACGCCCATCTCCTGTGAGCCGCTCGGCAACGGCCATATCAACCGCACCTTCCGCGTCGTCTGCGACAACCGGAAGGCCTACACCCTGCAGCGGATCAACCGCGTCGCCTTCCGCCACCCGGAGGAGCTGATCGAGAATATCGACGCGGTCTCCCGGTTCATCGACCGCAAGCAGATCGGTCTGGAGTGCATCCGCCTCTGCAGGGCCAAGGACGGCAGAAAATACTGCATCGATGACCAGGGCGAGTTCTGGCGCGCCTACAACTTCATCTCCGGCGGCATCAGCCTGGATATGCCGCGCGACAGAAACGACTTTTACCAGGCCGCGGTGGCCTTCGGCAAGTTCCAGCAGGCGCTGGCGGATTTCCCGGCGGCCTCCCTGTATGAGACCATCCCGCATTTCCACGACACCATCGACCGCCTGCGCCAGTTCCGCGCCGCCATCGAAGCCGATGTCTGCGGCCGCGTGAAGGATGTCGGGCCCGAGATCGACTTCCTGCTCGCGCGGGAGCAGGAGCTCGGGACGCTCTGCCGCATGCTCGCGGCCGGCGAGCTGCCGCTGCGCGTGACGCACAACGACACCAAGCTCAACAACGTCCTGCTTGACCCGCAGACCGGCTGCGCCAAGTGCGTGCTCGATCTCGACACGGTGATGCCGGGTTTGTCTGCCTATGATTTCGGCGACGGCGTGCGCTTCGGCGCGTCCTCGGCCGCGGAGGATGAGAAGGATCTGGATCAGGTCTGGCTGAAGCTCGACATGTACCAGGCGTTCCTGGAGGGCTATCTCGACGCCTGTGGTCACGCGCTGACCCCGAAGGAGATCGAGGTCCTGCCGCTTGGCGCGAAGATCATCACGGCGGAGCTGGCTATGCGGTTTTTGAAGGATTATCTGGACGGCGACGTCTATTTCAAGATCGACTATCCCACCCAGAACCTTGACCGCTGCCGCACGCAGCTGAAGCTGGTCGCCGACATGGAAGCCAAATGGCCGGAGATGCAGCGCATCCTCCATGAAACCGCCGCCGTCCGCTGCGCCCAGCCGACAACGCCGCAATGACCAGCATCCCCGCGCCGCGATCCACGCAGCCGCGGGGATCTTTCATATTCCGCAGCAAGCAAAAAGCTCCCCTCCCAGGGGAGCCTTTTCATGCTTTACACGCTGGCGGTGAAGCGGAGGAAGGCGGATTGGCCGGCGGGGGTGCGTTTGTAGACGCCGGCGTCTTCGAGGACCTGCATGAAGACAGCGCCGACCTCCTGCTGCAGGATCTGCTCGGTATTCTCCGGCGTGAAGGTATAGCGGCCCTGCAGCGCCTCGGTCCAGTCGGCATGCTTCTGCAGCGTCTCGTCCGCGCGCAGGTCGCGGCCAGAGAGGATCGCGTCCTTCAGAAGCGCCAGCTCCTTGTCCAGCCGCGCGGGCAGGACGGCCAGACCCATGACCTCGATGAGGCCGATGTTCTCTTTTTTGATGTGGTGCAGCTGCTCGTGCGGGTGATAGAGGCCGAGCGGATGCTCCGGCGTCGTGAGATTGTTGCGCAGAACAAGATCCAGCTCAAAATCTTCCCCGCGGCGGCGGGCGATGGGCGTGATGGTGTTGTGCGGCGTGCCGTCAGTCTCGGCGAAGACCATGGCGGCTTCATCGGTGTAGCCGCGCCAGGCAGTCAGGATCTTCTCCGCCAGCAGGCACAGCCGGTCCGGATCGCTGCCGGTCAGGCGCAGGACGGACATCGGCCATTTGACGATCCCGGCTGCAATGTCCGGGAATCCGGCAAACGAGACCGGCGTCTCGACCGTGGCCTTTTCCATGGCGAAGGTGTAGTGACCGCCCTGGAAATGGTCGTGGCTCAAAATCGAGCCGCCGACGATGGGCAGATCCGCGTTCGAGCCGAGGAAATAATGCGGGAACAGCTTCGTAAAGTCCAGCAGCCGGCGGAACGTCGCCGCGCTGATGCGCATGGGCGTATGCTCGGCGTTGAGGACGATGCAGTGCTCGTTGTAATAGACGTACGGGGAATACTGCAGATACCAGCTGCCGCTGTCCAGCTCAAGGGGGATGATGCGGTGGTTCTGCCGGGCGGGATGGTTCATGCGGCCCGCGTAGCCCTCGTTTTCCGCGCACAGGGCGCATTTGGGATAGCCGGACTGCGGCGCGAGCTTGGCCGCGGCGATGGCGCGCGGGTCCTTCTCGGGCTTGGAGAGGTTGATGGTGATGTCCAGCTCGCCGTATTCGCAGGCGTAGGTCCACTTTTTGTCCTTCGCGATGCGGTCGCGGCGGATGTAGTTGGTGTCCTGGCTGAAGCGGTAGAACCAGTCGGTCGCCTTCTGCGGGGAGATCTGGTAGAGCGTATGGAAGCAGGTGCGGACCTCGTGCGGCCGGGGCGTCAGCACCCCCATGAGCTTCGTGTCGAACAGGTCGCGGGCGACCTGATTATCCGGGCAGACGCCGCGGGCGACGGCATCGCCGGTCAGCACCTGCAAAATATCGGCCAGCGAGGCCTCTGCCGGGGCGGCGGCTTCGTCGAAGGAATCGAGCTGCAGCGCCTCGAGCAGCGCGTTGCGCGCAAAGACCAGATCCTCCGGCTGGAGGAGCCCCGTGCGCTCGGCATAGCGGCAGAGGGCGGAAATATAAGAATCAAGCATGGCGATACCTCTTTTGTCGATTTTGTCTTAGGGTGTATCTGAAAACCAGCAATGAGACCGGCAGCGAGGAATTTTCGCGCTGAGCAAGACATTTTTTCGCAGGAATACTGACGTATTTCAAGGAAAAATGACGCAGCGCAGCGCGAAAAGGCCCGCTGTCCGGGCGCGTTGGGAGTTTTCAGATACACCCTAATTATACCTGCAAATGCCCGCAGGCGCAAGGGGCATCTGCCTCTTGCATCCTGCGCGGGATGTGGTAAGATAGACACAAACAGACAAAGGAGGCGGCGCAGATGGATGCTTCGCAGCTGCCCGAGGGCGTGATGCTCTATTATACCGACAAGGCCGTCCACCTGACGACGAACGACGCGCTCATGACCTTCCTGCGGCAGAAGGGCAACGGCTCGCTGCCGCTCAGCCGCGCGATCCTTGCGGGCTACGAGGCAGAATGCGGCGCGGCGCTGCAGATCACCGAGCGCTCGATGGCGACGGAGCTGCTGATCCACGCATATCTGGACGGCGTCTTTGCCGCCTGGGTGCGCGCAGGCGAAACACGCGGACGGCAGGACGGGAAATTCTACCGGACCGCCCGGCGGCTGAAGAACGCGACCGCCGTCATCGACATGGGCGAGCGCAGCGTGGACACGAACCGCTGGGTCTTCGACCTGCTGTCGCACGGCTACGGCGCGCTGTGCCTCCTGCTCGGACGCAGCGCGTAGGAGTATTGCTATGGAACCACTGAGTGAAAAACGTTATCTGGAACTGCACGCGCCGGCGGGCGGCGATTTTCTTGCCGCGCGGGAGCGGCTGCTGGCCGCGCTGCCGGACGGATGCAGACTGACACTGGGCTGCCTGCAGCAGCTGTATCCCGTCTTATCCGCGGCGGACTACCGCGTCACCGTGACGCTCTGCCCCGGGCCGGGCGGGACCGACGCTGTGCGCGTGGAGCCGGGCGATACGACCGCTGAACACTACGGCCTGTGCCTCGACATCGGCAGCACGATCATGCAGATGGAGCTGGTGGATCTCGTGCGCGGCCGGACGCTTTCGCAGGCTGCCTGCACCAACAGCCAGACGCAGTTCGGCGCGAACATCCTCGACCGCATCCTCGCGGTGAAGGCGGACCGGGAAAACCTGAAGACTTTACAGGCGCTGACGCTTTCGGACGTGCGCGGCATGATCGATACCTGCTGCCGGGCGGCAGATATCCGCCCGGAGGCGATCTCCGCCATGACCGTCGGCGGCAACACGACGATGCTGCACTTCTTCCTCGGCTGCGACCCGTGGCTCGTATTTCAGAGCCCGTACACGCCGGTGTTTTTTGACCCCGGCGTGATCCGGGCGGCGGAGCTGGGACTGCCCATCTGCGGAAATGTCTACTGCATGCCCGCGATCGCCAATTATCTGGGCGGCGACATCACGGGCGGGCTGCTGGAGACGGATCTGGACACGCGGGAGGATCTGGCGCTGTTTCTCGACATCGGCACGAACGGCGAGCTGGTGCTGGGCTGCCGGGACTTTCTGCTCATGGGCGCGGGCGCGGCCGGGCCCGCGCTGGAGGGCGCGGTCAGCCATTCCGGCATGCGGGCAGAGCCGGGCGCGATCTGCAGCGTGAAGATCGGCGCGGACAACCGCCTGCGCTATCAGACCATCGGCGATCTGCCGCCGAAGGGCATCTGCGGCTCCGGCATTCTGGACCTCATCGCCGAGGGCTTTCTCTCGGGCTGGATCGACTCGGCCGGGCGGCTGCAGAAGGACGCTTCGCCCTGCATCCGCGAGGTCTGGGAGGAGGACCGCCAGCGCAACGTCCCCGCGATCATCTACGCTTACGACGGCAATGTGCCGCTCTATTTTACCCAGGACGACATCGGCGAGTTCCTCACCTGCAAGGCCGCCGCGCACACCATGGTCGCGACGATGCTGCAGAGCGTGAACGTCAGCCCGGCGGAGATCGGCACGTTCTACCTCGCCGGAGGCTTCGGCACGCATTACGATCTGGAGTCCGCGATCACGGTCGGGCTGTATCCCGACCTGCCGCGGGAAAAATTCCGGATCCTCGGCAACTCCTCGCTCGCCGGAGCCAGACGGCTCCTGCTGAACCGGAGCTGCCGCGCACGGCTGGCGCGCATCCGGGCGCTTGCGACCTATGTGCAGTTCGGGGAGATGGAGAAGTTCGTGGAAAACATGCACGCCGCCCGCTTCCTCCCCCACACCGACGCCTCCCTCTACCCCAGCGTAAAACGCCGCGTCTAAGGCTCCCCTTCCAGGGGAGCCTTTTTGCCGCTGCGGAGATTATTTTCCCAAGCGGCACAAGGCGACGGGTTCTGCGGGGGAAAGGTGGCAAACTGGGAGCATCCTGTGAGAAGAGGGGATGCGCATGAAAAAACGGCTGCCGGAGATCCTGTGCATGGCGGCGGTGCTCGTGGGGCTGCTGGCGCTGGCGGCGCAGGCCAGGGCGGAGCAGACGCACCGGGCGTACCTGTACGGCTACCCGGACGGGACCATCCGACCGGAGGCGGAGGTGAGCCGCGCAGCCTTCGCCTGCATTCTGCTGCGGCTGGCAGAGAATGAGCTGCCGGAGGGCGCGCGTGTGCGCTTCTGGGATGTACCGGGGACGAGCTGGGCCTACGCGGCCGTTACGCGGCTGGCGGGGCTGGGGCTGCTGCCGTTCGGGTCGGACGGCTGGTTCCGGCCGGACGCGGGGCTCACGTGGCGGGACTTTTCCGGCGTGCTGGACAAGCTCGCGCAGACGGAGGCCGGGCGCGCGGCCTTCCCAGTGCTGGCCGCGGCCTGGAGCGAGAAGACGCTGGCCGCCGCCGAGGCGGACGAGACCGCGGCAGAGGCCGTCCTTACCCGCGCGGAGCTGGCCCGGGCGCTCAACAGTCTGCTCGGCCGCTGCCCGGACGGGCAGGACGCGCAGCTGCAGGCTGCCGCCTGGTACCGCGACAACCAGGACCAGACCGCCTGGTACTACGCGGACCTCATCGAAGCCTCCGCCGACCACACCTGCAGGCTTTTGCCGCAGGGCGAGCAGTGGACAGCCATCGGGTAAGGCAGCACCGCACAATTGCGTCTGCGCGCTTCGGCGGATCTTTTCCGCCGATCCTGCGGCGTTGCCTCAAAAAGTCTGCCCTTCCGGGCAGGCTTTTTCTCTGCGTGTTCACGATTTATTCAAGCAAAATGTGTGCCGGTATGGCATAATATACTATTCAGAAAGCAAAAAAAGTGAGGGGCGGACGCATGCAGGATTTTGTTGTATTTGACCATGTCTGTAAGACCTATCAGATGGGAGACGTGCGCATTGAGGCGCTGAAGGACGCGTCGTTTACGATCGACGAGGGGGAGATCTGCGTCATCGTCGGCCAGTCCGGCGCGGGCAAGACCACGCTCCTGAACATCCTCGGCGGCATGGACCGGCTTACCTCCGGCCATGTGCTGCTCGCGGGCGAGGACGTGGCGGACTACAGCCGCAAGCGCCTGACGACCTACCGCCGCCACGAGGTCGGGTTCGTGTTCCAGTTTTACAATCTGCTGCCCAATATGACGGCGCTGGAAAACGTGCAGATCGCAAGCCAGCTGTGCAAGGATCCGCTGCCGGCCGACGAGGTTTTGCGGCAGGTCGGCCTCGGCGAGCGGATGCAGAATTTCCCCGCGCAGCTCTCCGGCGGCGAGCAGCAGCGCGTGGCCATTGCCCGCGCGCTGGCAAAGCGGCCGAAGCTGCTGCTGTGCGACGAGCCGACCGGCGCGCTCGACGACCAGACCGGCAAGCAGATCTTGTCCCTGCTGCAGGCGCAGAGCCGCGCGGGCGGCATGACCGTCGTCATCATCACGCACAACTCGGCGCTGACCGCCATGGCCGACCGGGTCATCCGCGTGAAAAGCGGGCAGATCGCCGGCGTCCGGATCAATGAACATCCGACGCCCGTCGAGCAGATAGAGTGGTGAGCGGCATGGGGAAGCTGACGCTGCGGGAGATCCGCAGGAGTTTGGGCCGGTTTCTGGCCATCGCGGCCATCGTGGCGCTGGGCGTGGGCTTTTTCTGCGGCCTGCGGCTGACGAAGACGGCCATGGTGCGCACGCTGGACGCCTACGCCGAGGCGCAGCAGATGTACGATTTCCGCCTCGTGAGCACCATTGGCTTTGACGAGACCGACGCGGCCAAAATCGCCGCCGACAGCCGCGTCGCCGCGTGCGAGGGCACAAAGAGCGCCGACGCGCTGACCAGCACGGCGGGCGGCGCGCCGCGGGCGTGCAAATTTCTGTCGCTGCCCGAGACGCTCGACCTGCCGAGCCTGAAGGCCGGGCGGCTGCCGCAGACGGCGGACGAGTGTCTGGCCGATGGGATGCTGTACTCGGAACAGGATCTCGGGCAGAAGATCGTGCTCTCGGAGGAGAATGACGACGATACGCTGGGGCAGTTCACCCGGCGGGAATTCACCATCGTCGGCATCGCCAAGAGCGTTCTGTACATCAACTATGAGCGCGGCAGCACGTCGGTCGGCAGCGGGTCGCTGTCCGCCTTCGTGTACGTGCTGCCGGAGGCGTTTGACTTTGACTATGATACGGAGCTGTATCTGCGCCTGACGGACCGGGCGGGCGAGATCTACTCGGACGAATATAAGGCGCGCATCGACGACGCCGAGCCCTGGGTCACCGCGCTTGCGGAGCAGTGCGCGGACGACCGCGGCACGCGGCTGCATGACGACGCGGCCGAGACGCTGGCTGACGCCCGCGAAACGCTCGACGAAAAGCAGCAGGAGCTGGCGGACGCGAAGCAGAAGCTCGAAGACGCCAAGCAGACGCTGGCGGACGCCGAACAGGACGTCCTGGACGGCGAACAGAAGCTGGCGGATGCGAAGGAGGAGGCCGACCGCGAGCTGGCCGACGCCTATCAGAAGCTCGTCGACGGCCAGAAGGAGATCGAGGAGAACGAGCAGAAGCTTGCAGACGCCCGCAAGGAGCTCGCGGACGGCGAACAGAAGCTCGCCGACGCGCAGGCCGAATATGACGACGGCGCGGCCAAGCTGGCCGAGGCCAGAGAGGAGCTTCGCAAGCAGTTTAACGAGACTGTCGGCGAGCTGCAGGCCGGTCAGGCGGAGATCGACAAGAATCAGGCGCAGCTCGACCAGAAGCGCGCGGAGCTCGCCGCGCAGAAGGCCGAGCTCGAAGCAAGAAAGGCGCAGCTGGAGGAGGCGCTTGGCAACGAAATGCTCCCCGAGGAGCAGGCGCAGCTGCAGGCACAGCTCGCGCAGGTCAACGCCGGGCTGCAGCAGATCGAGGCTGCCGGACCGGAGCTTGACGCGGCGCAGCAGCAGATCGACGCGGCGCAGGCGGAGCTCAACGCAGGCAGCGAGGAATTCGGCGACGGGCTGGAGGAGGCCAACGCTGAGATCAGCGAAAACCAGAAAAAGCTCGACGAGGCCAAGGCTACGCTCGATGAAAAGAATCAGGAGCTGGCCGACGCAAAGCAGGAGCTCGCCGATGGCGAGCAGCAGCTGGCCGACGCAAAGCAGGAGCTGGCGGACGGCTGGGCCGATTACTACAGCGGCAAGGCCGAGGCCGAGCAGAAGATCGCCGACGCGGAAGCCGAGCTGGCCGACGCGAAGCAGCAGCTCACGGATGGCAAGCAGGACATCGCCGACGCCGAAGTGGAGCTCTCGGACGGCGAACAGAAGCTGGCCGATGCGGAGCAGGAGTATCAGGACGGGCAGGACGCGCTCGAAAAGCTCGAAAACCCGGATGTGTTCGTGCTGGACCGCAGCAGCAACATCGGCTACGCCTGCTTTGAGAGCGATTCGGATATCGTGCGGGGCGTCTCGCGTGTGTTCCCGCTGTTTTTCTTCGCCGTGGCGGCGCTCGTGTGCATCACGACGATGACGCGCATGGTCGATGAGCAGCGCACGCAGGCGGGCGTTTTGAAGGCCATGGGCTACTCCAACGGCGCGATCTTCCTGGTCTATTTCCTCTACGCCGGGAGCGCTTCGGTGCTCGGCTGCGTGGTTGGCATCGCGGCGGGCTCGTATTTCCTGCCGAAGATGATCTGGCAGGGGTATAATATCATGTACGGCTTCACGGACATCCTGTATGCGTTCGACTGGCCGCTGGCGCTGTTGTCCGCAGGGGCGTATCTGCTCTGCGCGCTCGGCACGACGTGGTACGTCGCGCATGCGGAGCTGCAGCGGCCCGCGGCGGAGCTCATCCGCCCCAAGGCCCCGAAGGCGGGCAAGCGGATCTTGCTGGAGCGGCTGCCGGGCCTCTGGAACCGGATCCCGTTTTTGCATAAGGTCTCCATCCGCAACATCCTGCGGTATAAAAAGCGGATGATCATGATGATCATCGGCATCGGCGGCTGCACGGCCCTGCTCATCACCGGCTATGGCATCCAGGATTCCATCAGCAACGTCGTCGACTATCAGTACAGCGAGATCACCCGCTACGACGCGTCGGTCACGTTCCAGCACGCGCTGAACGAGACGGAGCGCACGGCCTTCGCCGCGCTCTGCGAGGAAGAAGCCGAAGAATATCTCTTCGTGGCCGAAAAGAGCGCCGACGCTAGCGCGGGCAGCACGGTCAAGACGACGAACGTCGTCTGCCCGGCCTCCGGCAGCGTGGAGGGCTTTGTCGACCTGCATGAGAAGGACAAAACGCCGGTCGCCTATCCCGAAAACGGCGCGTGCGTCATCAGCCGCGGGCTGGCCGAGGCGCTGCAGCTGTCGGCGGGCGACACCATCACGCTGCAGAGCGGCACGCGCGAAGCGCAGCTGCAGGTCGCGGCGGTCTTTGAAAACTATGTCTACAACTACGTCTACCTGACGGCGGAAAGCTGGGCGCAGTGCTTCGGCGAAGCGCCGGCATACGAGCAGGCCTGGGTCAACTTCCCGCCTGACGCCGATGCCCACGCGGCCTCGGCCGCGCTGGCGGGGGCGAAGAACGTCGCCTCCGTGAGCCTCAGCAGCGATTTCCGTGCGCGCGTGGCGACGATGATGGAAAGCCTGCGGTACATCGTGGTGGTCGTGGTGGTCTGCGCGGCGGCGCTGGCGTTCATCGTGCTGTATAACCTCACGAACATCAACATCACCGAGCGCGAGCGGGAGATCGCCACCATCAAGGTCCTCGGCTTCTACGACAGCGAGACGAACCGCTATGTGTTCCGCGAGAACATCATCCTGACGGTGCTCGGCGCGCTTGTGGGTCTGCCGATGGGCAAGGCGCTGCACGCCTACGTCATGTCGCAGATCCGCATCGACCTCATGTGCTTCGACGTGCGGGTGGCGCCGGGCAGCTATCTGCTCTCCGCGGCGCTGACGCTCGCGTTCGGGCTGCTGGTCAATCTGGCGTTGCGCCGGAAGATCCGCGCCATCGACATGGCCCAGGCGCTCAAATCCATCGAATAGCATCCGAAGAGAGAAGAGAAACGAATGAAGAAACTGCTTGTCTATCTGCGGCCCTACCGGCTGCAGGCCATCCTCGCGCCCGTGTTCAAGCTGCTGGAGGCGGCGTTTGAGCTGCTGGTGCCGCTCATCATGGCAGATATCATCGACGTCGGCATCGCGGCGGGCGACACGGGCTATATCCTGAAAAAATGCCTGCTGCTCGTGGGCCTCGGCCTGTGCGGCTTTGCCAGCGCGACCTGCGCGCAGTATTTTTCCGCCAAGGCCGCGACCGGCGCGACGGCCAGTCTGCGCCACGCGCTCTTTGCGCATATCCAGTCGCTGTCGTATGCGGAGCTCGATACCATCGGCCCGGCCACGCTCGTCACGCGGATGACGAGCGACATGAACCAGGTGCAGACCGGCCTCAACCTCACGCTGCGGCTGCTGCTGCGCTCGCCGATCGTCGTGTTCGGCTCGATGATCATGGCGTTTACGATCGACGTGCGCTCGGCGCTCATCTTCGTCGTGACGATCCCGGTGCTCTTTGCCATCGTCTTTGCCATCATGCTCAGCTGCATCCCGCTCTACCGCCGGGTGCAGGCGAAGCTCGACGGCGTGACGGGCGCGGCGCAGGAGAACCTGTCCGGCGTGCGCGTCATCCGCGCCTTTACCCGCGAGCAGACCGAGACGGAGAGCTTTGACGGCCGTCTGGACGGACTGTTTGCCGCGCAGCGGTTCGTGGGCAAGCTGTCGGCGCTTTTGAACCCGCTGACGTATGTGGTCATCAATCTGGCAATCGTGGCGATCTTAAAGACCGGCAGCGTCCGCGTGGACGCGGGCGTCATCACGCAGGGCCAGCTGATCGCGCTGTATAACTACATGTCGCAGATCCTGGTCGAGCTCATCAAGTTCGCCAACCTGATCCTGAACATCACAAAATCCGTCGCCTGCGCGGGCCGGATCTTGCAGGTGCTGGAGACGAAGTCCAGCATGACCGACGGGCAGGACGCCCTGCCGGACGGCAGCGGCAGCCCGGCGCTGCAGTTCTGCGGCGTCTCGTTCCGCTATCCCGGCGCGGGCGCGGACGCGCTCAGCAGCATCAGCTTCTCCGCCGCGCCCGGGCAGACCATCGGCGTCATCGGCGGCACCGGCGCGGGCAAATCCACGCTGGCGAACCTCATCCCGCGGTTTTACGACGCAACGCAGGGACAGGTCCTTGTGTGCGGCGAAGACGTGCGGCAGCTGCGGCTGCAGGCGCTGCGGCCCTCGATCGGTGTCGTGCCGCAGAAGGCGCTGCTCTTCTCCGGCACCATCCGCGACAATCTCCGCTGGGGCAATGCCCAGGCCAGCGATGAAGACCTCTGGCAGGCGCTGCAGGACGCGCAGGCCGACCAGGTCGTCCGCGGCAAGCAGGGCGGGCTGGACGCGGAAGTCGAGCCCGGCGGGCGCAATTTCTCCGGCGGCCAGCGCCAGCGGCTGACGATCGCCCGCGCGCTGGTGCGGAGGCCTGCGATCCTCATCCTCGACGACAGCGCCTCCGCGCTGGACTTTGCCACCGACGCCGCGCTTCGCAAGGCGTTGGCGCATCTGCCGTGGAAGCCCACGGTCGTGCTGATCTCGCAGCGCGTGTCCTCCATCCGCCACGCGGATCAGATCCTCGTGCTCGACGACGGCCGTCTGGCCGGGACCGGCACGCATGACGAGCTGCTGCAGAGCTGCCCGGTCTATCAGGAAATCTGCCGCTCGCAGTATAAGAAGGAGGATGCGCAATGAAGCATGATTCATCCTGGGCGCTTCGGCGCGTGCTCAAAAGCCTCGGGCGGTATCTGCCGCTTCTGATCGTGTCTCTGGTGCTGGCGGCGGCCAGCGTGGCGGGGACGCTCTATATCCCCATTCTGGTCGGCGACGCCATCGACGCCGTTGTCGGCCCGGGGCAGGTCGATTTTGCCGCGGTCGGCATGCTGGCTGCGAAGATCGCCGTGCTGGCCGCGGGGACGGCGCTTCTGCAGTGGGTCATGGCGGCCATCCACAACCGGGTCTGCTTCGCCGTGACGCGCGACGTGCGCCGGCAGGCGTTCGCCCACCTGCAGCGTCTGCCGCTGGCCTATCTTGACAGCCATCCGGCGGGCGATACGCTCAGCCGCATGATCGCGGACGTCGACCAGTTTGCCGACGGTCTGCTCATGGGCTTCACACAGCTGTTTACGGGCGTTTTGACCATCGTGGGGACGCTCGGCTTCATGCTCTCGATCAGCGTGAAGATCACGCTGGTGGTCGTCGTCCTGACGCCGCTGTCCCTGCTGGTGGCGAAGTTCATCGCGGGGCACACCTACTCCATGTTCCAGACGCAGTCCAAGGCCCGCGGCGAGCAGACCGCGCTCATCAATGAGCAGCTCGGCGGCCAGCGCGTCGTGCAGGCGTTCTCGCATGAGGCCGAGAGCCTTGCGCAGTTTGACGAGATCAATGACCGCCTGACCGCCGCGACCATGCGCGCGACCTTCTTCTCGTCGATGACGAACCCCTCGACCCGCATCATCTACAATATCATCTACGCCTGCGTGGGCTTTACCGGGGCGCTGAGCGCGGTGGCGGGGGCCATTACGGTCGGCGGGCTGTCGTGCTTCCTCAGCTATGCCAACCAGTACGCCAAGCCCTTCAATGAGATCACCGGCGTCGTCACCGAGCTGCAGAACGCGCTGGCCTGCGCCGCGCGGGTCTTCGAGCTCATCGACGAGCCGGCGGAGATCCCCGACGCGCCCGATGCCAGGGCGCTGACCGACGCCTCCGGCAGCGTGCAGCTGACGAACGTCGCCTTCTCCTACACGCCGGAGCAGCGGCTCATCGAGGATCTGGACCTCACGGTCCGGCCCGGCGAGCGCGTAGCCATCGTCGGCCCGACGGGCTGCGGCAAGACGACGCTCATCAACCTCCTCATGCGCTTCTACGACGTGAAGGGCGGCTCCATCGCCGTGGACGGCAGCGACATCCGCACCGTGACGCGGCAGAGCCTGCGCCATCAGTATGGCATGGTCCTGCAGGACACCTGGCTCAAATCCGGCACCGTGCGGGAAAATATCCGCCTGGCCAAGCCCGATGCGGCCGACGAAGAGGTCGAGACGGCCGCGAAAAAGGCGCACGCCGATTCGTTTATCCGCCGCCTGCCGAACGGCTACGATACGATGCTCTCCGACACGGGCGGGGCGCTGTCCGCGGGGCAGCGGCAGCTGCTGTGCATCGCGCGCGTGATGCTCTGCCTGCCGCCGATGCTGATCCTCGACGAGGCCACGAGCTCCATCGATACCCGGACCGAGGTCAAGATCCAGCAGGCCTTCGACGAGATGATGCAGGGCCGGACGAGCTTCGTCGTGGCCCACCGCCTCTCGACCATCCGCGAAGCGGACGTCATCCTCGTCATGCGGGACGGCCACATCGTCGAGCAGGGCAAACACGATGAGCTGCTCGCGAGAAACGGCTTCTACGCCAAGCTGTACCACAGTCAGTTCGAAGGATAACACACGCAGCCGCTTCCCTGGGGCGTATCGGAAACCCAAAGGAAGCGGCTGCGCCTTTTTCTTGCATTTGCTGCCGGATGATGTTAATATGATACTATAAAAAAGCAAAGGAGCGGTCCCTTTGGCAAAACAGATCACGCGGATCGTACTGACCGGCGGGCCGGCCGCCGGCAAGACGACGCTCATCAGCCGGGTACTCAAGGAATTCAAGCAGGACGAGGGCTGGAAGGTCATCACCATCCCCGAAACGTCGACGGAGCTCATCTCCGGCTTTGGCATCAAGCCCTTCGGCGGCTGCGTGTCCATGCTGGATTTTCAGGATTTTGTCGTCGCCGACCAGCTGCACAAGGAGCAGCTGGCGCTCAAGGCTGCCCAGATGGTGCCTGAGGAGCGCGTGATCGTGCTGTATGACCGCGCGCTGTTCGACAACAAGGCCTACGTCTCTGACGACGAGTTCCGGCAGGTGCTTTCCCACTTCGGCCTGACGGAGCAGCAGGCGCTGACGCACTACGATACCGTGCTCCACCTCGTTTCCTGCGCCAAGGGCGCGGAATTTGCCTACAATTTCGGCAACGAGGCCCGCTATGAGCCTCTGGAGGTCGCGCGGGAGAAGGACGAGCTGACGCTCCGCGCCTGGAGCGCGCATCCCAACGTCCACGTGATCGACAATTCCGTCGATTTTGAAGACAAGATCGCTAGAGGCCTGCGCGCGGTCTACGCCGCGATCGGCCGGCCGGCGCAGCAGGAGGTCTGGCACAAGTATCTCATCGCCCTGCCCACCCTCCAGACCCTGGAGCAGACTTACCACGCCGCCAGCATCGACATGATGCAGACCTACCTGACCCGCGCCAACCCCAACGTCGTGCGCCGCGTCCGCCAGCAGAAAAACGGCGGGGATTACCTCTACTTCTACACCGAGAAGCGCACGACCGACTCCGGCCAGTGGGAGACGGAGAAGCCGATCTCCGAGAAGGAGTACATCCGCTATCTGATGGAGGGCGACACGAGCCTGCACACCGTCCACAAGACGAAGTACCGCTTCGTCTATCAGGGCTGCCGGTTTGAGATCGACGTCTACCCGTTCTCCAACGACCGTGCCATCATGCGCGCCGCCCTGCCGCAGGACGCGCCCGCGCTTCAGGCCCCGCCGGAGATCACCGTCCTGCGCGAGGTCACTGACGATCCTGCCTACAAAAACCGCCAGCTGGCCAAAAACCAGCGCCTGTAAACGAGAAAGAGAGCTCCCCCGGCCAGAGCGGCCGGGGGAGCTTTTTCGGTTTTCGGGAGAATTTTTCTCAGCCCCACAGGGCGGTCAGCGACGGAATGACCTGCTTTTTCCGGGATACGACGCCCGGCAGGAAGCAGGTATGGTCCTTGAGCTGCACGCCGAAGGCCTGCGTGATGATGTCCTCGTCGCCGAGGTACAGCAGGTGCGTGCCCTCGAGCAGCACGTCGGTCAGCATGAGGATCATGAGCGTGTAGCCGCGCTCTTCCATCGTCTTGCGCATGACGGACAGGAACTCGTCCTTGCGCTGCATCATGCGGTTGGAGTCGACGCAGGTGATCTGGCTGACACCGAAATCGTGGTCGGCGATGTGGAAATCCTTGAAATCCGTGAACAGCAGCACATCGGCCGGCTTGTCGTCGGAGATGGAGGCGGAGAAGATGGTCTGCCCGAGCTCCTCAAGCGAAATATTGGCGATACGGGCCATGCGGTCGGCCATGCGGCGGTCGACGGCGGTGGAGGTCGGGGATTTGAACATGACGGTATCCGCGACGATGGCGGCGGCGATCAGCCCCGCGAGCTTCGCCGGGGGCATGAGCCCGCGCTCCTGATACATCTCGGAGATGATCGTCGCGGTCGAGCCGACGGGCTCGTTGCGGAAGTAGATGGGGCCGCCGGTCTGGATGTCGGCGAGGCGGTGGTGGTCGATGATCTCGAGGATCTCCGCCTGCTCGAGGCCGGGGACGGACTGCGCCGCCTCATTGTGGTCGACGAGGACGACACGCTTGCGCCGCGGCTTGATGAGATGATACCGCGAGAGCGTGCCGACGACCTTGTCGTTTTCGTCGAGGATCGGGTAGCTGCGGTGGCGGCTCTTGAGTACGATCTCGCGCACGTCGTCGAGATAATCGGTCAGGTGGAAGGCCTCAAGATCCTCCGTCCGGCAGACGCGGGCGACCTCGATGGCGTAGTAGACCATCCGGGCGGCCTTGTAGGCGTCGAACGGCGTGGCGATGATGCAGGTGTTCGTCTGCTGCTGGCGCAGCTCCTCCGGCAGCTCCGCCTGGCAGACGATCAGGCAGCTGACCTGCTGCTCGAGCGCGCGGCGGGCCATCTCCGGCTGTTCGCCGATGATGACGATGGCGTCCGGGCCGCGGAACAGGAGATTTTCATTGTCCTGCGGCAGCGCGATGCTGACCTCGCCGCTGATGGTGTCGGCGAGATACCCGTCCTCATTGATGATCTTGCCGTCGAGCACGCTCAGGAGGTTGAACACCGGGATCCGGTCGACCCGGGAGTCGGAGAGCGTGCGCATGTCGTAGCTCGCAATCTCGCTCGGCGAGAGCATGCCGTAGAGCTCGCCGTTGTCGTTCGTGACGGGGATGGCGGGGATGGATCTGTTGTTCTGCAGCGCGGTCCAGGCACGGCTGACCGTCACGGCCCCGGACAGGGCGGGCGGCGTGTCGTAGTCGAGATCGCGGACCTGCGTGCGCATGGTCTGGATGCGGATGGGCGGCTCAAAGCCGAAGCGGCCGAGCACCAGCCGCGTCTCATCGGAGATGTGTCCGAGCCGGGCCGGGACGAATTCCCGGTCGCCCAGCGCGTTGCGCAGCGCCGCATAGGCCATGGCAGAGACGATCGAGTCGGTATCCGGGTTGCGGTGGCCGGTGACATAGATGGGTTCCATGAGAAGCCTCCTTATGCTTGCGGAAATTCGATGCCATGATGATGCAGGATGAAGCGCACGGGGTAATAGCGGTCAAGATAGTTTTTGCAGTACCATTCGTAGGTCGCGTCAGGCAGGTGGACGAGCTCGGGCGCCTGCGTGCGGAAAAGCTTGAAGGTGGTCTCGTCGCCGGAGAGCAGGGCGGCGGCCAGCTCCATCTCGCCCTCCTGCTCGAGGCGGTGGAGGGCTTTGTCCATGATGGCGGCGCAGGCTTGCTCTTCTTCGCCCGCCAGCAACTCCATGTTGCCGAGCCAGGCGAGGAAATCGTCGAGCTTCAGCTCGGTCCGCGCCGCGGCGTGGGAGAGCTTGGTGAACTCCGGCTCCGCGTGCCGCTTGAGAATGTCGATGAGGTAGGTCAGCAGATCATCGTCGAGGCAGACGCTGTCGAGGAAGATCTCGAAGATATCGCGCGTCTCGGTCCTGACCGGTTCCTGCGGCGCGGCGGGCGCGGCGGGGGCCTCCTGCGTCTCCTGCGGCTGCGCGGCCGCGGCCAGCTGGGCGATGGCGGCGTTCAGCTCGGCGGGGTCAAAGCTGTCGTAGTCGGACTGGGGGATCTCGGTGCCATCCTGCGCGGCGCAGGCGCGGACGAAGGCGGGGATGCCCATCTCAGCGATCCCGGCCTGCAGCTGCAGCGCCTTTTTCAGATCGTCCTGCTCACTCAGCGCAAGCCCCTCCGGCGCCTGCCGCGTCCCCTCGCAGATCTCGGAGAGATACTGCAGATAATACGGAATGAGAGACATGATCGTCCTCCTGTTTTTTCTTTCAGTGTACCATGCAGCAGGGGAAATGTCAAAAGCTTCACACTGGCTTTTTCCGCTGCAGCAAAAAACCTTCCCCCTCATAGGGGAAGCCTTGGGATGCGCTCCTACAAAGTGCAAAGCAAATAAAGATAATTTCCCCGCAAAAAGGTGCAGACCAACAAATTTGGCCTGCACCTTCTATTGATGGCAAATATTCTAAGTCAGCTAGTTGCGAATCTGATACCCCCGTATCAGGCGGCGCGTAGTACGATACCCGTAGGGTGACCATCGTGTGGAACGCCAAACCGAAACATTGTGTCTTGCCTGAATTCAGAGGCAGGATGCACCCCGCGTCCCCAAGCACTCTTTTCTCCCCTATCTTTTCTCTTGCGAGAG
>OLGD01002648.1_pt1 | contig 19640 bp, 11 predicted proteins | sample 1605311 | NCBI WGS metagenome assembly OLGD01 (sample SAMEA3888917, study PRJEB22519) | human gut metagenome | biome: human gut; feature: human-associated habitat; material: faeces | place: Denmark | collected 2010
CTTGTAAACACCTTGCGGGCGTGCGAGTGCCGCCATTGGCGGCGCGACGGCGCGAATACGCCCCTCGGAAAGGGGTTCTCCTTGTGGCGTCAGGACTCCTCCCGGCTGACGCCGGGCCCCTCCTCACGCCTATACACGCCTCATCGCCGCAAAACCTTGGTTTTGCGGCGGTCAGAGCGCCGCCGTTTTGCTGTCGGAAAACCTTTCGTTTTCCGATCCTTGATTACTTTTGCTCCCGAAAATGCATGGGCGAATATCCGTATATCCCCTTGAAGGTCTGCGAAAAATGCTTGATCGACTGAAATCCGACGCGCTCGGATACCTCGGTAACGCTCAGACTCGTGGTCTGCAGCATTTCAAGCGCTTTTGAAACCCGGCAGGTCAGCACATACTGATGCAGCGACTGCCCGGTGCGCCGCTGAACAATGCGGTTAATATAATTCGGATGGTAATTGAACCGCCGGCCAAGCGCGTTGTTGGACAAATCGCCCGAAAGGCTTTCCTGTATGTACTCAAGGACACGGTCAACAAGATCGTTTTGCCGGTCGCCCCCCACAACCGCGACCTTGCGGGCAATCAGAATCAGCGCCCTTTTGAGCATAGCGCTGAGCACCATGTCATGCCAGGCCTTTGGGCTTATAAACTCATCCGACATCTCGGAAAACAGCGCCTCCAGCAGATGCATCCCCTCCAGATGCACGGGCGCATTGAACTGAGGAACGTCCTCAAACGCGATCTGTTCGGTAGCCTGCTCCTTTCGGTACAGCCGGTCGGGAATCGTCGGCAGCGTCGCGATCGGCCGCCCCGCCTCGCCGATAAAATCGAAATTGATCGCCATCATCTTGGTATCCTCTTCCGCAGTATTCACGATGGAATACCGGCAGGCAGACTTCCAAAGGAACAGCGAACCGCGCGTCGCATTGTAAGCGCGGTCGTCCAGCTGAATCCGCGCGCTGCCCGAAAAAAAGTAAATCAGGCGTGAATCGCAGGCATGCACCGCAGTCTGCATAAAATCGTCCGGCAGAAGCAGAGTTTTGGAATAGCGCACCAGAGGATTTAAATCGGAAAGGTTTACTTTTTGCATTTTCTCTGCCTCCAAAAGTTTATTTTACACCATATTATCACAAAACAAATCTGAAATCAAGTGGTAAAATCAAGGAATTTTTGTTGTTCGTTGACAAAAAATAACCTACGGTTCGATATATAAAAAGTTTATTTATTTATAAAACTCCCTTTTCCGGCAGTTTTTTCTTCCGAGATTTCATGTATTTTTTACACGCGCTTTTATATTTTCCAAAGCGAAAAAACATGCTACAATGAATGTAATGAAAAATATTGTATTTTACAAGGAGAATCCATGAAATCATGAGCAAAACGACGGCTACCGTAAAAAAACTCGTCATCCCGACCTACCCGGAAGCGGCGGCGGAAAAGCTTCCGATGTTTGCCGAAAACCGCGTACATCAGCGTTTTTCCGGCAATCCCTATCCGAACGCCGTGGTCATCAAGACGCCCGGCAAAGAAAAGTTTGACAAATCCTATGAAGCAATCGTTTTGGAGAACGACTATCTTGAAATCACGATTCTGCCTGAACTCGGCGGCAGAATTTTTACCGCCGTGGACAAAACCACCGGCTATGACTTCTTTTACCGCCAGCACGTCATAAAGCCCGCACTGATCGGCGCGCTCGGCTCGTGGATTTCGGGCGGCGTGGAATTCAACTGGCCTTTCCACCACCGTCCCTCGACGTTTCTGCCCGTAGATTATGAAATCGTAAAGGAAGACGACGGCGTAACCGTGTGGCTCTCCGAGCACGACCCCATCAACCGCATGAAAGGCATGGTCGGCGTCTACCTCGGCAACAGCCGCAGCATCTTTGAAACCCGCATGAAAGTGACCAACCGCACGTCCATGCGCCACCCGTTCCTCTGGTGGGAAAACACCGCGGTGCCGGTCAACCCCGACTATGAAATCTTTTTCCCCGCGGACGTGGACAACGTATGCTTCCATTACCGCCGCTCGTACACGTCCTACCCGATCGCGCGCGGCCACTTCAACGGCTTTACCTTTGATCCCGCGGGCGTGGACATCCGCAAGCATTTCAACACGAAAAATTCGACCTCCTATTTTTCCGCCGCCTCCGAGTACGACTATTTCGGCGGCTACGACAACAGCAAGAAATGCGGCGTCGTCCACATCGGCGACCACCACACCGCCACCGGCAAAAAGATGTTCACCTGGGCATACAACCAGCTTTCGCGCTCCTGGGAGCGCGCGCTGACCGACACCGACGGCGCGTATGCCGAACTGATGGCCGGTTCCTATACCGACAATCAGCCCGACTGCGCGTGGCTCGAACCCTACGAGACCAAATGCTTTAAGCAGTCCTGGTTCCCGATCGGCGCGCTCGGCGTCCCCTCCTACGCAAACTTCGACGCGGCCGTTCACGTCGAAAGCGGCGTTTTGCGCATTCAGGCCACGCTCGCCAAAAAAGACGTCCGCGTAACGCTTGCGCATCGCGGACAGGTGATCTTCACCGCCGTCTGCGACCTTGCGCCCGGCGAGGTACGCGCCTTTGACATTCCGGAATTTGACGACAGCGCCTACACCATAACGCTCGGCGATTTCCTGTATTACGAGCAGTTTGTGCGCGAGCAAAAACCCCTGCCCCCGCTCTTCTGCGAGGTTCCGTATCCGAATGAGCTTCAAACGGCGGAAAAGGCCTATATCGCCGGTCTGCATCTGGTGCAGTACCGCGATCCGAGCGCCGATCCGGCGGAATATTTCCGCCGCGCCATCGAGCTTGAGCCGACCTTTACGCCCGCGCTCCGCGCGCTCGGCGAAGTCTATCTCGCCCGCCACGAATTTAAAGACGCGAAAGAGATGCTGACGCGCGCCGTTTCCGAACTGAACACCTACAACACAAACCACGAAAGCGGCAAGACCTATTATCTGCTCGGACTGGCGCTTACCAATCTCGGCGAGGACAAAGCGGCCTACGACGCATTCCGCAAAGCCGCGTGGAATGAGGACGCGGTTTCGGCCGCGATGACGCGCGCCGCCATGCTCGACGGCAAGCGCGGGGACTTTGTATCCGCAAAATACTGCGCCGATACGGCGATCGAACATAATACGCAGAACCTGACCGCCATTGCGCTGTCCGCCGCGGCCAGCTACAAGCTCGGCGACAAAGCCGAGGCCGTCCGCGCGCTGGAAAAAGAGCTTGAGCGCGATCCGCTCAACCACTTGGCAAGATATTTTCTCGTTGTCGCGGGCAAAAGCAGCATGAAGAAATTTTTTGAAAAGCTGGACTCCAACATGTCGCAAACCTGTCTCGACCTTGCCGTCGATCTGTGCGACGCCGGTTACACGGAGGAAGCGAACGCGCTGCTCGAAGCGTTGCCCGAATACACAAAAGACGTCGCGCCCGCGATTGCGCTTTCGCTTGGAGACAAAACGCTCGCAAGTCCGTTTCACCGCACGTTCCCGTTCCGCCCGGAGGAAGCGAAGATTCTCGAAGCAAGCGGCGAAAAATATCTGCTCGGCTGCTATCATTACGCCGACCGCCGCTATGACGAGGCGGAAAAGCTCTGGAGAGCGTGCGAGGGCTTTGAGGCCAAACGCGCGCTCGCGCTGTGCGAATACAGGAAGGGCAACCTGAACGAAACCATGGCGCTGCTCGACGAGGCGCACGCGCTCTGCCCGGATATGGAGGAGATCGTCTATGAGATCGCATATCTTCTGAACCACACGGGCGCCGAACCGAAAGCGGCCGCAAAGCGGATCAAATCCATGATTCCCGACCTCAAGACCGTGCGCGACGACATCGCGACCGAATGGGCGCACGCCTGCAACCGCGCCGGGCTGTACGACGAAGCGCTGACCGTGCTCGGCGGACATTCGTTCGTTCCCTGCGAGGGCGGCGAAACGGCGGTCGCCATGCAGTACATCAACGCATGGTACGGCAAGGGCATGAACCTCAAAGCCGAGGGCAAGTTTGAAGAAGCGATCGAAGCGTTCCGCACGGCGCAGATTCTGCCCGAAAACCTCGGCGCGGGGCTCTGGCACGAGTGTCCGCTCGTTCCCGCAAAGTATCAGGAAGCGCTGCTCCTTGAAAAGCTCGGACGGCGTGACGAGGCCTTTGCGATCTATGCATACTTCAACACGCTGTATGTGGACTTCTTCTCCAACATGCATCTGCCGCTGCTCCCGGTTTATCAGGCGCTCGGCGACCTCCGCATGGGCAAAAAGGAAGAGGCCAGCGCGCTGCTTGACAAGGCGATTGCCGGGTGGAAGCATGAGCTTTCCAGAAGAAACAGCGGGTATTTCGGCACGACTCCGTTCTTCATCCCGTTTATGGACGATCCGGTCAAAATGCGCGAGCAGTATTATCTGCCGCTGATCCGCGAAGCGGAGGCAGTACAAAAAGGAAGCAGCGCACTTTTGACATTTTAAACTTGAATTTTTCATATTTTTTGTATATAATTGTGAAAGGGTACGATGATGAAGAGACAATGGACCAAAGAAGAAGCCTTTGAATGGTTTAACAGCCGCCCCTGGATCTGCGGTTTCAACTATACGGCCGCCAACTGCGTCAACCGCATGGAAATGTGGCAGGAATTTGAGCACGATCAAAAGGTTCCCGTTTTTGAGCGAGAACTCAAGATGGCGAGCGAGCACGGCTTCAATTCGGTGCGCGTGGTGCTCCCCTTTGAATGCTGGTATTACCAGCACGACGGTTTTATGGCGCGCCTTGAAGAGTTCATCGGTATCTGCGCGAAAAACGGACTGGGCGTCATGATCGTTTTCGGCAACGACTGCACGGTCCCGAAAGATCTGTACGTCGCCCCCGCTTTCGGCCCGCAGAAAGTGGACTGGGGCTATCACGGCGGTATGGCAAAATCCCCGCACGCCGTCAAAACCGAAGCAGGTTACAGCATTTTGGATGAACCTGAGCTTTGCGACGCATTCTGCGAAATGGTACGCGACATTGTCGGCGCCCATGCAAGCGACCCCCGCATCGACGCCTGGGACATCTTCAATGAAATCGGAAACGGCCGTCGGGAAATGCGCAGCGTTCCCGCAATGGAGCGGTTCTTCGAGGCCGCGCGCGCCGCGGACCCCATTCAGCCGCTGACCGCCTGTGTATGGACGGTCGATCCCGCAAAAGACGACCCGCTGAAACCCTGGGAAAGACGCGCGCTGGAGCTTTCCGATGTCATCAGCTACCATGACTACCGCCGATACGACTACTCGGTACAGCTGATCGACTACTTGAAGAGCTTCGGCCGCCCGCTGCTCAATACCGAATGGCTCCACCGCATTCAGGGCAATACGGTACAGACGCATCTGCCCCTTTTCTGGCTGGAGCACGTCGGCTGCTACAACTGGGGCTTTGTGGCCGGAAAGAGTCAGACCTACGAACCTTGGGAGGCCAACTGGACGCGCTACTACAACGGCACGCAGCCGAATCTCGACTTCACCAAATGGCAGCACGACCTCTTCCGCCCGAATCTCCGTCCGTATGACCCGAAAGAAATCGACCTCTTTGAAAAATACATCGGGCTTGCCAGGAAAAAATTCGTTTCAAACAAATAATCCGGTATTTTTCCTTTCCCCGCTTTTCTGAATACCGAAAATTCGGATCTTTTCACCGTCTATACAAATCGTGTACTTTCCGGGGCTGTCCCCGCCGTGCGGATGCCGCTTTTAGGGCTTCCGCGCAATGTATACGGCTGTATACTATAAAAATCAAGATTTTAGGAGGAAAGCAAAGCCATGAAAAAAATACTCGCTCTGCTGCTCGCTGCTCTGATGCTTTGCCCGCTGCTTATCGCGTGCGGCGACTCAGAAGAAAATCCCGATACTACGAGCAGTTCCGCCCCCGAGGTCACCGACCCCGTCATAGAAGAGGACACGCCGGATCTTCCCTCTCCTGAGGAAATCGGCGACATTTCCGGAGATTTCAACATTCTGGTTTCCGGAAACTATGCCCGCAACGATTTTCAATCGGACGGCGAAGGCGGCACCGCGGTCGAAACGGCGATTTACCGCCGCAATATGTACATCAAAGACACCTATAACGTAAACATTCTGAACGATGACATCATCCGCTTTAATTCTTCCAACGGCAGCGGCGACGGCTATGCCAAAATCTACATGGATTATATGGCCGGCGAGACGAACTACGACGCGGCGATGGTCGGTACATATGACGTTGCGACGCTGGCCTACAGCGGCTATATTCATGACTTAAACGACATTCCCAATTTGGATCTTTCCAAGGATTACTGGGACCAGAAAGCCAACGCGGATCTTGCGATCAACGGGAAAATGTACTACACGACCGGCGACATCAGCACGGTGGACAACGTAACCACGCACGCGATGGTCTTTAACAAAGACATGCTCAAGGCGTATGAATTGGACGATCCCTATCAGCTTGTGCGTGAGGGCAAATGGACGCTCGAAACGCTGGGCACATTGGTGCGCAAGGTCGGCGAGGACGCAAATCAGGACGGCATTTACAATGAAAACGACATTTACGGCCTTTTGACCTGGAACGACCCGATGCTTGCCATTCTGGCGGGCGCCGGAGAAAAAATCTGCACCATCAACGATGAGGGGCTTATTGAACTGTCTTTCTACAGCGAGCGCGTAGTCAGCCTGTACGACACGTTTACCAATCTTGTCTATGACAATACGCACGTTTACAACTACCAGTACGACTATCAGCAGGGCAAGGGAACGCCCTCGTCCGTCTGGGACAAAAACCGCATTAAAATGTTTGACAGCAACCAAGCGGTCTTCTATTTCAATCTTTTGACCGTAGTCGAAAAGCACCGCGACAGCGAGACCGATTTCGGTATTCTTCCCTATCCGAAATTCGATGCGGAGCAGGCGGAATACGGCCATATGGTCAGCGCATTCCACTGCTCGTTCCTCTGCGTACCCGAAATGTCCAAAGATTTCGAGCGCACCGGCATCATTTTGGAAGAGCTTGCGTACCAGGGCAAAAAGCTGCTCACGCCCGCGTACTATGACCAGACGCTTGTCGGACAGTATACACGCGACGAGGAAAGCGTGGATATGCTCGACATCATTTTCTCCTCCCGCGTTTACGATGTAGGTATCTATTACAACATCGGAACGTATAAGGATCAGCTTGCCAGAATGTTTACACAGCGCACGCCGATCGCTTCCATGTACGAAACCTACCGCAACACGGCGGATACGAAGATCAATCAGATCAACTCCATTTTCCAAGTGGTATCCGGCAACTGAAAACATGCATCGTAAAAAGGGACTCATCCGAGTCCCTTTTTTGACCGCCGTAAAGCCGGACTTTCCAATCGCGATGCGGCAGTACGCGCCGTCGCGCCGCCTGTTGCTTGAAAGGCTGCGCGGCTTTTGCGCGGCAATCAAAAAAGTTCCTTGACTTTACCGCGCGCCTATGCTAAAATAATCCTGAAAAAGTCTGCGGTCCGCTACGCGGGCAACAGTCAAAATATCACGGAATGGAGATATGGATAATGGAAAGAATCAAGACGCTGGAGACCCGTTCTCTGTGTGAGAGCGCCAAAAACGGCGGCTGCGGCGAATGCCAGACTTCTTGTCAGTCTGCTTGTAAGACCAGCTGCGGTGTTGCAAACCAGAAGTGCGAGAAGGACGCGAAATAAGCGCTTTGCTTGCCTGTTCAAAGAATGCCGCCGGTTCCGGCGGCATTCTTTGGGTCTGCCGCAAAACTTCACATTCCGGACTGTTCCGAAAATACCCGCGGAGGAATCTTTATGGTACATCAATATAAATTAAACAACTATAATATCGTGCTGGACACCTGCTCCGGCTCCGTACATTCGGTAGACGACGTGGCCTATGACATGATCGCGCTGGTTCCCGAAAAATCCCCGGAGGAAATCATAGCGGCCATGCTTGAAAAATACGGCGCGCGGCCGGATGTGACCGAAGCGGATCTGCGCCTGTGCCTGTGTGACATTGCGCGTCTGCGGGATGCCGGAAAGCTGTTCACGCCCGACACCTTTTCCGATATGGCCGGCGCGCTCAAACAGCGCGGCGGCAACGTCATAAAGGCGCTCTGCCTGCATGTGGCGCATACCTGCAACCTAAACTGCTCGTATTGCTTTGCCAGCCAGGGAAAATATCACGGCGACCGCGCGCTGATGCCTTTTGAGGTGGGAAAACGCGCGCTCGACTTTTTGATCGAAAATTCCGGAACGCGCAAAAATCTTGAGGTGGACTTCTTCGGCGGCGAACCGCTGATGAACTGGGACGTGGTCAAAAAGCTCGTTGCCTACGCGCGTTCCTGCGAGAAAATACACGGCAAGAATTTCCGTTTTACCCTGACCACAAACGGTATGCTGATCGACGACGATGTTATTGAGTTCGCCAACCGGGAAATGAGCAACGTGGTGCTCAGTCTGGACGGCCGACGGGAAATTCACGACCGGCTGCGCGTTGACTACGCGGGCAACGGAAGCTATGACAAGATCGTGCCCAAATTCCAAAAGCTGGTTGCGGCCAGAAACGGCAAAAACTACTATATGCGCGGCACCTTTACCCATGCCAATCCGGATTTTACAAACGACGTATTCCACATGGCCGACCTCGGCTTTACGGAACTGAGCATGGAACCGGCGGTTCTGCCCCCGGACGATCCCGCCGCGCTGAACGCGGAGGATCTGGAAATCGTAAAGCAAGAGTACGAACGGCTCGCCGCGGACATGCTTCGGCGCGAAGCGGAGGGAAAGCCCATCACGTTCTACCACTACATGCTCGACCTGGAGGAGGGGCCGTGCATCTACAAGCGCATTTCGGGCTGCGGTTCGGGCACGGAGTATATGGCCGTGACCCCTTGGGGCGATTTATATCCCTGCCATCAGTTTGTGGGCGAGGAGGCCTACAAGCTCGGCAACATCTGGGACGGCGTGACCAATGCGGAACTGCGCGAAAGCTTCCGAACCTGCAACGCCTACAGCCGCCCGGAATGCGCCGACTGCTGGGCAAAGCTGTACTGTTCGGGCGGCTGCGCCGCAAACGCCTACCACGCGACGGGCAGCATCAAGGGAATCTACAAGCCCGGCTGCGAACTTTTCCGCAAGCGCATTGAATGCGCGATCATGATGCGGGTAGCCGAGCAGGATCTACATAAATGAACACGCCGATTTTGGATTTTCTGAACCGGTATGCCGCCTCCGGCGCGGCAAGGCTCCACATGCCGGGACACAAGGGGCGGCCCATGCTTGGCTGCGAGTCCTTCGACATCACCGAAATCGACGGCGCGGACTCGCTGTACGAAGCCGACGGCATCATCGCGCAAAGCGAAGCCAACGCGGCGGCGCTCTTCGGCAGCGCGCGGACGCTGTATTCTACGGAGGGGTCAAGTCAGTGCATCCGGGCGATGCTGTATCTTTTGCTGACCTGCCGAAAAGAAAATACGTCTCCGGTCATTTTGGCCGGTCGAAATGTGCATAAAGCCTTTGTTTACGCGGCGGCGCTCTTAGATTTTGAAGTGGTTTGGCTGTGGCCGGAAGAAAACCGTTCCCTTTGCAGCTGCCAAATCTCCGAAAATCAGCTTGAAGCGGCGCTTTCCGGCATGAAAGCCGCTCCGGCCGCCGTATATCTGACAAGCCCGGACTATTTAGGCGGCACGGCGGACATCGCGGCGCTTGCGGCTGTCTGCCGCCGGCACGGCGTTCCGCTCGCCGTGGACAACGCGCACGGCGCCTATCTGCATTTTATGCAGACGCCCTGCCACCCGCTGGATCTCGGCGCGGACATCTGCTGCGACAGCGCGCACAAAACGCTGCCGGCGCTGACCGGCGGCGCCTATCTGCACATCGCCAAAAGCGCGCCCGCCGCCTACAGCGCCAATGCCAAAAGCGCGATGGCGCTGTTCGGCTCCACAAGCCCGTCCTACCTGATTCTCGCTTCGCTTGACCATTGCTGCCGCTATCTTGCCGAGGGCTACCGCCAGCGTCTTTCGCAGACTGTGGCAATGCTTTGCAAACTGCGAAGCGAACTGCAAAGCCGCGGCCTGCTTCTGCCCGAAAGCGATCCGCTGCGGCTGACCTTTGAGGCGGCGGGGCACGGATTTACGCTGGCCGAGCGCCTGCGCGCCTTTGGCGGCGTATGCGAATACGCGGATCCCGATTTTCTTGTGCTGATGCTGACGCCGGAAAACACAAAAAAGGATTTTGAACTGATTTTAAATGCGTTCGAGGACCCCGGTTTTTCCGCGCAGCCGGCCGGGAAGCTGCCCCTCGCAAAAGGCGAGGCAGTTTTTTCAATCCGCAAGGCGCTCTTTCACCCGCACGAAGCAGTCCCCGCAAGTAAAGCGCTCGGACGCATCTGCGGCGCGCCTATGGTCAGCTGTCCGCCCGCGATTCCGATCGCGGTGTCCGGCGAGCGAATCTACGGCGAAGCCGTCGAACTCTTCCGATATTACGGGATCGACACGGTGGATGTGCTGACCGAAAAATAATCCGTATATCCGGGAATCACGCGGAGCGACCGGGAGTATAAGCTCTGCCTGCGCCGCCGGTATGCCCGTATGCCCGCCGTACAGCATACCGCGCACGCAAAATACCGCTTGCACAGAATACCGCTTGCACAGAATACCGCTTGCGCAGAATACCGCTTGCGCAGAATACCGCTTGCACAGAATACCGCTTGCGCAGAATACCGCTTGCGCAAAATACCGCTTGCGCAAAATATACCGTCCGGCTTATACACGAAACACGCTGAAAAAGCGCGGCGGCGCGAACGCCGCGCGCTATGTGCGCAATCGGGGCAAAAAGTTCTTGAAATACCTGCACTTTTGGTGTATAATAAAATAATTAATTACAGTCTTATCATAAGGGGAACTGCCGTATGCTTGAGATCAAACAACAAATCGCCGCCGCACTGGCCGAAGCGACGGGCGGCGCGTGCGCCGCGTCTGAAATCGCCGCCGCGCTGGAATATCCTCCCTCCGCCGAAATGGGCGACCTTGCGTTTCCATGCTTCCGGCTGAGCCGCGTTTTGAAAAAAGCGCCGCCCGCGATTGCGGCAGCCCTGTCTCAATCCTTTGCATCGCCGGCCGTAGCGCGCGCCGAGGCGGCGGGCGGCTATTTGAATCTGTTTTTAGACAAGGAATATCTCGCGCGCCATGTCATCGAGCGCACCGTATTTTCGGACAAGCCCTACGGTTCGTCCGACGTTGGCGCGGGCCGCACCGTCGTACTCGACTATTCCTCGCCGAACGTGGCCAAGCCCTTTCACATCGGGCATCTCGGCACGACCGTGATCGGCCATTCCCTGAAAAAACTGCATCAGTTTGCCGGATATACCTGCGTCGGGATCAACCATCTCGGCGATTGGGGCACCCAGTTCGGAAAGCTGATCGTCGCCTACCGCAAATGGGGCGACAAAGAGACGATCGAACACGGCGAAATCGACGCGCTTGTTTCGCTGTACGTCCGCTTTCATACCGAAGCTGAAAACGACCCGTCGCTTGAAGACGCCGCGCGCGCGGAATTTGCCAAGCTGGAGGCCGGAGACGAGGAAAATCTCGCACTTTGGAAATGGTTTGTCGAACTTAGCCTGCGCGAATATCAAAAAACCTACGCCCTGCTCGGTATCAGCTTTGACAGCTACAACGGCGAAAGTTTTTATACCGATAAAATGCCCGCACAAGTCGAGCGCCTGCGTGAAAAAGGGCTGCTCAAACTGGACGACGGCGCATCCGTGGTTGATCTTGAACCTTACGGAATGCCGCCCTGCCTGATTCTCAAGCGCGATGGCTCTACGCTCTATCCGACCCGCGACATCGCCGCAGCGGTCTACCGTATGCAGACCTATGATTTCGACAAATGCATTTACGTTACGAGCGCGGGACAGTCGCTGCACTTTGCGCAGTGGTTCAAGGTCGTCGAACTGATGGGCTACGACTGGTTTAACAAGCTGGTGCACGTCCCGTACGGCACGGTTTCCATCGGCGGCGAAAAGCTCGCCACCCGCACCGGCAACGTCGTTCTGCTCAAGGACCTGTTTGCGCAGGCGATTGAAAAATCGCGCGCCATTGTCGAGGAAAAAAATCCGGGACTGGAAAACAAGGACGAGGTGGCCGAGGCCGTGGGCGTCGGCGCTATCGTGTTTCACTACCTCTCGAACAGCCGCATCAAGGACATCAGCTTTGTAATTGAGGACGCCCTCTCCTTTGAGGGCAACACCGGCCCCTATGCGCAGTACACCTACGCGCGCACCCGCAGCATTCTGCGCCGCGCGGATGAAGCGCCGCAAAACGCCGTGCATATCACCGCTCCCGAGGAGGGCGAGCTTGCCAAAGTGCTCTCCCGCTTCCCCGAGCGTGTAAACGGCGCGATTGCCGAGTACGAGCCCTCCATCATCACCCGGTATATTCTCGATGTGTGCGCGGCGTTCAACCGTTTCTATCACGAATGTCCCATTCTCTCCGCCGACGGAGAGACGCGCGCTATGCGCCTGAATCTCGTGCGCGCAACAAGTGAGGTGCTGGGCAATGCGCTCGACCTGATCTGTCTGAAAAAGCCCGAACAAATTTAATCATAAGAAAAGCGCCCATTTCGGCGCGGCAGCGCCGTCAGACCGCCGTCTGCCGGAATACGCAAAACAGAACGATTCATTTAGGAGAAACAGTATGTCTGGACACAGCAAATGGAAAAACATCATGCACAAAAAGGAGAAAACCGACGCGCAGCGCGCCAAGGTTTTCACCAAGATCGGTAAGGAAATGGCCGTCGCCATCCGCGAAGGCGGGGCGGACCCGGTATCCAACTCCAAACTGCGCGATCTGATTCAAAAAGCCAAAGCCAACAACGTACCGAACGACAACATCGACCGGATCATCAAAAAATTCTCAGGCGACAACAACATCGCATACGACGAGATCACCTATGAGGGTTACGGCCCCTGCGGCGTGGCCGTCATTGTCGAAGCCACGACCGACAACCGCAACCGTACAGCCTCGGAGGTGCGCCACTATTTCGATAAATTCGGCGGCAATCTCGGCCAGAACGGCTGTGTCAGCTACCTTTTTGAGACCAAGGGCGTCATTCTGATCGAACAAGACGGCAAAATCGACGAGGACAAGCTGATGGAAAGCGCGCTGGAAGCGGGCGCTTCCGACTTTTCGTCCGAGGACGGCTGCTTTGAAATCTATACGGAGGCCTCCGACCTCTATGCGGTGAAAGAAGCGCTGGAGGCGGCCGGGTACGCGATTCTGTCTGCGGAAACCGACCGGATCCCGTCCACTTATGTGACGCTTGAAAACGAAGAGGACATCCGCCACATGCAGCTGCTTTTGGACAACCTTGAGGAAAACGACGACGTGAGCGACGTCTACCACAACTGGGAAGCGTAAAACGGGATTTTGGGCGCACGCGCCGCGTGCGCCCAAAATAACCGAGCGCGGATATTTTTGCCGCGATGCGGCCGAAATAAGCCTTTTTCTGTTGACAAGAAAAACAGATTGTGTTATATTAAAATTTGAAGAAAATAAAGCGTAGATGAAGACAGTAGCTTTTCGTGAAAGGCGCAGCGAACCGGGGAGGGTGCGAGCCCGGTGCAAGTATGCGAAAAAGCGAACATCACTTCGGAGCGCGTCCGCAAACGCTTTCGCCGGTAGCGGACGACGGTTTTCCCCCGTTACAGGGAAGCCATATGACGGTATGCGCAAAAGGTGGTTTCTCCCCTCGTCCTTTTGACGGGGGATTTTTTGTTTTCAACCGCTTTCCCACCGCCGTCTGCAAAATTTTTCGGGAGCGAGTCTCAATCGTGTTCCCATAGCCGTTTGCAAGTTTTTTGAGAACGGTTTGAACCGTTCCGAAAAAACCGCGGTCGCCGCTGCGGCCGTTCCGATAGAAAAATTCAGCAATAACAGGGCAAGCCCCTTATTTGAAACAAGGAGATCGTATGTATAAGAAAGTCTCAACACAGCTTTCCTTCGTCGAACGTGAAAAAGACGTACGGAAATTCTGGGAGGAAAACCACATTTTTGAAAAGAGCGTGGAGCATCGCCGCGGACGGCCGAGCTTCACCTTTTACGACGGCCCCCCCACCGCAAACGGCAAGCCCCACATCGGCCACGTTCTGACCCGCGTTATCAAGGACCTGATCCCGCGCTATCAGACCATGAAAGGCTTCGACGTTCCCCGCAAAGCCGGATGGGACACGCACGGTCTGCCGGTTGAGCTTGAGGTGGAAAAACAACTCGGCATCGACGGCAAGGAGCAGATCGAGGCGTACGGACTTGAACCGTTCATCGAGCACTGCAAAGAGAGCGTATGGAAATACAAGGGGATGTGGGAGGATTTCTCGCAGACGGTCGGCTTCTGGGCCGACATGGAGCACCCCTACGTCACCTATCACAACGAGTATATCGAGTCGGTCTGGTGGTCGCTCAAGCAAATTTACGACCGCGGACTGCTGTACAAGGGCTTTAAGATCGTTCCCTACTGCCCGCGCTGCGGCACGCCTCTTTCCTCGCACGAGGTCGCGCAGGGGTATAAGGACGTAAAGGAACGCTCGGCCATCGCGCGCTTTAAGGTCACGGACGAGGACGCCTACATCCTCGCGTGGACGACCACGCCGTGGACACTGCCCTCAAACGTCGCGCTCTGCGTACACCCGGACTATGACTATGTGAAGGTCAAGGCCGGGGACGGCCATGTCTATTACCTTGCCAAAGCGCTCTGCGACAGTGTGCTCGGCGAGGGCGGCTATGCGATTCTCGAAGAAGTCAAGGGCAGGGATCTCGAAGGCAAATCCTACGTGCCGCTTTTCGATTTTGCAAAAGATCTGATTGCCAAACAGAAAAAGCGCGCTTACTATGTCGTCTGCGACGGCTATGTCACGTTGTCCGACGGCACCGGCGTTGTGCATATCGCGCCCGCGTTCGGCGAAGACGACTCGAAAGTGGGCAAAAAATACGACCTGCCCTTTGTTCAGCTTGTCGATTCCAAGGGCGAAATGACCGCCGAGACCAAATGGCCGGGCGTATTCTGCAAAGAGGCGGACCGGCGCGTGCTCGGCGACCTTGAGGAGCGCGGTCTGCTCTACTCCGCGCCGGTATTTGAGCACAGCTACCCGCACTGCTGGCGATGCGGCACGCCGCTGATCTACTACGCGCGCGACTCCTGGTTCATCCGCATGACCGACGTGCGGGACGACCTGATCCGCAACAATGAGACCATCAACTGGATTCCCGAAAGCATCGGACGCGGCCGTTTCGGCGACTGGCTGGAAAACGTGCAGGACTGGGGACTCAGCCGCAACCGTTACTGGGGCACGCCGCTCAACATCTGGGAATGCGGCTGCGGACGTCGACACTCGATCGGTTCGATTGCCGAACTGAAGGAAATGTCCGACAACTGCCCGGAAAATATCGAACTGCACCGCCCCTATATCGACGCGGTGACGCTGCGCTGCCCGGACTGCGGCGGCGTGATGCGCCGCGTGCCGGAGGTTATCGACTGCTGGTATGACAGCGGATCGATGCCGTTTGCCCAGCATCATTATCCGTTTGAAAACAAGGACGTGTTCAAGGCGCAGTTCCCGGCGGACTTCATCTCCGAGGCTGTCGATCAGACGCGCGGCTGGTTCTACTCCCTGCTGGCCATCTCGACCCTGATCTTCAACAAAGCGCCCTATAAAAACGTCATTGTGCTCGGCCATGTTCAGGATGAAAACGGGCAGAAAATGTCCAAATCCAAGGGCAACGCCGTCGATCCGTTTGAGGCGCTCGACGCCTACGGCGCAGACGCGATCCGCTGGTACTTCTATACAAACTCGGCGCCCTGGCTGCCCAACCGCTTCCACGGCAAGGCCGTCGTTGAAGGGCAGCGCAAGTTCCTCGGCACGCTCTGGAACACCTATGCGTTCTATGTGCTGTACGCCGACATCGACGGATTTGACCCGACCAAACACACGCTCGACCCCGAAACGCTCCCCGTTATGGACCGCTGGCTGCTCTCCCGCTTAAATACCCTCATCGGCGAAGTGGACAACGACCTTGCCGCCTATAAGATCACCGAGGCGGCAAAAGCGCTCAGTTCCTTTACCGACGAGCTTTCCAACTGGTATGTCCGCCGCTGCCGCGAGCGCTATTGGGGCGCTGAGATGACCGAGGACAAGAAAAACGCCTACATGACGCTGTACACCGCGCTGGTGACGCTCTCCAAGCTGGCCGCGCCGATGATTCCGTTCATGACTGAGGAGATTTATCAAAACCTTGTGCGCTCGGTAGACGCGAGCGCGCCCGAAAGCATCCACCTCTGCGATTATCCCACGGCCGACGCGCGCTTCATCGACAAGCAGCTTGAAGCCGACATGGACGAGGTGCTGAACATCGTTATTCTGGGACGCGCGGCGCGCAACGCGGCCAACATCAAAAACCGTCAGCCAATCGGTATGCTCTATATCGGCGCGGAAAAAGTGTTGGACGGCACCTATATGCAGATCATTTTGGACGAACTCAACGTCAAGGCGGCAGAGTTTACAAACGACGCTTCCGCGTTTCTGTCCTATAACATCAAGCCGAATCTGAAAACCGTGGGGCCGAAATACGGCAAGCTGCTCGGTGCAATCCGCAAGGCGCTCGCCGAGGGCGACGGCGCGGCGCTCAAGCGCGCGCTCGACGCAGACGGCAAACTCACGCTCGCGCTGGACGGCGGAAACGAAGCCGAGCTTACGGCCGACGATCTGCTGATCGAAACCGTGCAGAGCGGACGCTATGTTTCCCTGTCGGAGGGCGGCGTTACGGTCGCGCTTGACACCGAGCTTTCCGACGCGCTTATAGAAGAGGGCTACGTGCGCGAGATTATCTCCAAGGTTCAAACCATGCGCAAAGAGGCCGGGTTTGAAGTGACCGACCATATCACGCTGTACGCGGACAACAACGAAAAGATCAAGGCATTTATCGACCGCAACGCTGCGGAAATCAAAGCCGCGGTGCTCGGCGATCTCGTTATCTTCGGCGCGATTGAGGGCTATTCCAAGAACTGGGACATCAACGGCGAAGAAGTCACGCTGGCCGTGAAAAAAATATAACAAATAAAAAGCGGACCCATTGTCCGCACGATACCCGCTGATTGCGCGAAAAATTTTTTGGTTTTCCGGCGCAATCCGAAGCGTCGGCATTTTTGCCGGCGCTTTTTGCGAAAAGAACCGGGAACCGGCGTTAAAGAAATAGACAAAGGAGGCATGGATATGCTCAGCATTCAAAATCTCACCAAAACCTATAAGGGCGGTAAAACGGCCGTCTCCCAACTGTCGCTTGAAGTGGAGGCCGGCGACATTTTCGGCTTTATCGGTCATAATGGCGCCGGAAAAACCACCACGATCAAAGCGGCGGTCGGCATCATCGACTTTGATGCGGGAGACATTCGGATCGACGGAATCTCCATTCGTGAAAATCCCCTGCTCTGCAAGCAAAAATTTGCCTATGTGCCCGACAATCCGGATTTGTACGAATATCTGACCGGCATCCAGTATCTGAACTTCATCGCAGACGTATTTCAGATCCCGGCCGCAGAGCGGCAGACGCGCATTTCACAAAGCGCCGGCGAGCTTGGCATGACCGCCGCGCTCGGCGATCTGATCTCCTCCTACTCTCACGGCATGAAACAAAAAATCGCGCTCATCGGCGCGCTGATTCACCGTCCCAAACTTCTGATTTTAGACGAACCGTTTGTCGGCCTTGACCCGGAGGCGGTCGTAGCCGTCAAGGGCATTATGCACCGGATGTGCGGCGAGGGCGCGGCGGTTTTCTTTTCCACACATGTGCTGGACGTGGCCGAAAAGCTCTGCAATAAAATCGCCATCATCCGAAACGGCAGGCTTGTCGTCACCGGAGAAACCGACAAGCTGACCGGCGGACGCTCTTTGGAGGACATGTTTATGGAGGTGATGGACAATGCGAAGGCAGATTCGGATTCTGACAGCGCTTCAGCTGAGTAATCTCTTCGGCCTCAATGAATTTCGGCACACAAAGGACAAAAGCAAGCGGAAACGCTGGATAGGTCTCGCCGCAGTTTGGGGTTTTCTCTGTCTCATGCTGATAAGCTATGTGCTCGGCCTGTGCGCGGGACTTGCGCGGCTTGATCTTGCGCAGTTGATTCCCGAATACCTGTTTGCGGCCGCAAGTCTGATGATCCTCTTTTTCTCCATGTTCAAGGCGGGAAGCGTCATTTTTGAAAACCGAACCTATGAAATGATGATTTCGCTGCCCGTGTCGCGAACGGCCATCGTCACAAGCCGGTTTCTGACCCTATATGCAACCGATCTTTTCACGAGTTTTCTTTTGCTGACGCCCGGCCTGATCTTCTACGGGATTCTGAAGCAGCCCGGCGTCTCCTTTTACCTTTTCGGCCTGCTCGGCGTCCTACTGCTGCCCTTGCTGCCCCTGACGCTTTCCACCGCTGTCGGCGCGGGCATCACGGCAATCAGCGCGCGAATGCGGCACAAAAGTCTCGTCTCCGCCGGATTTACGATTCTGCTGGTGTGCGGCTTTCTCCTGTTTCCCGCAAAAATGGGCGGCGGCGCAGAGGATCTTTCCCATGAAATGCTGCAAAATTTCACAGACGCGGCCACGGCGCAGATTCGGACGCTTTACCCGCCCGCCGCGTGGTTCGGCAAGACGCTGATCGGCGGCAGCATTGTCTCCTTTCTTTTGCTCGTTTGCCTGTCAGCCGCCCTGTTTGTACTGACCGTCTGCGTCGTCCAGCGCTGGTTTGTCCCGATCTGCTCCGCGCTGAACGCATCTTCGGCCAAAAACAGCTTTACCATGCAAAAGCTGAAAAGCGCCTCGGTTTTACGCGCGCTGTTTTCCCGCGAGATCAAACGCTATTTTGCTTCGAGCATCTATGTCACCAATACGCTGATCGGCGCGGTTTTGATGATGGCCGCAGCGCTTGGACTGCTGTTTGCGGGGCCGCAGAAGATTGAGGCGGCGCTCGAACTTCCCGGCGTACTGACCGCATTTTTGCCCTTTGTACTCGGCGCCGCGGCCGCGCTTGCCCCGACAACCGCCTGCTCGATTTCGATGGAGGGCAGGCAGTGGTGGATCGCCAAAACGCTGCCGGTGCGCACGAAGGATATTTTAGACAGCAAAATTTTGGTTGACCTCGTGATCTTTGTACCGGCCTGCCTTGCCGCTTCTGTACTCAGCATCATTGCGCTGAAGCCCGCGTTTACAGTCGCGCTTTGGATTCTCCTCGTTCCGATGGCCTATGCGCTATTTTCGGCTGTGGCCGGAATTACGGTCAATCTGTCCTTGCCGATGCTGAACTGGGAAAATGAGGCGCGCGCCGTCAAACAGGGCATGTCTACGATGGTCGCCATGCTGATTGACCTTGTGAGCGTATTTGTGCCGGTTGCGCTGCTGATTTTCCTGAAAGACACCGTCCCCGCCGACTGGATTATGGCGTTTTGGCTGGTTGTTCTCTGTGCGGTCACCGCCGCGCTATACGCCGCAAACAACAAAAAATCGCTGATCGGCATCGAATAGCGAACCGGCAAACGAAACGGGCGGCGCGTGTCCGCCTTCTTTCGCCGCAAAACCAAGGTTTTGCGACGATGGGGCGCGTTCGCTCGCGCCGTCGCGC
>OLGD01002650.1_pt1 | contig 19625 bp, 18 predicted proteins | sample 1605311 | NCBI WGS metagenome assembly OLGD01 (sample SAMEA3888917, study PRJEB22519) | human gut metagenome | biome: human gut; feature: human-associated habitat; material: faeces | place: Denmark | collected 2010
TGTACCGCATCTGCGGCGGCGACTTTGCCGGCAAGCTGCACCTCCTGATGGACTATACCGACCACCCCCGCGATGTTGCCGACCCGTGGTACACGGGCGATTTCGAGGCAACCTGGCAAGATGTGCTGGAGGGATGTCAGGGGTTGCTGGATTCAATCATTAGAAAAGAGGTATAATGAATGCCTACATCAAGAAAATTCAGAGACAGCATTCACGCCAAAGGCACAAATATCGCCGTGCTTTCCAATGGTAACAGCGATGACTACATTTCCCTGACGGATATTGCGCGCTATAAGAGCGATGCACCAGATGATGTAATCAAAAACTGGATGCGTAACCGTGACACGATTGAATTTCTTGGGCTGTGGGAACAGCTCAACAACCCAGAATTTAAACCCGTCGAATTCGACGGGTTTAGAACACAGGCTGGATCAAATGCCTTCACCATGTCCCCGAAGAAGTGGATCGACGGCACCGGAGCGGTCGGCATCATCTCTAAGGCTGGGCGCTATGGCGGAACATTTGCCCAGAAAGATATTGCGTTTGAATTTGCCTCTTGGATCTCCGCAGAATTCAAGCTGTATATCATCAAAGACTATCAACGTCTGAAAAACGATGAAAACAGCCGTCTTGCGCTGGGGTGGAATTTAAACCGGACACTGGCGAAAATCAACTACCGTATCCATACGGATGCCATCAAGGATGTGTTGATCCCGCCGGATGTGACCCCACAGCGTCAGAGCTTTACCTACGCCAATGAAGCAGATGTGCTGAATGTTGCGTTGTTCGGTATCACGTCAAAGGAATGGCGTCAGACACATCAGGATTCCAAAGGAAATATTCGAGATGAAGCAAGCCTCCAGCAGTTGATCGTTCTTGCTAATCTCGAAAGCATCAATGCGGAGTTGATTCGCCAAGGAGTCCCCCAGAGTGAGAGACTGCTCCGGCTGAATGCCAGTGCAAAGCAGATGATGCAGTCCCTTGTAGGAGATCATCGTATTGACGAATTTAGGACGTATGGTGAACTGCCGAATAAGGAAAGCAAATAAGCCACAGGCATATATTAAAACTAAGTTTATCATCCGCAACATACATAGGAATCTCTACTCTGCAACACATTGGGAGGCCTCATTATGGAATTTGACCGTGAAGTATTTGATCTTATGCCATCTGGAAGCAAAACCTTTAACCTGATTGGCCTAAAAATGCCGAGCGATAAGGATATATTCTTTCGCGCGAAGCAAAAGGAAACCCTTGATAAATACCAAGCAGCGAGGAGGTTTATGTATGAACTGGAAACTGACGATTGGGATCACTATTTTCACAAATTAGAAGATGAGAATGGCAATATCTACTTTCAAAATGTGCTCAAAGCTCAGTGGTATGAGGCAGCTCTGCTTTTTTACAATGCAGTCGTTGATTTGTCTTGGATAGCTTGTTACATATCAGCAGAATATTTCATCTATGTTGATGGGAAGCCAGTAGAAGTTGAAGGATTGACCCCTATAGAAGAAGCGTACAATGCGTTAAGAAAAGCTGAAGGCTATGTACAGCATCCCGGTGTAGATGGAAACCCCTTTGAATATTTGAGAAAAATGTGCCCCCAATTTAGTGATACATTGGATTTTGTAATCGCGTTCTGGAAAGACTTTGCTGACACGCCGGTTCGCTGGAAGTATAATTATTTAAAGCATAAGGGTTCATTGTGCTATAAAGAAATTCAAGAGCGTGAACCACATAAGATATTTTCTCTGCAGGTCAATGATAAGAAATGCCCAAGCGACATTAGGGATGTTCAAGCAACAATTAACCTCATCGATGCAATAGAAGAGTTACGAAGATTTGATAATGAAAAACTATTTCCATATATTGAATCACTTTTCATTCAACTTGAAACTTTAGTAAAGCCCTCTCCGCTGATTTTTTAATGTCGTGTACACGGGTAAATTGATTTTTGGCATGAAGGCAAAAATCTACAGTGGTACAGCATGACAAAAAGTCCTGTTTTCGAGAGAAAACAGGACTTTTTCTTTACTTTTCGGTGGATTTGATTCGTGGGTCAGGGGGCGGGTCAACTTTGACCCACACCCTGACCCACACGCGGAAATGCGCAGAAAGGGCGAAAAAGGAGCGGAAAGGAAGTTCGGCAATCTATCAGATGGCTTTTGCTACTTTTAATGCACAATATGCGTATTCATTCATCTTTTAATCGCCTAAGTGGAACCTCAAACTGTTCTACCATTTGGTACATAGGTTCTTTCCCCTCAAGGAAGTCTTGATAGTCTGGATACTCTTCGTAAAGCTTCAGCTTTTGAAGGACTTCCCGCGCCGTTTTAGCGCCTACACTCCGACTCCAGCCAGCAAAACCTATTGAATAGTTAATTGTTTCGGGCTTAAATGGCCACGGCCTTTTTACTTCTCGCCGCAAATGAATTTTCCCATTCTCCAATTTTGTTGTAATGTTTGCCCCCTCCAGTGCGGCTATAAATTCTTTCATTGTTGGCGAAACATGATTGTCCCATGCCTGTCCAGCCGCCCTCTGTTTTGACGGTTACGGACAAATCACTTGAAAAATATTGCACTGCTATTATGCACCACTGTAACGAGAACGCATTGTATACTCCGTTCCGTTTCGTGTTAGTAGGAAACCAATGGGACTGCCTTGATAAAGGATGTCAATCCACCGCTGATCGGCACTCCCGATGGGGCTGATGACCCCTTCATATTGAAAGGAAACATCTATTTCCACAATCCAAGTATCTTTACTGATTTCAGATGGTCTAAGTACGTATATGTCCGCGCTTTCTCTGTCCATATCAGTCGTTGGCAGTAGGCGCACTTTGAGATCCCTGTACTCCGTAATCGTAAATGTTCGAGCATCGGAAGGAGTCATCAAGTCGTCGAGGAACGATTTTGCTAATTCGACAGCAGCTTCCTCGGGATAGGTAGTGCTTTCTTCAGAATCTAAGGCTCCCTCTCCGCTTACATAAACGTACAGTTTTGTATTCTCGATGGGAATGGAATACGGCGTTTTAGGTTGAGGATCACTGACGGGTACTTGAGGCAGCGGGACATTGGCAGGTATCTGAATTCTGCGCAACACAAGCAATGCAACCAGCGCACACAGCACTGCAGCAACCATCCAGTGGATATGCTTTCTGCGTATATATTGAGCGAATTTACCATCGTGTGCCATTTGCTAACCTCCTTACCTGTTTCTTCCTACCTTCAGAAACGTGATGACCTAGCGATCTCTTTTTTAGTCGATTCCCCTCACATTCATAAAGCGGTAGTTTTAAGCCCACCGCAAAGGACTGCCTTGCGGTGTAAAGAATACTGTGGATTGGATTTCTTTTCTGCACCTCATTATAATAATACAAACCGCGCGGAAGTAAAAGGGGATAAATACAAACAAGCCATTTATTTTCCGCCAAGGCTTTCACTACTTGTTTTGTAAACACACGAACACAAGCAATTAGGCTGAATATTTCATATGTCACCTCCCTACTGATATGCCAACGTGGATGCTCTATTAGTATAGTTGATTTAACATGGCCGATTATTACAACATTTCCCAATTAATTGAAATTTGTCCTGGTTCTCCTGCCCAGATGTCTCTATCAGAGTTAGGCTCTCCTTGGGCGAATATCCCTACAGCACCGAGTGCAGGGTGTGTCCATCTGACACGGAAGAAGATTTGGTTGCTGTTGTCCCGAGTGTGCTACCTGCAACACAGATATTTTTATTGTAACATGGACTGCCGCGCTTTGCAACGAGGGGGTTTGTTAAGTGCCAAGTCAGATTCTTGGCATACCCCGTGTGCTGGTGACCTCGCGGACGCTGCCGCCGCGCAGCTCGTTGTATTCCTCGCGTGTCATATCCACGTCGGCGGCCAGCAGATGGTTGGTGATATTGTGCTCCACGGTCAGGTTGAACAGCAGCTTGGACATGCGGTTTGCGAACACGCCCAGCGTTCCCTTCAGCACGTCAGCCACTGCGTGGGGCAGGAACGCACCGGCGTTCTGCACCTTCAGGTAGCCGTCGTAGAACCGAACAGCCTTCTCTACGAACTCACTTTGGCTGCCGCAGTTAGCCAGTGGCGCGTTTATTTCTATCATTTTCTTTGCTTCCGGCGTAAGCCCAAAAGCGTACTGTTCCTCCTTGAATTTTTTACCGTGACCCCGCAGTTTTTCCCGTAACTGCCGTCACTCCTGCCATACGGAAGGCAAAGGATACTCAGTACGGAGCTATCCTGCGTCATATCTCAAGCATCCCTTGCGATCCTGCGCTGGCGGCTTTTTTGCTCTTATCGAAGGCGTGGGTGTAGATATCCAGCGTGGCGGAGAGCTGGCTGTGGCCGAGGATACCCGCTACCGTTGCCATATCCGCACCGCCCGCGATCATCAGGCTGGCAGCGGTGTGGCGCAGGCTGTGGATATTGAGCTGCTCTCGGTCGATATCCCGCCATTGCAGGGCGCAGCACTCGCCGCGCCACATCCCCGTGGCAATGATAAGCTTGAAGTATGTCTCATACTTGATGCTCTCATTTTCCAGTGCGGCGATGATTTTCTGCGCCGTTTCTTCGTCGGCAATCTTTTTTCCTGTTTTCTTACCTGCGCAGCGCGACATGGAAGTGGTGACAGAACACCTATTTCCATGGAATATGTTTTCTGTTGTGAGCTACGAGTATCATTTATGGCCGGTAGACTTGCATTACCGAGACTCGCTCTCGAGGAGGAAATAGACGTACCAATCACTGGAAATGTGCTTTCAGGCAATGGCTTTCCTGTTATGTCACGTTTTGGTTAACACAAGTCACTTTCCAACGATCCTTCCAACAAACGCCCCAAATCTACGCAAAACTTCTCGATACATATTAAAACACATCAACACGAGAAGATCCCCCAATCCCTTGCAGTACAGGGGATTGGGGGATCTTACTTGGCATGAATGGGTACACCGTAAACGCATCCACGCCATTTTGCAGAACTAACGCAGCGAATGTGTGTCCTTACGCAAAGTTCTTCCTATGGAACTTGTACGAACGCCATCCAAGTGATATACTTTTTGAAACGCCCCGGAAAGGACTGAGTGTATGGACCGCGCTGCCGACTTGTGGACCTTGGTCAGCAATTTAAAAAATGCCGCTTATGATGAACCGGTACATATTCTGCAAATGCTGGGCGATAAGCTTATCAATGATTGCCGCATCGAGGTCTTTGGCGTGACCATTGAGCCGCTATGGGTAGAGGCCTATTGCTATGACGAAACGCATTTCCCCGACTACAATACCCATCGCAGCCGCAAGCAAAAAAACCGATTTGGACAGATGTATTTCCATGAGCGAGGCTACGGCGGTGTGGATATTTGCTTATCAAATTCGGAGGATTTCTGCCTGTCCTTTCTGCTGAAGGCTACTCTCGCCAACGGGCACTTTCTGACACAGACGCAGCTTCCGCGCGTGTTGTTGAGCACCGGCAAAACGAAAGCGGACTTCGAGCATCTGGAGGACATACTCCACCCTGCGAACGCCCGTCACACTATCTGCCACACGACCCGTGTGAACTTGGCCAAGCCCTGTTACAGCGACGCCCCGCTGACCTCATTTGCGCTGGACGCAATTCCCAAGTATGATTTCCGGTTCGCCCGGAAAAGCATTCGCGAGAATGTACGGGCGTACCTGCTGGCCTATATGGCCGCACATCCGGACTGTACCGAACAAGAATGCAGGGCAGAGTGCCGCCGTGTGTTCGGATGGGTGCCCAATCTGGTGCGGACATGGGTGCACAACTGATGCGCAGCTTGTTATTGCTCCGGCTGCCGCAGGAACAGCACACCCAGGGTGCCGGGGCCGCAGTGTGAGGACACAGTACAGCCAGCCTGGGTGACGAATACCTCCTGAAAGGGTGCCAACTCCCGTACCAGCTTCGTCAGTTCCTGTAGAGTGCCCTCCGCCACCTCGCCGGAGTGGGTGATGAAAGCGTGATCAGCCACAACTGTCTTATCCGCCAACCGTTCGGTGATATACTGGCGGTACACCTTTTCCATGGCGCCGCGGTACTTTTTGCAGACTGCCAGCTTGCCCTCCCGCATTTCAAGACAGGGCTTCAGCTTCAGCATATTGGCGCCCAGCGCCGTCACGCCGCTGCAGCGGCCGCCCTTCCACATAAACTCCAGTGTGTCCAGTACGAAGCTGGTGTCGCTGCAGGGTGTCAGGCGGCGCAGCTCCGCGGCGATGTCCGCCGCCGTCATACCGCTGTCCCGTAGCTTGGCCCCCTGTAGTGCCAGCAGCCCGCCGCCGGTGGAGAGCTGGCGGCTGTCCACCACGTGGATCTGTCCCTGGTCCGTCAGCTCCTGTGCCGCCAGCACCGCGTTCTGGCAGGTGCAGGACAGCTCCGAGCTGATGTCGATGTGGACGATGTCATAGCCCTCCGCTAAAAGCGGGGAGAAAAATGCCTTGAACGCCTCTGGACTGATCGCTGTCGTTTTAGGCAGGGTGCCGTTCCGGCGGTAATCGGCGTACAGCTCCGCCGAGGTGTAGTTTCCGTCATCAGGGAAGACACGCCCGCCACTCTGGATAGTCAGGGGTATGGTGCGGATATGGAAGCGCTCCAGCAGCTGGGGCGTCAGGTCACAGGTGCTGTCGTAGGTGATGCAGACAGGTCTGGGCATGGGGTGTTCCTCCTATTTTTCCTATGGTAACGGCAGTATACCGAAGAAACCTCAACGTAAGCTCAAAAAAATCTCGTTTTTTGAGAGCAGGTGTGATAAAATCCAAAAAAACACAAGGGAGGGACAGCCATGTTCCGCATTTTGGTGGCCGAGGACGATGACAACGCCAGATTTCTAATGTGCGAGGTGCTGCGGCGTGCCGGGTATGAGCCGTGCCCTGCGCGGGACGGTGTGGAGGCGCTGGAGGTGATGGAACACTTCCAGTGCGATCTGGCGGTGGTGGATATCACTATGCCGCGGATGGACGGCATCACCTTCACCCAGACGCTGCGGGAGGGGAACTGCGATCTGCCGGTGCTGATGGTGACGGCCCGCGTGACCCAGGAGGACAAGCGCCGGGGGTTCCGGGCGGGGACGGATGACTATATGGTCAAGCCAGTGGACGAGGAGGAGATGCTTTGGCGTATCGAGGCCCTGCTGCGGCGGTATTGCAGCCGGGCAGACCGACGCTTGACGGTGGGCACCACGGTGCTGGACCGCGGCTCCCTGCAGGTCATCACTCCGCAGAGTACGTGGCAGCTGTCCGCTAAGGAGTTTTTGCTGCTGTATAAGCTGCTGTCTTACCCCCGGACGCTTTTCACAAAACGGCAGCTTATCGACGACATATGGGATCTGGACAGTGATGTGGACGAGCACACTGTGGAGGTTTACATCTCCCGACTGCGAGAGAAATTCCGGGACAACCCGGATTTCGAACTGCGGACGATTCGGGGATTTGGCTATATGGGGATGCCCCGGGAGGACGGCAATGGCCAGAAATAAGGTGAAAAAAGAAAAGCCGCCTGTCCGGCTGCTGGGCACCATGTTCCTGCTGGTGCTGGGGCTGGTGGCGGTGTATGTGGGGATGGCGTTGGGGATATTTACACTGGTGCAGCGGCTGGTGCATCTGGAGGACGCCAGCTATACGCTGCTGTGGCCCATCCTCATCCTTTCGGTCAGCGCCATCCTGGGCGTACTGCTGGCCATATTCATTTTCCGTGGGTATCTGGCGCCGCTGTCACGGTTGATGCAGGCCACGCAGTCGGTGGCGGAGGGCGATTATACCGTGCGGGTGGATATGCGGGGCGCCCGGGGCGAGGTGGCGGAATATATCCGCAGCTTTAATAAAATGGCGGAGGAACTGTCCAGCGTGGCGCTGCTGCGAATGGACTTTGTGAATACCTTTTCCCACGAGTTCAAAACGCCGCTTATCTCCATCCGGGGATTTGCCAAGCTGCTGCAAAACGACGACCTGACATCGGAGCAGCGGCGGACCTATACAGACACCGTGGTGCAGCAGTCCGAACGACTGGCTGCCATGAGCACCCACGTTCTGGAACTGGCCCGGTACGAAAACACCGAGATCGTGTCCGACAAGACGCTGTACAGCCTGGATGAACAGCTCCGCCGGTGTGTGCGCCAGCAGGAGAGGGAGTGGCTGAAAAAGAGCCTGACCGTGGAGGGAGACCTGGATCCGGTGGACTATTACGGCAATGAGGAGCTGGTGGAGCACATCTGGTCTAACCTGCTCTCCAACGCTATCCGGTTCACGCCCGCCGGCGGGCAGATCACCGTGGTGCTGCGGCGGGGTGAGGGAGAGGTCACCGTGTCTGTCTCCGATACGGGTATCGGTATGGACGAGGAGACACAGCGGCACATTTTCGACAGGTTCTACCGGGCTGCGCCATACCCGGATGACCGGGGCAACGGCCTGGGCCTCTCCATTGTCCGCCGGGTGGTAACGCTGTGCGGCGTGAGGGTGACGGTGTTCTCCCGCCCTGGAAATGGCTCCACATTTACCGTGACGCTGCCCGCAGAGGAATAACGGTGCGATCCGCCGGATAGTGATGTGTATAAAAAGGCACCTTTGGTTAAACAAGCACCCGCCGCACAAAAGGGAACGACCGCCAAAATGGGCGGTCGTTCCCTTTTATCGTGGGGTGGGACAGGCCCCCTGAAATGCCGGAAGCCCGGCCCGGCACAAGGCCGGACCGGGCCCCGGCGCTGGAGGGGACCAGCACCCTTCGCTGAGAGGTCCAGGGGGGGTAAACGCACAAAACGCGGGGAATGTCAGTACAGGGGAATTACGTTATCACTGTGTTATGCTGTGTCAGCCGTTACTTGGCAGCCTTCTTGGCTTCCTTGGCGGCCTTGTCAGCCAGGTAGTACATACCGGGAGTGTTGTAGTACTCCTTCTGCAGGTCCTTCACCTGCTTGCACATCAGCAGCAGGCCGATCATGTTCAGGATGACGATAATAGCCATGAAGCCGTCGGTGATCATGTACATGGTGGTCACGTTGGAGAACGCGCAGGCGATGCCGATGAACAGGGGATACATAAACACCCAGATCTTGGAGAACTTACGGCCGAACAGGATCTCAGCCTGGATCTGGCCGAAGAAGCCGGCGGAAATGATCGTGGAGAACACGAACATGAACACCGTAATGGCGACGAAAATGGCGCCGAAGTTACCGAACACGGACTGGAAAGCAGCCAGGGCCAGCTGGCCGGAGCTCAGACCCTCCTGGGTCCACACGCCGGAGGCCAGAACAGCCAGGGCGGTGATGGTGCAGATAACGATGGTATCCATGAAGACTTCGAAGATACCGAACTGGGCCTGACGGATGGGGTGATCCGTATCGGCGGTGCAGTGACCGGCGATGGTGGAGCCTACGCCCGCCTCATTGGAGTACACGCCGCGGGCAGCGCCCCAACGGATAGCAGCCATGATGGTGGCGCCGGCGAAGCCGCCCACAGCGGCGTGGCCGGTGAAGGCATCCTGGAAGATCATGCCAAAAACAGCGGGGAGCTCGCCCACATGGGCGAAGATGATGACCAGAGCGCCCAGCACGTACAGGCAGGCCATGACGGGCACCAGGATGTCGGTGACGCTGGACACGCGCTTGAAGCCGCCGGCCAGGATAACGCCCACCAGAACGGCGATGATGATGCCGGTGACGGTCTGGTTTGCGCCGAAGACGTTGAACTGCTCAGCAGCGGAAACGCCCTGAGAGGCCAGGGAGGGGACCAGCTCGATCATGAAGAAGAAGGCGTAGCCGATGCCGAACACGACGCCGATCTTCTTGCCCAGACCGCGCAGGTAGTAGGCGGGGCCACCGACCCACTCGCCCACGTCGTTCTTACGACGGTACTTGATGCCCATCGCGACCTCGCAGTACTTGGTGCACATGCCGAGGATAGCCAGGATCCAGATCCAGAACACAGCGCCGGGGCCGCCCAGGGCGATAGCCACGGGCACGCCGACGATGTTGGAAGCGCCGACGGCGCAGGCCAGGGCCGCGAATGCGGCGGAGATGGGACGGACCTTGCCCTCTTCCTTCTTGGCGAACATCTTGCCGAAGGTCTGGCTCATGGCGTAGCCGAAGTGGCGGATCTGGGGGAAGCCCAGATAGATGGTCAGGAACAGACCGCCGCCGCCGATGAGGATCAAAATGGGAATGCCCCAGAACCAGTTACCAAAATCTTGAATAGCTTGCAGTATAACCATACTTTTCTCCTTTCACGCGAAACAATAGGTGATTTTCTCTGTGATTGCGCTTGTGCGTTTTGCGTTTTGTGCTTGGTGCGTTTTGTGTTTGGTGCGTTTTGTGCGTTTTGACAGGGTCTCTCAGCGTAGGGGGGATAACTCAGCTCAGCAGACGCTTCACCGCTTCATAGGTGATGTTGGGAACATTCTGGAACGTCTGCCGCATATCCACGCGCTCGGTGAGCATATGTCCGTCGCGGCCGAAGGTACCGATATTGACAACGGGGACATCGATCTGACGGATCTTATCCACCGGGTGCGTGTATTTCACGCCGTACTGGGGCATGTTCGTCTCCAGCGCCTGGATAGCCAGGGTGTCGTCGCTGGAGTCGGAGATGTAGGGGTAGAACATACGGGTCTTGATCTGGCGCTGGGCCTCGGGCCGCACCACCTCGATGGCGCTCTCCACCGCGTCCAGCAGTGCCTTCTCCTTGGCCGTGCGGCCGGTCATCTCGATACGGGCGCTGAAGATGGAGCCGAAGAACACCACCACGGCGGGGGACTTGTCCTCAGACCACTTCCATGCCTCCTGCACCACACGCAGGCCGAACAGCCGCAGGTCCAGCTCAGGATCGTCCTCATGCAGCTTCACGGTGAACTCGTGAATGGCCTTCTTGAATGCCTCGCCGTGTGCGGCGGCCAGCTCGTTATAGAACTCGTTCCAGGTGTAGACACGGGTCTTCCAGGGCAGCTGATGGAAGTCCACCTTGCTCAGCTCGCAGAAGCGCTTGTACTGGGCATTTAGGTACTCCACCGTCTCGTCGAAGGCCTCCACGGCCATCTGCTTGCTCTTTTCCAGCACGATGGAAGGACTCCAGCCGTGGGTGAAGAAGTTGTAGTAACCGAAGGCCGTCAGCGCCGTCTGCACGGTGTAGGGGCCCTTGGTGTCCATCTGCTTCAGGGAGATGGGCGGAATGGCCACCTCGCCCTGGGCGATGTCGCACAGGTCAGTGTTCAGGGACATCTTCCGCGTGATGTTGGCCAGCACCAGGTTGGGGTCCAGCGCGCTGAAGGCCTGCCCCACATGGGCCTCCTTGCCGAACACGGCGAAGCAGGGCAGCAGCTTGCCGATGCTGCCGTAGTAGATGTAGCGGTTCTCGTCGCCGGGAGCGTAGTTGGTGGAGTAGTCCGCGTTGATGCACGCCACATACTCGAAGTGCTCCTTCTCCTTCAGCTCCTCCAGCAGGTCCAGGGCGGTGATGATGCCCTTGGAGTTGTCCTCCTCGTCGCACTCGCCGATAGCCAGCAGGTTGCCGTCCAGTTCCTCGGGATGCTCAGAGAAGTACTGGATCAGGTACATATGGCCTGCCACACCGGACTTCATATCCAGCGCGCCGCGGCCGAACAGATACTCGCCGGACTCGATATCGTCAATGACCTCCTGGGGCAGCACGAACGTCTCGCGCAGCTTGGCGGGCAGCTCCTCGCAGCGGAACGCGTACTCGCGGATGGTGCCGAAATCGTCCACGCCCACGGTGTCGATGTGGCCGATGAGGATGACCGTGCGGTTGGAATTGCCCTTGGTGCCCTTCACATAGGCCAGCGTGCTGTGCCGCACCACAAAGTCGTTCTTGGTCTGGAAGCACTTGACCTGCTCGGGATGTGCCTGGAAGTAGGGCAGGGACATATAGAAGTCCTGTATATAGCGGGCCACGGCGCTCTCGCCGCCCGGCTCCTTGTTGATGCTGGGGATGGCGACCATCTCTTCCGTCAACTGCTTGACCTTGTCAAAAGAATTTAATTTCATGTCTTAGCTCCTTTGTTATGCTGCGCGTATCAGTCGCGGTGATATCTCTCGATGCCGGCCATATAGGTGTTCAGTACCTGGATGTCCTTGATGTCGTTTTCGGGAATGTGGAAGATGTCGCGGTCGATGACCACCATGTCGGCGAACTTGCCGGCCTCGATGGTTCCCATCAGGTCCTGATCGCCGTTGGCGTAGGCCACGTTCTTGCTGTACATACACACCGCGTCATACACGGATACCTTCTCGTTGGGGTGATAGCCGCCCACGGGATAGCCGTCCATATCCTGACGGGTCACGGTGGCGTAGATGCCGATCCAGGGATTGAAGCTCTCCACCGGTGCATCGGAGCCGCCGGCCATGATCAGTCCCGCGTCCAGATACGTCTTCCAGGGATAGCTCAGCACGGCGCGTTCCTTGCCTACGCGCTCCTCGATCCAGTGCAGGTCGGTCATCAGGAACGTGGGCTGGATATCCAGCACGATCGGCAGCTTCTTCATGCGCTCGATCAGCTCCGGCGTGGCCATCTGGGCGTGGATGATGCGGAAGGGGAGACGCTTGGCCTGCTCCTCCGGCGTCATGCCATCCTTCAGCCCCTGCTGCAGGCAGTACTCCACCGCGTCCAGAGTGACCTCCAGCGCCTTGTCGCCGATGCAGTGGGTGGCGGGCTGCAAGCCGTGGCGGTATGCCTTGTACATTCTCTTGGCCAGGTCTTCGGGGCTGATGACCAGAATGCCGGTGTTGCCGGGATCGTCCGCGTAGTCGGTGTACAGCTTGGCGGAACGGGAGCCCAGGGAGCCGTCAGAGAAGCTCTTGAAGCTGCCCATACGCGCGGCACGATAGGGATCATTCCGCTGCTCGGGTGTCAGGTTTTCCGGGTCGAACATATAGTCCAGGCACACGGCCATACGCACCGGCAGCTCGCCGCGGTCGCTGCGGGCCACATAGTCGGCGAAGTCCTCGTCATAGTGCCAGATCTCCGCGGCGTAGGTGTGCATCATGGTCACGCCCAGGCTGGAGGCCAGCGCCAGACCCTTCTTCATGCACTTCTCACGGGTGGCGGGCACCAGGAACGGGTCGGGGATCAGATTGTCGTAGATCTTGGAGGCCTGCTCACGGAAAATGCCGTTGGGATTGCCGTCAGCGTCCAGCTCCACCAGGCCGCCGGGGCCGTACACGTAGCCGTTGGTAATGTTGGCCTTCTCCAGCGCCATGGTGTTGGCCACTGCTGTATGCAGGCACACGCGCTTGATGACGATGGGGTGATCGGTGCTGGCCTCGTCCAGGTCCAGACGGGTGGGCAGTCGGTCCTCGCAGTCCTTCCACTTGGACTGGTCAAAGTTGGAGCCCTTGATCCACTCGCCCTTGGGCGTCTCCGCCGCGCGGTCACGCAGCAGCTGCAGTGCCTCGGCGCGGGAGGTGGCGCCGCCCAGGTCCACCGTGGTATAAGTCTGGCAGAAAGCGAAGAAGTGCAGGTGGGAGTCGCCCATGCCGGGCAGCACAGTTTTGCCCTGCAGATCAATGCACTTTGCGCAGTCAAAGTGCTCCAGCGCCTCTTCCTTTGTGCCCACATAGGCAAATTTGCCGTCCTTCAGCACCACTGCTTCCTTGCAGACGCCCGGCGCTTCCATCGTGTAGATCTTGCCGCCATAAAACAACGTATCAGCTTTGACCTTCATTTTGTACACCTCTCCAATTTCAACGTAGTATTATTGTGATTTTGTACAGTTTTACGTACGTAAGGTTTACCTTAGTTGCCATTATAACGGAAAATGGACCGGGTGGCAATTTGCCGCCTGTTCCCCCTGCGGAACAATTTGTGCAAATTATGTTTCCTGAGCGGAACGTTTGTTGACATATTCGACGTATTTTGCTATAATCGTTAAAAACCAGTGAAAAAATGAGCCTGAATTGATTTTGAGGAAAGCACCTATGGACACTGCAAGAGAAAATATCACAAGAGAAGTCGGCAGCCGCATCCGCTACGCCCGCAAAAGCCGGGGTATGTCGATGGACGAGCTGGCTCAGGCCATCTACAAGACCCGTTCGGCCATCTCCAAGTACGAGAACGGACAGATCTCCGTGGATATTGCCACACTTTACGACATCGCCAACGCCCTGAAGGTCAGCATCTATGATCTGCTGTACCGCAATACACCGGATATTGACCAGGAGTACAACGCGGAGGTGCCCGCCTTTTTCCGGGAGGTCTCCCAATTATATATGTACTTCTTCGACGGCCGGGTCAACCGCGCCCAGTGCACCGTGATCGATATATTCCCCACGGAGGAGAGCAGCACGGCCGAGGTGCTCATGTACATGAACATCAAGGACCTGGCCCACTATCGGGTCTGTGAGAGCACCTACCACGGCACCCTGACCCACTACGAGGCGTTCAGCGCCATGCTTTTCCAGAACGACGATATGCCCATGGACAAATACCAGATCGGCGTGCCCCAGCCCTACATGGATGACGACCGGAAGTGGGTGCTGACCTATGGCATCTCCTGCCGACCGCTGATGCCCTCCACCGCCAAGCGCCTTCTCAGCAAAACACCGCTTTCCATCGACAAGGCGCTGGTCCAGGAGCTGAAGATATCCAAGGAGGATATCCGCCTGATGAAGCATTATAATATGTTCGTCATGGTGTAGCCGGCATCGCCTTCTGTATATGTATGAACAGTCTTACCCGAAAAGGACGCCCCGGCGTCCTTTTTCCATAGGAGGACAAGTTTTTTCGCTTTTTTTCGATCTCGTTGTCCGTATTTGCTCCGCTGCGCCGTTTATAGAGTGAAGGCGCAGGACGGAGACACACTGCCGTCCGCACACAGCTGCAGCGCAGAAGGGAGGAGGGCCTATGCTGCTCTATACCCAGACCATAGAGGATCCCCGGCAGACCCGGCAGTTCGAGGACATATACACCGCCTGCCGGGGCCACCTGCTGGCGCTGGCCCGCCGGAAGCTCTGCGGCGGCGCGGAGGCCGAGGACGCAGTGCACCAGGCGTTTCTGGCACTGGCGGAGCACTTCCCGCGGCTGTGCCGCCTGCCCCGCCCCCAGCTGGAGGCGTATCTGGTGGTGGTCACGGAGCGTAAGTGTATCGACTGCCTGCGGCAGCAGGCCCGCCGTGACGGCGTGCCCTTTGACGAGAACACCGTTCTGGTCACGCCGCCGCCTTGCGGCGACCCGGTGGCCGACGCTATGGGGCGCTTGCCGCCCCGCTGCCGCGAGGCGCTGCTGCTGCGCTACGGCTGCGGCTACAGCACCCGTGAGACGGCATCCCTGCTGGAGCTGTCCTTTGCCGCGGCCCAGAAGCTTCTGCAGCGGGCCAAGGCCGCCCTGCGTACAGAACTGGAAAAGGAGGGCATATCTGTATGAGCATTCTGCTCAATGATGAAGCGCTGTGCTGCGGCGCGCGCCGACTGGCGGTGCTGCTGGCATCTGAGCTGCCGGAGACCGGCGCCCCGCCTTCGCCGGAGTTCACCCGGCGGATGGAGCCGGTGGTACAACAGGGCGCGCGGCGGCGGCCGCTCTGACGGCACTGCTGACCTTCGGCGCGGTGCTGGCGGCCAGTCCCACCGCCCGCGCGGCGGTCAGCCGCTGGTTCCTGCGAGTGACCAGCGTGACCACGCTTTACGACATTACGCCGTCAGCGGAGGAGCCGACACCGGAAGACTATACGCCCGCGGCCCCGGCGGGTTATACGCTGACAGGTGACTTTACCGGAGGCTATAACGATGAAAAGAGGAATGGTGTCCGGGTGATGCGCTGGACCTCCGCGCAGGGGGATATACTGTTTGAGGCCGTGCCCATGACCGGCGACGAGCCTATCAGCGTGGAGCTGCGAAGCAGCAGCACCGGCGGCCTCTCCTCCACGGAGACGGGGCAGCGTCCTACGGGCGGGGCGGGCGAGCCGGAGGACTATGAGACGGAGAATGTGACCGTACACGGCCTGTCCGCCCGGCTATACCGCATGCTGCCCGCGGAGGGCGCCTCTCCGCAGGTGCAGCACGGCTGCGGCCTGTGGTTCTATCGGGGAAGCGACCCCGTGCATTTCCATCAGGTGTCCATCCCGGAGGGCGCTGCGGCGCTGGTATGGGTGGATGAGCAGGCCAACTGCTTCTTCCTGCTCACCGGCGGCGAGACACAGAGCGAACTGCTGTCTATGGCGGAGAGCGTGTATCGAAGCGAAAGGAGCGAATGAATATGAAAAAGTATGCTGTGATCGCGGCGCTGCTGGCCCTGCTTACGGCGCTGGCCGCCTGCGGCGTCCAGACCCTGCCCACCGATGCGGATGACGTTCCATCGGTGGAGGATGTCTCTCAGCCCGAGGGGGACGGACAGACCGTCACAAAGGTGGTCTATGTTCCCATGTGGATGCAGGACTACTCCGTGGTCTACTACGACGCCAACTTGAACCGCACCGTTGAAAAGGGCGGCGACCTGACCGAGGAGGAGATCAACAGCCGGGAGGATATCGATCCCGCGCTGATGTACGGCGATGTGCTGGCCGAGCCAAACACGAAGGTGGAGTACGACCTCCACGGCTTTATCCAGAACATCTACTACCTGGGAGGCGACGGGAAGTACTATCTCGACCCGGCCACCGCCGCGGCCATGCAGCCCTGATGCGCTGAGTGCAAAGGCCCGCCCCACCGGGGCGGGCCTTTTTGTGCCTCCTTATTGCTGCGCCAGTGCTGCGGCCACAAAGCCGCGGAACAGGGGATGGGGCCGGTCCGGCCGGCTCTTGAACTCCGGGTGGAACTGGCACCCCACGAACCACGGGTGGTCCGGTATCTCCACCATCTCCACCAAACGGCCGTCCGGCGATGTACCCGCTACCCGCAGGCCCACGGCCTCCAGCTCCGGCCGGAACACGTTGCTGCACTCATACCGGTGACGGTGGCGTTCCCATATCTCCCGCTGGCCGTAGGCCTCCCGGGCCTTTGTTCCCTCCGCCAGCACGCAGGGATACTTGCCCAGCCGCATGGTGCCGCCCTTGGCGGTCACGCCCACCTGGTCCGGCATCAGGTCGATGACCGGATGTGCCGTCACGGCGCTGAACTCTGCGCTGTGGGCATCCGCCCACCCGGCTGCGTGCCGCGCAAATTCGATGACCGCGATCTGCATCCCCAGGCAGATGCCCAGATAGGGGATACCCTTCTCCCGCGCGTACTGCGCCGCCAGGATCATCCCCTCAATGCCCCGGTCACCGAAGCCGCCGGGCACCAATATGCCGCTGCACCCGCAGAGCGTTTCCGTGAGGTTTTCCGCCGTCAGGTGCTGTGAGTCCACCCACTGGATGTCCACCTGTGCGCCGCAGGCGGTCCCCGCGTGGAACAGCGACTCCGCCACGCTGAGATAGGCGTCGTGCAGCTCCGTGTATTTGCCCACCAGCGCGATGGTCACATGGCGCTGCTCCGCCGCGTGTATCTGCGCCACCAGCTCCCGCCAGTGCCGCATATCCGGCTCGCCGGCGCCCAGTCCCAGCTTGCGGCACACCACCCGGCACAGCCCCTCCCGCTCCAGCAGCAGGGGCACCTCATACAGGGTGGACGCCGTCAGGTTGGGGATGACGCAGTCCTCACTGACGTTGCAGAACAGTGCGATCTTCTTCCGCATGTCCTCCGGCAGCGGGCTGTCGGTGCGGCACACCAGGATATCCGGCTGGATTCCCACGCTCAGCAGCTCCTTCACGGAGTGCTGTGTGGGCTTGCTCTTCAGCTCGCCGCTGCCGGGGATGGAGACCACCAGCGGCACGTGGATATACAGCACGTTTTCCCGCCCCTGCTCCGCCGCCACCTGACGGATGGCCTCCAGATACGGCTGGCTCTCGATGTCACCCACCGTGCCGCCGATCTCCGCGATGACCACGTCCGTCTGTCCGTCATCCATGGCGTACAACCGCCGCTTGATCTCGTCGGTCACATGGGGGATGATCTGCACCGTGCCGCCCAGATAGCCGCCCTGCCGTTCCCGGTTCAGCACCGACCAGAAGATCTTTCCGGAGGAAACGGAGCTGTCGCCGGTCAGCGCCTCATCCACGAAGCGCTCATAGTGTCCCAGGTCCAGATCCGTCTCCGCGCCGTCGTCGGTGACGAACACCTCGCCGTGCTGGTAAGGGCTCATGGTCCCCGGGTCTACATTCAGGTACGGATCGAATTTCTGGTTTCGCACCCGCAGACCGCACTGCTTCAGCAGCCGCCCCAGCGATGCCGCGCAGATGCCCTTTCCCAGCCCGGATACCACGCCGCCGGTCACAAAAATATACTTCATCCCGCCATCTCCCCTGTAAAAAATATGTTCAGATGGTACACCCCCATACCTCCGCTGTCAACGGTGCAAAACGCAGATATTTCATCGGAATTATCATATAATATATAGAATTAGGGAGAAATTGTTGCAGAAGCGAAAGTTCTTCTTGCATTGGCGGGCGGATGGTGGTATGGTAGTATTGGACTCACCTTAGGAGAGGTTCCTCACAGGAAAAAATAAGCACCCGGAGGCTTATGCCTCCGGGTGCTTCTGCTTATATCTCGTCGGTGATCTCACCGCCGGACGCTTCCCGCCGGACCACCTTGATCTCACAAGTGCGGTGATTGTCCACCCGCGTCACCAGCACGTCCAGATCCTGGCAGCTGAACCGGTCGCCTACCTCAGGAACCCGGTCGCACTGCTCCATCACCCAGCCGCTGACGGACGTCATCTCCGTCTCCTCATTCAGATGGAAGAACTCGGCAAAATCGTCAAAATCCATGGCCGCGTCCACCAGATAGGTGTCCTTGTCCACCTTGCGGATAAAGACCTCCTCCTCATCGTGCTCGTCCCAGATTTCGCCCACCAGCTCCTCCAGAATGTCCTCCATGGTCACGATTCCGCAGGTGCCGCCGTACTCGTCCACCACCACGGCCACCTGGGTCTTGGCCAGCTGCAATTTTTTCAGCAGCAGACTGATGGGCTCGTTTTCCAGCACGAACATGACCGGGGAGAGTATCTCCTCCAGCGGCTTGTCCGTTACGCCGCAGCCCACATAAAAGTCCTTCTGGTGTATGGTGCCGATAATATGGTCGATGTCCTCCCGATAGATCAGCAGCCGGGAATACTTTGTCTGGGTGAACAGGTCCGCCACCTCTTCCTTCGTGGCGTCCACCGGCAGTGCCGCCAGGTCCACCCGATGGATGAGGATGTCCTGCGCCTCCTGCTCGGAAAAGCCGATGGCGTTCTTCAGCAGGTCGCCCTCGTCCTTGTCGATGCTGCCCTCCTGCTGCACCTCGTTCACCAGCATCAGCAGCTCCTCCGGGGACATTTTGTTGTCCCCATCCAGATGGAACATCCTGGCCAGCAGCTTTTTCCACAGGGAGAACAGCGCGTTCAGCGGCATCAGCAGCCAGATCAGGCACCGCAGAAACGGCGCAGCCGTCATAGCCCAGCTCTCGGCGCAGTCCTTGGCGATGCTCTTGGGGGAGATCTCGCCGAAGATCAGCACCACCACCGTTACCACGATGGTGGACAGCGTAGCACCGGCATCGCCGAAGCTTTTGACGAACAGTGCCGTGGCCAGGGATGCCATGGCAATGTTCACGATGTTGTTGCCGATCAGGATGGTGGACAGCAGCTTGTCATA
>OLGD01002652.1_pt1 | contig 19605 bp, 13 predicted proteins | sample 1605311 | NCBI WGS metagenome assembly OLGD01 (sample SAMEA3888917, study PRJEB22519) | human gut metagenome | biome: human gut; feature: human-associated habitat; material: faeces | place: Denmark | collected 2010
AAATTGACCTCCTGACACCTCTGTCAATTGGTCCAACTTTTTGTCCGCGTCCCCATATTATCAAAAGTGATTTAAATGCGTATCTTATTTTACGCCGCATTATCACTATCTTCCTATTCCCGCATTTTCGCAACAAAAAAAGACCGGATTTCTCCGGTCTCTGTTTGTTAAGCGTTTGCGCTTCTGAGTTTTTCTTTGAATGCTCTGTCTTTTCCTGTAGCACGGCAGTCGCGGCAGTAGCCGTAGATTTCTACTCTTGGTTCTGCTGCTTCGAAGCCATATTCTTCGTCGAGGACTTCTGCGTAGTCGGACTGCAGTCCTACGTCTACCGGGAAAATCCTGTGACAGGAGAGGCAGACCGCATGATGGGAAGGAGTTCCGTGCGCGTATTCGTAGCGGATCAGGCCATCAGCCAGCATGGTGGAACGAAGCAGTAAGCCGTTTTCAGCAAGAGCTTCACAGTTTCTGTACACGGTGGACAGGGACAGACGCATGTCCTTTCCACGAACGGCTTCATATACTTCTCCTGCTGTCAAAGGCAGGCTCTTTTCCAGCACTTTCAGAATCATTACGCGTGCTTTCGTCCTTTTTAAATGCTTTTTCACTAAAATTTCTTCAAAGCTTCCCATAGCGGCTCCTTGTTTCTTGTTAATCAGGGTTTCTCAAAAATTCAGCAAACTATCTGTATGTTTTGGATTTTAAATTATATAGTATGCTATACATTTCATATTATAAGGTCTTTTTCCGTTTTTTCAAGTTTTTTCTTGTGCTTTTACATACACTCAATGAAATTTGTTAGAAAAAACCGCGCTGGGAACGCGGATTTCTTCTTTACGGAATACCTTGAAATGAAAAAAGAGGATGCAGAAGGATTTCCCCTCCGCATCCTCTGTCTTCCGTTCTGCTTACTGCAGTTCGTACTGATAGTCTTCGCGGAGGACGCGAATAGCGCCTTCGTCGCCTTTCATGGCAGCTTTGATGAGCCAGGCCATGGCCTCTTTCTCATCTTTTTCGCAGCCTTCACCGGCGGAGAGTGCATAGCCGTAGTGGGCCATTCCGAAGGCATCGCCTTCTTCAGCGGCTTTCTTGTACCAGGAAACAGCTTTTGCAATGTCTGATTTTACGCCAATGCCGGCTTCAAGGCAAAGCCCCATTGCGGAATACGCAGCAATGATTCCGTTTTTTGCTGCTTTCTCATAGCATGCATACGCTTCTTCCTGATGCTTGCCTGTTCTGGTATAGGCATCGCCCAGGCGGTAGTAGACGTCCTTGTCGCCGAGTTCTTCGGCTTCCTTTGCCATGGCTTTCGCCTTTTCCTCATCGACTACGCCGGCCTGTCCGGTGACGTATTCAGCGCAGGATACGGCGAGGAATACGCGAAGTGTGGCATCGCCGTCAGGGTCGCCCATTTCGCGGCCCTTCCTGATCCACATTTCCGCAGCAGCTAGGTCCTTGCGGACACTGGTTCCCTGCGCATAGAAGAGACCGGTCATCAGCATGGCGGCGGTGTCGCCCCTTTCGGCTGCCAGGAGGTAGTACTGGAATGCCTTTTCAGGACTGACACGGCCAAGCATGCCTTCGTCGTAGAGTTTTCCCAGAAGGGATGCAGCTTCGGCGCTTCCGTCGTCGCTTGCGCGTTCAAGGGAGCGTCTTGCCTTTCTCGGGTTCGGCTTTCCGCCATTGATGCCCTTCATGTACATTCTGCCCAGAAGAAGGTTGGCACGGGAAATATCGTAACTGGACGCGATCTTCCAGCAATTTTCCGCTTTCACTTCGTCCTTGGAGACGCCTTCTCCCTTTTCCAGCTTTTCACCGATCTGGCAGATTTCCTCGGCCGCTTCTCTGGCTCCGAGATTGGCGGCTTTCCTAAAGTAGGTGACAGCATCATCGATACTGCCGGTATGGAGGCAGTCCTGCCCCATCGAGTAGTAATATTCCATCATTCTATCTGATGCCATTTGTTCCGCTCCTTTTCTTTTTGAAAGTATCGCTCCCGCCTTTTCCGGATTGACCGCTCCTGCCAGAAAAAATGCATTGGCAAGGCGGCTGAGGGGTTCCCCCAGCCGCCGAATCGCCAGTGATTCTTATACCGTGATGAAATTGGCTTTGCAGAAAAAGTCAAAAGCAAATCGCTTGCAGCCTGCTCATGCAGGTCTTTTTATTATCTGAATTCCTTGCAGAGGTCTTCGAAGAGTTCTGCAGATGGTTTTTCTACGTGGTCGATCAGGCGTACGTCCTTGGACGGTACGATGTCGCCGAAAGCAACGGAGTCCTTTTCTTCGTAGATGACGCCGGTCACGAGGCTGTTCGTTTCGCCGAGCAGTCTGTATGCAGCTGCTTTGCTGGACGGATCATGATCCGGTGCTACGTCTTCCATCTTGACCAGGTGTTCATTGTACCACTGAACGGTGTTCAGGTGGTTGAATGTAACGCATGGTGTGAAGATGTTGACATAGGAGAAACCTTTATGGTCGACAGCTCTTTCGATGACGTTGATCATGGTCTTGCTGTCGATAGCATAAGCCTGTGCTACGAAGGTAGCGCCGGCAGCCAGTGCCATAGCCGGAGCATCGAGCGGAGTCAGCGGGTTGCCGTCCGGGGTTGTCTTGGTGACGAAGCCCTTATCGGAAGCCGGAGACGTCTGGCCCTTTGTCAGGCCGTATACCTGGTTATCGAATACGAGGTATGTGATGTCCATATTTCTCTTGATCGCATGCATAGCATGGCCCAGGCCGATGGCGTAGGAGTCACCGTCGCCGGAGCAGACGATCATGTGCTGATCCTTGTTAGCACATTTGATGCCCTGTGCGAAAGGAAGAGCTCTGCCATGCGTCGTGTGGGCGCCATAGCAGTACTGATAGCCGCCGATACGGGAGGAGCAGCCGATGCCGGAAATCAGTGTGATATCCTCATTGGCCCAGCCCTTCTTGGCGCATACAGCGGAGATGGCGTTCTGAATGCCATAGTCGCCGCAGCCGGGGCACCAGTTCGGTACGATTGTATTTTTATAATCTCTCGGTGAAGCCATATCAGTATACCTCCTCAGCTTTCTTTACAATCGTGGATGCCAGGAACGGAGTTCCGTCATACTGCAGGAGAGACAGGAGCTTGTCGTGGCAGGCGAAATTGATGGCGAAAAGTTCATGCAGCTGTGCGGTGAGGTCTTCTTCTACGATGAGGACCTTCTTTGCGCCATTGATGTAAGGAGCGAGCGCTTCGGTCGGGAATGGAGAGAGAAGTCTGAGCTGGAGGTGGTTGACCTTCTTGCCCCGAGCTTCCAGTTCTTCACGAGCTTCTTCGATTGCGCCGTTTGTGGAGGTGACGCCGATCAGGAGCAGATCGCAGTCGGTATCTTCATGAGCCACGGTGAATGGCTGGATAGCTTTAGCCACACCAGCGAATTTCCTGTGACGTTTGTTCATTTCCATGACGCGGTCAGCCTGACCTTCAGCCGGTTTGCCGAATACATTGTGTTCGAGGCCGGTGGAGAGGAACATGCCGTTCTTTACGCCAGGAATCGTTCTCGGGGAAATGCCGTCTTCGACATCTTCGAAACGATGGAAGTATGCTTTCTTTGCCGTATCAAGTTCCGGCAGACCTTCGGTAACGAGCTTGCCGCGTTTGATAGCGATGCGGTTCGGATCGAAAGCCGGTACGGACTGTTTGCACATACCAAACTGCAGATCGGAAAGGAGAATGACCGGAGTCTGGAATTCTTCAGCCAGGTTGAAAGCTTCCTGGGTAATGTAGTAGCAGTCTTCGATAGAAGATGCAGCGAGGACGATCTTTTCAGCATCGCCATGGCCGGAAGCAATCGCATAGCGGATATCGCTCTGTTCTACCTTCGTAGCCATGCCCGTGGACGGGCCTGCACGCATAACGTCAATGATGACGACCGGGATTTCTGCGATGGTTGCCATGGAAATGGATTCAGCCATGAGGGAAAGCCCTGGGCCGGAAGTAGCGGTGAAAGCACGAACGCCGGCATAACCTGCGCCCATAGCCATCATGCAGGAGGACAATTCGTCTTCCGTCTGTACGACCGTGCCGTTGATCTTGTGTACGACTTTGATCATGTATTCCATGATTTCAGAAGCCGGGGTAATCGGGTAAGATGCCATGAAGCGGGCACCTGCGGAAATAGCACCGAGGGCTGCTGCTTCATTGCCAAGCAGGTACAGCTGATCTTTCTTCGGAGGAGTTGCCAGAGCACCCAGAGATACGCCCTGCAGCTTCTCGATAGCTACATCATAGCCGTCCTTGAAAATCTGTTTGTTCTTGGAAACGATTTCTTCGCCCTTCTTGCCGAAGCGTTCAGCGATGAAACCATAGAACGGGTCTTCCGGGAATCCCAGAACGCCTGCGCTCATGCCCAGTGCAGCGATGTTCTTCATCTGCATGCTGCCGTACTTTCTTGCCAGCTCCGTGATTGGAAGCGCCAGGAAAATACATCCGGAATGTGCGTCAAATTTCGGGTGGAATGCGTCATCAGCGATGATAACGCCGCCCTTCGGAACTTCATGACCGTGAAGGTCGATAGTCTCCTGGTCCAGGGCTACCAGGCAGTCTACATGCTCACCGATCGTAGCGACTTCTTTCGTTGCGATACGCAGGGCAATCGTTGTATGACCGCCCTTAATGCGGGATGCGAAGAGACGCTGGCTGAAAAGGGAATACCCTTCCTGTGCCAGTACGCGTCCGAGAATTTCGCCGCAGGATTCTACGCCCTGACCCTGCTGTCCGCCCATTTTCCAAATAAAATCACGTTTCGTTTCCACTCCATCTGCCTCCTTGCTGATGAATGTAAAGGAAATAAATATAATATGGGTTCTTTTATATGCGGATTTCCTTATTACGCGAGACATCTATCCATCTGATGTCCTTTCTATTATACCATATATGACATTTTTTCAACCTGAATGGGAATGGTTTTATACAATTTATAGTGCCGCAAAATTGGTTCTGCTACCCGGGGAGAAAGACAAGCAAACCAAGCTGCGCTTGTTGGAACACCATAAGACTTTGGAAATGGGAAAAACATGATAAAACCATAAAACCTCGCTGCGCTCGTGGAGATGAACCTCCTCAGGCGCATGCGCGCCAGCTCCCCCTACGGGGCGAGCTCTGACACCCTTAAACCGAACTTCGTTCGTGGAAAACACCATAAAACCAGCCTGCGGCTGTAAGAACTTCATCTCATTCGTCGCCTTCGGCGCCACCTTCTCCTTTCGGAGCAAGGTTAACACCCTTAAACCTCACTTCGTTCGAAAAAACACCATACATCCTCGCTTCGCTCAAAGGAACTGCACTCCTTTCTGTCACTCCGTGACATCCTTTCTCTCCGAGGCAGGTCTCAAGAGGAATAAAGAAAAAATTTTTAATCTGATTTGTTTGAAACCTTTCTTAATCCTATCCCTACCATACGCCCTTCCCTTCCAGGGCAAGGTCAAGGGCCTACCTTGGCCTTTCGCTCTGCTAAACTCACGCAAAAAAGAAGGACCTTCGGTTGGGAAGATCCTTCTTTTTTATTTGATCCGCTGATGTTCAGGGATTATTTAATGTCGTACATACCGCTGACGCCTTCTCTGAGGTTGATCAGGATATTCTTTGTCTGGCTGTAGTGTTCGAGCATAACCTTGTGAGTTTCTCTGCCGATGCCGGACTGTTTGTAGCCGCCGAATGGTGCGCCTGCCGGGAGGTCGTTGTAGGTGTTGACCCACATACGTCCGGTGCGTACAGCACGTGCTACTTTCAGAGCGGTGTCGATGTTCTTGCTGAATACTGCGCCGCCGAGGCCGTATACGCTGTCGTTTGCCAGAGCAATGACTTCGTCAGCTGTCTTGAATTTCTGTACAACGACAACTGGTCCGAAGATTTCTTCCTGGCATACGCGGCAGTCATTGTTTCCTGCGATCAGGATAGTCGGTTTCATGAAGAAGCCTTTGTCGCAGCCGTTTTCGGTGTAGCGTTCGCCGCCGGTTACGAGGGTTGCGCCTTCTTCGAGGCCGATCTTGATGTAGCTGAGGACTTTATCCTGCTGTGCTTTGTAGATCTGAGCGCCCAGCTGGGTGGTCGGATCGGTCGGGTCGCCTACTTTGACGCCTTCAAAGGTTGCTTTCAGATGTTTGATGAATTCATCGAAAATGCCTTCCTGAACGAAGAGGCGGGAGCCTGCGCAGCATACCTGGCCCTGGTTGAAGAGGATGCCTTTGCATGCGCCGTCGACAGCCTGCGTCAGGTCAGCGTCGTCGAATACGATGTTTGCGGATTTGCCGCCGAGTTCCAGGGTGACTGGAATCAGCTTGTCGCATGCAGCCTGGTATACGCCGCGGCCGACTTCAGTGGAGCCGGTGAATGCGAGTTTGTCGATATCCGGATGATCGAGCAGCCACTGGCCGGATTTGGAACCCTTGCCGGTGACAACGTTCAGAACGCCCTTCGGGAGGACACCCTGGATCAGACGGACGAGTTCCATCAGGGACAGGGATGTATGGGAGGAGGGTTTAATAACGATGGTGTTGCCTGCTGCCAGTGCAGGAGCGAGTTTCCAGCAAGCCATGGTGAACGGGAAGTTCCACGGAATGACCTGACCAACAACGCCGACTGGTTCATGGAGAATCAGGGACAGAGTGTTGTTGTCGAGCATGGTGGCAGAACCTTCCCAAGCTCTCAGGCATCCTGCGAAGTAACGGAAATGATCGGAACCCAACGGAATATCTGCTGCTGTGGTTTCACGGATCGGCTTGCCGTTGTCCAGTGTTTCCACCAGTGCGAGATGATCGAGGTTTGCGTCGATGATATCAGCGATCTTCAGAAGAATGTTCTGTCTTTCGATTGGAGAAGTCTTGGACCATTCCGGAAGAGCTGCTCTTGCTGCCTTGACAGCTGCGTCTACGTCTTCCTTGGTTGCTTCTGCGAAATATGCGAGATGTTCCCCGTTAGCCGGGTTGTGTGCGTCAAATGCAGCTCCATCAGATGCGGGAACGAATTCACCGTTGATGAAAAGACCATACTGCTGCTGAATGCCTGCTTTTGCCATAAAATTACCTTCCTTTCGGTAAAATGCAGGATATTCCTGCCTTTCCTATAAGTGCTCCGCCGGTCATTTTACGATTGGACGGTGAACCGGAGAAGGAAATTTCTTCAGCCTTTCTATACGCGGAAATAAAACCTTTCATACTGTTCGATGGTCACTTTCCGTTTTTCTACGGCTGTATTCATAGTATATCACCGGAAATAGAAATATTCAATACAATCGATATTTATTTCGATACATCTTTTAGGAGTTTTTGTCAAAAAATGATGACATTTATTTATGAATGCACAAATAAGTGTCTATCCCAATAAAAAAAGAAGCCCCGAAGAGCTTCTTTTTCGTTTTTCTTATACCCTTGATTAGAAGGAGTAGTTGAGGGATACGGATGCGAGATCGTCGTAATCGGTATCTGTATCGGTCTTAACGTCGAATGCGTATTCGCCATGGAGACGGATGTTCTTAGCGAGTACGACATCGCCGGTTGCGAGCCAGTACTTAGCAACCTTAGCACCTTTATTGACGAGGGATGCCGGGGAAACGTTGTAGGTGGTTCCATCAAGGAAGGAGCCCTTTTCAGCGCGGACATACTGTCCAGCCAGCTGGAAGGTGCCTGGTTTCTTCAGATCAACGGAGCCATAGCCAAGGCCTGCGGTCCAGGTTTCCGGATCTCCATCATACTTGGTGTTCTGGTAGAAATCACCGAATACGCGGAAATCATCAACAACATTCAGTGTCAGACCAGCGCCCCAGATACGAGCATCTGCGTCATCATGGCCATCGATGTATTCAGCATCGTAAGCTACTTTGCCAGCTGCGCCGTACAGACGAGCGAAGCCTGCTTCTCTGTTGTTGATTCCATCGCTTTCAGTTGCTGTTCCGAGAACACCAACATTGAAGCGGCCATAGCCGAGGTCGAGAGCGAGTTTTTCGCCGCCGATGGTAGCGATAGCGCCTTTGAATTCATCATCATACTGTAAACCGGTCTGGCCGAGGAAGAGGTCGATCTTTCCGATGTTTACAGAAGCTTTGTCGCCGAAATCATGGTGAACAATCAGCTGATCAAGGTAAGCCGGATCTTCATTGGTGCTCTTGAAGTTCATGTCGTAGCGGAGACGTCCAAGAACGTAGGTGCTGTCATTGACCTGGCCCTTGATGTTGACCTGCATACGGCCATCCCACTTATCAGCAGCTTTGCCATTGTCGCCATAGCTCTGGTTGTAACGCATACGGCCGTTGCCGGAGAAGGAAAGGTTTCCGACTTTCTTTTCGAGGTTAGCAACGCGAACGCCCAGGTTTGCGAGTTCGTCAGCATATTCGCCAGCGAGTTTGTCCAGGGTTGCTCTCTGTTCAGCGTTCAGCTGATCTTCTTTAGCGAGCATACGAGCGATGATCTGAGCCATTTCATAACGGGTGATGTTTCTTTCGCCCTTGAATGTGCCATCCGGATAGCCTTCTACGACACCCTGGTCGGAGAGGTCTACGACTGCCTGGTAAGCCCAGTCGGACGGTGTTACATCAGAGAACGGGTTTGCAGCGTATGCGGATACGCCAGCGGAAAGTGCTGCAACAGCAGCGATTGCGAGGATCTTTTTCATATTCTTCGCTCCTTAAAAGAAATATAAGAAATAAGGTATGTCTCTTATAAGGAAGTAAAGAAGCTTGCGAGTGGCCGAGTTTCCTCTGCGCTGTCTTTTCCTTCCCACCATATGTGAGACAACATATAGTATTTTTTAAAGATACTACAAAATATTTACTCATGCAAACAAATTTGACATCTTTGTTCAGTTGACCATAGGTCACTACTGTGAAACGTCCGAAAGTACCGGTAAATTCTGCTTGTTCAAGAAATTTTCTTTAACATGCATTAAGGCGTTGGTCAGTCTTACAATATGCATAATATATCCAATATTTCTTATATTTTTACAATTATTTTCTATTTCACATATAACAGGAAGAAATAAGTTTCTCCTGCGTTTCTGATTCAGGGCAGTAGAGGCAAAAATGATGCATTTTTTGAGAACAGAATGTTAGATTTTTCGATAAGAAAAGAAGCCCCCGCGAAGGAGGCTTCTTTTCTAAATTTTATGTATTTCCAATTCTGAATTTCTTTTAGAATACGTAGTTGAGGGAGAGTGTCCATGCGTCTTCGTCGGCCGCGGAGTGGTCTCCTCCGTTTGTCTTGACGTCGAAGGCGTATTCGCCGTGGAGGTAGACGTTCTTCTGGAGGGTGACGTCAGCGATGGCGTTCCAGTATTTCACGCGATCAGCGTTTGTGCCAGAGTCGGTGAGGTAAGAGAGGACGTTTGTCTGATAGCCGGTGCCACCGAAGTAAATGCCCTGATCGACGCTGTTGTATGCTACGTCAGCGGCGAAGGAGCCCGGTTTCTTCACGTTCAGCTTGCCATAGCCAAGGCCTGCATTCCATGCGGTGTCATAACCGTTCTTCCAGTTTGTATCCTTCCAGTATTCGCCGAATACGCGGAAATCTCTGACAGGAATCGTAAGGCCAGCGCCTGCGATTTCATAACCGGCGAAGGTGTCTGCCTTCTTGTCTCCGGTGAATTTCAAATAGTTCAGGTTCAGCTTGGCAGCGGAGAAGTCGAAGTCACCTTTGGCAAAGAATGCATCCTGATCTTTTACACCATCGGTGTAATCGGACTTATTGAAGCGGCCATAGCCGGCAGTCAGATTGACGCGGCCCTGATGGAACATAGCCTGAGCTCCGTCATAGCCGTATGGGAAGCCGTAGAGCCAGCCGCTCTGGTCGCCGATGACAACCGGCTGACGGCCCAGTCTGACTGTGACAGCATCGCCGAAGTCATGATTGACGAAGAGCTGATCAAAAATAACATTCGTATCATCGCTCGTCTTGAAATTCATTTCTGCATCAAGTCGGCCCTGTACGTAGGTGGAATCATTGACCTGTCCTTTTACATTCAGGCGGATACGGCCGTCCCACTTATCAGCGGCGCCTGCGTCCTTGTTCTGGTAACGCATACGGCCATCGCCGGAGAAGGAAAGGTTTCCTACCTTCTTTTCAAGATTGGAAACACGGACACCCAGATTGGCGAGTTCGTCAGCATATTCGCCGGCCAGTTTGTCGAGAGTTGTGCGCTGCTCAGCATTCAGTTGATCTTCCTTAGCGAGCATGCGGGCAATGATCTGAGCCAGTTCGTAACGGGTGATGTTTCTTTCACCTTTGAAGGTGCCATCCGGATAGCCTTCAACAACGCCCTGTTCGGAGAGGTCTACCACTGCCTGGTAAGCCCAGTCGGACGGGTTAACATCGGAAAAAGGATTTGCAGCGTATGCAGATACGCCAGCTGTGAGTGCTGCCATGGCAGCGAGTGCGAGAATTTTTTTCGTATTCCTGCTCCTTAAAAAATGAATGTTCTTGAAACGGAGTCATGAAGCAGGGGAATGGCCTCCGTATTCACCGCGCTTCGCTCTTCCATGCCATACGCAGGGCGTATGTTCTGCATTCAGAATACTATAAAATTTTTACATATGCAATCCTGTCCAATCTGTCATTTGAATACCTTCCCGAGATTTTCCTGTTCCCGGGAGGATACCATCTTCCAGGCCCATTTCTGCGCAGAACCCCCTTTTAAATGAAAATCCACTCTTCAAAAGGCTGTCTTAAAGCATCAATTTTAAGAAAAATCACGAGTTCAGACTTCCTCCATGAAGATGAATTTTCCTAAAATCACTTTAAAGGCCCTTTTTAGCCTCGACCTGCCATTTGAGGCATAGTTTAGTTACACCCCCTGTTTTTTGCCTAAAGGGAAAAAACAAAGCAGAATTTGATGGATTTTACTCTGTTAAAAGAGTGAAATGATGATGAGCAAATCAGCATGCTTCCTGTATTTCTCATCGAATGAAATCATTGCTTTTCCTGCTTTTACGGCCAGAAGTGCTGGATTCGCTGCCAGGATCCATGGTCCAGTACTTTCATTTCAGGCAATAAAAAAAGGAAACCTCTTTCGAGGTTTCCTCTTTTTGATTCCAGTTTCTTCGAGAAGAAATTAGAATTTGTAGTTGAGGGATACAGTCCAAGCATCCTGTGTCTTGTCGCTTAATGCACCTTCTGTATCAACGTCGAATGCGTATTCACCGTGCAGGTAAACGTTCTTCTGCAGGGTTACGTCAGCGATTGCATTCCAGAATGTAACCTTGTCAGCAGCATATTTAGCGCTGGTCAGGTAGGACAGAACGTTGGTCTGGAGGCCAGTGCCGCCGAAGTAAACAGCCTGTTCAACATTGTTGTAAGCTACATCGATAGCGAAGGAACCTGGTTTCTTCAGGTTCAGTTTGCCATAGCCGAGGCCAGCGTTCCAAGCGGTATCGTTGTCGTCAGCTGTGGTGTTCTTCCAGTATTCACCGAATACGCGGAAGTCGGAAACCGGAACAACGAGGTTAGCGCCAATCAGTTCATTGCCAGCAAAATCAGTTGTGTTCTTTTCGCCTACAGCTTTGATGTAGTCAACGCCGAGTTTGCCATCGCCGAGTTTAGCTGCGCCGCGTGCATAGAATGCGTCGTGGTCGGTAACTTTTGTCATGTAGTCAGAGGTGTTGAAGCGTCCATAGCCTGCGGTTACGTCAACCTTTTCGCCGAGGTGGAATGCTGCTTCAGCGCCGTCTACGCCGTAGGAATCGCCATACAGCCAGCCGCCCTGGTCACCGAAAGCGACCGGAATACGGCCGAGGCGAACGGTTGCAGCTTTGCCAAAGTCATGGTTTGCAAACAGCTGATCAAATACAACGTCATTGTCTCCGTTAGTCTTGAAGTCCATGTTGGAGGTCAGACGGCCCTGAACGTAAGTGGAGTCATTGACCTGACCCTTTACGTTGATTCTCATACGGCCGTTCCAGCCATCAGCTGCATCAACAGCTTTGTCCTGATAACGCATACGAGCATCGCCGGACCAGTACAGGTTGCCAACTTTCTTTTCGAGGTTGGAAACACGAACGCCCAGGTTTGCGAGTTCGTCAGCGTATTCGCCAGCGAGTTTGTCCAGGGTTGCTCTCTGTTCAGCGTTCAGCTGATCTTCTTTAGCGAGCATACGAGCGATGATCTGAGCCATTTCATAACGGGTGATGTTTCTTTCGCCTTTGAAGGTGCCATCCGGATAGCCTTCAACGACGCCCTGTTCGGACAGGTCTACTACTGCCTGGTAAGCCCAGTCGGATGGGGTTACATCAGAGAAAGGATTTGCAGCGTATGCGGATACGCCAGCGGTGAGTGCTGCTACAGCAGCGAGTGCGAGAATTTTTTTCATGTTCTTCGCTCCTTATAAAGAAAAATGTGGAATGTCTTCCTTTTTCCCTAAGAGCTTGGATAAAAAACGTGGCTCGAGTGACCGTGTTTCCTCTGCGTGTTTTTCTTCTTCGATCTTAAGTGACATGAATCGGAAGACTTGTTTCATGTCTAGGTTGAGAATAACACATGAGAAAAGTTAAATCAAGTTTAAACAAATCCTCTCATTCCCTTAAAGCTTCCATTTTTGAGTGAAATCTCCTAATTTTAAATTATGCAAATGATTCGCGTTTACCGCCATGTGACCGAAAGTCAGCAGATTTTCCATTCACATTTCGACACATTTTGTCAGATTGTCCACCTATATTCTTCTTTTGCAGCTTATAAAGAACTTCTATAAATACGATAATCTGTTTCTATACTTTCTGCAAACATTTCCCACTAAAAAGAGACCTCCCGAAGGAAGTCTCTTTTAATTTCACTGCTGCCAGGTTCTGTATTAGAACTTGTAGTTGAGGGATACGGTCCAAGCATCCTTATCATTCATATCAGCGTTATCAGCGCTAACGTCGAATGCATATTCACCATGGAGGAAGACGTTCTTCTGGAGGGTTACATCAGCCATTGCATTCCAGAATGTTACGTTGGTTGCATCATGCTTTGTCAGATACTTCAGAGCATCAGTCTGGAGGCCTGTGCCGCCGAAGTATACGCCTTCGTCAACATCGTTGTAAGCTACATCGATAGCGAAGGAGCCCGGTTTCTTCAGGTTCAGTTTGCCATAGCCGATACCTGCGTTCCAAGCAGTATCATTGCCGTTTTCATAGGTGGTGTTCTTCCAGTATTCACCGAATATGCGGAAGTCCTGAACCGGAATGGTCAGGTTTGCGCCCATCAGTTCATAGCCGGCAGCTGTATCAGCTTCCTTGTCACCTGTGAACTTAATGTAGTCAACGCCGAGTTTAGCAACGTTCAGGTCAGCTGCGCCGCGTGCATAGAATGCATCCTGATCTTCAACGCCTTCATCATAGTCAGAGGTATTGAAGCGGCCATAACCAGCGGTCAGGTCAACTTTCTGTCCTGCATGGAATGTTACCTGAGCAGCATCAGCGCCGAAGGTATCACCATACAGCCAGCCGCCCTGGTCACCAAATGCTACCGGCTGACGGCCGAGACGAACGGTTGCAGCGGTACCGAAGTCATGGTTTGCAAACAGCTGATCAAATACAACGTCATTGTCTCCGTTAGTCTTGAAGTCCATGTTGGAGGTCAGACGGCCCTGAACGTAAGTGGAGTCATTGACCTGACCCTTTACGTTGATTCTCATACGGCCGTTCCAGCCATCAGCTGCATCAACAGCTTTGTCCTGATAACGCATACGAGCATCGCCGGACCAGTACAGGTTGCCAACTTTCTTTTCGAGGTTGGATACGCGAACGCCCAGGTTTGCGAGTTCGTCAGCATATTCGCCAGCGAGTTTGTCCAGGGTTGCTCTCTGTTCAGCGTTCAGCTGATCTTCCTTAGCGAGCATGCGGGCAATGATCTGAGCCATTTCATAACGGGTGATGTTTCTTTCGCCCTTGAAGGTGCCATCCGGATAACCTTCAACGACGCCCTGTTCGGACAGGTCTTCAACTGCCTGATAAGCCCAGTCGTTCGGGGTTACATCAGAGAATGGATTTGCAGCGTATGCGGATACGCCAGCTGTGAGTGCTGCTACTGCAGCAATTGCGAGAACCTTTTTCATGTTTCATCGCTCCTTTAATAGAAAATATAGAGAATTATGCGTGCCTCTATTTTTCCTCGGAGGAGCTCCGACTAGGACCTTGCGCGAGTGACCGTGTTTCCTCTGCTGTCTTTCATCTTTGCTTTTCCAAGGGACATGACCTTGAGGCTTCCTTCATGTCTGTGGTTAGCTTAACACGGACGCAAAGTTAAATCAAGTTTAAACTATTGATAAACCTTTATGATATGCATGAGACTTTTGGTTATTTGTAAAACATTCGACAGAATCAGTTTTATACTGAGTTATCACAATCATTCCCATTAACTCCCGCATGACCGACTATAAGTCATTTCAGACATTTTTATATTTTTGACTATCAGTCATATATGAGCGGCGCGCCGGCCTTGAGAGAATATAGATAAGTTTTATGAACTCATGGGTGTCGATATCGAAATAAAAGAAGGACTGTCAAAATGTGCAGGCATTTCGACAGTCCTTAGTGAGAGTTATTTGATTGAGAGAATTAGAACCATACAACCTCGCTGCGCTCGAAGGAAATGAACCTCCTCAGGCGACTCCGTCGCCAGCTCCCCCTACGGGGCGAGCTCTGACCCCCTTAAACCGAACTTCGTTCGAGAAAAGGAAAAAGCAACATTTTAGCGGATTTCTACAGCTCCTTTTGCCTATATATTCCTTTATCCTTATTTCCTCAGTCGATGATCTCGAATTCTGCTTTGCTGCCTTTTTCGGCGGGTGTGACGCGCAGTCGTGCGTCTATGCGTTCTTCGAGTTCTGGGACGTGGGAGATGATGCCTACCATGCGGCCTGTGTTCTGGAGGTCGATGAGTGTATTCATGGCGCTGTTCAGGGAGTCGGGGTCGAGGGTACCGAAGCCTTCGTCGATGAACATGGTATCAAGACGGACGCCGCCCTGTCTTGACTGGACGACGTCAGCAAGGCCAAGGGCCAGGGAGAGGGATGCCAGGAAGGTTTCGCCGCCGGAAAGTGTATTGGCCGGGCGGGAACGTCCTGTGAAGCTGTCGGAGACTTCAAGCGACAGTCCGCCCTTCCCCAGTCCGCTTTCGTCTGTCATGCGGTGGAGGGAGTATCTCCTCCGGCTCATGGAGAGAAGACGGAGGTTCGCAGCATTGGCTACGTCGTCAAGGAGTGTGCCAAGGACGTATCTTTCCAGGGTGATCCTTGTCTTCTTTCCGCTTGTGAGGTCATAAAGGCCTCTTATAAGGCCTTCCTCCTTGCGGAGGTCTTCCAGTTCCTTCTCGATGGCTCTGGCGTCTGAAACGGCCTTTTGGAGCGTTTCTGTGCGTTCCTTGAGAGCGGCTGCCCTTTCGGAGGCTTTTTTGAGCTGATCCTGCAGTGCTTTGGATTTTTCATTCAGCGCCAGCATGTCAGGACGCTCCTTCCCTGCAGTCTCCTGCTCTTCTGCTTTGATCCGTTCTTCTGTGCTCTTTCTGTCTGCGCGGTACTGTTCCAGTGTCTTACGGACGCTTTCTTCCGTGTCCTTCTTCTTGTACCATTCCTTGCATTCGTCGAGACTCTGGAAGCCGGCCTTATCGGAAGCTTCCTTCAGGACGGATTCTGTTTCCCTGTATTTCTTCACGAGCTCTTCTCTGCGCTCTTCGGCATTCCTGCATGCGGCCTGGCTGGCAGAGAGGTCGGCTCCTGCTTTCCTCAGCTGGGCGGCCGCCGTTTCCTTGTCCTGTTCCCACTTCCTGATATCCGTCAGAAGGCGCGTGCTTTCCATTTCAAGAAATTTAGGATCCCTGTATGCTTCAGGAATTTCCTCCAGCGTCTTCATCTGGGCATCGGCTTTCGCGTGATCGCTCACGGCTTTCGCATAGGCTCCTGTGCTGTGCTTTTCTTTGGCATCATTGGCTCTGTCATAAGCAGCTGATGCTCTTTCATATTCCTTCTGCGCACGTTCGACATCTTCTGCCTTTGCTACATAATCTCCGCCGCGGGCCGGGGCCGGATGATGGATGGCACCGCAGACGGGGCATGGCACGCCGTCTTCGAGTCCTTCCGCCAGAAGGAATGCCTGTCCGTCGATATAGGATTTCCTGACAGCATCTGCCTTTTCCTTCTGCGCATCCCTTGCCTTCCTTGCCGCTTCGGCAGAAGCCTGGAGGCGCTTCGTTTCCTCTTCTGCTCTGGATAATGCGTTTTGTGCGTTTTTAAGCGCCTGGACGGCTGCCCCGTACAACTTTGCCTTGGGCACCAGGTCCTGCATTTTAAGGGCTGTTTTACGCTCTTCTTCGCGTTTTTCTTTCATGGCGTCCAGCTCCTGGATGCGTTTTTCAAGCGTTTCATTCAGCCTTGCATACGTTTCCATATCCGCTTTGGCTGTCTTGAGTTTCTGTGCCTCCTGCCTGCCTTCCCGGGTGATGCCATCCAGCTGGTCGAAGTAAGGCGCAAGCTCCCGTGCGCTCCGGATCAGGGAAAGGGATGCTTCCATTTCCTTCATGCGTCCTTCTTCATTCTTGAGGGCTGCATCCTGCTTCAATGCTTTATCAAGCTCGGTGAAATGGCCCATCAGGGCAGTTTTCTTCTGGTAGACTTCACGGAATTCATTGCTTTCCTTTTCCTGCTTTTGGGTCGTCTCCACCGCCTCCTGCAGTGATTTCTCCGCTTCTTTCACGATCGAGGCGAGCTGCTTTTCGTCTGCGGCGCCGGCGGTGCTGAGAATCTGGTCTTCTCTTGTCTGCTTTTCCATTTTCTCACGGACTTTTGCATCGAGCCTGTCTTTCAGCCTGTCCTTGAATTCCGAGAAACGCTGTGTCTTGAAGAGCTGCTTCAGGATGGCTTCTCTTTCATCGGCCTTTGCCACGAGGAGTTTTCTGAAATCGCCCTGCGGAAGGAGGATGACCTGGCAGAACTGGTCGGCATTGAGCCCGATGAGTTTCCCCGCGGCTTCTTCAATGCCTGTGCGCAATGTATTGATTTCCTTGCCGTCTTCCAGTTCGGAAAGGGACGCCTGCATGGCAGCCAGTGTCTGTCCGCTGCCGCGTTTCTTATCAACCATCTGCGCCGGGCTTCTCGTTGCGCGGTATGTCTTATCCCCCAGCATAAAATCGAAAATGACTTCTGTCCTTTCCGAGGAGTCGGCATAGTCGCTTCTCATTTTCTCGCCTGTCCGGTCGCCGCTTGTCTTGCCGTAAAGGGCATAGCACATGGCATCCAGGATCGTCGTCTTCCCGGCTCCGGTCGGGCCGCAGATCAGGAAGAGATGGCGTCCCTGCAGTTTTTCGAAGTCGATGACGGTCTCGCCCGCATAGGGACCGAAGGCACGCATCGTCAGTTTCAAAGGTTTCATTTTGCGTTTTCCTTCCTGTATACCTCTTCCCAGACTTCCTGAGAAAGCTTTTCTTCTTCTTCTGTCAGTTCCTGCTCACGGAAATGGCTGACGAAGGCGCGGAAAATGTCTTCGTCGCTCATGGATTCGAGGCGGATCCTTCTTTCGCCGTCATCGTCCTTGTATCCCATGTCCTGCTCGACGCCAAGGGCATTCGGGTACTTCTCGCGAAGCTTTGGCATGGCGTCGATGACAGGTTCGGAGTCGGTCAATACGATCTGCAGGTAGTCTTCCGAGCCTTCCTTAGCCATGATGTCTGCAAAAGAACCCTGGATTTCGCGTACCTGATGGAGGGGCAGCATTTCGCGGAACGTGGTGGAAACATTTCCTTCTCCGTCAATCGTCCCTACGATGATGCCCTTCTTCTGACGCACTTCGTCGAAGGAGTAGCGCATGAGGCTTCCGCTGTACTGGATCTTCTCGGAATCCCTCTTCGTCTTCTGCGGACGGTGGAGGTGGCCGAGTGCGGTGTAGTCGTAAGGCGCAAAGACTTCATCAGGAATCTGGTCGTAGCCGCCAATCGAGAGCGGTCTTTCCGATTCCGATGACATGCCGCCTGCTGCATAGACGTGGGCAAGGGCGATTTTCCTCATGCCTTCTCCTTCATCAGGAAGGAGGGAGAGCATGCGGGAGGAGAGGATTTTTTCTGCTTCCTCATACGTCTTCACTTTTTCTGCCTCTTCCATGCCGAGCTTGTTCATCATGACGCGCACGCGGGCGGGTTCGGAATACGGCATCGGAAGGAATGCAACGAGACCCCATTCATCCTTCAGGATGACGGGAGAGAGCCTGTCGAGCGGTCCGAAGATGTAGAGCCCCTGCGAGCGGAGAAGACGGCTTGCCACGGCGAGGCGCTCGGCGCTGTCGTGGTTCCCGCTGATGACGATGAAGGGAATCCCTCTCTTTCCGACGATTTCCTCAGTCATGCGGTCAAAGAACTCGACGGCATCTTCCGGAGGAAATGAGCGGTCATAGACGTCCCCGGCCAGAAGGATCACGTCCGGCTTTTCTTCGTCGACGATGGGCAGGAAACGGTTTTCCAGGAGCCATGCCTGATCTTCTGTCATAGAGTGTTCCTTCAGAAGCTTCCCCAGGTGCCAGTCGGCTGTGTGAATGAATTTCATGCGTCCTCCTTCCGAAGGCTTCTCAAAAGCGCGATTTCACGCTTGTAGCCTTCCAGATCATTCGGTGTTTCAAGGTAGAAGGGAAGATTTCTGAGAAGCGGATGATTGATGATCCTTTCCATCCCTTCGAGACCGATTGTCCCTTCGCCGATTTTTTCATGGCGGTCCTTGTGGCTTCCCATCGGATTCTTGTCGTCATTCAGGTGAATAGCCTTCAGGCGGGAAAGCCCGATGACTTCATCGAAATGGGCGAGAACGCCGTCGGTATCTCCTGCGATGTCGTAGCCGCCGTCATAGACGTGGCAGGTATCAAGGCACACGCCCATGCGGTCCTTGCGCTCAACCTTGTCGATAATCGCGGCCAGCTCCTCAAACGTGCGTCCGACTTCCGTCCCCTTCCCTGCCATCGTTTCAAGCAGGACAAATGGCGGCAGCTCTTCCTGATCCATGGCGTAATTCAGCATGTCTGCAATCATGGGAATCGCAACTTCTGCGCCCTGCTTCAGGTGGGAGCCCGGATGGAAATTGTAAAGGCAGTTCGGCAGGTGCGCCGCTTTGGCCAGGTCCTCACGAAGCGCCGTGCGGGCAAACTCACGCACCGACTCCTTCGTCGAGCAGCCGTTCATCGTGTAAGCCCCATGGCAGAGAATCGGCCCGAAATCATGCTCCTGCATCCACGCCTTCAAAGCCAGCGCATCCGCTTCCTTCACAGGAGCAGACTGGCTTCCGCGCGGGTTTCGCGGGAAGAACTGAAACGTATTTCCGCCGATCGAAGTGGCTGTCTTCCCCATGGAAAGATACCCGCCCGTGACGGATAAATGGCATCCAAGTATAAACATAAAGTCCTTCTTTCTATTTAAATCCATTCCAATACTCAATTCCCTTTCATTATAGCATGAGGAAATTTTTGGACGGAGGGAGGGGGGAAGATGGAAAGCGTGAGAAAAGATGGGAAAACCGGACAACCAGCCTGCGGCTGAGAAAAGCATGATAAAACCATACAAGGAGGAAAAACCATACGACCTCGCTTCGCTCGTGGAGATGAACCTCCTCAGGCGCATGCGCGCCAGCTCCCCCTACGGGGCGAGCTCT
>OLGD01002654.1_pt1 | contig 19583 bp, 19 predicted proteins | sample 1605311 | NCBI WGS metagenome assembly OLGD01 (sample SAMEA3888917, study PRJEB22519) | human gut metagenome | biome: human gut; feature: human-associated habitat; material: faeces | place: Denmark | collected 2010
TGTCCGCCTTGTAAACGTATTTGATTTGCGATTTTCACTTTTTTGACAGACTGAACAGCCGTGATTTCACGGCTGTTTTAATTTTGTACCGATTCTCTTTCATATTCTCGATACTTGCAAAGCGCTGTGTTTCAAGCACGTCTGGCGGCGCAAGGACACAAAATGAAATCGGGCGTCCATTTAGAAAATATTCTAATTCATACTTTCCGGCATAAGGGTTTATTGACCGCTGTCTTCCCTGCCTATATAGCGCCGCACACGAAGCGGCACACCGGTTTTCTCTGCGATCTGCCGGCATTCTTCAATCTCTTCAGGCGTCAAAGCCGAATCGACCACGGTCAGCAAAACATGCGGAACATACTGTTTTACCCGTTTTGCAAAATCCAGCAATCCGACAAAGGCGTCCTCGCCGAATTTAGAGTGGCATACACGATCATATTCCGCAGCATTCGGCGCATTTAAACTGATGGAAACCGTGTCAACGGCATCCTTATAAAGGGGCGCGGTATCCCGGCCGTATAAAAGAGAGGACTGGCCGTTTGTATTTACGCGCACCTTAGCGGGATAGACTTTTTTCAGTTCTTTCGCGACCCAAATCATATCCTCAAGCCGTTCAGTCGGCTCGCCGTAGCCGCAAAACACAAATTCTTCATAATCAGACAACCTGCGCGCCAATACCGCCTCCAGAATTTCTTCTTTTGAAGGCTCGCGCAAAAGCCACAGAGAATCCGAACCATACGCGCCGTCGCCGTTATTGCGAATGCAGAAATCACAGCGATTGGAGCATCGGTTTGTAATATTGATATAAAGCGCGTTTCCCACTTCATACGTAATCGTCATATTTTTCATTATTCTATCCCAAAAAATCGTTTTGCATTTTCTGCCGTTCTATCGGCAACCGTGTCGCAGGACACCTGATGAACCTCGGCGATTGTCTGCACAACATATTCGAGCAATCCGGAATGATTGCATTGTCCCCGAAACGGATGCGGCGCAAGATACGGGCAATCCGTTTCAATCAGCATTTTATCAAGCGGCACACGCCCTGCAACCGAACGCACACGCTCTGCATTTTTAAATGTCACCACGCCGGAAAATGATACAAACCAGCCTCGTTTAATGAGTTCAGCGGCAATTTCGGCGCTGCCGCTGAAACTGTGAAACACCCCGCGAACATTCGGATATTTCAAAACCATTTCGAGACAATCCCCATGCGCCTCACGGTCATGAATCACCACAGGCAGCCCGTACATTTCGGCGGCGCGCATCTGCATCTCAAAATACGCGCGCTGCACATCCCGGCTGACATCATCATAGTGATAATCAAAGCCGATTTCCCCAACCGCTACAATTTTATGCTGAGACGCGCAGTCCAGCATATCGCACAGAGCGGCGCGCGCTTCATTCAGCGTGCCCTCGGTTCCCGCGCTGCTCGGATGAATGCCGACGGCGGCATACATGTTTTTATACCGGGCGGCCTGCGCAATGCACTGCGCCGAGCTTTTCAAACTGTCGCCGACATTGACAATGCCGCAGACCTTTCCGTCAAACAAATCCTGCAAAAGCGCGTCCGCGCCCCCCGAAAATTCCCGCTGAAACCGGCTGTCAAAATAATGCGCATGCGAATCGAAATACATTACCGAACGCGCTCCCCAAGCGGCGTTTCGGGATCCAAAAAGACAACGCGCACTTTTTCTTCACCCGAAGCCAAAATCATCCCGCGGCTTTCTTCACCGCAAAGCTTGACCGGCGCAAGATTAGCCACAACAATCACCTTTTTCCCGATAAGCGCCTCGGGCGTATAGAATTTTGCAATACCGGAAACAACCTGTCTCCGTTCATACCCAAGATCAATCTGAAGCTTTAAGAGTTTCTTGGCTTTCGGGATTTTTTCACAGGCAATTACCTGCGCCGTGCGCAATTCAACGCCCATAAAGTCATCAATGCCGATTTGTGCAACGCCCTCCGGCTTTTCTTCCGCCTTCGCCGCACCATCGCAAGGCGCGCGATTGGCCGCCTCCGCTTTTGCAAGCGTTTCTTCCTCATCAAGCCGCGCGAATAAAACCGCGGCTTTGCCGATCGGTCTGCCGGAAACAAGTCCGCCGAAAGCGATTATGCTGTCATAATCCACTACGTCCGTATTCAACTGATTGAAAATGTTTTCGGCCGTTCCGGGTAAAAACGGCGTCAGCAGCACGGCGCCGATCCGAATCGTTTCCAAAAGATTATACAGTACCGTACCGAGCCGATCACGTTTTGCTTCGTCTTTCGCAAGCACCCACGGCGCCGTTTCGTCAATATACTTGTTCGCGCGGCGGAAGAGCGTGAAAATCGCCTCCAGCGCATCGGCAATATGATACGCCTCCATGCAGGTGTAAGACTCCTCTTGGACCCGCTTGGCCTCCGCAATCAATTCTTCATCCAAAGGCGCACGCGCGCCGCACGGCGGCACAACCCCGTCAAAATACTTCTGCGTCATGGCCATTGTACGGTTGACCAAATTTCCGAGATTATTGGCCAAATCGGTATTATACCGATTGATTATGTTTTCATAGGTTATACTGCCGTCCGAAGCGTAAGGCATTTCAGACAGCGCATAATAACGCACACCGTCCACCCCGAACAAATCGGCCAGGGTATCCGCATAAATCACATTGCCCTTTGATTTCGACATCTTGTCCGCGCCGAAATTAAACCACGGGTGGCCGAACACCTTTTTCGGAAGCGGAATCCCAAGCGCCATTAAGAAAATCGGCCAATAGATCGTATGGAAGCGCAAAATATCCTTGCCGATAATATGCACGTCTGCCGGCCAGAAATTCCGAAACAGTTCGGGCTGCTCGGCTTTTTCCGGATCATATCCGAGCGCCGTGATATAATTGGACAGCGCATCCATCCAAACATAGGCGACATGCTTACTGTCAAACGGAACAGGTACGCCCCAGGTAAACGAGCTTCTGGAAACACACAGATCCTGCAAGCCTGCTTTCAGGAAATTGTTCACCATTTCCTTTTTCCGCGCCACAGGCTCAATAAATTCCGGATGCTCCTCTATATACGCAATCAACTGATCCGCATATTTGCTCATTTTGAAAAAATACGCTTCTTCACTGGTTTTTACAACCGGCGCGCCGCAATCCGGACACTTGCCGTCAACGACCTGCGTCTCTGTAAAAAAGGACTCGCAGGGCGTACAATACCACCCCTCATAGCATCCTTTATAGATATCGCCCTGCGTATAAAATTTTTGAAAGATATTTTGTACGGAACGAACATGTTCGGGATCCGTTGTACGGATAAATTTATCATAGCTTGCGCCCATTAAATCCCATATCCGGCGAATCTCGGCCGATACCTGATCCACATAAGCCTGCGGCGTAATTCCCGCCAGTTTCGCGTAATTCTCTATTTTCTGGCCATGCTCATCGGTGCCGGTCAGGAAAAATACATCATACCCGACCTGACGCTTAAACCGAGCGAGCGCGTCGGTCATAATCACCTCATAGGTGTTGCCGAAATGTGGCTTTCTGGAACTGTATGTGATTGCCGTCGTAATGTAAAACTTTCCTTTATCGTGCATTTTTGACCTCCAAATATCGGCTCATTTCCTGCATATTATAACACAGGCCGCCTGCTGTTTCAAGCATCTGTGCCGAATTATTCCGTATTATTCTATTTTTGCCATAATACAGTCAAATATTACAAGCGCCAACTGCTCCCGATAATTCTTATCGCACAGTTTGCGGCTCTCCTCACGATTGGACAAGAAACCGCATTCTATCAGAACAGCCGGCGATTGAATCCGATCCAGCAAATAAATATTGCTGCCCGCCGCCTTCACTTCCCGCTTATTCTCCGGCTGTAAAAATTCCGCCGTCTGCATCTGTATCTGCTTTGCAAGCTCGACACTGGCATCATTGTTTACCGAATAATACACCTGCAAGCCGCTGTATTTTTCAATGGGAAAATTATTCATGTGCAGACTGATGAAGAGCGCGTTTTCATTGGATTTTGCAATTTCATACCGGTTTTTCAGATCAGTCGTCTTATGCTTGCCTTTCATTGCCGGATCCTGCACATCGCAGAGCATATAATCTCCGTTCCGTGTCATAATCGTTTCTACACCGCACACGGTCAGCATATCATACAAAATTTGTGCAATATCCAAATTCAAATCTTTCTCCAACACACCCTCAATGCCTACCGTGCCGCCGTCTTCTCCGCCATGCCCCGCATCCAGAATTACCTGCACCGGCACGCTGTTTTCGGCAAATGTACCGATACTCGGCAAAGAAACCATGCCATACAAACAATACAAACCATACGTTATCAAACTGAACAACATACAAAAAATAAAAATTCCGACAGTCAGTTGTGCCGATTCTCTTTTACTCAACATATCATCACCCACAACATTGTATGACTGATCCATTTCAAAAAGACCCGTTATGAAATTCAAATATATCGTTTTATCAACCGAAAAAACGCCTGTATGCGGTGCAAAATACACCGCATACAGGCGTTCATACTGTCAAAGCAACATTTTAAGCCATTATTTTGCGCGTTTGTCAGCAACGGCAATACGGGTAAAGATTACACAAGCCTCACTGCGGACGAGTTCGTCATCCGGGCGGTAATTTCCCGTTCCCGAGTCACCGCCGACAATACCGGCCTGATACAGCTTAGTCACCGCCGCATAGCAGGCAGAGTTTTCAGCGACATCCGGACACATTCCCTGACGCACCGCCGTATACTCCGTCTCCGGTAAAATATTGGCAAACACAATCGCCATTTCACCGCGCGTGATATTCCGGTTATAATCGTCAAACTGAGATGCGGTAATGATACCGTTCTCCATGCAATAATTTACATACGGAGCATACCACGCTTCGCCCGCAGCGGCAGCCGGAACACTCTTTGCATAGTAGGCGGTATGAATATTCGCCGCCGCGGTCAGCGCCTGCGCTACCGTAAACTGGTTATCCGGCGAAAATTTCGTCGCGCCCGTACCGTTTGCAAGCGCATATTCATAGGCCAATTTTACATACTCATAGAACCATTTATCGGTTGTCACATCGGTAAACTGATTCTCATATACGCGGGACGACTGGAATTTGGAATCCTGAGCGGACTCGGAAAATACGAAATTCCCCTTATATGTATAGCCGCACTCGCACGTATAGAGCGTATAACCGTCCTCAGCGCCTACCGGGCTTACCTTTGTCTCAGTATAAGCGTGCTTGTGCGAAGACGTTCCCTTAACCGTCAGAACACCGTTTGCAGAAGCAAAAGAGACAGGCGCCAAATCAAACTTATAGGACTCAGGCACCGACAGGCTGATGTCATAATCGCCGGGCTTTACATCAGAAGCCAGTTTAAACGTAACATCCGCAACGATAAAATCGCCGGTCATATCCGACGTATTGAGGAAAAGCAGCTTTACGGGATTTGCACCGGTCTCTTCAGAAAAGGCATGCACATACGGTTCAAAACCGCTGCCCTTTGCGGCAGACACATAAGACATTACATCGGAGTTGTATCCGATATAAAGCTGTGCGCCGGCAATCCCCGGATTGTTTTTTAAAGACACGGTAAAGGTCACCGTATCACCGGCATCTGCGCTGACGCTGCTGAGCACTGCAGCGGGCTCTTCAGCAGACACCACCAAAGGAAGCAATCCGAGCAAAAGGACAAAAACCAAGACAAATGATAACTTTTTCATAAAAACCTCCAAAAATTTTATATACTTATTTTTTGGGATAACTGTCTTTCAGGCCGACAATCCGGTTGAACGTGTTTTCGTATTTGGTATCCTTAACAAAATATCCGCAGCGAACAAACTGAAAACGCTGACCGGGCACCGCGCCGCTGAGATCTTCTTCTATCTTGCATCCGGTCATTTTTTTCAGCGAATCCGGATTCAGATAATCATTATATGTCTTGTCATCGGGAATATCCGCAACATTTTCGATCGTAAACAAACGGTCATACAGCATGATATTCGCATCTTTCGCAAATTTTGCAGACAGCCAATGAATCGTTCCTTTAATTTTCCGTCCGTCCGCCGGCATACCCGAACCGGTTGCAAGATCAGCCGTGCAGTGAATTTCGGCGATACTGCCGTCCGCATTCTTCACAATTTCCTCACAGCGAACAATATACGCGCCCATCAGCCGAACCTCGCCGCCCGGCTTCAGACGGAAAAATTTCGGCGGAGGCACTTCCTCAAAGTCACTGCGATCTATATAGAGTTCCCTCGTAAACGGCACCTTGCGTTTTCCGGCATTTTCATCATTCGGATTATTCGGAAGCTCAAAATATTCAACCTTGTCCTCCGGATAGTTGTCAATCACAACCCGCACCGGTTCCAGTACGGCAACTCTGCGAAGCGCGGTATTGTTCAGTTCTTCCCGGATGCAGTGCTCCAAAAGCTCAATGTCAACCAAGCTATAAGCTTTCGCCACGCCCGCGCGCTCTACAAAATCAAAAATGGACGCCGGCGTAAAGCCCCTTCTGCGCAGACCGCAGAGCGTCGGCATACGCGGATCATCCCAGCCGTCTACAAGGCCGGTCTCCACAAGCTGCCGCAGATAGCGCTTACTCATAACCGTATAGGTCACATTCAATCTTGCAAACTCCCGCTGTTTCGGTTTGGTCTCAATCCCGATATGATTTACAACCCATTCATAAAGCGGACGATGATTTTCAAATTCCAGGGAACAAAGCGAATGTGTGATGCCCTCAATCGCATCCTGTATCGGGTGAGCGAAATCATACAGCGGATATATGCACCACTTGTTCCCCTGTCTGTGATGCGCCGTGTGCAAAATACGATAAATCGCCGGATCGCGCAGATTCATATTCGGAGAAGCCATGTCAATCTTCGCGCGCAAAGTGTGAGAGCCATCCTCAAACTCTCCGTTTTTCATCCGTTCAAACAGATCGAGATTTTCCTCCGGACTGCGGTCACGCCACGGACTGTTTTTTCCAGGCTCGGTCAACGTGCCCCGGTACGCCCGCATCTCTTCGGCGGACAGGTCGCAGACATACGCCTTCCCGTCGCGAATCAGTTTCACCGCATAGGCATAACACTGATCGAAATAATCCGAACCGTAAAAAATACCGCCGGTCGGTTCCGCGCCGAGCCACTTCAGATCCTCATAAATGGATTCTACATACTCAGTATCCTCTTTTGCAGGATTCGTATCGTCGTACCGCAGATTAAAAAGTCCGCCGTACTTTTTAGCCGCATTCGAGTTAATCCAGATTGCTTTTGCGCTGCCGATATGCAGATATCCGTTCGGTTCCGGCGGGAAACGCGTATGCACGCGCAATTCGGGATCGGCGGCCAAATCTGCCTCAATAATTTCATCTATAAAATTGGATTTAACTTCTTCCATACAGAGAATAAACTCCTTAAATCTTTTTTTCCGCAGCCTCAAGACGCGCGGCAACGCGCTCGCGCCCTAAAATCCGCATTACTTCAAACATATCCGGCGAATTTCTGCGACCGGTTACGGCCACACGCAAAATCATGCTGACATCGCCCACATGTCCCTTATAAGCGTCGGGATCGGCTTTATAGGTTTTGGTATCCGGACAGAATCCATATTTCTCTCCCAGCGTCCGAATTTTTTCAAACCACGCATCCTGGTCATCCGTTTCCGTATACAGGCATGCATAGTCCGACAAAATTCCGCGCAGATCCGCCGGATCAAACGGCGGCATATCCGCTTCCACCTGAAAATAATCGTCATAGAAAAAGGCCATATATGCTTTCAGTTCACTGAAAACAGCCAAATCCTTACGCGGTTTTTTCCCGCCTCGGCCGATCGCCAAAATCGAGATTGCATAGGCGGGATCCGCAGTCAGTTTATCATAAAAATCCCGGTCATATATATCCGCCCAGGCCTTTGCAAGCGCATAGACCTGTTCCGCGCTCATGCGGGAAAGAACCTCTTTGGACACATCGCGAAGTTTATCCTCGTCAAACAACGAGCCCGCCGGATTCATCTTTTTATAAGAAAATTTGAAAGTTCCCGCATCCGCCGCCGGATTTGCGCGCCGCCAGTCCTCATAATTTGAGTTTAACACGGTGAGCAGATATTCATACACTGCTTGCATCGGATACCCCAGTTCCTGGTAAAAGGACAGCGTAAATTCAGGATTTTTGCGCTTGGACAGCTTGCGTTTGGACGTACCGTCCATTTTCATCAGCGGACCGATATGCAAATATTTCGGCGCTTTCCAGCCCAAAGCGGTAAAAAGCTGCAAATGAAAAGGAAGCGAGGGAAGCCATTCGTCTCCGCGCACAACATGCGTGGTATGCATCAGATGATCGTCCACCGCATGCGCAAAATGATACGTCGGAATTCCGTCCGATTTCAAAAGGATATGATCCATATCATTTTCGGTCAGTTCAAGCGTTCCTTTAATCAGGTCGGTAAAGCGAATCTTATTTTCAATATTGCCGGTCGAGCGGAAACGCAAAACCCACAAAGCGCCCGCATCCAATTTTTCGCAAATATCCTCAAACGAAGCGTCGCGGTACCGCGCCCATTTTCCGTAATAGCCGAAATTTGCCTTTTCAGCTTCCTGTTCCGCATGAATTTCCGCGAGTTCCTCCTCCGTGCAGAAACAAGGATACGCCTTTCCCTCTTCTACCAGCATCTTTGCAAACACATGATAAATGTCTTTGCGCTGCCGCTGGCGGTATGGACCGTACGCGCCGCTGTCACCGTCAACCGTTGCGCCCTCGTCAAACCGAATGTCATAATATGCAAGCGAGGAAATTAACATCTCTACCGCACCGGCCACTTCGCGCTTGCTGTCCGTATCTTCTATCCGTAAAAACAGCACACCGCCTGACTGATGCGCAAGGCGCTCGGAAGTGAGTCCCTGCACCAGATTTCCAAGATGCACAAATCCGGTCGGGCTCGGCGCCATTCTGGAAACAATCGCTCCCTCGGGAAGTTCGCGCGCCGGGAAACGCGCCTCCATTTCCGCAGGGGTCATATGAACATCCGGAAACAACCGTTGTGCTAAAAGATGCCAATCCATGATACTATTCTCTCCTTCAGTTGTGCAAATATCCGCCATACTGCTTTTCGTAAAATAAAGTCGTGGGCTCATAATGCCCGGGATAAACAGTATAGTCCTCCTGAATCGCGCTGAGTTTTTCAATGCTTTCGGCCATATCCGCAGCACTTGAACCGTATAAATCCGTCCGTCCGACTCCGCCCGCCCAAAGTGTGTCGCCGCTGATCATGATATGATCAAACATATAGCATACGCTGCCTTTTGTATGTCCCGGCGTACTCATAACGCGGATTTCATTGTCGCCGAGATGCAGCTTGTCCCCGTCATGCAATAAAATATCCGCCGGCGCATGACGTACATCCAGCGCAAAAAACTGCAAATATAAGCTTTTTGATGGATCTTCCAAGAAGTCAGCATCTCCCACATGCAAGCAGACCTTAACATCAGGCGACACATCGCGCCATTCATCCAAAAACAAAATGTGGTCAAAATGGCCGTGCGTCAACAGAACATATTTCAGTTTATACCCGGCCGCAAACAAGTCCCGCGCCGCCGACGGATCCGTACTCGGATCTATCACGGCGAAAGTTTTGCTGTCGTCATCCGCAATCAGATAAGAATTTGCGGCATATCCCGCCGCCTCCAGTGGTATTACGCGCATAAAGCACCTCAAAGCCATTGCAATTGTTTAAAACATTATACAACAGATTTTTATTTTTTTCAATATAATATGGAATACTTTATCATATTTTTAATTTTTTCATTTGATTGCTTCTTCTGTTGTTTTGTCCGCATGATAATTCCGTTTACCATTTATATTGCATATAATTTTCATATTATATTGCATATAATTTTCATAATTTTCTATATATTATACAGCAAAATCCATTTTGATTTCAAAAAAGTGCGATTTTATTAAAAAACCTCGCCATACAGCGAGGTTTTTATGGTGCCGGAAGCGGGGGTCGAACCCGCACGGTATCGCTACCACTGGATTTTGAGTCCAGCACGTCTGCCAATTCCATCATTCCGGCGATGCTTCATGATTATATCACAGTTTATTTGAAAAATCAATATGCACTGAGAAATTTTCAAAAATTTTCGGTTGCTGCGATAGAATCGGAATATTGCAATTTGAAATTTTACTTTTAACGTCAAAAAAACAACGGAAAATGCAGTTTGTCGTTCCAAAAGCTGCATTTAATAATTTCATGCATCTTCGCAAATACTCCTACTATATCAAAGCGAAGGAGTTATTATGCTGAATATGCAAAAATGCGGCATCATCGGATGCGGCAATGTAGGCGCAACATGCGCATTTTCCCTGATGAACAGCGGACTGCTGTCCGAAATGATATTGATTGATTCCAACCGAAAAAAAGCAGAAGGAGAAGCGATGGATCTGAATCACGCACTTCCCTTTCTGTCCCCGATGAAAATCTACTCAGGCGATTATGATGATCTCGGCGAATGCGGTGTCATCATCATCGCCGCCGGCGCCGGCCAGGCGCCGGGAGAAACCCGACTCGATCTTCTGCATAAAAATGCACGAATTTTACACTCCATTTTAAACGGAATTAAAAATACAAATACCGACGCCATTCTGCTGCTGGTTTCAAACCCGGTAGACATTTTAACGTATATCACCTTAAAGCTCTCCGGTTTTTCTGCCTCTAAAGTCATCGGTTCGGGAACCGTACTGGATACGGCCAGACTGAAATTTTTGGTCGGACGTATGCTGAACGTGGACAGTCGAAACGTGCATACCTTTATTATCGGCGAACACGGAGACAGCGAGTTGCCCGTATGGAGCAGCGCCAATATATCGGGAATCGATCTGGATGATTTTTGTCGTATCAACGCGCATTCAAACTACAAATTGCAGTTGAACGACATGTTTGAAGAAGTGAAAAACAGCGCTTATAAAATTATTGAAAACAAAGGCGCAACCTATTATGCCATTGCACAGGCGGTTCTGCGCATTGTAAGCAGCATAATTCGCGATGAAAACAGCATACTTCCTGTATCTACACTGGTCGAGGGGCATTACGGTCTGCATGATATCTGTCTGGGAGTCCCTGCTATTATTGGCAGACAGGGTGTGAAAAATGTACTCGACATCCCGCTTTCAGCAGAAGAATCAGAAGCGCTGCATGCCTCTGCCGAAGCGCTTCGGAAAGCGGTTTCCGACCTCGATCTGGAAGCGGCGGTTCGTTGAAAAATTTTTGCCTTTAGCATATAATTTTGTTATTCATAAATTATTAGCACCGGCGCAAATTAATCTTGCGCGAAAATTTCAAAAGGAAATATTGCAGGCGCAATATCGGTGAATTTATGAATACAAAAATCAGAAAATCAAATATTCTCTGCTGGATCGTTTCGCTGGCGCTGCTGTTTTCAGGCGCCTATGCACTGGAAGCAACAGACCGCGATTCCGATTCCATCATTTGCTCTGCCGCTGCCACGGAGAGAGTTGAAAAATACAAGGATGTAAAGGTTTATGCCGGCGGAATCCCATTTGGCATCCGCTTTCGGACAAGCGAGGTAACCGTCATAAAAACCAATTCCTTTCTTTCGGACGGTATCGCTGTTTCCCCCGCAGAAGATGCCGGAATTTTGCCGGAAGATATTATAAAATCTGTCAACGGCAAAGCGGTCGGAAGCATTTCCGAAATTTTGGAAGCGATAAACGCGTCTCCAAACCACCCCTTATCCGTTACCCTGCTTCGCAATCGAAAGGAAATCTCCATCCAACTTTTACCCCAAAAATCGGATGAAAGCGGTGATTTTCGTCTCGGCGTACTGCTCCGGGATTCTTCCGCCGGCATCGGAACCGTAACGTATATCAACTCGGACAATTTTGCATTTGCGGGTCTTGGACACGGGATTTGCGACAGTGAAAGCGGTAAAGTCATTCCCATTCGCGGAGGCTATGTCAGCAATGTGCATATAAACGGAATCAACAAAGGCAAAATCGGTGAACCCGGTGAACTTCGCGGAAGCTTTGAAAACGAAAAATGCGGCAAATTACTTTCCAATACCGATGTCGGCGTATACGGCATTTATACCGACAGACCCGCGCTCACAGGCAAACCGATACCCGTAGCGGAACAATGGGAAGTCGAGGTTGGAAAAGCGACCATTCTCTGTACGCTCGACGACAACCGGAGAACCGAATATGAAATCGAGATTGCCGAAATCAATCACGACAACAGCGCTAAAACAAAAAATTATGTCGTAAAAGTGACCGATCCTGTATTATTAGAAAAGACGGGCGGCATTGTACAGGGTATGAGCGGCAGCCCTATTTTGCAAAAGGGCAAACTGATCGGCGCGGTTACACACGTTATGATCAATGATCCGACCACAGGATATGGAATTTATATCGGGAATATGCTTGACGAAATGCAGCATTATATGTAAATTAAAAATAGGTTCGTACGAACCTATTTTTAATTTACAGGCAAAATCACGGCGGCGCGCTCTTACGCCATGCGGATATTTTTTCGGCGCGGCATCCATATCTGCCGCCAGATCATTTGACCATTTAATTGATTTGCTTTCGTATGCGTTCCAAAGCGCTTTTTTCCAGTCTCGACACCTGCGCCTGCGAAATGCCGATTTCATCCGCAATCTCCATTTGTGTTTTTCCGTTAAAAAAGCGCATATCAATAATGGTTTTTTCGCGTTTTCCGAGATGCTTCATCGCTTCTCGCAGCGCAATATCCTCCAGCCACAAATCATCATCAACACTATGGTCACTGACCTGGTCAATCACAAAAATCGAATCTCCGCCGTCGCTGAACACCGAATCATATAGGGAAACCGGTTCAATGATCGCTTCCATGGCACGAGATACCGCATCCTCCGCCTCCCCGACCTCTTTGGCAATATCCTCTACAGTGGGTTCGCGCAAAAGTGTTTTAGAGAGCGCCTCGCGCGCCTGAAGCGACTTATAAGCCAAATCCCGCATAGACCGGCTGACCCGGATCGAATTATTGTCACGAAGATACCGGCGTACTTCTCCGATAATCATGGGCACGGCATAGGTCGAAAATTTTACATCCAGTTCTATATTAAAATTGTCGATCGCCTTAATCAGTCCGATGCATCCCACTTGAAATAAATCGTCCATATTCTCACGGCGATTGGTAAACCTTTGTATGATACTGAGGACCAGCCTCAAATTTCCGTCTATCAGTTCGCGGCGCGCAGCCCCGTCGCCGCATTTTGTGCGCTTCAGCAGTTCTCTTTTTTCCTCATCGGATAAATTTTTTAGTTTTGCGGTATTTACCCCGCATATTTCCACCTTACTGAAATGCATACTTTTCTCCTAAGAAATTTCTTTCGTTGAAAGTATTGACACATGCGATTTTCCGTATGCAGAAAGTGCGCGTGGGAAAATATAGAATTCTTGACAAACCGTACCGCAGACGTTATAATTTTTATAGAGATTTTAGAAATTATGAGGAAATCAGTAATGGCCAAAATCACACTAAAATCCATAAAGCAGGAAAATGCCAAAGCGGTTCTGAATGCAATTGCAAAAAAGCAATACAGTACAAAGCTGGAAATCTCCGGGGAAACAGGACTTAGCCTCATGACGGTCGGTAAAATTGTTTCTGTCCTTTCAAATGAAGGACTGCTTTTGCACAATAAAATCACCAGTCAAAACGTCGGACGACGCGCGGAAATTTTTAAGCTGCGTCAAGACTGGCTTATACCGATATTTGATGTATCCACAAAAAATTTTAAATTTTTTGTCACCACGCTGCGAGGAGAAATCTTAGATAAGGTAGAATATGCCTGTACGGTTGAACCGCAATATACAGCCGGTGAATTTATCCGTTTCCTGTCTCTGACGCTGGATATGCTGAAGAAAAAATATGAAAAGCATCGCGCCCTCGGTATCGGCGTATCCATCAGCGGCATATATGATGCAGAACAGGATCGAATGCTTTCCACCATGCAGCCGGAACTCGCCGACATTAAACTCATGCGGAATATTTCTAAAATTTTCAAACAAAAGAATATCATTATCGCCAATGCCAATCGTCTTTGCGCAGCCGGCGTCATTGAAAGCACCGAACAGTACAAAAACCGCTGTATTGCCTGTTTGACGATCAATGAAAGCATCGAATGCACGGTATGTGAAAACGGAAACTATCTTCAGGGCGCAAACGGTCTTGCAGGCAAATTCGGTGATCTGCCGTATGCGCCTTATCTTACTTACGCAAACTTTTTTAAGAATGCGCAAAGTCTGCGCGATATTACCGATCCGCTGATCGATCTGTTAAAAACGGTGATTGTCGCCTATGATCCGGATCTTTTGTATTTTTGCTCGCAAAAATTTACATTGACTCCGAAAATCTTTAAAACCATTGAAAACGCGCTCTTTCCTACAACAATATGGAAAAACACAAAACCGACGCTGACGCCGGTTTACACCTCGGAAGCGGAAACGCTGAACGCGATTGTGACCAGAATAATTGAAAACTGGGCGGACAGCATCATTGATTGAGATACATAAAATTTGAATGAATGCACAAAATAATAGCGAGGCTTTCGCCTCGCTATTATTTTGTAATAAGGCAGGTTTCTGAACATGGACAATTGCAAAGCAAATATGAGCATCGAATGTACGGTAGATCAGTGCAAGCATCACTGCAGCGATCAAAACTTCTGTTCTCTCGAACGCATCAAGGTCACCACGCATGAAGAAAATCCGACCATGACGCAGTGCACCGACTGTCATTCTTTTGAAGCAAAGAGCAGCTGCTGCTCCAAATAACTTGGATTTCATAAAAAAGAGCGACGGCTGTGCCGTCGCTCTTTTTTATGAACGCTCAACGATTTTCACATTAACCGGCTCCACGCCTGCCTGCTCATACACGATCTCATTAATCTGGGCAATGTCATTCGGAAGCAATCCCTCCGATTTTACCACAATACTGACGGTGCTTCCGTTCACCACCGCCACACAATCGGCAAATCCCTTGGCTTCCACCAAAGTTTCAATATTCGCCTCGCATTCGATATCCTTTGCGATCTGAGACATATCCGAAAAAGCCTGCGCCTTGGTCTCCTGAAGCGCTTCTGCGCTGTCTACAACTGTCTGTAAAACTTCAAGTGCTTCATCTCTTGCTTTTTGACGGCTCAGCATGGTAGAAGAAAAATATTCATCCATGTTCACAGCGTCTTTCGGATTTTGGCTGTCCGAATCGGAATCGCCGTATACATCCGACATATTGTTCGTGCCATAGCCAATTGTGCCGACAGGATCGCTGAACAGGATATAATTCACATAAACAGCGCCGCCGATGACCAAAATTGCCGCGATCACAATCAGATTTTTCTTCCCTATTTTGTGATAAGCATTTTTAAAAAAAGTGCCGACTCTCTTAAAATCCAATTTTGTCTTCATAGCTACCTCCGCTATATTTTTTATTTGATACTAATATATATTTCTTTTCGGTTTCCTTTATGCTATCCGCTGCCCGAAACCGTAATTTTTGTTGTGGGAAGTTGAAACAGCGTTTGAATCAATTGGTATAATTTGAGTTGAACCGCCGGATCATCCCCGCCGTCGCAAAGTACAGCCACACCGAGAATACGATTTTCCCCTGAAGTTTCGGAACTGCCAAAGCCACTGAATGCCGAAGCCGAAACAGATTCATACGTGATCATCACCTTTGCATTTTGCACCCCCCGCACGGAATTACAGAGACTCTCCAACTGAGACGCCACCGTATCCGCCTTTTGCTCCTCTGAGTCATGCCCCTCGCCCCCCAGCAGTGAAGAAAGGGCGATCAGCACCATGACAATCAGCAACATCGGAACAAACCACGGCTTTTGTCCGAGCCTGCAAAAAAAAGAGTTCAAAAAAAATGCACCTCTGCTTTCACGCCGTATTTCTCTCCCAAAAACTGCTTGACCGCATATGTGCTGACCAACATATCCTCAGACGGCAAATCAATTTCAATCGTAATCAGTTCCAGCGTTTCCCGATCAAGCGTAACCCTGCATCCCGATGTCTCCAAACCAAATTCCGTTTCCAAATCGCTCAGAATCTCTTGTTCCAGCCTTGTTTCCGCCTCGGAATAAATCTTTTCCATCATAGAATCGGAAAGCGATTGGAACGAATCGGACGTGCTTTCAAACGTCACGATGGGAAAAGCTTCTCCCTGCCCGCTGAGCATACTGACAACCGAAACGGCGATCACCAAATTCATAGCCATGCCGAACACTTTTAAAAGTGTATCGCTCCCCATTGAAGCAATAATCAGGCGGTATACCGCGCCCAGAACAGAAATTATGATGCAAAGCAAAAGAATATGATTCATGACAAAACCAGCGCGGGCACACCGCCAAGAAAAATTCCGATATTTACAATTGCCATAATAAAAATCGCCGAAAATCCCGCAATGGAAAAATCAAACGCGCATTTTAAGTTTCCGAGAAAAGTCCGCGGCAACGTCATGGAAAAATAATCGCAAACAGAGATCAAAACAGAAAGAATCAAGCCCGTTATCCACAACATGAAAAGCACGGGTAAAAATACCGCCAAAAGAAAAACAACCGATGCCATTCCGGTCGCATTTTTCACCGTGACAAGCCCGCCGCCCGCAAACCGTATGGCGTCTCCAATCGTCCCTCCGACGACCGGTACCGCATTGCTGACCAAAAGTCTCAGTGTTTTGGCCGTAAATGTATCCATACTTGTCACCGTTAAGTTTTGACAGCCGATTACGATAAACAAAAGCGTGACACACACAGATAACGCGCCGAACAATGTGTTTCGGAACCACTTGGAAAACTGCAGCGTACCCGCATCTCCCGACACGACGCTGATCATGGCAAGCCCGATAAACACCGCGCACATAGCGGGAACGAGGCGGTCAATCAAAAACTGCGCGACAGAAAGAAAAATTGTGAGGAACACGCTGTTGGCGCCGGCTGCGGCTACATTTCCGCCGGAAGCCGTCATAACCCCCATAACAGGCGTCAATACGCCGAAAAACAACGTCATATCGTTCATATAAGAACATGCCCGTGACAACAGTTCATATACCGGTGCAGCGACCGTAACAGCCATCGCCATATTCAAAAAATATTGAACCGCACTGACTGCCGTACGGCTTTTTAAAAGATTTTGTACCATATGAAAAAGCCAAAATAAAAGCAGAAGACAGAGCGCCGGACGAATCCATTCCATGGCAAGATCCATATTTAAAAAACTACCGCGGAAAATATCGGCAACGCTCCGAATCAGTCCGCCGGTATCCCCGTCATATTCCCGGTAATTTTTGAGAATGTCCTTTGCATAATCGCTGACTACGCTGTTTTGCGCATCCTGTATAAATTTTTCATATGTATCTTCCATGTTCAGTCTCCAAAAATTTTCAATACCATCATCATTAAATCCGTAAAAACAGGCATACAAAGATACATAATTTCCAGCACAGCCAACATCTCAATTCCGTGTACCATCCCTTTCTGCCCCGTTCCCTCGCATACAGTTGAAGCAACAGAAGCTACAACCGCCACGCCTGCCGATTTTAAAATGACATCAAAATACCGTATTTCTCCCTCAAGCCGTATGTTGTTCCGAATATACCCATAAAGTTCACCGGCACGTGTAATTGCGAATACCATAACCACAATATAAATCAATGCGGATATCAATGCCGACAATTCTTTTTCGCGCTGAGAAATCAACAAAACCACAGCGCAGCTTAAAACAGCAAACGCACAGACTTTTAAAATCTCCATTATATTCCGAATATATAGCGTATTTTCTCAAACAGTTCCGACAACTTATCCACCAGCATGAGAAGCACCGCCACAATCCCCGCTACCGATACCAGCATGGACTGTTCTTTTCTGTCCGCGCGATCTAGTACCAAACCGGAAAACATCACGATAATGCCCACGCCAATCACTTTATACACAAGCGTTATATCCATAATTTCCTCGCAAGCCGCTTTTTTCACCGACAGTAATTTGTATGAAGCTTGTCTTTAAAGTATGCCTGCCTGTCCTGAAATTTTCATGCAAAAGCAGTTGTTTATATCCCACGCGCTGTTTGCCGCCCAAAGAAAAAAGCGGATCTTTCGATCCGCTTCAGCCTGTCAAAAAAATAAAAATAGCAAACAAAATACGTTTACAAGGCAGACATGAGCCGCCTTGTAAACACCTTACAGGCGCGCGAGTGCCGCCATCGGCGGTTATCCGTAAAAAAGAGTGTTTTTACAAAAGTCAGTTAGTAGCAACTTCTTCGTAAAAAAGAGTGGATGATTGCCGGCACACTTGCGATTGCTTCCAATCAGCACAGGGGACGCTACGCTTCCCCTGCGCTGGCTGCCGCCAACTGCCCCTTTGTGGACTTGCCGAACGGAAACGCCTTGCGCTGCAAGCTGTTCCTGTCCAGCAAGTTTTCGCATAATCTTAAGAAAAAACTTAATAAATCTTAACTACATTTTTAAGATGTAGGGATGTATAATAAGGTAAGTGACACGTTTGCGGAAGTGTATTAAGTTTAGAAGTATCGTTATAAGAAATTAGGACTTTTCATTTATATGAGTGTATTGAGGAGGAACAGTTATATGAAATCAAAGAAAGTAACTTTGGGAATATTGATATTTTATATTATGGCATTGGTTTGGATTATTCTGTTCAAATTTCAGTTTTCTTTTGGACAATTAGACTGTTTGAGAAGTATAAATCTCATTCCATTTGCAGGTTCGGTTATTGTTAATGGTAAAGTTGATTTTAGTGAGATTATTCAGAATGGATTAGCGTTTGTTCCATTTGGAATTTTGATTAGCTCGCTTTGGAAAGAAAAAACTGTTATTATGAGGATAGCACCAATTTTTGGAGTGAGCCTGATTTTTGAGATACTTCAATTTGTTTTTGCAGTTGGTGCAAGTGATATTACAGACCTTATTATGAATACATTGGGTGGAATAATTGGCATTGGAATATATTTTTTATTTTCCAAGGTATTTAAAAGTAAGTGCGATAAAATTATCAATATAATCAGTTTATGTTGTGCAGTATTTCTATTCTTATTTCTTGCATTTGATATTGTGTTTAATATGTAAAGAAAATGGAATTATAGTTTGTAGCTCTCTACACATCGAGATAATTTGTCCCGAACTTCCAAAACTGAATACCAGCTACCCACCGGCGGCACCACCCGGCAGGAAATCAGAAACGGTTTCCTGCTTTTTCTTTGCCCGGATGCCGGGAGAAAGGAGGTCACAACCGTCATGCCACCATGCCCGCGCTTTGATTTAAGAATCGTCCAGCGGAGCAAGCGCCAGTCAGCCGTTGCTTCCGCCGCCTGCCAGAGTGGCGAACGGCTGTTTTCCGAGTACGACCAGAAGCAGAACTACGATTCCCATAAAAGCGAAATCGTCCACACGGAAATCATGCTGCCGCCCCACGCCCACATCTACCGTTTTACTTCAAACCAAGTGATAAAAAATTTTCTTCAAAAACACTGTAATTTACGAATAGCCGCCATCGGCGGCGCGACGGCG
>OLGD01002660.1_pt1 | contig 19532 bp, 20 predicted proteins | sample 1605311 | NCBI WGS metagenome assembly OLGD01 (sample SAMEA3888917, study PRJEB22519) | human gut metagenome | biome: human gut; feature: human-associated habitat; material: faeces | place: Denmark | collected 2010
GCGTTGTGCGGCTGCTTTAACCCACCCGTGAGCAAATCCGGCCTTTCGCACCGGATGAAGAAGCTGGAAGCGCTGGCCGAAACGCTGCGGCAGAATCTGGAACAGGAGGCAAATGCATGAGTGAATCCACCCCCAATACCCGGCCTTTTGTCCATCTGCACATCCACACGGAGTATAGCCTGTTGGACGGTGCCTGCCGCATCGACCAGCTGATGGACCGCGTGAAAGAGTGCGGCCAGAATGCCATCGCCTGCACCGACCACGGCGTCATGTATGGCTGTGTGCAGTTCTACAAGGCGGCAAAAAAGGCGGGCATCAAGCCCATCATCGGCTGCGAAGTCTATGTGGCTACCCGCACCCGCTTTGATAAGGTGAACAAGATCGACGGCAACAACCACCTGATCCTGCTGTGCAAGAACGAGACGGGTTATAAAAACCTCATCAAGATGGTGTCGGCTGCTTTCGTGGAGGGTTTTTATTCCAAGCCCCGCATTGATAAGCAATTGCTGGAACAGTACCACGAGGGCCTGATCTGCCTTTCTGCCTGCCTGGCGGGCGAAGTGCCGCAGGCCATTCTGGCAGGGGACTACGAGCGCGCAAAGTCTGCAGCGCTGTGGTACCGTGACCTGTTCGGTGAGGGCAACTACTACATCGAGCTGCAGGACCACGGCCTGGAGGAGGACAACATCGTCCTGCCGCAGCTCATCAAGCTGGCCCGGGAGACCGGCATCCCCATGGCTGCCACCAACGACTCCCACTACCTGCGCAAAGAGGACGCCAAGATGCAGGGCATCCTGCTGTGCATCCAGACCGGAAAGACCATTCAGGACGCCGACAAGATGGAGTTCCAGACCGACGAGTTCTACGTCAAGACGACGGACGAAATGTACGACCTGTTCTCTATGGTGCCGGAGGCCTGCGAGAATACGGCCAAGATCGCCGAGCAGTGCAACTTTGATTTTGATTTTGGGCACACCAAGATTCCTTATTACAAAGCCCCGGACGGCATGGACAATCAGGCGTTTTTTGAAAAGCTCTGCTGGGAGGGTCTGGAGCGCCGCTATGGCCCCGACGTGCCGCAGGCCAACAAAGACCGTCTGCAGTATGAGATCGGCGTGGTCAAGAAGATGGGGTACACCAACTACTACCTCATCGTGTGGGACTATGTCAACTATGCCAAGAGTCAGGGCATTCCGGTGGGCCCGGGCCGTGGTTCCGGCGCAGGCAGCATTGCGGCCTACAGCGTCGGCATCACCGATATCGACCCCATCCGCTACAACCTGATCTTCGAGCGCTTTCTGAACCCGGAACGTGTCAGCATGCCCGATTTTGACGTGGACTTCTGCTACGAGCGACGACAGGAAGTCATCGACTATGTCAACCGCAAGTACGGTGCCGACCATGTGGCGCAGATCGTCACCTTCGGCACCATGGCGGCCCGCAACGCCATCCGCGATGTGGGCCGCGTGATGGGCATCCCGTACCAGCAGGTGGACGCCGTGGCAAAGCAGGTGCCCATGGAGCTGAAAATGACGCTGAAGCGCGCATTGGAAGTTTCGCCGGAGCTGAAGCGGATGTACGACACCGACCCGCAGGTGACGGAACTGATTGACACCGCGCTGAAGGTGGAGGGCATGCCGCGCCACGCTTCCACCCACGCAGCGGGCGTGGTCATCACGCCGGAACCCACCGACTACTATCTGCCGCTGGCCACCAACGACGGCCTGCCCGTGACCCAGTTCAACATGACCGAGATCGAAGAACTGGGCCTTTTGAAGATGGACTTCCTCGGCCTGCGCACCCTGACGGTCATCCGCGATGCGGAGACCGCCGTGCAGAAGCATCACCCGGAGTTCTCCATCCAGAAGCTGGACTACGACGACCCGGACACCTATAAAATGCTGGGGCAGGGCGACACCGAGGGCGTGTTCCAGCTGGAATCCTCCGGCATGAAGCAGGTGCTGGTGGGCCTGCAGCCACAGAACCTGGAAGATGTCATCGCTCTGATCAGCTTGTACCGCCCCGGCCCCATGGACTCCATCCCCACCTACCTGCGCAACCGCCACGAGCCGGATAAGATCAGCTACAAGACCCCGCAGCTGGCCCATATTCTGGACGTGACCAACGGCTGCATCGTCTATCAGGAACAGGTCATGCAGATCTTCCGCGAGCTGGCGGGCTTCTCCTTCGGTCAGGCCGACAATGTCCGCCGCGCCATGAGCAAGAAGAAACACGCCGTTATGGAAGCAGAGCGTGAGCATTTTGTCCATGGCTGCACCGACCCGGGCAACGAGTGCCCCGGCTGTGTGGCAAACGGCATTTCGGAACAGGTGGCGAACGAGATCTACGATGAAATGTCCAGTTTTGCCTCCTATGCCTTCAACAAGAGCCACGCCGCCTGCTATGCCTACGTCGCATTCCAGACGGCCTACCTCAAGTGCCATTACCCCAGCGAGTTCATGGCGGCACTGCTGACCAGCGTGCTGGATAACACCGATAAGGTCATTGAGTATTCCGGCGAGTGCGCCCGCCTTGGCATCAAGGTGCTGCCGCCGGATGTGAACGTCTCGAACGGCGGCTTCACGGCGGATGACAAGGGCCAGATCCGTTTTGGCCTGAATGCGGTCAAAAACGTGGGCCGCAATCTGATCGAAAACGTGGTTGCAGAGCGGAAAAACAAGCCCTACACCAGCCTCTATGATTTCTGCAAGCGGATGCACGGCAACGAGCTGAACCGCCGGGCCGTGGAGTGCCTCATCAAAGCCGGTGCCTTCGACCGCATGGGCAACAACCGCCACAGCCATGTGGAAGCGGTGGAAGGCATCCTGAAAAGCATCGAGACCGACTCCCGTCGCAACCTGGACGGCCAGCTGGACCTGTTCTCGGTCATGAGCGGGGGAACGCAGGACGACGCCTCCGAAGACACTTACGAGATCAAGCAGCTGCCGGAATACAGCCACAAGGAGCTGCTGCAGCAGGAAAAAGAGGTCAGCGGCCTGTACCTGTCCGGCCACCCGCTGGACGCCTACCGGGAGCAGTCGGCAAAGGTGGCGTCCCACACCATCAAGGCGCTCACCGGCGAGGACGCCCATGTGAAGGACGGCGAACGGGTGCGCATCGTGTGTGCAGTGGTCAAAAACCGCATGATGACCACCAAGTCCAACAGCATGATGGCCTTTACCAGTGTGGAAGATCTGACCGGCACCATGGAAGTCATCGTCTTCCCGAAGGTTCTGGACCTGTTCCGGGATGCGCTGCGGGAAAATGCGGTCATCGTCATTGACGGCCGCCTGTCGGTGCGCGAGGACGAAGTGTCCAAGCTGTTGGCGGACAGCATCGTTCCCATTGAAAACTATGACCCCTCCAGCCCGGACCACGGCCGGCAGGACCCGCTGCAGACTGCGGCGAAAAAGGTCTATATCCGCCTGCCGTCCCGCGAGAGCAGGGAATATGCCAAGGTGGTAAACCTTTTGTCCATCTTCGACGGCGACATCCCGGTGATCCTCTGCATGAAGGACTCCGGCAAGCGTCTGGCAGCGCCCCGGCGGCTGTACACCTCGGGGCATCCGCTGTTCTTCAAAGAGCTGGAAAGACTGGTCGGTGCCGAGAATATTGCAACAAAATGACATTTCTGTGCACGAATAGCGACAGACTGGCTGTTTTCAAATGCCGCCGAGTGTGATATAATTATCAAAGGCAAGTTTAAGGTATCTAAAATATCTTTGAGCAAAGCATTTGAGCGGTGTTAAATAGAGGACAACTGCTCATGGGTAAATGAAGAACAAATTGGAGGGAATCTCTCGTATGGAAAAGCAGATCAAAACGATTGGCGTGCTGACAAGCGGCGGTGATGCTCCTGGCATGAACGCTGCCGTGCGCGCTGTGGTCCGCACGGGCCTGCACAAGGGTTATCGCATGATCGGCATTCAGCGCGGCTACAATGGCCTGCTGAACGGCGAGTGCTTCGAGATGAACCTGCGCAGCGTGTCGAACATCATTTCTGCCGGCGGCACCATTCTGTACACTGCCCGCTGCCTGGAGTTCAAGACCAAGGAAGGCCAGGATAAGGGCGCAGAGAAGTGCCGTGAGCTGGGCATTGATGCTCTGGTGGTCATCGGCGGCGACGGCTCTTACCGCGGTGCCCGTGAGCTGGCACACCGCGGCATCCCGATGATCGGCCTGCCCGGCACCATTGACAATGATATCTCCTGCACCGATTACACCATTGGCTATGATACGGCCATGAATACCGCACTGGAGATGATCGACAAGCTGCGCGACACCACCCAGAGCCACGACCGCTGCAGTGTGGTCGAGGTCATGGGCCGCAACGCTGGTTACATCGCCCTGAATGTGGCCATTGCCTCCGGTGCTATGGCTGTCCTGCTGCCGGAGAAGGAATTCGATATGCAGCGCGACATTCTGGACAAGATCGCTGAGACCCAGAAGACCGGCAAGCGCCACTTCATCATCATCGTTGCCGAGGGCGTCGGCCATGCACAGGAGATCGCCAACGAGATCCAGGCCCGCACCGGCATCGACTCCCGCGCCACCATTCTGGGCCACGTCCAGCGCGGCGGTTCTCCCACGCTGCGTGACCGCGTGAACGCCTCCGCAATGGGCTACCACGCCGTCTGCCTGCTGGAGCAGGGCAAGTATAACCGCATCGTCGGCATGAAGGGCGAGAAGCTGGTGGATTACCCGGTGGATGAAGCGCTTGAAATGACCAAGACGCTTGACCCGGTGCTGATCGACGTATGTAACACCATCAGTATCTGATCACGTAAAACAACTTCATAAAATGTTTGAATCGCTCTTTCGGGGAACCGGAAGGGCGATTTTTTGTGCCCTTTTGCTGATGTGGCAGCAGAAGGAAAGAATGCTGCCGCTTGCGTAGGAACAGCATCTTTACCAAGCAGAATTACTGAAAAACACAAGCAGAGAATGGTGAAATAAGAACGACGGTGCGACAATAATTATGATGCATAAACAAAGAGTATCTTTATGGATTGATTCAAAATCAACCGAAGCACACAAATGAAAACGATTTCAAACCAGCAGAAAATTTGATTTATACAAAGCGTACTCCTTTGCGGAATGCGCCGCAATGTGGTATACTAATTAAAATGGATTTCGTGCCGCATTTGCAGTTTGCAGTGCCAACGCGGCAGCGGAAAATGGAGAGCGGGAGCGTGGAGAATTTGGAACTGGAACAGGCAGCAAAGCGCGTGGAAGAACTGCGCGCGGTCATTGAAAAGAACAATCGGCTGTATTACGATCAGGATGCGCCGGAGCTGGAAGATTTTGAGTACGATGCCCTGACCCGGGAACTGAAAGCGCTGGAGGCGCAGTTCCCGCAGCTGGTCACGGCCTCGTCGCCCACCCAGAAGGTCGGCGGCACGGCCAGCAGCAAACTGCCCAAGGTGACTCACGCGGTCAAAATGGAAAGCCTTCTGGACGCCTTTTCGTTTGACGAACTGCGGGACTTTGACCGCCGCGTGCGGGAAGCCGGGGTAGAACCGGAGTATGTGGTGGAGATCAAAATTGATGGTCTTTCCTGCAGCCTGGAATACGAAAATGGTGAACTTGTCCGGGCATCCACCCGCGGCGACGGCGTGGTGGGCGAGGACGTGACCGCCAACGTCCGCGCCATCCGCAGCATCCCCAAAAAGCTGAAAGACGCGCCGGAATTTCTGGAAGTGCGCGGTGAAGTGTATATGCCCCACGAGGCATTCCAAAAGCTGTGTGCCGAGCAGGAGCTGCAGGGTGCAGCCCCGTTCAAGAACCCGCGCAACGCTGCGGCTGGTTCCCTGCGCCAGAAGGACGCCAAGATCACCGGCAAGCGTGGGCTCTCCATCTTTGTGTTCAATGTGCAGCAGATCCGCGGCAAAACGCTGACGAAGCATTCGGAAAGCCTGGATTACCTCAAGAGCCTGGGGCTGCCGGTCTCACCGCGCTACCATGTGGTGCACGACATCGAAGCCGCCATTGCCGAGATCGAACAGATCGGACAGAACCGTGCAAAGCTGGATTTCGACATGGACGGTGCTGTCATCAAGGTGAACGACTTCGCGCAGCGCGACCTCATGGGCTCCACCAACAAATTTCCGCGCTGGGCCATCGCGTTCAAATACCCGCCGGAAGTCAAGGAGACCACTCTGCGCGGCATTGAAGTGGCGGTGGGCCGCACCGGCGTGCTGACCCCCACTGCCTGTTTCGATCCTGTTTTTCTTGCGGGCACGACGGTCGCCCGCGCAACGCTGCACAACGAAGATTTTATCCGGCAGTTCGGGCTGCGCATCGGCGACACCATCCAGGTGCGGAAGGCCGGGGACATCATCCCGGAGGTCATCGGCGTGACCCATCATGCAGAGGATGCCGAACCCTACGAGATGCCGAAGGTCTGCCCCTCCTGCGGGGCACCGGTGGTCCATCTGGAAGATGAGGCCGCCCTGCGCTGTGTCAACCCGGAGTGCCCGGCGCAATCCCTGCGCAACATCATTCATTTTGCTTCCCGCGACGCGATGGACATCGACGGCCTCGGCACTGCTGTGGCAACGCAGCTGGTGGAAAAGGGCATGGTGCACTCGGCGGCGGATATCTACACCCTGACCCGGGAGCAACTGCTGACGCTGGACAAATTCAAGGAAAAGAGTGCAGATAATCTGCTGAACGCCATCGAAGCGTCCAAACAGAACAATCTGGATAAACTGCTGTTCGGCTTCGGCATCCGCAACATCGGCGATAAGGCGGCTGCACTGCTGGCAGAGCATTTCGGCACGCTGCAGGCCATCCGGGAAGCGACCGCCGAACAGATCAGCGAGATCGACGGTTTTGGCGGCGTGATGGCCCAGAGCGTGGTGGAGTTCTTTGCAAAAGAAGGCACGACGGACCTTGTGCACCGCCTGGCCGATGCAAGCCTGAACATGCAGTGGAAGGGCGAGCCCAAGGGCGACAAACTGGCGGGCAAAACGCTGGTGGTCACCGGCACGCTGGAGACCCTTTCCCGCAATGAGGCCGAAGCCCTGATCGTGAAGAACGGCGGCAAGGCCAGCGGTTCGGTCTCGAAAAAGACGGCTTATGTGGTGGCAGGCACGGCGGCCGGTTCCAAACTGACCAAGGCACAGGCACTGGGTGTGCCGGTGCTGACCGAACAGGAATTCCTGGATATGATCCGGGACGACAACACCTGATAGCATTTGAATCGAAGCAAACTCCCCGGCGGACGAACGGTCTGCCGGGGAGTTTTTTGTTGGCAGTTCTAAGCAGGGCGTGTCCGCATATACTCGTAGCAAAGTGTTCGCGGAAAGGGGAAACCAAAATGGACGAGTATTATCAGGCGGTGCGTGCGCTGCCCACTTGGCTTGCCGAACCGCTGCTGCATGTCCCGCCGACGCTGGCCGCACGCATCCATGAACTTCGGCTGCGGACAGGCTGCGGCATCGTTTTGACCCTTGCGGGGCGGCAATGCGCAGCCGAAACGCTGCCGGACTGCCCGGCCGCATTGCGCGGGCTGCGGCTGACGGCCATTCAAATGGAGGAGATCTTTCACACCCTGTGCGGCGGCTCGGTCCACACCCATCAGGCAGAGCTTGCGCAAGGTTTTCTGACCGCGCCCGGCGGTTGCCGGGTGGGCGTGGCGGGGCGCTTCACGGAGCGGGACGGGCAGCTTATTCTGCAGCAGATCACCTCGTTGAATTTCCGCATCGCACGCGTGGTTTCGGCCGTTCTCCCGGAGAAACTCCGGCAGCTTCTGCAGGGGCATTTTGTTGGGATGCTGGTGGTCGGTGAACCGGACAGCGGCAAGACGACCCTGCTGCGCCAGATCGTTTTTGCGCTGGAACAGCTGCACTGCGCTGCGGCCGTCGTGGACGAGCGGGGAGAGCTTTTCCCGGCGGGGCACATGCTGCGCCCGGCCGCTGTGGATGTGCTGGCAGGTGTCCCGAAAGCAACTGCGGTGCAGATGGCGCTGCGCACGCTGGGCCCGCAGGTGATCGTGCTGGACGAGCTGGGCTCACTGGAAGAAACGCAGGCGCTGGAGCAGGGCTTTTTCGGCGGGGTGGACTTCGTGGCAAGCGTCCACGCCGCCGGGGCTGAAGATGCCTTCCGGCGGCCGCAGGTGCAGTACTTACAACAGCACGGGATGCTGCGGGTCCTTGTGCTGCTGCGGGGGCGAAATACCCCAGGGCAGATCCAGGAAGTGCGGGTGGTGGAGCCATGATGCTCCGCGTGTTCGGCGCGCTGCTTTTGCCGCTGTGCGGCTGGCTGACCGGCGATGCATTTCAGCAGCGAACGCGGGAGCAGCTCTGCGCACTGGAATGGAGTATCCGGCTTTTGCGGCGCATCCGGCAGGAGATCGCGTTCCGCCGGGCGGACCTGACGCAGCTGGACGCACAGCTCCAGCGGGAAGGCCTGCTGGAAACGCCCGCAAAGCCCCGGGCGCTGCAGGCACTTGCCCCGCCCAAAGCACTCTCTGAAGCGGAACGGGCCTGCTTTGCGGAGTGCATGTCCGGTCTCGGGCGGACGAGCGCCGAGCAGGAGTGCGAACGGCTGGATTACTACATCGCGCGGTTTCAGGAGTTCTTGCAGCAGGCACAGCAGCAGGCCCATGCCCGGGCCGGTCTGCCGCACCGGCTGGGGCTGGCAGCCGGTATGGTGCTGGCGATCTTCTTTTTCTGAAAGCGGGAGGACGAAAAGGTGGAAATTGATCTCGTGTTTAAGATCGCGGCGATCGGCATCATCGTGGCGGTGCTCAACCAGCTTTTGATCCGGTCCGGGCGGGAAGATCAGGCCATGATGACAACGCTGGCCGGGCTGGTGGTGGTGCTGTCCATCCTTGTAAAGCAGATCAGCGCCCTGTTCGTCACGATCAAATCCCTGTTTTCACTATGAGCACGGCGTGTATGGTCGCAGGGGCCATCATCGTGCTGGCGGTGGCCCAGCTTTTTCTGCAAAAGGACGCCCCGGTCTATGCGGTGCTGGTCTCCATTGCAGCGGTCATTTTCCTGCTGCTGCAGCTGAGCGGCGCGGTGCAATCGCTCCTGCAGCGGGTGGTCGTTCTGGGCCGCCAGGTGGATGGACAGGCCTTTGTGTGCCTTCTGCGCTGCGCAGGCATCCTGCTGGTGACGGATTATGCCCGCACCTTCTGCGAGGAGGCCGGGGCAAGCTCCCTTGGCTGGTGTGCCGGGTTTGCCGGGCGCTGCCTCGTGCTGGGGGCGGCATGGCCGCTTTTGGAGGAGATCTGCCAGAAGATCTGGAGCTTGGGAGGGTGAAATGGTCCATGACGACGTTGCTTTCCGGTCTGCCCGGGCAGGAGCTGTGGCAGCCGTATCTGGAAGCCGCACCGCAGAGTGCGGAAGCATTTGCACAGGACCCGCTCGGGGCGCTGCTTTCGCTGCTGCCGGTCCATCCGGTTCAGCTGCTGACCCAGATCGCGCACAGCTACATAGCGGTCTTTGTGTTTCTGCTGGCGGTGCTGCTGCTCTCCTTTCTGCTGGGCGACAGCCGCAATGCCGATCTGCTGGAGCTGGTCTCCGCCGCAGGCTGCGGGGTCCTCTCCTGGGGCGGGCTCACCGGGCTTGCCCAGGAGATCTGCGAAAAAATGACCAGCTGGAAAAGCTTTCTGCTGGGCTTTCTGCCGGTGTACGGCGGGGTGCTGACGGCAGGCGGGGAAATGCAGGCCGGAATGGCCGCCTGCGGGCTGCTGCTTTCCGGGTTGTGCCTGCTGGCGCAGTGCACAGCGCTCTGGGTCGGGCCGCTGCTGCAAAGCTACCTTGCCATCAGCATGGCGTGCTGCATCAGCACCCAGAAAGGCCTTGCCGACGGCTGCCGCTCGGCGGGCAGGCTGCTGCAAAAGGGGCTCAGCCTCGCCGGGCGGCTGTTCGCCATCCTTCTGGGGCTGCAGCGGGTCGTGACGTTGCAGCTGGACAAGACCACCCTGCAGGTGGGGCGGTTCCTCACCGGCAGCGTGCCGGTGATCGGCGATGCCCTGAGCGGCGCCGCAGATGCCGTCCTTGCCGGGATGCAGCTGCTGAAAAGCACGCTGGGCCTTGCCGGGATCGCGCTCCTCGGGGCGGAGTTTCTGCCGCTGTATCTCACGCTTCTGGTGCACCTGGCGCTTCTTTACGGCTGCGTCCTCCTGTGCGACCTTGCGGAGTACCGGCGGTGCAAGGCGTTGTTTTCGTGCCTGGCGGAGGCCGTCCGCTGCATGGCCGCCGTAACGGCACTGTTCTTTGGGCTCATGGCTGTGGGCGTGGCGGCACTGATGCTGTCGGGAGGGTGATGGAATGCGTACATTTCAGGCTGCGGCTGCCGTGTTCTGCCTGGCCTGCATCTGCACCGAAACGGTGACCCTTCTGGTGGGCAGCGGCTGGGCGCGCAGATGCATAAAAGCATTGGCCGGGCTATATATTCTAATAGTCCTTCTGCAGCTCCTTCCGTCTGCCCGGACGGAACTCGGCAAATGGACGGTGCCTCAAAGCACACCGGTCAGTCTGCCCGGGATGGAAGACCAGATCCTTGCCGATGCGCAAAGCCGCCTGGAAGCCCAGCTGGAGTCCGAGTGCCGGCAACAGTTCGGGCTGGACGCTGTGATCCGGGTCATACTGGAACAGGACGGGCAGACGCTGCAGGCTGTGCGGGCGTCCATGACCGTGCCCGCCGGGAGCAGCACCGCCCTGTGCCGGGAAGCCGCCGATTATCTTCAGCAGCGGCTTGGCGTGGAGCCGAGCCTGCAGACCGAGGAGGAGACGGGAACATGAAAAACGGACGTTTCACCTTGCCGGAAAAACTGCAGGGTAAACAGGGGCGCACCCTGCTTGCGGTGGGGATCGGCCTTCTGGCCATGGTGCTGATCCTGCTTTCCGAGCTTTTCCCGGCCCGGCAGACAACGGCTGCTGCGGGCGAAAAACTGGACACGGCAGCGTATCAGACGCAGCTGGAGCAGCGGCTGGAAACGCTCGTCTCCCAGATGAGCGGCGCAGGCAAAACAACGGTGATGGTCACATTGGAAACGGGTGAGGAGTCGGTCTATGCAGTGGACACGCAGTCCGGGGAACTGCAGACGCAGAATACACATGTCCTGCTCGACGACGGTTCCGCCCTGACCGAGACGGTGTACCTGCCGCAGGTGCAGGGCGTTGCCGTCCTGTGCGAGGGCGGGGGAGACGTCCGGGTGGCCGCGCGCATCACGGAGATGATCGGCGCGCTGCTGGACCTGCCATCCAATCGCATCTGTGTGGAACAACGCCGCTGACAAGCGGGCAAACAGGCTGTTCCGTTTTTTTGAACCGTGAGAAAAGGAGGAACTTTTCATGAGAGCACTTTCCCAGAACACCCGTCGGGCCACTGCCGTCACGCTGGCAGCTGCCCTGCTGATCGCCGTCTACCTGAACTGGCAGTACGCCCGCACCGGCTCCATTGAAACGGAAGAAACGGCGCAGATGGTCGCGGCATCGGTGGAGGAGCCGGTCCAGGCCGAAGCGATTTTGGATGAGCTGCCCACCGAGGCGGAAGCGGTTTCCAGCGCAAACAAGAACTATGGCGAGGCGCAGCTGGTCAGCGTGGCCAGCGACAGCGGCGCGAAGTTCTTTGAGCAGGCCCGGCTCAAGCGGGAAAAGGCGCACGATGAAGCGCTGGATACCATCCGCAAGACCATGAAGTCTTCCTCGCTTTCTGCAGAAGAAAAGAAGGAATACACCGACCAGATGACCGCCGGGCTGGAAGACCTGAACGCCGAGAACGAGATCGAGACCCTCATCAAGGCAAAAGGCTTTGCGGACTGCCTGTGCTTTCTGCAGTCCGGCCGGGCCGACCTGACTGTGATGACCTCCGGCGAGCCGCTCACGGCTGCACAGGTGGCACAGATCCGGGATGTGGTGCTGAGCAAGAGCACCGTTCCGGCTCAGAATATCACCGTGGTGGAGGTGAAATAAGTGCCCTGCAGGCCCGGCAGCAGAGTTTTTGAATCAAGTATTGAAATCGAACCCGGATTGATGGTATAATAACACTATCAATCGAACGTGATGTTGTCCTGCGTATCCCATGGATCATTTCAGGCAGGACCATTTCAAACAGAAAAGGGCGGGCGTTCCGGCCCCGCTCTTGAATGGAGGACAACACAATGGATTTGCAGAATACAGATCTTCAGGGCGGTACCCTTCAGATCTCGACCGAAGTGCTGGCAAAGATCGCACGCTGTGCTGCGCTGGAGATCGAGGGCGTTGCCGGGGTCTCCTGCGGCAAGCAGAATAAAAAGCTTTCGAACCTGCTGGAGGCTTCCAGCATCCAGACGCCCGTTGCCGTGGAAATGCGTGACGGCACCGCAACGATCACCCTGCACCTGATGATGCGCTTCGGCGCACGCATCCCCTCTGTGGCAGAAAAGGTGCAGGAGAACGTGAAGAACGCGGTCCAGAACATGACGAACGTCACGGTGAGCCGTGTCAATCTGGTCATCGCCGGCCTTGCTGATACAGACGCAGAGCAGCAGTGACCCTTTTAGAAACCGAATAGAAAATGACCGATCCTCCCCGCCGCTTCGGATGGGGAGGGTTCGTGTTGCGAGAGGAATAGTATGGAAAACATTTTGCCCCGTAGAGAAGCACGCGAGAATGCCTTTTTGCTGGCATTTTCGCAGACCTTTGGCGATGTGCCGCTGGCCGAGGCCATCCTGAACCACGAAGAAAACGACGAAGACCACCCGGTGGACGGCTTCAGCAAGCACCTGCTGAACGCTTACTACGACCACTCGGCTGAGGTGGACGACGAGATCCGTGCGCACCTGCGCAACTGGACGATGGAGCGCCTGCCCCGCGTGAGCCTGACGGTGCTGCGCCTGGCCGTGGCCGAAATGCTGTTCGGCGGCGAGAACAAGCCCGGCGTTGCCATCAACGAGGCTGTTGAACTGACGAAGAAATATGGTGCCGACGAAGATTATCAGTTCGTGAACGGCCTGCTTGGCGCAGTGGCCCGCGACCACGGTCTGAACGACGAAGCCGCAGCGGAGTCGGCTGAACAGTGAGCCGTTATACGCTTGGGATCGACACGAGCAACTATGCAACCTCTCTGGCGGTGTTTGACACAGCCGGAGAGGTTGTTTGTGCAAAGAAGCGCTTTTTGCCGGTCAAGGCGGGCCAGCTTGGTCTGCGGCAGAGCGATGCGCTGTTCCACCACACGGCGGCCCTGCCGGAGATGCTGCAGCAGCTTGCACAGGAGTTCGACCTGACAAAGATCGAAGCCGTGGGTGTATCCCAGAAGCCGCGCCCGGCCGAGGGCAGCTACATGCCCTGCTTTCTGGCAGGCGTCAGCGCCGCGACCGCCTTTGCAAAGGCGCGGGACATCCCGCTCGTGCTGACGACCCATCAGCAGGGCCATGCGGCCGCTGCGCTGTTCGCCGCCAAAGGAGAACAGCTGTTCCGGGAAAAGGTCCTGCTGTTCCACATCTCCGGCGGCACCACCGATCTGCTTTTGTGCGACCAGGTGCGCCAGATCACGCCCCTTGGCACCAGCACCGATCTTTATGCCGGCCAGGCCGTGGACCGTGTGGGCGTCAAGCTGGGCTTTGCCTTCCCGGCGGGTGCCGAGGTCTCGCGCCTTGCCGCCCAGTGCACCGAGGAGATCAAGCCGAAGTCCAGCGTGAAGGGGATGCAGTGCAGCCTTTCCGGGCTGGAGAACCAGTGCAATGCGCTGCTGACAGCGGGCAAAAGCCCGGAGTATGTCTGCAAATACTGCCTGCTCTGCGTGGCCGATACGGTGGTCAAGATGACCAAAGCCGCCCAGAAGGAATACCCCGGCCTGCCGGTGGTGTGTGCGGGCGGTGTCATGAGCAGTGACATCATCCACAGCTGGGTGAACAAGCGCCTGCCCGGTGTCTATTTCGTGCCGGGGCAGTATTCCAGCGATAACGCCATCGGCGTGTCGATCCTTGCAGCGCGGGAGGCCGGGCTATGGCTGAAGTGATCTCGGTCTCTGCGCTGAACCGTTATGTCAAAATGCGTCTGGACGCCGACGATGTGCTGTTCGATCTGGCCCTGCGGGGCGAGATCGCAAACTTTGTGCAGAATGCCCGCAGCGGTCACTGCTATTTCACCCTGCGGGACGATGCCTGCAGCGTGAAGGCCGTGATGTTCCGCTCGGATGCTGCCCGGCTTGCGTTCCGCCCCCAGGAGGGGATGCGGGTCGTGGTGCGCTGCCGTGCAACGCTGTATGAGCGTGACGGCGCGTTCCAGCTGTACGTCAACGCAATGTTCCCGGACGGCATGGGGGCGGCCCAGCTTGCACTGGAACAGCTCAAGGAGAAGCTTGCCAAGGAAGGCCTTTTTGACCCGGAGCACAAAAAGCCACTGCCTGCATTTCCGCAGTGTATCGGCGTCGTGACCAGCAAGACCGGTGCGGCACTGCAGGACATCCGCAACGTCATCGGCCGCCGCTGGCCGGCCGCGAAGCTGCTGCTCTGCCCGGTGACGGTGCAGGGCTTTGAAGCGGCCCAGCAGGTGGCAGACGCCATCCACAGGCTGGACCAGCGCCGGGATGTGGACGAGATCATTGTGGCGCGCGGCGGCGGCAGCCGGGAAGACCTGTGGGTGTTCAACGCGGAGGTGATCGCCCGGGCAGCCTTCCGCTGCAAAAAACCGCTCATCAGCGCCATTGGCCACGAGATCGACTATACGATCCTGGACTTCGTGGCCGACCAGCGCGCGCCGACGCCCTCGGCCGCCGCAGAGCTGGCCGTGCCGGACCGCGCCGAGCAAAAAAGAATTTTGCTGGAATTACAACAAAATATTCGCAAAAATATGCAAAATCGTCTCGATTTATGCTATAATGGTCTGGAACAATACAACTATGTGTTGGAACAACACCTGCCGGACCGCCTGCTGCAGAAAAATGCGGCAGCACTGCAGCAGCTGCAGGACAGTATCCGCGCGCAGCTGCGTGAAAAAGAAACGGATGCTTCACGGCAGCTGCAGCATGCGGCTGTTCTGGCGGATTCCCTGAACCCGTATCGCGTGCTGGCACGCGGCTATGCGATGATGACCACCGAAAAGGGAAAGATTTTGTCCGAGGGGGCCTTGCAGCCGGAGCAGACGGTCTATATTCGAAGCGCTTCCCGCCGCGCAAGATGCCGGGTGGAAGCAGTGGAGGAACTCAATGAAAACACCTAAAAGTTTTGAGGAAGGCATGGAACGCCTGAATGGTGTTCTTGCAAAGATGCAAAGCGAAGAAACCACCCTTGCAGACTCCGTCAAGCTCTATGCCGAGGCGGCGGCGCTGATGGAATACTGCCGCGCTGCGCTGGAAAAGACCTCGCTCCAGATCGAGGAGATCGACGCAAAGCTTGCGCAGTCCGCGCCGGACAGCGGGGAGGAAGACTGATGGAATACAAAGCGCAATACGAAGCCTATCTTGCGCAGGCATCAAAGGCACTGGATGCAGCCTGTGGGCAGTTCCTGCCGGAGACGTCCGAGGTCTGCCGTGCGGCACGCTACAGCCTGCTGGGCGGCGGCAAGCGCATCCGCGCTGTGCTGGTGCTGAGCGTCTGCGACCTGCTGGGCGGCGACAAGGCCGCAGCCGGGCAGTTTGCGGCGGCTGTGGAGATGCTGCACTGCTATTCACTGATCCACGACGACCTGCCCTGCATGGACAACGACGACCTGCGCCGTGGGCGGCCTTCCTGCCACAAGGCCTTTGATGAGGCCACTGCCATGCTGGCAGGGGATGTGCTGCTGACCGAAGCCTTTGAGGTGGTCGCGAACGCACCTGCGTCGGCGCAGGCCTGCGTTCGGGCAGCCCGGGCGTTGGGCGCCGGTGCCGGCAGCCGCGGCATGGTCTATGGGCAGGAGCTGGATTTAAAATATGAGGCACTTGCCGCCACCGAGGACCAGCTGCGGCTGATCCACCGCAACAAGACCGGCGCGCTGATCAACGCGGCCGTCCAGATGGGGGCCGCTGCCGCAGAGGCCGACACCGAGACCTGCCGTGTGCTGGAAGCCTATGCCTACGGTCTGGGGCTCGTGTTCCAGATCGTGGACGATGTGCTGGACGTCACCAGCACACCGGAACAGCTGGGCAAACCCATCGGCAGCGACAGCGAAAACGGCAAAACGACCTTTGCCACCCTGTACGGTGTGCAGGGTGCAATGGACCTTGCACAAAAACTCAACGCCGAGACCTGCGCGCAGCTGCACAGCCATTTTGGCACAAAAGCGGCGTTTCTGGAGCAGCTGGCACAGCAGCTTCTGGTGCGCAAAAGCTGATCCCCCGATCAAATCATAAAGGAAGATGATTATGCAGTTCATTCACGAGATCTTTTCGTTCAATCCGATCCTTACCGTATCGCTTCTGGGCTGGTTCGTGGCACAGGTGCTGAAGACCCTCATCAACTTTATCCTGCTGGGCAAATTCCAGCTGGAGCGCATGTGGGGCGACGGCGGCATGCCCAGCGCCCACAGTGCGACCGTCTGCGCCATGGTGATCGCAACGGCACGCTGCGAGGGTGTCAATTCTGCCATTTTCGCCGTGGCAAGCGTGGTCGCCATCATCACGATGCACGACGCCATGGGCGTGCGCCACGAGACTGGCGAACAGGCGAAGGTGCTGAACCAGATGATCGCGCAGTGGATCGACGTGAGCGAGAAAAACGCGCCCTTCCTGCAGAACATGCACCTGAAGGAAATGGTCGGTCACACGCCCCTGCAGGTCGTGGCGGGTGTTCTGGTCGGCGTGGCGGTCGGCCTTCTGTACCCGATCGCGTAAAATGGTCGAACCATCGAAAACTCCTTTTGAAGGATGTGGGATTATGGGATCATTGCTGCTGGACAGCATTCACCAGCCCAGCGATCTGAAACAGCTGGATCACCAGCAGATCGTGCAGCTGTGCGAGGAGATCCGTCATTTTTTACTGGAAAACATTTCAAAAACGGGCGGCCACCTGGCCTCGAACCTTGGCACGGTGGAACTGACCGTGGCGCTGCACCGCGTGCTGGAAACGCCGAAGGATGCCATCGTCTTTGATGTGGGGCATCAGTGCTACACGCACAAGATCCTCACCGGCCGCAAAGAACAGTTTGATAAACTTCGTCAGATCGACGGAATTTCCGGCTTTCCGAACCCGGATGAAAGCGTTCACGACGCGTTCATTGCCGGGCACGGGAACACGGCGCTTTCCCTTGCCATCGGCATGGCCTGGGCCAAAAAGCTGCGGCACGAGCCGGGCCTTGTGGCGGCCGTCATCGGCGACGGTGCGTTCACCGGCGGCATGGTCTACGAAGGCATGAACAACATTGAAAATCTGGACAATCTGCTCGTGATCCTGAACGACAACAAGATGTCCATTTCCAAAAATGTGGGCGCGCTGGCGCGGTATCTGACCCACCTGCGCACAACGACGGCCTACTATGATGCAAAAGATAATGTGAGCAGTTTCCTGGACCATGTGCCGGTGGTGGGCACGCCCATGAAAAAGACACTGACCAATGCCAAAACGCTGGTACGCCGTGCCATGTATCACTCCACCATGTTTGAGGACATGGGGTTCCAGTACATCGGGCCGGTGGACGGGCATAACGAGGAAGAACTGGAGCGGACGCTCCGCACCATCTGCGGCCGCCCGGGCCCGCATTTTTTGCACGTCGTCACCAAAAAGGGCAAAGGCTACCAGCCCGCCGAGATCAACCCGGGCAGCTACCACGGCGTGTCGGCGTTTGACCCGGACGGGATGCCGGACCCCGAGGTTGCACCCAAGGAGTCCTTCTCCACAGTTTTTGGCAAGGCACTTGTGAAGGAAGGCGGCGAGGTCGGGAACCTGTGCGCCATTACGGCTGCCATGAAATATGGTACCGGCCTGCAGTTCTTTGCCCACAGCCACCCGGAACGGTTCTTTGACGTCGGCATGGCGGAACAGCATGCGGTGACCTTCGCGGCCGGGCTTGCAAGCCAGGGAATGCTGCCGGTGGTGTGCATCTACTCCACCTTCCTGCAGCGGTCTTACGACCAGATCATCCACGACGTGAACCTGCTGAAGGAGAACGTCGTGTTTGCCATCGACCGCGCCGGTTTTGTTCCGGCCGATGGTGAGACCCATCAGGGCATTTATGACCCGGCCTTCCTGAGCCAGGTCGGCATGCCGATCTATGCGCCTTCCAACTATGCAGAACTGACGTACTGGCTGCATGAACTGCTGCAGGGGGCGTTCCAGGGCCCGCGCGCCATCCGCTACCCGCGGGGCGGGGAAGATGCAGCACTGGCAAAGCACCCCTGCACCGGGTCGGAATATGATTTCCTGACGAAAAAGGCAGGTACATCAATCGTCTTGGTGAGCTATGCGGATGAAATGGCCGAATTGATCGAAGCGGAGCGGAGTTTGAATGAAAATTCGATCGAATGTGATACGCTGAATCTTGTAAAGATATATCCCTTTACAGAAAAACTTGTCGAAGACTTGATGAATTATAAAATCGTGCTGTTTGCAGAGGAATGCATTGCCGTCGGCGGCATTGGTGAGCATCTGGAGTACGTGCTGCGGCAGAATGGCTGGAATGGACGATTTATCCATCGTGCCGTGCGGGAAGCCCGCCTGCCGCACGCAAGCGTTGCCCAGATCCGGCAGGCGGTCGGGCTGGACGCAGAGAGCCTGGCCCAGGCTGTGCAGGCTGCGGTTATGAAAGGAGAATTTGAATCGTGAAAATTCGATTGGATCAATATCTGGTTCAGCATGGTCTGATCCAGAGTCGTGAACGTGCAAAGGCAATGATCATGTCCGGCGTGGTGTTTGTCAACGAGCAGAAGGTGGACAAGGCCGGTGAGATGATCAAAGAGGACGCCAAGGTCGAGGTGCGCGGCCACGACATCGGCTATGTCAGCCGCGGCGGCCTCAAACTGGAAAAGGCAATGCAGTGCTTTCCTCTGACGCCGAACGGCAAGGTCTGTATGGACATTGGTGCATCCACCGGCGGCTTTACCGATTGTATGCTGCAGCACGGTGCCCGGCTGGTCTATGCCTTGGACGTGGGACACGGCCAGCTTCATGAAAGCCTCCGTTTCCGCCCGGATGTGGTCAATCTGGAAGGGATGGATATACGGGACGGGGAGGGGATCCGCAAAATTATCCCGCCGGCCTCTGTACAATTTTGCTCGGTTGATGTATCCTTTATTTCGATAAAGAAAATATTGGACGCGCTGCCGCCTCTGCTGGAGCGGGAGGCGTGGGCGGTCCTTTTGATCAAGCCTCAGTTCGAGGCGGGGCGCGCCGCGGTGGGCAAACGGGGCGTGGTAAGGGATCCGGCGGCCCATCGGGCTGTGCTACGGGAGCTGCTGCCTTTTCTGCGCTCCCGGGGGTTTGGATTGGAGAAGCTGACCCCTTCCCCCATTAAGGGCGGGGACGGCAATATCGAGTATCTGGCGCTGACCCGCTACGGCTGTCCGGAGGGCGCGCCTCCCGACGTGGAGGCCGTGGTGACGGAGGCCTTTGGGCGCCGGGACGAATAGAGCGACAGGAAGGAGAGAAAGCCGTATGCGCGTGGCTGTTATTGCCAACA
>OLGD01002665.1_pt1 | contig 19514 bp, 14 predicted proteins | sample 1605311 | NCBI WGS metagenome assembly OLGD01 (sample SAMEA3888917, study PRJEB22519) | human gut metagenome | biome: human gut; feature: human-associated habitat; material: faeces | place: Denmark | collected 2010
ACATGAGAAAAAGAGTTATTTACAAGAAAAAAACAATCTTTTTGAAATTGGCTCTCTCTGCATTTTTGCGATGCGACCTATTTCTGCGCCGCATTCCGGCGGGAGTTCAATATCACGCCTGCTGCATTTCGACATTCAGCCGCTGAGGCGGATTCATTCCATTGAAAAGTATCGTCATGGACGCGGCGGCGGATTTTCGTCGTGGAAGTCGGGATGCATACTGCATCCATTTGCTTGCGGGAGACCTGTAAAAAAGAAGAAAAAGAGTTGTGCTATGGCTTGAGAACGATAATGTCGAAGGCTGCCATGAGAGTCGCTTTCGGTATCAGGTCCTTCGTATCGCTTTCCTTGATTTTACTCGCTTTCGGCGCATTTCCCACGTGTGAAGAAGAGGGATGTAATGAAATCGTGTTAAAAGTTTTTTTGCCGGAAAATAGGAAGGAGATTCCTGACCGATGGTTTTATCATTGGACCATTTATCGCGACGGCAGATTGTGCGAGCGCATGTGAGAGAACTGCTTGGCATTGCAACAAAACTCTTGTCTTCTCACGGGCACAAGCGCGGAGAGCGCCGCGAGCGCATGTGAGAGAACTGCTTTGCGGAACGCAAAGCAGCAAGGAGCGATTGCGACGCAGTCGAACGGAGTCGAGCGGAGCCGCTCCGGCGATTGAGGAGTTGGCGGGCGAAGCCCGACAAGTAAGGCCCGCAGGGCCGCGTGCGGAGAAGCTGGCAGCACGGCTTGGCCTTCTCGCGGGCGAGGAGGTCTGGAGGGCGTCTGGCCCTCCAGCTCCCGCGACCATCAAACCCTCGCAGAAGTTCAGCATTGCCCCCTTCCTCCCGACCGCGTACCACAGGAGTTGGAAATTCCCGCCTCGGTACTGTTCTACTCCCTCCGAAGAGGTCTGGAGGGCGTCCGGCCCTCCAGCTCCTCCGAGCGTCAAATTCTCGCGGAAGTTGATAACGTCCGGAAAATTGCGCACATTTGGGGAGTTTTGACTGCGTTAAGAGAACCTCTCGCTGTGGCTCTTGGCCGCGCTCTTGTAAAGCGCGGTCAGCGCCGCGAGCGCATGTGAGAGAACTGCTTTGCGTTTCGCAAAGCAGCAAGGAGCGATTGCGACGCAGTCGAACGGAGTCGAGCGGAGCCGCTCCGGCGATTGAGGAGTTGGCGGGCGAAGCCCGACAAGTAAGGCCCGCAGGGCCGCGTGCGGATCAGTATCAACCCGGCTCAGACTTCTCACGGGCGCAAGAGGTCTGGAGGGCGCCCGGCCCTCCAGCTCCTCCGAGCGTCAAATTCTCGCGGAAGTTCGCATTCCGCCTCCCTTCCGAGCGCGCACCGCAGAAGTCGGAAATTTCCGCTCTGGTTTTGCCCTCGCCCATCCGAAGAAGTCGGAAATTTCCGTCCCGGTATCGTCCTCGTCCATTCGAAGAGGTCTGGAGGGCGCCTGGCCCTCCGGCTCCCACGACCGTCGTTTCCTCGCGGAAGATCAGCCTTCCGCCCCAATCCCGACCACATGCTGCAGGGGGGAAAAGAAAAAAAGCGCCGCACCGGAAATTCCGATGCGACGCCTTTGATTCGATGGGGGGGAACGCCTCTGAGACTTTCCCCGGCATGAACGGATGAATTACATCATGCCGCCCATGCCGCCCATGCCGCCCATGCCGCCGGCCGGAGCCGCGGCAGGTTCTTTTTCTTCCTTGATGTCGGTGATCAGGCACTCGGTGGTCAGCAGGAGGCTGGCGATCGAGGAAGCGTTCTGCAACGCGGAACGGGTCACCTTCGCCGGGTCGATGATACCGGCCTTGAGCATATCGGTGTACTCGCCGTTGGCGACGTTGAAGCCGTCGTTGCCCTTGAGTTCCTTGATGCGCTGAACCACAACACTGCCCTCGTATCCGCCGTTGGCGGCGAGCTGACGGAGCGGTTCTTCCACCGCACGCTTGACGATGGCGGCACCGGTGGCCTCATCGCCGGAGAGCTGCAGCTTGTCAATCGCCGCCGCAGCGCGGATCAGCGCCACGCCGCCGCCGGCGACGATGCCCTCTTCCACCGCGGCACGGGTGGCGTGCAACGCGTCGTCAACGCGGTCTTTCTTCTCTTTCATCTCGACCTCGGTCGCGGCGCCGACGTTGATGACGGCAACGCCGCCGGCCAGCTTGGCGAGACGCTCCTGGAGCTTTTCGCGGTCGTAATCGCTGGTAGTCTCCTCGATTTCGCGGCGGATCTGGGCGACACGGCCCATGATCGCGGCCTGGGTACCGGCGCCTTCGACGATCGTGGTGTTCTCCTTGGTGACGGTGATGCGCTTGGCTTTGCCGAGCTGATCGAGCGTGACGTTCTCAAGCTTGATGCCGAGATCTTCGGTGATGCAGGTTCCGCCGGTCAGGATGGCGATATCCTGCAACATGGCCTTACGGCGATCGCCGAAGCCCGGCGCCTTGACCGCGCAGACCTTGAGGATGCCGCGCATGCTGTTGATGACCAGAGTGGCCAGCGCTTCGCCTTCGACGTCTTCGGCGATGATGAGGAGCGGCTTGCCTTCTTTGGCAACCGCCTGGAGCAGCGGAAGCATGTCGTTGAGGTTGCTGATCTTTTTCTCATGGATCAGCAGATAGGCGTCCTCGAGAACCGCTTCCATCGCCTCGGTGTTGGTGGCGAAGTAGGGGGAGAGGTAGCCTTTGTCGAACTGCATGCCTTCGACGACGTCGAGAGTGGTTTCAAGGGTCTTGGCCTCTTCCACGGTGATGGTGCCTTCCTGACCGACCTTGGCCATCGCTTCCGCGATGATGTTGCCGATGGTGGTGTCACCGTTGGCGGAAATGGAGGCAACCTGGGCGATCATGTCGCCACCGACCTTGGTGCTCATCTTGGCGATTTCAGCCACGACGGCCTCCACGGCCTTTTCGATACCCCGCTTGAGTTCCATCGGATTGGAACCGGCGGTAACGTTCTTGAGACCTTCCCGATAGATGGCCTCGGCCAGCACGGTCGCGGTGGTGGTGCCGTCGCCGGCGACGTCATTGGTCTTGCTGGCGACTTCCTTGACCATCTGCGCACCCATGTTGGCATAGGGGCACTTGAGTTCGATTTCCTTGGCGACGGTCACGCCGTCCTTGGTGATGGCGGGAGCGCCGAATTTCTTATCGATTACAACATTGCGTCCTTTCGGACCGAGGGTGGCCTTGACGGCCTTCGAGAGAAGGGTCACGCCTTCGAGAATGCCGCGGCGGGCTTCATCGGAAAAAACAAGCTGTTTAGCCATGGTATTGAAAACTCCTGTTTGTTGCTGTTATGCTGAAATGGTTTGAAAAAAATCAGCCGATCACCGCGAGGATGTCGTCCTGGTTGACCACTTTGTACTCTTTGTCGTCAACCTTGACTTCGGTGCCGCCGTAACGGCTGGTCAGGACGATGTCGCCGACCTTGACGTCGAAGGGGATCTTGTTGCCCTTGTCATCGTTCTTGCCGGTGCCGAGCGCGATCACCTTGTACTCCTGCGGTTTCTCCTTTGCGGAATCGGGGATAAGGATTCCCCCCTTCATCTGTTCGGTGTTCTCGCAGATCTCAAGAAGGACGCGGTCGCCGAGCGGCTTGATGTTGACATTCGACATTTTGATTCTCCTTATTGTTTTGGGTGTCTGGTTTAAAAACAACCTTATTGTTTTGGGTGTCTGGTTTAAAAACAACCTTATGTTTTACATTCCGGAAACTAAAACTCCCCCCGCCCGGGAGTTTCCCCGGGCGGGGCTCTTCAATGGATTACTCTTCCACCTAGGAATTGAGTTTATTTGTCATCCACGACTTCGGCGTCGACAACCCCGTCGTCATTGCCGTTGTTGTTCGCGCTCTGCTGCTGGCCGGCGCCGGCGGTGTTGCCCGCCGCACCCTGCTGCTGTTGCTGCGCGTAGACCGCTTCGCCGAGTTTCATCAGGAGCTGTTCCAGTTCCTGCATGGTCGACTTCATCGCGGCGGTGTCGTCGGATTCAATCTCCTTCTTGAGTTTGGCGATGCCGCTCTCGATCTGGCCCTTGACCTCGGCCGGAAGCTTGTCACCATGCTCCTTGAGCTGCTTTTCGGTCTGGTAGACCATCGAATCAGCTTTGTTCTTGGTCTCGATTTTATCCTTGGCCGCCTTGTCGTCTTCGGCGTGGGCCTTGGCCTCGTTGACCATCTTTTCAATCTCCGCCTCAGTGAGGCCGCTCGACGCGGTGATGGTGATCTTCTGCTCCTTGCCGGTGCCGAGATCCTTGGCCGTCACATGGAGAATGCCGTTCGCGTCGATGTCGAAGGTCACTTCGATCTGCGGAACGCCGCGGGGCGCCGGAGCGATGCCGTCCAGTTTGAAGAGGCCGAGCGATTTGTTGTCGCGGGCAAGTTCCCGTTCACCCTGCAGCACACGGACGTCCACCGCGGGCTGGTTGTCGGTCGCCGTACTGAAGATCTCGCTCTTCTTGGTCGGGATCGTGGTGTTGCGCTCGATCAGCTTGGTCATCACGCCGCCCATCGTTTCGATACCGAGCGACAGCGGGGTGACGTCGAGCAGCAGCACATCGTTGACTTCGCCTTTGAGAACTCCGCCCTGAATCGCTGCGCCGGCGGCAACCACTTCGTCCGGGTTGACGCCTTTGTGCGGCTCCTTGTCGAAGGTCTCCTTCGCCACTTCCTGCACTCTGGGCATACGGGTCATGCCGCCGACCAGGATCACTTCCTTGATCTGACTCTTGGAAACTTCGGCATCCTTCATGCAGTTCTGGCACGGGACTTTGGTGCGTTCCAGCAGCGGATCGCAGAGTTTCTCAAGCTGAGCGCGGGTAAGGGTCATGTTCATATGAACCGGCCCGTCCTGGTTCATGGTGATGAACGGCAAATTGATGTCGGTGCTCATGCTCGAAGAGAGTTCGCACTTCGCCTTTTCCGCCGCCTCTTTGAGCCGCTGAAGCGCCTGCGGATCCTTGCGCAGATCGACGCTGTTCTCCTTCTGGAATTCATCGGCAAGGTAGTTGATGACCGCCTGGTCGAAGTCGTCGCCGCCGAGGTGGGTGTCGCCGTTGGTGGCCTTCACTTCGAAGACGCCGTCGCCGATTTCGAGAATCGAAATATCGAAGGTGCCGCCGCCGAGGTCGTAGACCGCAACGGTTTCGTCACTCTTCTTGTCCAGGCCGTAGGCAAGCGCCGCCGCCGTCGGCTCGTTGATGATCCGGAGCACTTCCAGACCGGCGATCTTGCCGGCGTCCTTGGTCGCCTGACGCTGACTGTCGTTGAAGTAGGCCGGGACGGTGATGACCGCCTGGGTGATGGTTTCGCCGAGGTAGGCTTCCGCATCGGTCTTCAGTTTCTGAAGGATCATCGCGGAAATCTCCGGCGGAGAGTAGGTGTGGTCGCCGACGCGGACGTGGGCGTCACCGTTGGGCGCCTCGACGATCTCGTACGGAACCAGCTCCTTCTCGCGCTGGACTTCGGAATATTTGCGGCCCATCAGCCGTTTGATCGAAAAGATGGTGTTTTTCGGATTGGTCACCGCCTGCCGTTTCGCAGTCTGGCCGACCAGACGCTCGCCGCTCTTGGTGAAGGCGACGATGGAAGGCGTGGTGCGGTTCCCTTCCGCGTTGGGGATAATTTTGTACTCGCCGTGATCCATGACAGCCATGCAGCTGTTGGTAGTGCCGAGGTCGATACCTAAAATTTTACTCATGATTCAATACCTCCATGAAGAAATGATAATTTTAAAAATCTTACGCCGGAGAAGTAAGCAGATCCCGTGCCAACTCTTTTTTTTGAGGAAGCGAGGGCGAATCCGCCCGGATTGTCACGGTGATGTGTGCCATTTTGGCGCACCTGTGCCACGAAGGTGCGCCAACCGCAAACGGGTGTGTCACGGATTGCCGGCCAAGAGCGCCGGTGCGCTCCCCCCCTGCGTGGGGGAATATATAAGGAGTCAAAACGAACATGGATCAGGAGAATAGCCGGAATGCTCCGCCGCACCGGAAAGAGAGCTGTTCCGCCCCGGCGGCGGAACGTGGCCGGCGGTGGATCCGCCGGAGGGGCATCTCCGGGTTTTCCATGCCGCGCGGAACGATTTGGCTTGACTTTTTGAAAAAAAGCGGTATATTTTCCGAATACGGAGCAATCTGTTATTCCCCTAAACCAAAAAGAAGGAATTGCCAAAATGATCAAAGTCGGTATCAACGGTTTCGGCCGCATCGGCCGCATGGTCTTCCGTGCCGCGGTGCAGAACTTCAACAAGGATATCCAGATTGTCGGCATCAACGACCTGCTCGACCCCGAGTATCTCGCTTACATGCTGAAGTATGATTCGGTTCACGGCCAGTTCGAAGGCGACATCAAGGTCGAAGGCAACTACATGGTTGTCAACGGCAACAAGATCCGCCTGACCGCCGAGAAGGATCCGGCCAATCTGAAGTGGGACGAAGTGGATGCCGACGTCGTCGTCGAGTCCACCGGCTTCTTCCTTACTGAAGAGCTGGCCTCCGCCCACCTCAAGGCGGGTGCGAAGAAGGTGATCATGTCCGCGCCGAGCAAGGATGCCACCCCGATGTTCGTCTACGGCGTCAACCACACGACCTACGCCGGCCAGAAGATCATCTCCAACGCCAGCTGCACCACCAACTGCCTGGCTCCGCTGTCGAAGGTTCTGAATGACAAGTTCGGCATCAAGCGCGGCCTGATGACCACGATTCACGCCGCCACCGCGACCCAGAAGACGGTCGACGGCCCCTCGAAGAAGGATTGGCGCGGCGGCCGTGGCATCCTTGAGAACATGATTCCCTCCTCGACCGGCGCGGCCAAGGCGGTGGGCAAGGTTCTCCCGGTGCTCAACGGCAAGCTGACCGGCATGTCGGTCCGCGTTCCCACCTCCGACGTTTCGTTCGTCGACCTGACCTGCGAACTCAACACCGAGTGCACCTATGAGGAGATCTGCAAGGCGATGAAGGAAGCCTCCGAAGGCGAGCTCAAGGGCGTTCTCGGTTACACCGACGAAGCGGTTGTCTCGACCGACTTCCGCGGCGATGCCCGCACCTCGATCTTCGATGCCAAGGCCGGCATCCAGCTGGACAAGACCTTCGTCAAGGTCTGCTCCTGGTACGACAATGAGTGGGGTTATTCCAACAAGGTTCTGGAGATGGCCCGCGTCATCGCCAAGTAACCTGGGGTTTTTGATTCCCGGAAAGGGCGGGTGGTCGAATGCCGCCCGCCCTTTTTGTATTAACGCATCTATTCATCAATCAATGCAGGGAGAATTGTCATGGATAAGAAAACGCTTCGTGACGTCGATCTCAAAGGCAAGCGCGTGGTCATGCGCGTCGACTTCAACGTGCCGATCAAAGACGGAGTCATCAAAGATGACACCCGCATCAAGGGGGCGCTCCCCTCGATCAAGTATGTGCTTGACAACGGCGGCAGCCTGGTGCTTATGAGCCACCTCGGCCGTCCGGCGGAAAAAGGCTACGAGGCGGATTTCAGCCTGAAGCCGGTGGCGGAATATCTGGCGAAGCTGCTCGGTCGCCCGGTGGCGTTTGCTCCGGACTGCGCCAATGCCGACAAGGAGGTCGCCGCGATGAAGCCGGGCGACGTGCTGATGCTGGAAAATACCCGTTTCTACAAGGAGGAACAGGGCAAGCTCAAGCAGAAGGAAGGGCAGTCCGACGAGGAGTTCAAGGCGAAGAAGGCCGAACTCAAGGAGAAACAGCAGCTTCTGGCGAAAAAGTTTGCCTCCTACGGTGACATCTACTGCAACGATGCGTTCGGTTCCGCGCACCGCGCCCACGCTTCGACCGCGGTCATCACCAAGTACATGCCGGTTTCGGTGGCGGGTTTCCTGATGGAAAAGGAGATCGCCTATCTCGGCAGCGCGGTGGAGAATCCGGTTCGTCCGTTCGTGGCGATTCTCGGCGGCGCGAAGGTCTCCGACAAGCTCGCGGTGGTGCAGAATCTGCTGGGCAAGGTCGACACGCTGATCATCGGCGGCGGCATGGCCTACACCTTCCTCAAGGCGCAGGGACATGATATCGGTGCTTCGCTCTGCGAGCTCGATCAGCTCGACTACGCCCGCGACATGATCGCCAAGGCGAAAGAGCGCGGTGTGAAGCTGCTGCTGCCGGTGGACAACGTTGCCGCCGACAAGTTCGCGGCGGACGCCGCCACGCAGATCGTCGGCGACGAGATTCCGGCCGGCTGGATGGCGCTGGATATCGGTCCGAAGACCACCGAGCTCTATGCGGAAGCGATCAAGGGCGCCAAGACCGTCGTCTGGAACGGGCCGATGGGCTGCTTCGAGATGCCTGCGTTTTCGAAGGGGACCTTCGGCGTCTGCGCCGCGGTGGCCGAAGTGAAGGCGAACGGCGGTGTTTCGATCATCGGCGGCGGCGACAGCGTCTCTGCGGTGAACAAGTCCGGGTTGGCGGACAAGATGAGCCACATTTCCACCGGCGGCGGCGCTTCGCTCGAGTTCCTCGAGGGGAAGGCTCTGCCCGGCGTGGTGTCGCTCTCCGACAAGTAAGAGAGCGTTTCTTTCGGGAAGAGGCTGTTGCATTCCGTTGAGGGATGCGGCAGCCTCTTTTTTTTCATGGAAGAGAGGGGAGGGGCCTGCCGGGCCGGAGAGGCGGCCGGTTTTTTCCGGAAACGCGGCGATTTCCCGATTCCCCCGGGCTTGAAAAAAACGGCGCTGCGGTTATATTGTCTCCCTGCGCCCGCGGTGTGCGCGTTGAACAGCGGAAAGAGAGATGGCATTGGGAAAATTCTATGGAGTCGGACTCGGTCCCGGAGATCCCGGACTGGTGACATTGCGGGCGTTGGAGGTGTTGCGCGCGGTGCAGGTGATCTATGCGGCAGCCTCACAGCAGAGTTCCCGCAGCGTTTCCGGGCGGATTCTCGATGCGCTGCCCGGCGTGACGGCGGATCGGTGTGAGCTGGCCTTCACCATGTCGAACAATTTCGACGAACGTCTGGCCAGAATCGATGAGCATGCCGCACGGATTCTCGACCGTCTGCGTTCGGGGGATGACGCGGCATTTGTCACCATCGGCGATCCGATGACCTACAGCACCTGCGGCTATCTGTTGCGGGCGCTGCTGCGGATGGAACCGGCTCTGCCGTATGAAATCATCCCCGGAGTGAACTCCTGGAGTGCTCTGGCCGCGAAGGAGGGGGTCCCGCTGGTGGAGGATCAGACGGTGCTGCAGATTGTTCCCGCCGCGGTCGCTCCCGGTTCGGAGGAGCTCGACCAGCTGCTTGCCGCCGATGCGACCACCGTTCTGCTCAAGTGCTACCGTACGAGGGAGGAACTGCTCCGGCAGCTTTCCGAACGGGGATTCCGCACTGTCTACGGCGCCGGAATCGGACTGGAGGAGGAGTTTGTTTCGGACGATCCCGCGGCGATTGCGGATCGTCCACGGGAATATCTGTCGATGCTGATCGTCCGCAAAGCCGATGTGGCGGGCGGCGGCGCCGTTGCGAAACAATGATCTGATACAGGGAGGCGGCGATGGAAGAGCTTCTGCGTCTTGCCGAGTTGCGCCAGGCCCGGGCCCGGCGAGTGGTGGAAATGAGCGGCATCCCCGCCGCGTGGAAGGCGATCGGCGCGGAGGTTGCCGCGGTCGGCTCCCTGCGAACCGGACTTCTGATCGACCACCGCGACATCGATTTCCACGTATACACCGACACACTGGAGCCGGAAGAGAGTTTCCGGGCCGTCGCCCGGATCTGCGCCAACCCGGCAGTGACCGGGATGGAGTTCCGGAATCTTGCCGCGACGGAGGAGTGCTGTTTCGAATTCCACGTTTCGCTGCGGGATGAGCGCGGCGACTCGTGGCGGGTCGATATGATTCAGATCCGCCGCGGCTCGAAGTACGACGGTTTTTTCGAAACAGTCGCCGACCGGATCCTGGCGGCACTGACTCCGGAGACGAAACGGACCATTCTCATGCTCAAGTGCGCGGCGCCGCAATCCGCCCGGATCATGGGGATCGAATACTGCCGCGCGGTGATGGAGGGCGGCGTCCGGAGCTGGCCGGAATTCATCGCATGGCGTGCGATGAATCCGGTTTCCGGCATTCTGACGTGGCGCCCCTGAAGCGCCGCTGTTGTCTTACCAGTGTCGATGGAAGAATCCGGAGACTCCCTCCGCCGCTCTCTGGAAGATCACGTACAATCCCGGGATGAACATCATTCCGGCGATGGTTGCGACCAGCATTCCCCAGAAGGTGGTGACGCCGATCGACTGACGGCTGCCTGCACCGGCGCCGCTGGCGACCACCATCGGGAACACACCGATCACGAAGGAGAGCGCGGTCATCATGACCGAGCGGAACCTGACTCGCATGCCGTTCAAAGCCGCATCCTGGATGGTTGCTCCCTTGTCGCGTTCGAACTTGGAGAACTCCACCATCAGAATCGCCGTCTTGGCGGTGAGGCCGATCAGCATCAGCAACCCGAGCTGGCAGTAGATGTTCAGCGACATGTTGCTGAGTTTCAGGGCGAGGATCGCGCCGAGCGTCGCGGTCGCCACCGAGAGCATCACCGAAATCGGCATGGTCCAGCTCTCATACTGCGCCACCAGAAAGAAGTAGGCCACCAGCAGTGAAATCATCAGCAGACTGACGATCTTGCCTTCGTTCTGGCTCTCCTGATAGCTCATATCGGTCCAGCTGATCTGGTAATCCTTGGAGAGATTCTTGTGGACGAGATCCTCCAGCAGATTCATCATTTCGCCGGAGCTGAACGACGGCACGGTCTGGGTGTTGACCGATGCGGAGGGGAACATGTTGAACCGTTCCGCCTGCCGGGGCCCGAGGGTCCAGCGGAGATCCGCCACCGCGCTGAGCGGAATATTCTCGCCGGTGGTGCTGGTGACGTAGAGCTGATCGATGATGTTGAGATTCTCCCGCAGTTCCGGCGCCAGCTGGGTCTTGACCTGATAGGTCTTGCCGTACTTGTTGAAGTCGTTGATGTAGTAGGACCCGAGCTGGCTCTGGAGCGCGCTGAAGATCGAGTTGATCGACACGTTCATCGCCTCCGCCTTGTCACGGTTGATGTCCAGATAGAGCATCGGCGTGTTGGCGTCGAACGAGGTGAAGGCGTAGACCGCCTTGCCGGTCTCCATGATCTTGGAGAGCAGATGGTTGGTTGTCTGCGCGATCTCCTGCGAACTCTGGTTGCCTGTGGCCTGAAGTGAAAAAGTTACGCCGCCGGTGGCGCCGAGACCCATGATGGCCGGCGGCACGAAGGCGTTGACGGAAGCGTCCGGCAGCACTGCGGCGCGCTTGATGATTGCCGACTGAATCTGGCTGATCTGCGTCTCAGGGGTGGTGCGTTCCGCCCACGGCTTCAGGTCGACGATCAGGAGACCGAGGTTTTCCCCTTCACCCGCGGTCAGGCTCCGGCCGGGAATGGCCAGAAGCTGGTTGATCCCGGGGATATCCTTAATCAGGTCGGAGACCTCTGCCAGCGCGGCTTCCGTCCGCGGCAGCGAAGCGCTGGCGGGGAGGACCACTTCGCAGAAGATGGTTCCCTTGTCCTCTTCCGGCAGGAAGGCGGAGGGCAGACGCTGATAGAAGTAGTAGTTCCCGAAGAGAATCAGACCGAAGAGCACGATGGTCAACAGTGTGCGGCGCACCAGCAGACCGCCGACGAACAGATAGGTGTTCCGAGTCCAGTTCAACCCGATGTTGAAGAGGTGGAAGAAGCCGCGCGGCGTTTTGCTGGGCCGCAGGACGAGGGCGCAGAGCGCCGGACTCAGTGTCATCGCGTTCACGGTCGAAAGGCAGAGCGCGATGCACATGGTGACCGCGAACTGGGTGTAGATGGTACCCACCATGCCGCCGTAGAACATGATCGGCATGTAGATGGCGACCACGACCAGCGTGGTGGCGATCAGTGCTCCGGTGAGCTGTTCCATGGTCTTCATCGCCGCGTCGAAGGGGGAGAGGTGCTCCTCGTCGATCAGCCGGGTGCAGTTTTCGGTGACGCAGATGGCGTCGTCCACCACCGAGCCGATCACCAGAATCAGCGCGAACATGGTCAGAGTATTGATGCTCATGTTCAAGAGGTAGAGGAAGAGGAAGGTGCCGATGAGCGATACCGGAATCGTGACCGATGGAATGATCGTCGCGCGCCAGTCCTGCAGGAAGAGGTAGGTGATCACCACCACCAGAATGAAGGTGAGGATCAGCGTTTCGACGATTTCCTGCATCGAGACGACAACGAACCGGGTCGAGTCGTAACAGACATCCCAGGTCATGCCGTCGGGGAAGTTCTGTTTGAGTTCGTCGAGGGTCTTGTTGACCTCCTTCATGATTTCCAGGGCGTTGGCGTCGTTGAGCTTGAAGATGGCCAGCACTACCGCCGGCTTGCCGTTGAGTGTGCCGGTGCTGTTGTAGGTTTCGGCACCGAGTTCCACCTTGGCGATGTCGCCGAGCCGGATCTGCCGCCCGTCTTCGCCGGATTTGACGATGATGCGTTCGAACTCCTCCGGGGTGCTCAGCCGGCCCTTGGTGTCGACCTTGAACTGCATCCAGCGGCTGCTGGATTCGGTGCCGACCGAACCGGTGGCCGCCTGGATGTTCTGGCTGGCAACCGCGTTGCGGACGTCGTCGTCGCTGATGGAGTAGGCACGCATCTTGTAGGGATCGAGCCAGATGCGGATGCTGTACTCCTGTTCGCCGAAGATGATGGCCTGGCCGATTCCGTCGATTCGCGCGATGGCGTCCTTGATGTGGATACTGACGTAGTTGCTCAGAAAGAGCGGCGTATGTTCCGGATTGTCGCTGTAAAACGCGTAGGTTGCGAGCATGTCGCTGGAGCGTTTCACCACGGTGAGGCCGTTGTTGACCACGTCGGTCGGCAGGGCGTGTTCGGCCCGTTTGACCGCGTTGTTGACGTTGACCAGCGCCATGTCTTCATCGGCGCCGGATTTGAAGGTCAGCGTGAGGGTGTAGTTGCCGAGGTTGTCCGACTGCGAGGAGTAGTAGACCATATCCTCGGTGCCGTTGACCTCCGACTCCAGCGGGGAGGCGACGGTGTCGGCGATCACCTGGGCGCTCGCGCCCGGATAGGTGGCCATGACCATGATGGTCGGCGGAGAAACCTGCGGATATTCCGCGATCGGCAGCCGGTAGACCGAGATGATGCCCGCCAGCATGAGGAAGAGCGAGATCACCAGCGCGAACCGGGGACGCCGGATGAAAATTGCTGAAAACATGAGGAGATCTCCTTACTTGAGTCCGGTTTCAAAGACGGGGTTGACTGTTTCCTCCGGTCTGGTTTTGTTGATGCCGCCGATGACGACGGTTTCGCCGGTTTTGAGGCCGGATTGCACGATCTGCCGGTCCCGTACCTGCGGTCCGATGACGATGTTCCGGCGTTCGATCTTGTTCTCCGGTCCGACGACGTAGACATAGTGATGTTTGCCGTCGGTCATCAGGGCGGTGACGCTGACCGCGGGAAGAGGTTTGTCGAACTTTTCACTGAATTTCACCATGACGTAGCCGCCGGGTATCAGCGCCATGTCGGGATTTTCCCCCACCAGCTGGATCATGATGGTACCGGTTTTCGTGTCGATCTGGTTGTCGATGAAGTCTACCTTGATTTTCCCCTTGTAGGGCTGGTTGTCGGCCCGGATGATTTCAAGACCTTCCGAGGAGAGCTGGCCGTTGCGGCTGTGCTTGAAGAAATCCGCCTCGCTCATCGCAAACCGGATGTTGATCGGGTCGAACTGGACGATGGTGGCAAGCGTTCCCTTTTCCGGTGTGATGTAGTTGCCTTCGCTGTAGATGTTCCGGCCGATTCTGCCTGTGAGCGGAGAGTAGATCTTGGTGTAGGAGAGATCGTTCTCGGCGAGGACGAGGTCGGCGTTGGCTTCATCGAGTTTGCCCGCGTAGACCCGGTAGGAACGGAGAGCGTTCTCGTAGGTGGTCTGTGCGGTTGCGTTGGTCTGGTAGAGCTGGGAATACCGCTCTTTTTCCCGGGTGGCATAGTCGAGTTCCGCCTGGGTCTGCTTGATCGTCGCCCGGGCAATGTTGACATTCTCCCGGTAGATGGTGTCCTCGATCTGGAACAGCAGGTCGCCTTTCTTGACCAGGCTGCCCTCCTTGAAGGCGGACTTCCACATGACGCCGTTGATCCGGGCGACGATGTCGACCGTTTCGGAGGCGGCGACCGTGCCGACGTAGGTTTTGGGTTCAGTCTGCGAGAGTTCCGAGACCTTCTCCACCCGGACCGACGGCGCGGTCGCTTCCTGCCCTGCCGCCTGAACTCCCAGACCGGCGGCGCCGCAGATGGCGGCTGTCATCATGCTTCGAAAAAAAATATTCATTATGTCACCTCAAAAAGCTGATTGGTTTTATTGACGAAAAAAGAGAGAAATTTCTCCGAAACAATCAAATTTGTTCGGCTCTGTGAGAGATTTCTTCGCAGTTTTTCAGAAAGCGGCGGAGGACCTCGTCGCTCATCGGCCCGCGCAGCTGCTGCGTGACCTGTCTGTGGCTGGAAACAATATTGGCCTGAATCTCCTTTGCCTTGCCTGTCAATACGATTTTCTTCAGTCTGCCGTCGGTTGAAACCGATTCCCGGCTGATCAATCCCTCCTGTTCCAATGCTTGAAGCAATCCGGTCACCGATGAGGGCCGGATGCCGAACTCCTCTTCGATGTCCCGCTGATAAATATCCTGTTCCATGGAGACGATCGACAGAAAAGCGAGAAGTCTCGCCTGGCTGCCGGAGACGCCGGAGATTCTCGCCTGCCGGTCCGCCATTCGTTCAATGCGTCTTGCCATGTAGAAGATCGTACCGATCAAATCACGTTGTTTGAGCACTGCAAACCCTCCTTGTTATATAGTTTCCTAACTAATATAATAAAAAAATTTGTTTTTTCAAATTGAAATTCAGGAAATCTTAATTTTTTTGACGGGGGGAGGATGAGGATGCCGTGAAAAGGGAGTTCTGCTGTTGAAAAGGGGAGGGGATTGGTTTATATTACCGGAAAGAACGCAGATTTTGTTTTTCGGATGGGCAGATTCAACACATTGAAATTCTCCGAGAGCGGAGTGCGCGGCATCGTCGGAGAGGGATTGACGCCGCGGCTGGTGGCGGAGCTCGGGGCCGCCTTCGGGCTCTACCGGGGCGGGGGGCGCGTCGTGGTCGGGCGGGATACCCGTGCCACCGGGGCGATGTTCGAGGAGGCGCTTTCGGCCGGACTGCTTTCGGCCGGGTGCCAGGTGGTCAAGCTCGGCATTGTACCGACGCCGACGGTTCAGTTCACCGTCTCGCGCATCGGCGCCTCGGGGGGGATCGCGATTACTGCGAGCCACAATCCGGCCCAGTGGAACGCGCTCAAATTCATCGGCGGCGACGGCATGTTTCTCGATCCGGCCGAGGCGTCGGAACTTTTTGATCTGTACAGTCAGGGCAATCCTCCGTGCCGCGTCGAGAAGGATCTGCGGGATGTGCGCACGTTGCCGGGAGCGTTCGCCGCGCACGAGGAAAGGATTTTTTCGGTCATCGACGCAGAAGGGGTGCGCTGCCGCCGTTTCCGTGTGGCGGTCGACTGCGCCAACGGCGTGGGCGCGCTCTATTCGGCGGAGTTTCTGCGCCATCTCGGCTGCGAGGTGTTTCCGATTCACGACGAGGCGGACGGGCAGTTCCGGCGGCCGCCGGAGCCGCTGCCGGAGAATCTGGAAGCGCTCTGCCGGGTCGTGCGGGAGAACCATTGCGACATCGGATTCGGGCAGGATCCCGACGGCGACCGGCTCACGGTGGTGACCGACCGGGGGGAGGCGCTCAATCCGCATTATACGGTGGCGCTGGCGGTGGAGCAGGTGCTCGACGGTGGAGATCCCGGGCCGGTGGTGGTGAATATTCAGACGTCGCGTCTGGTGGAGGCGATCGCCGCTTCGTATCATTGCGGACTGGTCATTTCGAAGGTCGGCGAGATCAACGTGGTTGAAAAGATGATCGAAACCGACAGCATGATCGGCGGAGAGGGCAACTGCGGCGGGGTGATCTACCGCCGGGTTCATTCGGGGCGGGACAGTTTTACCGCGATGGCGCTGATTCTTGAACGGCTCGCTTTTTCCGAACGGCCCCTCTCCGGGATCGTGGCGGAATTCCCCGCACAGTACAATTTGTCCGCCCGCTTCCCGGTTCCGCCGATCGCGGCGCGGAATGTGCTCGATCACTTCCGCCGGAAATACGCCGACCGGTCGCCGCTCACTTTTGACGGACTGCGGTTTGATCTGGAGACAGGGCGGGTACTGATGCGTTCATCGAACACCGAACCGATATTCCGGCTGAACGTCGAGTCGACGGAGCGTTTTGCTGCCGAGGCGTTGCTGGAGCGTTTTTCCGCGGAGATCCGGGAGGAGTTAACCAACGGGGGAGAATTGTGACGGAAGCGAAGTTCTATCTTTTCGACATGGATCACACGCTGATTCAGGCTGACTGCGATGTGACCTGGAAGCAGTTTGCGGTGGCGCACGGCCTTGCTCCGGAGACGGCGCTTGTCGAGGCGGACCGCTTTTTCGACGACTACAACGCCGGCAAACTGGATATCGAAGCCTTTCATGAATTTCAGTTCCGGGAGTTCGCCGGGAACACGGTCGAACGGATGGCCGGACTGGCCGAATTGCATTTCCGGGAATTCATCGCCGACCGGCTCTACCCGGAGGCGGTGAAGTTGATCGATGAGCTGCGGACCGCGGGGCTTCCGGTCGGCATCCTCACCTCGACCAATTCGGTGATCGCCACTCCGGTGGCGCGGGCGTTCGGCATCGATCTGGTGCTCGGCACGCGGCTGGAGCTGCGCGACGGGCGTTACACCGGGAGAATTTCCGGCGTCTACGGCGTTGGTCCGGGCAAGGTGGAGATCGCCGCCGCCGAGCTGAAGCAGCGGGGATTCACGCTTGCGGAGCTCGCCTATTACGGCGACAGCATCAACGACCGGTACATTCTCGAAGCGTGCGGATTCCCGTACACGGTCAATCCCTCGGCATCGCTGCGGGTTCTGGCGGAGCGGCAGCACTGGCCGATCCTCAGCTGGAAGCTGGAGGCGGTGAAGTGAAGATCGGCCTGATCTCCAATCCCCGCCACCGGGCGGGGGACCGGATGGAGTTTCTGCTGTTGCGCGCCGCCCACTGGCTCACCCGCTTCGAACCGGCGGACCTGCTGCTGGTGACGGGGGAGCTGACGGCGGAGAACGCGGCTCCCGAACCGGGGTTTCTCGATGCCTTTTACGCTTCGCTCGCCCGGCGCAAATCGGAACTGCCGGTGATCTTCCCCGGCTCGGAAACGCCGGTGACGGTCTGCGGAGAGGTGCTTTCTCCCGCCGCGCTGACCGGGCGGATCCGCGAAGCGGCCGGAGCGGTTCCGGATTTTGAAGCGTTCCCCTTTGAATACCTGGTTGCGGAGTTCGACGGCGGCGCGCTGCCGCATGTGGAGCGCCGGGCGCTGGTCGAACCGGAACTTGCCGCTCAGGTGACCGATTTCCACATCCACACGTCGGCGGCGTACTGCAGCGAGAACATGCGCGTGGACCGGGCGCTGGAGATGGCGAAGCTCTCCGGACTCGGCGGCGTCTCGTTTGCCGAGCACTCCGGCCAGCTCTACTTCGAGAGCGACGACTACTGGAACGGGCGTTCGGTCTGGCGCACCCGGGGAACGCCGGAGGGGTGCCGGGCGATCGACCGCTCCGACGAATACCGCGCCGAACTCCGCACGCCGGGGTGCTACCGGCACGGATTCGAGCTCGACGTCGACCGGAACGGCGACGTTCTGCTTTCGGAGAAGGAGCGCCCGCTCGCCGAGGTCCGGCTGGGCGCGGTGCACTTTCTGGTCAACCGGAGCGACCCGCGTGAAGCGTCGCGGGAATTTCTCTTTTACACCGAGTCGCTGCTGAAGTACGGCGTCGACATTCTCGCGCATCCGTTCCGCATCTTCGCCTGGGCGGGGCTGGAGAAACCGGCGGAGCTGTTCGCTCCGGTCGCCGACCTTCTGGCGCACTACGGTGTTGCGGCGGAGGTCAACTTTCACCAGAACCAGCCGGAGCACGAATTTTTCGACCTCTGTCTCCGGAAGGGAGTGAAACTGTCGCTGGGGAGCGATTCGCACAACCTCTACGAGGTGGGATTTTTCCTGCCGCACTTCCGTTTCCTCCGGGAGCTGGGGGTTGCCGGGAAACTGGACGAGGTGATTTTCCGCTGACCGCCGCGCGGCGCCGGAATCGATGACAGGCCTAAGGGCCGGAAAGGATGAGATGATCTATTCACCCGCTGAAAATCGTTACGAAACCATGCCTTACCGCCGCTGCGGCCGCAGCGGACTGCGTCTGCCCGCCGTCTCGCTCGGTTTGTGGCACAATTTCGGCAGCGTCGACGTTTATGAGAATGCCCGGAAGATGGCGCAGACCGCGTTCGATCTGGGCATCACCCACTTCGACCTTGCCAACAACTACGGTCCGGAACCGGGATCGGCGGAGATCACTTTCGGCCGGATCCTGCGGCAGGACCTCGCCCCCTACCGCGACGAACTCGTCATCTCCAGCAAGGCGGGCTACTACATGTGGCCGGGACCCTACGGGGAGTGGGGATCGCGCAAGAATCTGATTGCCAGCTGCGACCAGAGCCTCCGGCGGCTGGGGGTCGATTACGTCGACATCTTCTACCACCACCGGCCGGATCCGGATACTCCGGTGGAGGAGTCGATGGAGGCGCTGGATCACATCGTCCGCTCGGGGCGGGCGCTTTACGTCGGGATCTCCAACTATCCGCCGGAGGCGGCCCGCCGGGCGATTGCGGTGCTGCGCGAACTGCGGACCCCCTTCGTGCTTCATCAGATCTGCTGCAATCTGCTCAACCGGGCGCATGAGCGGCAGGGATCCTTCCGGCTGCTGGAGGAGGAGAAGGTGGGCGGAATCGTCTTTTCGCCGCTGGCGCAGGGATTGCTGAGCGACCGTTATCTCGACGGGATTCCGGTGGATTCGCGCGCGGCGCGCGGCGGCTTCCTGAAGCGTTCCTCGATCACGCCGGAGGTGCTCGGCAAGGTGCGGGCGCTGAAGGAGATCGCCGCCTCCCGCGGGCAGACGCTCTCGGGGATGGCGATCGCCTGGGTGCTGCATCTGCCGGGGGTGACGTCGGCGCTGGTGGGCGCGAGCCGTCCGGAGCAGATTCGAGAAACGGTCGCCGGGCTGAACCATCTGGAGTTCACTCCGGAGGAGCTGGCCCGGATCGACGCCGTGCTCGAATAAGCGCGGCGCAGGCACTTCGCAACCGTGTTCCCGGATCAACGAGTCAGGTGGCAGGCCATCGCGCCGCCCGGTCTGGCCCCGGTGTCGGCGGTGAACCGCAGTTTCCCGTTCGCATAAACGGCCGGAATTTCCCCAGTTCGGCAATCCGTTTCAGAAAGGCGCCCTGCAGCTCCTCCGGCAGGACTCGGCGCACCTCGCGGGTGGCGACCTCCTGCAGCGTGCGGATGTCGGTGGTGTTTTTGCGCGCCTCGCGCAGCCGTTCG
>OLGD01002676.1_pt1 | contig 19450 bp, 14 predicted proteins | sample 1605311 | NCBI WGS metagenome assembly OLGD01 (sample SAMEA3888917, study PRJEB22519) | human gut metagenome | biome: human gut; feature: human-associated habitat; material: faeces | place: Denmark | collected 2010
GTACACGTAGGTCTTGTTCAGGTACGGGTTATCCTCCCGCGTCAGCTGGCCCAGCTTGTCGTAGGTATACCGCGTCACCTTGCCGCTCTGGTCGGTGATCCGTGTGATATTGCCATTGGAGCCGTAGGTATACGTGTATGCGGTCGCGGTGCCGTTCACCTCCGACCGGTACGAGCTGACCTGCCCGGTGGTGCGCCCGCTGCCGAGCTGCCTGTACCCGTAGCTCACCGTCTGGGAGAAGCCTGTATTTTCATTCGCCGTGGTGGTTTTCTCCGTCAGGCGGTACATGCTGTCGTACCCGTAAGATATGGTCGCCCCGTGGTGCAGACCGCCACCGAAAATCTCCAGCTCGGTCAGCGCACCGACGCCGCTTCCGTCTCTGCCGGAAGCGCTGTTGTCATACGTATACCCGTAGCCCACAGCATCATAGTAGTCCGCTTCGCTTAGGTAGTTCGTATCGCCTACGGCATAACGGAAGGTGGTCTGGGCATAGTCTAACCGGTTCAGGTCGTCATACCAGAAGAAACTCTGGGAAAGGTCGGTGTAGGCGTTCTCTCTGACAGCCAGCTCCGTGTACCCGATCAGCTGACCGCGGCTGTTGTAGCTGTACTGATACTTCCGCCCGCTCTCGGTGCATTCCAAGGAATGGACAGCGCCGGAGGCTGTGTAGGTATAAATATACTTATGCTGTACACTCTCATTGTCATTATAACATATTTCACTCACTCTGTCAAGCGCATCATATGAATAATGCATAGTTTTTCCGCTTCCGTAGGTCAGCGTGGTCAGCTTGCCGTTGTTGCTCCCGTAGGTGTAGGTGGCCAGCAGGTTTCCGTCCGCATAGACGGCGGTGACGTTGCCGAAATCGTCATAGGTGAAGGTATATACCGTACTGGCGGTGGTGACAGACTCCATCTGTCGGTTGCTGTTATACGTATATACCGCCTTCTCGCCGGCTGTATCGGCATAGTATGCATTGACGGAGGGGGAATATGTCAGTGGGTACACATTGGTCATGCGCCCCAGGGCATCGTACATATAGTACAGGCCGTTTCCGTCGTGGTACTTCTCATAAAGCAGTTGTCCGTTGGGCCCGTAGGTGTAGCTGGTGGTATAACCGGAGGTGTCGGCGGCAGAAAGCACCCTGCCGAACAGGGCGGAGCCTGTGGTCAGGTTATAGGTGGTATAGCTACGGAGCTGAAGAGAGTTACTGTCCTGTGTAGCGTCATCCTTCGTGCCAGTCGCCGCATAGCTGACGGTACCTGTGTTCAGGCCAAATGCATTGATGCTGTATTCTGTTTTTGAAATAGCTGTGGTGGCCGGATTCCATGTGGAAGTTTCGGATTCAAATCGGGTAAACAGATACCAAGACAACAGGTCATTGCTCTCTGCATCATACCTGAAGGTGGTCTGTGATTTCAGTACACGATTTGTATATTCATTGGCTGTACCGTTTCCGTCCGAGTCCCAGGTTTCGAGCAAAACCCGTGTGTTGCTGTCATACATGTTGTACTGGCAGTAGGAAGGTGTGTACATGAATTCCAGCAAGCCGTCCTCTGTGTAGGCATATCTTGCTGTATTGTTTCCCATTTCCTCTACCAGAGAAATGTTGTCAAAGTAGGCAACTCCGGGTTGATACGCATAGACGCAGGAGACGGTGATGGACTCCACTATTCTGCCCGGTTGCGTGGTGAAGGTAGCACTGAGGAATTGCCAGTCAGTCAGATCTTTATTGAAATCAAAGTACATGGTTTCGATTTGGCTGTACCCATAATACTTGATTCCCACATCCAAGCAGAAGTATGCGTATTCATTCGGCACCTGCGCACTCCCCTTGGCAAATCCGGAAACGGTAAAGGTGCGGCACTTGGAGGCTGCGGTTAAATTGATTGCTCCCTGCAAACCACCATTCACCAAAGCGGCAGGTACAATGTTTACAGTCTGCTCGACATACTGATATTCGTCCACATTTCCATGAATAGACAGACCATTGCCGTTAAGCCCGCAGTTTGTCACAGAGGCGTCGGAGGCATACTGGAAATCCCATTGCGTCCTCCCCTGTATATTGGCTGTCTGCGGGAGCGTGTTCTCAAAGCCTCCGAACTGGATCGCATTATATGAGCCTGCGCCGATATTGTTTTCCAGCATGACACGGTCAAGGTATACCGTGCCGTTGGCGCTGTCATCTCCGATGAATTCAAATTTCACACGGACACACTTACTGCCAGCCGTGCCGCCGTCCACATCGAAGGTCAGGACAGGACACAGCGAATTCTGCGTGCTCGCTGTATAGTTCGGTTCATACACCTGGCTTGCAAGAAGCGTAGAATCCTCCGTCGATGTCACCGTCATGTTGAGAGATACGCCGTCATTTGCATATACGAAGTAGTTCGCCGACACAGTATATGTACCGTTCGGAAGCACGACATCCTGATATACATACTGGGTCGTATTGGCTTCCACGGAAATCGCCAGCCTTCTCTCAAAGCTGTTGATTCCATCGTAATCAATTTGAATATCCTCTGCATCCGAACAGATCCAACCAAGAGACTGTATAGTCCCATATTCGAAGCTGCCATTATACACATAGTTTGTCGCCACGCCGTTTATCACAGCCTTGGACTTCACACTGTTCTTTGATTGATCATCCTCTCCGTTCTCATCATACACACAATTTGCAGCACCATACATCGCTGTGCGCTGTGCATTGGTAGAGTATGCGCTTACCGCATGTCCCTGACCATCAATAGAATAATGTGTGATGATATCGTCTCCGGTTTTCCCACTCTGGAGTATATCGTCTGCTCCACTGGTGCGTACCTCCGTATACCCTTTTCCATATGTGAAGGATACGGACTGTCCCGCATGATTGTTCGCATATTCAGTCACAGTTTTGACCTGCCCCTGCCAGTCATAGGTGTACCGAATCTCCGTCCCGGTGGTCTCGTCCTTTGCGGATGACAGACGGTATGTACTGCCCACTGTGGCACCCACGGCCTGGGTGTAGTCATAGTACATGGTTGCATCGGTCACAATTTCGGATCCGGACACATGACCGTATTTCACACGGCGCAACGGGCCGGCACAGGTCGTGGATATGTAGGAAGTATCAGAAAAGGAAGTCCCATACTCAAAAGTGACTGCTTGACCTGTGACCTGGTTGGTTATCCGGTATAATGCACCCAGGGAATTATACAGGAATGTCAGGTATAATATGGCATCAGAATCGACCTGTCCGGCAGGAACCACATCCACAGAGGTGGTCTGACCCTTGCTGTTGTAATTGAATCTCAGCTTATTTCCATACATATCCTGAATAAATTCCAGAACACCGCCGGCATAAATATAGTCCGTTCCCGAACTGTTGGTAAACTGCCTGATATTTCCCTGTATATCTTCAATAACCATATGGCACTGCGTTTCTGTCAGGGTCAGGGAAAGACCGTCCTCGTCCTGATAGGATTGGGTTGTAGGATCATATAGAAAATAATGCTCCGTTCCGTCACCGTCGCTCCATATATAGTATGTTTGATCGGTTCCGTTCTCTCCCGTATATGTCCGTTTCACCACAGATTCATTGGTATTCAACTTCAACCCATAACCGGCGGAAAGATATTTATAGTGAACATTCGGGTTATCAGCATATGTATTATACTTGTTGGCTGTAGCGGTGTTATATACCAGTGTGGGGGTAAAGCCGAACAAGCCGTCATTTGTACTCAACGTACTGATCGAAAAGACCAAATTACCATTTGCATGGTTGACATATCCTGTCCCGGCAAGTCCGGCACTGTGAGTAGAACCAGACCAATACGATTCAACGCCCTTCATATCACGGTAATTGATTACCAATCGGGGGGTATTCGCTGTGGCGTTGGATGATGTAAACAGCGCGTCCACGTCATCGCTCCCGATTTGTGCAAGAGCCAATCCTTTGTTCACGCCGGAGCCTGACATCCATGCTCTGTATAGAGTAGTGATATCCCATGTGATATACTCTCCCTGCGATATGGATGAAAGATCGGCAAAATCAATTAACTGATTGTATGCTCCGCAAGTGCCGGCTTGGTAGGAGGACCAGGTAGCTCCGCTCGTCCAGTCAGAAGTCACCTGATAAACGCCCAACTTCAGTCTCGTTCCATTTATTGAGTGGGATCGGAATGCTTGACAGTAAAGGAGAAAATCTACCGAAGTCACAAATGCATTGGCAGGCACCGTCGGAAGGTCATTCATTTTCCAGTATGAAATAAAGTCCTGCCCGTTACTTCCGTGCCCCGCAGCAAGAAACAAATATGAATAGTAGGTATAGGATACATTATCGCTATCAATATAGGTGTCGATCACATTATCGGTGGTAGAAGTCGAATAGATGGGAGGATCCACAGTGACAGGAAACACCCGTTCACTGTCATTAATCCACGCCTCGTCTGCTGTGACCGTCAGCGAACAGGTTCCGTTTCCGCTGTTTTCAAGGGTATAACTCACTCCGTCAGAATATGCACCGTCAGCATCGAACATATAACCCTTGGGAATCGTATAAACAACCTCATCTGTATCGGGGTCTGTAATGGAAACAGAACCGTCCTCGCACAGAACGGCCTCCAGATGATTCAGTTTGATCTCAAAGGTATAGCCATAGGAGTCCGTGCGTTCTTTGACGATGATATTTTCCTTGATGTTGCAGGATTCCACTACATATTCAAGATCAACGCCGGTCAGAATGTCGGGGTACAGAATTTTGGAGGACAGCTTATCCAGGGCCATCAGTTTTTGAAGTTGGGTGGCATCCTCCGAAAATTCGGTTTGGGTATTGGTGACCTGACCTGCTACCTTTTTGTTGGCGCCGGACAGACTCATATTAACGGAGCCGCCGGAACCGGAAAAACTATGATTGCCGTTGAAAAAGCCCGCAGGCACGCTGCCTCCGGAGAAAATGTACTATTCCTGTGCTTTAATACTCAGCTTAAAGACTATTTAGAAAACAATTACGCGAGAGAACTTGTCAGTTACTACACTATTGCCGGATTTGCCTGCAAAATATGTAACACCGCAAGACCGGACTACAAAGGGCTTAAATCGAAACTTGAGGATTATTATATATCGGGTTCTTTTCCGTATAAGCATGTTATCATTGACGAAGGTCAAGATTTTGGCAGCGAGGCAATAGAAGAAACAGACATCATTCAACTTATCCACGACATAATTGTGGATACAGATCAAGGCGGTACATTCTATGTTTTTTATGACCGCTTGCAATTGATTCAAGCAAGAGAAATGCCAAAGTTCATAAGCGATTTGGATTGTCGCTTGACACTATATCGTAATTGCAGGAATACCGAGAATATTGCCGTAACTTCTTTGCGCCCGATTACTGAACGAAAGCCAAAAGTGTTTGACGGAGCAGTAAAAGGGACACCGGCAAAGCTCCATTTTTGCGAATCTGCTCTGAGTGAACTTGCACAAATTGATACGATCATTGATGAACTTTCAGCAGATGGATACCGCGACATAGTCCTCTTAACATGCAAAACAGAAACAACGAGTGTCCTTAACAATGCTGTCAAGGACGGAAGATATCGTAATAAGTATTTGTTTACAACCTGCAGAAAGTTCAAAGGGCTTGAAGCCGATGTGATTATTTTGCTGGATGTTGATAAAACTACTTTTGATCGGGATAATGTACTGCTGTTTTATGTGGGTGCTTCACGTGCCCGCATTAAACTCGAAATTACTGCTGTGTTAAGTGATGAGGATTGCAAGGATATTCTTTCTTCTGTCTTGAACTATCAGGGGAAAATACGTAGGGCAAAAAAAGACTTGGCTGGTGCATTAAACGCCATAGGGAGTTTGAATTCTTAAATTAAGCATGGTTGCAACTAACATTGCAGTGAAACAGCTTGTTTAATATCTGCTCCCGGTACTTGATTCTGAACGCCAAGCCTGCTTAAATTCAGCCCCAATAGACATAAGAGGACATCGGTAAGAAGGCAAGTCGCAGCTTGTTCTATTTTGCTGATGTCTTCTTTTTCTGCAAGAACGATCACTTCCTGTGTTCAAACTGTAACGATGAATAGGAGGAGATGTTTAATTTATAAACTTAGCACGATACAGTTGCATAATCAGATGTTGCCAGAAAAGGCACCTGTTCGAATCCTCTCAAATGCCAACGCAAAAAAGGACACCTTTCGGTGTCCTGCGTTGGCGGAGAGGAAGGGATTCGAACCCTTGTGCGCTTTCGCGCAAACTGATTTCGAGTGTCATAACCTCTTGATACTTTGCGGTTTTTTATGAGAAGATAGGAGAAGTTAAAATCGCCCGTTCGCCCCGTATCGACCGCATTTATAACGGCTTTGACGATAATTTCGCAAAAAATCTTGATGTCACGGTGTTTTTTCGTATCGCCTGACTTCTAACAAAAGTCTAACCGATTTTTTAGAAATCCGATTAGAAGTTCGCCAAAATCGCCCTGTTCTCAGCCCATTTGTCAGTCCGTACATATGGAACGCACAGAGGAATACAACTGTCGGAATCATCTGCTTCAAAATGCGTGCGTTCCAAAGATATTTCGGTCACAGCACTGTATCAAAGACTACGCAAGAGAATTGTATGGAAGCTCCGAATTTCCGGAACCCCCTGAACAACGAAATCACGAATACAACCGCACTTCTTATGAGGTGAGGTTTTGTTTTCGTTCAAATGACAGCACGACTCCTTGGCTCAGTAAAAAATCAAGGGGCTGTTGCTATGCCCTCCACACGCCCGCAAATCGGGCGTTTTTCGGCTTTTGATCGTTGGCGTGGGAGAGTGCTCGTTCGATGTTCAAAAGCGGTTTGAAGGGTTTTTGAGCCGATGAGTGAGAAAGTCCCGGAAGCCAAAACGAGTGAAAAACGCAAGGAATGGTGTGTGTAAACTGACGGAAGCGACAATCAGATGCAAGGTTGATTTTCAAGCAGGAGAAAGGGACCGGGTCAAGCCCCGCCCCGAATTCACTTCGGACGGCAGAGCCGACCGCTTTTTCTCGCGTTTTTACCCCATTTTCTCGCTTTTTCAATGGTTTTTGTTTATCTTGACCGGTATGGGTCAACTTCGCCAAAAACAAAAAATCCGTGGGTCAAAACAACAGAATGTACTATAATATCAGCCTTTTCCCGTGGGTCAAGGCAAAATCGAAAGTGGATTGTGCCTTGACATAAGAAAAACACAGAGATGTTGATGCTGTAAAAAGGGCGCATTTTTCAAATCACCGCACAACCAAGGGATCACTCTGCCCATTTGGCGGCCTATGGGTGGGGTCACCATGAACCTACAATGTGAATATAAAAGAAGAATAAATATTTATAATTGCAGAAAAAGAAGAATACATACAAGCATAACGACGCACAGCAAGCGATGCCGTTTTTCTTGCCAATAGAAGTGAGGGGGCAAAGAGTCCTTGCGGTCACTGACAGCAAAAAATAAAAATATTTTTTCGTTTTGCTTATAAAAATGCCGATTTTTTTGCCAGTAGAAGTGAGGGGACAAAAAAGGCCTCTCGTGGTCCTTGACAACTGAATAGATGGAATGCCGAGGGAACTCCCGATCCTGCCCGAAAGGGTAAGCCGACAGGCACGGCCGCCATGACCTCTCTTTCCTCTGCTGATAAAGCGGAGAAGAAAGGTGAGCGAGCGAAAAACCGTGTGCTGTCCCGTGCAGTATTCAGCATTGCATGGCAGGGCGATGACAGGGATTCGGGCGAACAATGATACTCCTGCGTTCGGCGCAGCTCGCAATCGTGCAAAGCGAGATATCGGGTTTCTGACTGGAATTTATGTCGGTTAACCGATATGTGATCCCGGTTTCTGTGTAAATTGCCACAGAAAAATCATGCTGCCGGGTACTCCGCATTCCGCATTGGAATCCAACTACCGTTGGTGCCAAAATGGCACCGACGGTGATAATCAATTTACAAAATGAGAAAGGCGGTAAAAACATGACAAACAACAATCGCAAACGAAATCTGACGATCACACTCCGCGTCACCCAAGAAGAACGTGAACTGTTTCTCCGGGGCGCAGAAAAACGGAATATGACACTGACGGATTTTTTAGTCAGTGCCGCGCTCTATAAACCGAGTCCCGCGATAAGAGAGTGCAAAACCATCCTCAAAAAACTGAATGAAGTGCAAGCAAAATTGCTTTCTGACAAGTCCGAACATCCCGACTATGCGGATGTACTGTCGGCTCAGAAAGACCTGTACCAGATGCTTTTTCTGATTACAAGAAAGGAAACGATATGAAAATACAATCTGAAATCAAATCCTGCCTTGCCGAGTATCCCGATGCCCTCACCGTAGATGAAGTCATTGCTATCCTCCGTGTCAGCAGGAAAACCATCTACGAACTGATCAAAAAGGGGCGTATCAAAGCGGTTAAGATCGGGCGCAGTCACCGCATTGCCAAAGAAAATCTCATTGAACTTTTAGTCCCCAGGGCGATCCATTCGAACCCCGATTATGTTCTTTCTGATAACAATCGGGAGAAAGTCTGGACTTGTGAACCTAAGTGTGATATGTTGTGTGCTGCGCAGACAGCGTAAATCACAAACACAAGGAGAAACACAATGCCACAGGACAAAAACCATCTGACCGCCAGTACGCAATCCAAAAACGGAAGCCTCTATGCGGTCATCCAGTACAAGGACGAAACCGGGAAACGAAAAAACAAATGGAAGTCGCTCGGACTGAAAGAGGGTGCTTCCAAGGCGAAGATCAATGCCGCCATGCGGGAAGCGGTCAACGAATTCGAGAATGAACTGACCGAGATTCTGATGCGCTCACAGAATCCCGAAGCTGATATGCCCATCTTCGATTACATGGTCAAATGGCTCGGCAGTGTCCAGCCGAGCTTACAGATCAACACCTACCGCAGTTATCACAACATGATCTACGGCAGGATCAAGCGGTACTTCGGCGCAAAAGCCATCACCATCGCAAGCCTGCGCCCGAATCAGATCGACGAATTCTACCAGTCCATCTTCGAGGAAGGCATGGTAGCCAACACGGTCATTCACTACCATGCGGTCATGCGCCGTGCCTTTCAGCAAGCCTACAAGAAGGAGATCATCCCCGCCAATCCCTTTGACCGTGTGGATCGCCCCAAGAAAAACAAATTCTTCGGGCAGAATCTGTCGGAGGAAGAACTGCTGACCCTGCTGAGTTTTTCAAGATCGGAAACCATCTATCCGGCAATCATACTTGCGGGATGCATGGGACTCCGCCGGAGCGAGGCACTCGGAATGCGGTGGTCACGCATCGATATGGAGAAGCGGGAAGTCCTGCTGGACACCAAGATCGTGGAGGTTGAGATCGACGGCAAGAAGATTCTCAAACCGATCGAAGAAATGAAGAACTCCAGTAGCCGCCGTAGCCTGCCGATCCCTGCTCCGGTATACGAAATGCTACTCGAACAAAAAGCACAGCAGGAACTCTACCGCAGGATGTTCCGGGGCAGTTACAATCGGGAATACGACGATTATGTCTGCACGGACAAGCTGGGCAATCTGCTAACTCCGCGATACGTCACCCTCCGCTTCTCACAAGTCCTGGAAAAGTACGGAATGCGGCATATCCGCTTCCATGACCTGCGGCATACCTTCGCAAGCATCCTCATCAACAAAGACATCCCGCTGTTCAATGTGTCAAAGTATCTCGGACATTCTGACATCGGTACCACGGCAAATATTTATGCGCACCTGGACAAGAGCGGGAAAGACATCAGTGCAGAGACCATCAGCGCACTGTTCAATAATGATCGGCATCACGACTGAGCGTGGTGCCGATTTTTGGTGGTGAGCGTATGGAACAGATCATTAGCGCAGACGCGGCAAGGGTGCACCTGCACATTTCCAAGCGAAAATTCCTCTATATGTTACAAAACGGCTATATCGACTATGCGGACAACGGGAATAAAACACATCGGTATTCCTTGAAAATGAGCGATGTGGAAGCCCTGCGGAAAGAAATGAACGAACATCCCGAACGGTTTGCCGAACTGAACGGGCGGTTTACGGCGCAGAAAAACACTCCGACGACACCACGCATTGTGCTGTCGCAGGACGAGGCAAAAAAGTTGCGTGTATACATTGCCAAGCAGTGGGCAAAGCATCCCGACGCCATGCCGAGCAAACTCGCATCGGAATTGACCGGTTTGACCGTCGGAACACTGAACCGCCATGTGGCAAAAGGCAACCTCATCGGTGCAGTGATAGGCGGAAAGATGCTGATCAGCAAACAAAGCCTGATCGGACATCTCGCCTCGCCGGAGGTGGCGCGCAAAGTCGGAACGGAACAATTGAAAAAGTTGCTTGCGGGGTACAAAAGAGCGGAAAATTAAAGGGCAAAGGAATGGCTTCGAGATATTCTTGAGGCTGTTCTTTTGCTCTTTAGCAGAAACCGAATAAAAGGCACCTGTTTCCAAGTGCCTTCGTTGGCAGAGAGGAAGGGATTTGAACCCTTGTGCGGTTTTGCGCATACTGTTTTCAAATCTATGCGTTAATTGTCAATCATAAATTCAAGGCAGTTGGATCAAGCAAGAATTTTTCAATACCGATATACAGGATACCATTCTCGTCATGCCACGGTATGATGTTATCTTTTACAATCACAATTTTGGTGAATGAATCGGAAATGCGGCTGTAAGGACGAACTTCTTGCAGGCGTTTTTCTTCTTCTCCAACGGTTAAAGCAGACTGAATGTAGTATTTTCTGTTGCCGTCACTTGCAACGAAATCAACCTCTAAATTGGTTTTCTTGCTTTTTCCTTCAGCATCTTTGTAATTGTATTCGACAACGCCAACATCAACGGTAAATCCACGAACAATAAGTTCGTTGTAAATGATGTTTTCCATGATGTGATTTTCTTCGGTTTGACGGAAGTTGAGCCTTGCGTTTCGCAGTCCAATATCCGAGTAATAATACTTCTGCGGAGAACCGATATATTTGCGTCCCTTGATGTCATAACGTTGAGAACGGCTAACCATAAAGGCATCCACAAAATAATCAAGATAACGAGAAACAGTATCGGAACTGATCTTCACTTGTTTTACGCTTGCGAAGCTATCGGCAATCTTGGTCGGGTTGGTAAGTGAGCCAACAGAAGAAGAAACAACATCGAGCAGGTCGTCAAGAATATTCTTATCTTGAATACTGTGTCGCTCTAAAATATCCTTTATATAGATATTTTCAAACAAATCGGTAAGATACTGAGCCTTGCTTCTGTGGTCTTTCAAGCAGCTTACATAAGGCATACCACCGTAAGTGTAGTATTCTTGCCAAGCATCACGCTTATCACCATCATATGCGGCATAAAATTCTGCAAAAGTCAATGGGTACACATGAACCTCATCGCCTCTGCCGCGGAACTCGGTGAGAATATCAGACGAAAGCATTTTTGAATTTGAGCCGGTGACATACACATCAGCGTTTTTCTTTTTCATAAGTCCGAGAAGAACATCTACAAATCCGACGGTATCGCTTTCGTCATCAAGATAAGGATTCTTGATAGTTTTGACTTTTTGTATCTCATCAAGGAAAATGTAATACATCTTGTCTTTGTCCACGAGTAAAGAACGAATGTACTCACCAAGCTCGATAGGATTTCTGTATCGAATGCTCTCGTCATCGTCAAGGGCAAGCTCGATAATATGCTCATCGTCCACACCGATGGAATTCAGATATTGATGATAAATCTCAAACAGCAAATAAGATTTACCGCATCTTCTGATTCCGGTAATGACTTTAATCATACCGTTCTCTTTTTTTGATATTAGTTGGTCTAAATATTGTTTTCTTACAATCATAGCAAAGCCTCCGCATTCGCCAAAAATTCGTATTTACACCTTTTCAACGAATATTATAGCATTTTTCAACCTGTTTGTCAATATAGTATGCGGTGAAAATTCGTATTTATACCTTTTTGCAGAATAATTTGCTTCATTAACTTCAAAAAGAACAATGAAAAAAGAACAATATCAATTCATTTTGATATTGTTCCGAACATTGTTCTGAATATTATTCTTTTCGTTCTCTGCAGATGAACCGATGAATATAACTGACGAATATCAATTGCTCTTGATATTCGTCAGACAAAAATGATGATATTCTTCGTTTAAACGCATTGATTCGGAAATATATCAAAATCATTTGACATATTTCCGAAAGTGATATGACATATTTCTGAATAATCTGCTCTTACAATTGTTACAGCCAATCATCAAGGCGGATTTTCTCTTTGTATAGCATCGTAAATCTCTGCCCGATAATACGATTTTCATGGTAATGTCCAAAGAACCACATTTTGAATTCGCACCTATCCTTGACAAGATCAAGATAATCGGTCAGGCGATCATGTTTATACTGCCCTCGGCTGTAAATGTCTTGAATTGAGGAAGGCATACAGTGCGTAAGAATTACATCAACCTTATTCCCGACACGCTCAAGATTAGCAAGACCTTCTGCCATTTCCTCTTCGGAAGGCAATTCCTCAGCCCACCACGAAACTCTGTTGATACGGTATAAAGCCATCTCGCGGTTGAGCTTCTTCCTCTTGATGGTAAAGTCAGGCTCACTTGGCTCAAGAACGCCTGCATCAATATCATGCGACGATGCGCCGCCCATTGTAAAGAAGCGAATGCCATCAATGTCAAACACTTGTCCACGCATCAAATGGATGATATTATCGGCGATTTTGTGTACCTTGCCGCCATTCCATTCTGTAATCGGATAAGCCGAGAGCATATCGAAATTTTCATGGTTGCCGTCGATAAATAGCACCGTAACCGGCTTTTCTCGCAACCACTTGCGCCAATATTTCTCGGTATTGGAATTGTCCCATAGATTGCCGAAGTCGCCACATATGATTACATAATCGCCTTTCACAGCATCGAAGTAGTTGCTGCCAAAACGTTCAAATTCACCATGTGTGTCACCGGTAATGTATATCATACAATCGCCTCCTTTCTCAGTGCATATTTTTATCTTACATTAGTAAGTCATATTTTGATAGTATCAATAGCTGCAAGCAATGTTTTAGCATAAGTTTTTGCAGTATTCTCAAGAGTTCGCCTTGTAACACCCATACACCAAAAAAGAATCATAACAGTGTTTGTTGCAAATGCAAAACAAAGTGACGTGGGAATTTCTGCCCAAGACTCATATTTCAAAAAAGCATATATTACAATAACCGCGCACAAACCTGAACATATCAAAATACCAATAGTTTTGCTACGCAAAAGATTTCTGCAAAAGCCGTAGTTAATATTTTCCTCTTGAACGAGATGATCCTCTCGCGTATGGCTTTTCAAGTAAATAACCGCACTTTCGCAACATTTCTTGAATTCATCACTATCATTAGGGGTGAGAAATAGCGCAAAGGAAGCATCGATTTTTGCCAAGGTATCATAGTACCGCTTCTTGGAAATAGCATCTATGGTGTTGTCGTTTAGCATGAGAAATTCTACAGCGTAATTAACCGAGTATTGTCTAAAACCGTAGACTCTCCGCAAAAGAATCGGAATATAGTTGGTAAGAGCAAGAAGCAGACCAAGGAAAACGGCAGAAGAAGCAAAGGTGTTTATTTCATCGAAGCACAGGAATGTGGTAACGGCTATGGGTGCCAGCAAAATAATGCTGGCGCTGAGCCTTGCGCGAATACTGTAAGCATCAAGTAATTCTAATTTCATAAGTCCTCCTACAACCGAGTGTATGCTTTCTCAATTCGGGTTTTAATATCTCCGTCGGCGTTGTAGAAATCAAGCTCTGCATCGGAAATCTTAAATCCAAACCCATAAGCCTGTCCGTCGCGAATATCACAATATTTTTTACTGACATCAGGAACATATATTGCTTTTCTGTTCGCGTATTGTTTGAAAGACTGCCCCATACAGCTTGTAATCACAATCTCCTTTTCGGGGATGGTGTTAAAATAGGCTCTAAGGTATGCGTGAACAGAATTGGTGTGTCCTGTGATAAACAAGATGTCCTCTCCTCCACCACCGACAGGAATAAAAGGCGTGTAGCTTCCTTCCGGCTTGCCCGGAAGGAAGTACAGTTTAAACACATCATATAGATATTCACACCTTGCACGAGCTTCATCAAGCTGGCTTTCGTGTATCAAATATCTCATGATTGCTCTCCTACGAAATACGTGCCGACGCGAGCTGTAACCTTAAACGATTCCACAGTACAAGTCTGGTCTCCGTTTGTGGTGTTGTGAATGGCACGCCCTCTCGGATATTTCTCTCTAAGCTTGTCGGAACCACCGTTGCTGTCTCCGGTGTTATCGGAAACGTAATAAATGGTGGCATTGTCTTTCACAGCGAAAATCTCTTCCGCCTGTGAAAGTTTTCCGTGGTGCGGCAACTGAATAGCAGAGTGAGATTTGACCGTATTCTCTATGGCAGCAAAACTGCTGTCACCGGTTAGAAGAAACTTTTTGCCTAAGCCGAAATCAACAGAAAGCTGAGTGCTTACAGCGTTAACGATAGTTTCTTTGTCAATATCGTCGCTTTCTCTGCCGTCGATGCGTTTTGCCACAGCTTCCAACGAATACTCCTTGTCAGGTCCCGGAATGGTAATGCATGTTGCCACATTCGTATCGGTGAAGATATCTTTCAGCGTAACCTCTCCCGAAAGAGAGTAAATGTTGCTGTAAATCTCTTCGATGCTTTTGACAATAGAGTCGCGGGTACGGCGTTTATCGTTGATTCTGTCCAACAACTCGTCCTTATACTTCAACAGGAGTAGTGTATAGACTTCAGAAAGAACGCCTTGTTCAATAAGGTATGGAATACCGTCAAAATGGTCTGCGTCGTTGTGAGAAAGAACCAATTTCGCTTTTTGGTAGGAATTGGCTTCCATATATTCTACAACGCGCACTGCGTGTTCTTCGCAACCGCAATCAAAAATAACGAGCTCTGTTCCGTTATCAACGAGGATACAGTCGCCATTGTTCTTTGAAGGGTCGTCATAGGTTTTTGCGCTTAAAAAGGTAACTTTCATAAAAGTTCCTCCTTGATAGTATTTATTTCCAGCCGTTAAAATTCACTTCCAGCCGGCTTTGGTCGCAAATCGAAACGGTATTGGATATCTGTACACCATTATTATACAAGATTTGTTCTTGCAAGTATAGAGCAAGTCGTAAAGCAAGTGGTGGTTATTAAATATATATTTTATTAAATTGTAAAGCAAATGGTGGTAATTTGTTTTGATTTGTGTTATAATATAATTGGATTTCTGTAAAAAGGAGCTTTGAAATGGCTAAACGCATATTTCGCGAATGGGATGAAGAACGAACTGCCCTGCTTGGCCAGGATAAGCTCTTTGTTCAAAATGGCAAAGGCGGTGCTAATTACTACTGTGCTTGGTTGAAAGAGCCCGAAGTAGAGCAATGTCCTGTTTGCGGCGGAGAGGTTATCCGCATTCAAGACCTTTTCTCTAAAACGTATCTGGAACTCATTTGTGAAGGTGAGAGAAAACGTGTTATTCAGCTCCAATATAATTTTTATAAATGGAGATGTTTGAACGGTGAATGCCGCCATATATTTGCCAAGGGGATTGATTTTGCTTCAAGATTGGATAATGTAACATATAGACTTGAAGATGAAATTGCTCACAGAGTTATGGAAAACAATAGTTACGGCAAAATCCATATGCAGTTTCAGGAATCTATTTCCCGTCAGGCGATTGGGCAAATATTTAATCGTTGGGTATATAAAAAGGAAGAGTTGCGAAAAACGCAAACCCCTCCCTCTAAAATTGCGATTCTGTCCGGAAAAACGGACAAAGATTATTATACAATATTTATAAGCCTTGACGACGGCATCAAAATATACGATGTTCTTTTTGGCGTTAACACCTTAGAGATCGCGGCTACGATAAGAGCGATAGGTGTTGAAAATATTAAAATTGTTCTTTCCGACTGTAATCCCACTATTATTTCAGCAATCAAGGACAATCTTCCTGATGCTCTGCATATCATCCCGGTTGAGTATTGGTTCGATTTAGTGACCGACGATTTCGCTTATTTTTCACACGAGAAATTAAAATGGAATCCAACACCCAATAAGGATAATTTGGTTTTAACTTCCCAAGCGGAACTTGGTTAGCGAGTTAACGATTTAAAACGGTTGCTTAATGATCGCCCTGCTGTTAAAAAGCCGCATGCTGATTATAATCGTATTCGGGATATCATCTCTCGTCGTGATGAACTATGGGTGTATGATGAGTTGATTGAGTGGACAGAATCTGTTGACGGTGAGTTCAAGGAACAATTGACCGCCACCATAATACAGCTCAAGGAATATCAAAACGAAATTGAAGCCCATGTGCTCAACTACACGGACGTTCCGGAGCAATTGCATTATTTCACATCACGTTTGAAAGAACTGATCAGATCTCTCAAAACATTTTCAACAGAGGTTCTTCGAGCAAGGGTTCTCTATTCAACGGATGTGGAACTTAACGATTGGCGCGGTGTACCGATTGAAGCCGCAATCAAAGCTTTAGAAAATATGAAACCACAAGCGGAGGAATATGAAGATGACTACGAGTGAAGCGAAAATAAATGAAGTTGGACGCAGAGTCCAAGAAAATGCGAACTTAATCTGGAATGCCGCCAACTCTCTTTTTGGAGCATTTAAGCCCCATGAGTACGGGTTAGTTATCCTTCCCATGTGTATTATCAAGCGTTTCCACGATTGCTTGATGCCTACACATCAGGCGGTGTTGGATGCCAACAAAGAATACGAGAGCTTTGGCGAGCTCAAGGTTGGCTTTTTGAAAGAAGCATCTGGATACCAGTTCTACAACACAAGTAATTATACTTTTCCGAAGCTGATTACCGACCCGAATAGTATCGAAGAAAACTTCCGCGATTACATAGCCGGATTTTCGGACAACGTTCAGCAAATTCTCGCAAGAATGAACTTCCACGCGCAAATCGACCGCATGGCTGAAGCAGGGGTACTGTATCAGGTTATTGTGGATTTTGCCGCCAAGGATCTGGACATGAGCCCTAATCGCATTTCCACGGTAGATATGGGATATATTTTCGAAAATCTCGTTCAGCGTTTCTCCGAGTCTTATAACGAGGAAGCCGGGGCGCACTTTACCAGCCGTGATATCATTTATCTCATGTGCGATCTTCTTTTGACAGATAACGAAAACGTTACCGATGAGGACGGCATCCATTGCACTGTCTATGACATGACTATGGGTACAAGCCAGATGCTCACTTGTATGGAAGAACGCCTCAAACAGTTGGATGCTAATGCTTCCGTACAGACTTTTGGTCAGGAGATCAACCCCTTTACCATGGGTATCGCTGTTGCGGATACGATGATCCATGGATGCGATCCCGATAATATGCAGTTCGGTGACACCCTTTCGGATGATAAATTCGCAGGTTATGAGTTTGACTTCGTCATCTCGAATCCCCCGTTTGGTATCGACTGGAAGCGCGAGGCAACCGTTGTTGAAGCAGAATATAAAAAGGGCGAAGCAGGTCGCTTCGCTCCCGGACTTCCGAGCAAGAGTGACGGGCAGATGCTGTTCCTCCTCAATGGTGTTAAAAAACTCAAAGATACCGGAAGGATGGCAATCATTCAAAATGGTTCGCCATTAGCAACAGGTGACGCAGATAGCGGTCAAAGTAATATACGTCGCTATCTAATTGAAGAACATGACTGGTTAGATGCTATTGTACAACTGCCCAACGATTCTTTTTATAACACCCCTATTTCAACATATATTTGGATTATAAACAAGGACAAGCCGGAAAATCGCAAAGGTAAAATACAGTTAATCGATGCAAGTAAATGCTATCGTGCTCGTAAACCTATTGGCAACAAACGCCGCGATATTGCAGAAACAAGCCGTTCGTTGATTGTCCAGGCATACGGCGAGTTCCAAACCAAGACCTATGAGGGTGTCGAGTCGGATGGCAAACCCATTGTTTGCAAGAGCAAAATTGTCGATGGTATTTCTCTTGGCTATAGCAAGGTTGTCGTAGAAAGCCCTGTTCGCAATGAGGATGGAAGCCTTGCTTTGAAGCGTGGCAAAAAAGTGGCTGACCCTTCCAAACGAGACACTGAAAATATTCCTCTGATCGAGAAAATTGAGGATTATATTGCGCGTGAAGTTTTGCCGTATAATCCCGATGCGTGGGTGGATGAAAGCAAAACCAAAGTAGGATACGAAATTCCGTTTCCCCGTATGTTCTACGAATATACTCAGGTTGAAGAAAGTGATATTATTGCAGCGAGAATTTCTAATCGTGAGCAGAGTCTAATGTCTAAGTTACACTCGTTATTTAGAGAGGAGTAAGTATATGGCTAAATACGATACCTATGTTGATAGTCAAACGCCATATATCGGAGAGATTCCGTCACATTGGAAAATGGTTCAAAACAAACGTGTAATGCACAAAGAAAAAAGACTTTGTGAATCATACAATGGTCAAAACATTATTTCTCTTACTTTAAATGGCGCAATTGTTCGTGATTTGGGTGCTGGCGGAAAAATGCCGGCAAGTTTTGATGGATATCAGTATGTATATCCCGGAGAATTATTGATGTGTTTGTTTGACATTGATGTTACTCCTCGTTGTGTTGGTAGAGTAAATAACGAAGGGTTAACAAGTCCGGCATACAGTAGTTTTGTACTTCATGACAACGCCAATTTGGGATATTATTACTACTATTATTTGATGCTTGACTATACAAAAGAACTTTTGCATTTGTCAAAGAATCTCCGTCATTCTTTAACAGAAGAGCAGTTAGGACAAATAAAAGTTCCGTTACCCCCAATTTACGAACAAAAAGCAATTTCTGAATACCTTGATAAAAAAATTACAGTTATCGATTCCATAATTGAGGAAGCAAGATCGAGCATCGAAGAGTATAAAGCATGGAAAGCATCTATCATCTACGAAACGATTACTAAAGGACTTAATGCTAAAATTGAAATGAAAGATTCTGGTGTTGAGTGGATTGGAAAAATACCATCACATTGGAAGCTTGTCCGTATAAAAAATATTGCAGAATTTATGCCAAAATGCGATTTTAGTTTTTGTTCAAACAAAACCGCGATTACATTTACTCCGATGGAGTGCATTCGGACGGGAAGCTTTGAAAATCGTAGCAAATTGTATGGAGAAATTGAAGGTTCGTATACACAGTATGCTGAAGGAGATATCGTCCTTGCGAAAGTAACTCCTTGTTTTGAAAATGGAAATGTATGTATTATGAAACAATTACATGCAGGTGTTGGAATGGGAAGCTCCGAACTTTTTGTTTTGCGACCTAAAAAAATACTCGACCGTTTCTTGCTTTATTTTTTACAGCATAGTGGCTTTAAAGATGGGTACTGTCAATAGTTTTTCGCAAATTCGTTTCTGACAAAATGAAGCAGTGTGCC
>OLGD01002687.1_pt1 | contig 19375 bp, 20 predicted proteins | sample 1605311 | NCBI WGS metagenome assembly OLGD01 (sample SAMEA3888917, study PRJEB22519) | human gut metagenome | biome: human gut; feature: human-associated habitat; material: faeces | place: Denmark | collected 2010
CGTGGACTATTAGGCGTAATGCAGAATGTGCAAAAATCAACTGGCAGTTTAAGACGCAGGATGCACGAGTTAAATTGGCCAGGCTGTATCCGGTTATAGTTTAGAAACTAACCGGATATAGTAGTAGGTTTTTTATAGGATTTCTGATATAATAAATAAAAAAGATATTTGTTGTGAAAAGATAAAAACAGGTTAGCGTGATATGTCTATTCGTACGATCAATGAAGAGGTAAGCCGAATGCAGTACCTCTTAGAAAGTGAACTGCTTACGCAATATGATAAGGATAGAACTTCTGTATGATGGTGGCATTGAGTATATTATGAAGTACGGAATTGCATGCTATAAGAAACGTTGTAAGGTCATGCCTGGAGATAAATTAGAGATATAATTGTGGAGATGCCAGCTATAAAAGTGATTTAAATTAGTATGAAAATACAACTCAGAATTGATTGAGCGGTATTTTCGTACTAATTTTATCCGTTGCGCTGATACAGTAGGATGGGAAAAATTATTAGGATGAGCAATCATGTAAATGAAGAGAACAATATAAAATATAGATGTCCGGTATGTGGCTATTCTGGACTGATGGAAGCTCCATATAATGAATATGGATATGGTTCCTATGAAATCTGCGTATGTTGTGGATTTCAATTTGGCTATGACGATTTTCCGGATAAGGAACGCAGTTTTAGCATTTGGAGAAGACAGTGGAGTGAAAATGGTTACCCATGGTTTTCGAAAAGAACTACTTCGCCGTCTGATGGGAATCCAATTGAACAAATGAAAAGAATGAAAAAGTTGCAATATTAGGGCGTGCAGGAAGAAAATCATTAGTTCGAACAAATGTTTTTAACGATTGCATTTGTTTTTTCGGTATGGTATGATAAAAAATATGAAAAAAATTTTTTCGTTAGATGAGCGTAAGTCTGTAAATTGCAGGAATGTATTTTCAGACACCTTCTGGCAGGAAGCAGGTGTTAGGTGTGGATAGAAAGGTTGCTTTTTTAGGAGTTTTTTCGGGAGCAGCTATTTTGCTTGGGTATGTGGAGTCTTTGATTCCTGTTTTTGTGACAGTTCCGGGGATGAAGCTGGGTTTGGCGAATCTGGCGATTGTGATGGTTTTGTATTTGTATGGATTGAGGGAGGCGCTGACAGTTCAGATTGTCAGAATTCTGGTGACGGGGTTTTTGTTCGGGAATTTGTTTAGTATCTTGTTTTCTTTGGCCGGGGGACTGCTCAGTCTTTTGGTAATGTGGGGGATGAAGGTCAGGGGAAGGTTCGGCATGATCGGGGTTAGTGTTGCCGGGGGCGTTTCTCATAATATCGGACAGATTTTTGTAGCAGCTTTGGTTGTGGAGAATGCTTCCGTAGCCTATTATCTTCCGGTTTTGTTGGCTGCTGGAGTTGTGACGGGAGTTTTGATTGGTTTATTGAGTAAGGAAATGCTCGGGAGAATAGACCGTAAAAAATATTAGTTAACATAAAGAGGTTATGTAAACATGATTGGATATATTCGTGGGAGTATTGAAGAAATTGAAGAGTGGGGGCTTGTGATTGACCGCGGCGGAATTGGGTTTCGGATCTTTATGCCGGGGGCACTATTGGCACAGCAGGTCCGGATCGGAGATGAAGTTAAGATCTTTACGTATCTTCATGTGAAGGAAGATGCCATGCAGTTATATGGGTTTTTTACAAAAGATGATCTTGAGGTATTCAAGTTGCTTTTGAATGTAAATGGTATCGGGCCGAAGGCTGCGCTTGGAGTATTGTCAGGGCTTACGGCAGATGAGCTGCGGTTTGCAGTGTTGTCTGATGATGCAGCAACCATTGCGAAAGCACCGGGGATTGGAAAGAAAACAGCGCAAAAGCTGATTCTGGAACTGAAGGACAAGTTTTCTCTGGAAGAGGCGTTTGAAAGCAAACTTTCCCATGTTCAGGAAAAGAGTGCGGGCAGTATGCAGGATGGAACCGGTGAGGCAGTACAGGCGTTGGTTGCTCTGGGATACTCGAATACGGAAGCGCTGCAGGCGGTGCGGAAAGTGGACGGTTTTGGTGAGATGGATACGGAAGAGATCCTGAAAGCAGCATTAAAGCATCTATTGTAACTATTTACCAGCAGACAGGAGTTTTCATGGAACGAAGAATTATTACAACGGATTTGATGGAAGAAGATTTGAAGAATGAAGGCAGTCTTCGCCCTCAGCGTCTGAGTGATTATATTGGTCAGGAAAAGGCAAAGGAAAATCTGAAAATTTTTATCGAGGCGGCAAAGCAGAGAGGAGATGTACTGGATCATGTACTGTTTTATGGGCCTCCGGGACTTGGAAAGACCACGTTGGCAGGGATTATAGCCAATGAGATGGGGACACATATGAAAGTGACTTCCGGTCCTGCTATAGAAAAGCCGGGAGAGATGGCAGCAATTTTAAATAATCTTCAGGAAGGTGATGTGCTCTTTGTAGATGAAATCCACAGACTGAACCGACAGGTGGAAGAGGTGCTTTATCCGGCAATGGAGGACTTTGCAATTGATATTATGATTGGAAAAGGATCTTCCGCCCGCTCCATCCGGCTGGATCTTCCCAAATTTACACTTGTAGGCGCTACAACCAGAGCAGGACTTTTAACGGCGCCTCTGCGTGACCGTTTTGGAGTGATTCATCATCTTGAGTTCTATACGGTAGAAGAGCTTCAGACCATTATTCTGCATTCGGCAAAAATCTTGAATGTGGAAGCAGATTCTGACGGGGCGAAAGAGATGGCTAAGCGTTCCAGAGGTACTCCCCGTCTTGCCAATCGAATTCTGCGCCGGGTACGTGATTTCGCTCAGGTAAAATATGACGGACGGATTACCAGGGAGGTAGCTTCCTTTGCATTGGATCTTCTGGAAGTGGATAAGTACGGACTGGATGCCACGGACAGACTTCTGCTGAATACTATTATTGACAAATTTCAAGGCGGTCCTGTGGGATTGGATACATTGGCAGCAGCAGTCGGAGAGGACTCAGGAACGATTGAAGATGTTTATGAACCTTATCTGATTAAGAATGGATTCTTAAACCGTACACCGAGAGGCAGAGTTGCTTCTTCTTTGGCTTATCATCATCTGGGATTATCGCTTCCGGATGAAAATTAGGGATAGAAACCCGTTATCCTGGTCGAACGGATAACGGGTTTTTTGCTGAAAATTGTACAAATAATGGTTGCGAGATGTATGGGTTAATTAAAACAAGTTGGTCAATACTGACTATTGTACAAAAATACCAAGAAATATTCTTAAAATTCTACGAATTTCTTTGAAAAGCACAAGGAAATATTGACGAATAAAATTAGAAGAAGTATTATTTATTATATGAAAGAAGTACAATGTCCATAAGAATTTTCTGAAATTTTAGTGACATTGCTCATGGTGAGTTCGTGATACTTCTTTTTATGGGGGAATTTTTTATATTCATGTAGTACGAGCTAAGAAAATGGAGGGATTCATTATGAGGAAAAAACTACTTTCAATTTTATGTGCCTTTTCACTTGTGTTGACTCCTGTCCCGGTGTCAGCTGAAACCGTACAGGAAATTAATCAGGAGCCATTGGTAAAAGTTCTTACCTTATCAGATTATCAGAAATGGTCATCCACCTGGACAGATGACTGGGATTTCCTGCAAAACCAGCTTACCAATATAGTAGACGGTGCATATGATGCCGGTGCTGATCCTGATTATATGCTTTTTGGAGGAGACTTCACCTGCCTTGGTAATACGACTGCCGAATCCATTACCGGGATGACGCAGGTAAAAGATATCATTCGTTCCAAATGGGACAATCTTACGGATGACAAGATGGTTCTCGTACAGGGAAACCATGATCTGGCAGGAGACTATGGTCTTGCGCAGACAGGTCCTTATTACTTTGATGACTTTATCATTTATGTGGTAAATGAAGATGATTATCCCAGCAAGCAGGCAGCTTCCGGTTCTTTGAAAATCGTTCAGAATACAACAAATGACCTTAAGCAGTGGATGAATGAAAGAATCACCACAAAGGAGATACGACCGATATTGATTGCTTCTCACACAGGTCTGCATTATGATATTGACCGTATGGATGGAAACAACCAATATGCAAGTATTCTCTTTGATGCCATCAATGAAGCTGCAAAACAGCTTGATATTGTGTTCTTTTTCGGACATAATCACACGAATGGTGACGAAAGAGTCGGCGGTTCCCTTACCTTCTACACGAAGGGCGATAAACTTGATGTTTGTACAACAACTAGTATTGCCGAGAAGAGCGGCACATCCAAAAAACTGAATTTTACATATATGAATTATGGATATGTAGGATATATCGGCGATATTCATAATCAGCCGACAACAGAAACGCCGACGGACCTGCTCACAGTCAGTCAATTGAATTTTTTTGGAGACAGAATCGAAATTGCAAGATACAGTGCAGATGGTCTGGAATCGGAGTATGGCAGAACAATTACACTTCGAAATTATCCGGAGTGGGCAAATTTGCCGGAGTGCAGACTGACTTTGGATGTAAATGGCGGAGACGGATCGAATCAGGAGTTTGTAACTGTAGAATCTGATATGATGCTGGATAAAAGCAATGTTCCGACAAAAAGTGGTTTTCTGTTTGATGGGTGGGCAGAGAATGCCGACGGAAGCGGAACCATCTATAAGGTCGGTGATGAAATTCATCTGGATAGAGATCTTGTACTTTATGCACAGTGGAGAGAAATGCCTGCCGGTCAGCAGTATGTCCTTTCTGAATCTCTCAAACCCGGAAAGCAATATATTATGGTATGGAATTCAGATATTGCAGATAACAGTGGGAAGAAATATGCAATGACAGCAAATGGAACAGAACTTGGGACAACACTTCTGAGTGATGAAAATTTTGTCACAGACAATATGCTGATTCTTCCGGATGAAGCGGATACTTTACCATATACCTGGGATGTGATCTGGAATCAGGGCGTAAATCCTGCACAGGGTTACCTTTTACAGAATCTAGCCACGAAGGAGTATCTTTGCCATACTTCAGCTACATTGGCGCTAGCAGAAGATCCTATCGGTATAGAAGCCGGAATCGTACCGGGAGGTCACAATAACAGCAGTATTGATATGCAGAAATATACCTGGAATTATAGAGATTATAAGGGGTATAAGCAAATTTCCAGGTATGGCGACGAATCCAGATATATCCGCTACAGCGTAGGCAGTGCAAAGCTTAAATTTGGTTCAACAAGCATTTCTACAGATGTGAATAACAGTAATGTGTATCTTTATGAGAAAGTGGAACCTGTCCAATATAGATGGGAACTGGCAGATTTTCTGGAATCAAATGAACGTTATCTTATCGTCAGTGCAGGAAAAGAAGGTTCTGCAAAGGCAATGACGGCTACAGGAAGAACGATTGGAACTGCAGATGTAGATATCCGCTCAGACGAAAATGGTGAACTCTATATTGATTATACAGCGGTTTACGGAGATGCTGCTGTCTTCTACAGTTACTTGATCCGTGAGGGAAATTATTGGCTGGATAGTTGGAACTCCATCAGCGACGGAGGGGTACTCAGACTGAATGGAAGTTCTGTAGGTATAACCAGCAGCCATGGAGATAACAGTTATTATTTCCGGTTTACTTACAAAGAGGGTGCCCTGGCTGCCTATGGTGGTCTGGCATCCACAAATACAAGAACGTTGGTCTATAACAATGGTTTTACCGTTGGTTTGGGTAATAATGTTTACCTTTACAAACTTGTTCCAGTTGTTGAACACAGCTATGGCGGTTGGGAGGTTGTGAAAGAAGCAACCTGTACCGAAGCAGGAGAGAAGATACAGAAATGTACGAAATGTGAAGCATCCAGAACAGAATCCATATCTCCGCTCGGACATGACTGGGAATCTGATTATACAATCGATGAAGAGCCAACCTATACAAAAGAAGGTTCTAAATCCTGTCACTGTAAACGATGCGACGCTGTGACAGACCAGACTCCTGTTTTGAGAGTGGAACTGCCCTTTGAAGATGTAAGCGGGGAGGATTGGTTTTATAACGAAGTCGCAGCTGTATACGAAGAAGGGCTGATGACAGGACTTAATAAAGCAATATTTGCACCCTATGAATCACTTTCGAGAGCACAGTTTGCTGTAATCCTTCATCGTATGGAGAACGCTCCGGAAGCAGAGTATGATAATCTTTATGAGGATGTTGCTGATGGTGAATGGTATACAAAAGCGATAGCATGGGCGAGTGAAAAAGGAGTTGTCACAGGATATTCCGATACAGGGAAGTTCGGTCCCGCCGACTCTATTACGCGTGAACAGATGGTAGTTATGTTGTACCGTTATGCAAATATGAAGGGGTATGACACCAGTATAAAAGCCGATTTCAACAGTTATAAGGATGCATCCAAAGTCAGTGCGTATGCAAAAGAAGCCATGCAGTGGGCTGTCGGAAATGGGATTGTTACAGGAAAGTTTGATAAGACCTTGTTGGATCCGCAGGAACGTACCGTCCGCATGGAATGCGCAATTGTTCTTGCAAGATTTCTGGAAAAATACTGAATATTGGATTGCGGTTAAAGTGAAAAAGGGCGGATATTAGCCGTGTAGAAAGAGCAGCATAAGGCTGTTATGCCATAAGGGTTACACATCGTAACAAAAGGCATAGCAGCCTTGTGATCTGTGTGCAGAAGAAATTAGGGATAGAAAATACTTGTTTTTCGCCGGCTTTTGATTATAATAGTAATATAAGAAAAATAAATCAGTGTTGAAAAGCCTGTATGCGAATATACAAAAGGAGAAACCCATATGTCAGCGAAGAATACGACAAAGGTGTTAATAGATGGAAAAATTATTACATTAAGCGGATACGAAAGCGAGGATTATCTTCAGAAGGTTGCTTCTTATCTGAATAATAAAATTGCTGAGTTATCGGAACTTCCGGGATATAACAGACAGAGTCCGGAGACCAAGCACACACTACTTAGTCTGAATATTGCAGATGATTATTTTAAAGCCAAGACACAGGCAGAAGCACTGGAGGAGGATATCGAGGCAAAGGATAAAGAGTCTTATGATATCAAACATGATTTGATTGCAACTCAGATTCAACTGGACAAGCTGAGAGCAGAGATGGCACAGGTTCTAAAGGAGAAGGAAGAACTGAACCGCAAACTGGAAGAGCTGAATCAGGAACTTGATGAATTATTAAAATAAAGGAAAAGCAGGGGCCGCTACAGGATTTTGCAGCAGCCCTTTCTAGTACATCGAGGAGTAAAATTTATGAAACCAGAATTATTGGCACCGGCAGGTTCCTACGAAGCCCTTCAGGCAGCATTGATTGCCGGGGCAGATGCAGTTTATATCGGCGGTTCCAGATTCGGCGCAAGAGCATATGCGGATAATCTGGACGAGAAGATGCTGTGCCGTGCGATTGATGAAGTGCATCTTTGCGGTAAGAAAATTTATCTGACGGTCAATACCTTATTAAAGCAGCAGGAACTGGAAAAAGAATTATATGATTATCTGAAGCCCTACTATATGTGCGGTCTGGACGCGGTAATTGTCCAGGATTACGGTGTCCTTCGCTGTGTCAGAAGATGGTTTCCGGATCTTCCGGTTCACTGCAGTACGCAGATGACAATTACAGGTCCCCTTGGAGCGAAACTTTTGGAGGAACAGGGTGTTACCAGAATTGTAACAGCGCGAGAGTTATCTCTTCAGGAAATCAATAAGATTCATCAGGCGACGAATTTGGAGATTGAAAGTTTTGTACATGGCGCACTTTGTTATTGCTATTCCGGGCAGTGTCTGTTCAGCAGTATGATTGGCGGCAGAAGCGGAAACAGAGGTCGGTGTGCGCAGCCTTGCCGTCTGCCTTACCAGATCAGCGACAAAGGGCGTATGCTGAACGGAAAGCAAAATGCTTTTGCATTAAGTCCTAAAGATATGTGTACGATAGAATTGCTTCCGGAGATTCTGGAAGCAGGTGTTACCTCACTGAAAATTGAGGGGCGCATGAAAAAGCCGGAGTATACGGCCGGAGTTGTGGGGATTTATCGAAAATATCTGGATCTTTGTCTGGAAGATCCAGAAGCTTATCGTGTGGAAGAGAAAGATCTGAAGGCACTGGCTGCTATTTATAACCGGGACGGATTTAATAAAGGATATTATCAGATACGAAACGGAAGAAGTATGATGGCTTTTCGTAATAAGAAGAATGAAGGCCAGAAGCAGAGTATTCGGGAAAGTCAGATACGGGAAGGGATTTATGGGGAGATTCGTAAATGGTATGGTGACCGGAAATTGCAAGAAAAAATTAAGGGGACATTCACCATATATTCAGAATCTTCTGCTATATTAGTTTTGCATGCCGGTGAGGTTACGGTTACGGTGGAAAAAGAAGGAGTGCAGACTGCGAAGAATCAGCCGCTGTCTGCTGAACGTATGGAACGGCAGATTAGGAAGACAGGGGATTCGCCCTTCGTTTTTGAAGCTTTGGATGTATATGCAGGGGATGATGTATTCGTTCCTATGCAGTTTTTGAATGAAATCCGCAGAGAAGGTCTGATGGAGCTGGAGCAGCAGATGTTGCGTAAATTTCGAAGAACTTGCTCCGAGTCTTGGGAAACCCTTTTGGAGAGGAAGGCGGAACCAAAACAGCAGAGGAATCAGGAATCAGACGGGAAGTCAGAGAGATGCTGTATCATCAATGTCTCTGTGGAAACCAGGGAGCAGTTGACTGCATTACTGAAGTTGGACGAAATCAGCGGTTATTATCTCGGATACGAGATGTTTGAGCCGAAACTTTTTGATCGGCAGGCGCCGGAATTCATCCGCCAGTTACGTCGGATGGGAAAGCAGGTTTATCTCTCCTTGCCCCATGTTACAAGAGACGGAGAACTGTCTTACGTAGAACCTTGTCTGGAACAGTTGATTCAGGAAGGCTTATCTGGTTTCCTTGTAAGAAATCTGGAGTCTTTTTGTATGTTGAAGATGCATGGACTTCAGTCGTATGCGGTTCTTGATCAAAATCTGTATACTATGAATCAACAGGCGCAGCGATTTTGGGGAGAACAGGGAGCTGCTAAGGATACTGCGTCTTTGGAATTAAATGAAAAGGAACTGCGTCAGCGTCATAATCACAGGAGCGAGATGATCATCTACGGCTATACACCGATGATGATTTCGGCACAATGTCTGAAGAAAAATCTGGATTCCTGTACAAAACAGCATGAGGTACTCACCGTAAAAGACAGATATAATAAAAAATTTACGGTTCAATGTTGCTGTAATTCCTGTTATAATATCATTTATAACAGTGTGCCTTCTGTTCTTCTGAAAGAGGCTATGACGGTGAAAGCTCTTGGGATGAATTCTTTACGTCTGGCATTTACGATAGAAGATTATCAGACAACAAAAGAGACAGCGCAGGCGTATATCTCCCGCTATGTATATGATCGTCCTGTCGATTTTGAGGGTGATTATACAAGAGGGCATTTCAGGCGTGGGATTGAGTAAACAATACACCGAATAGGGGAATTTATGGATAATGTAATCTTGGAAGTATCAAAATACTTATTGCTTCTGCTCATGATTTTGTTCACGTTGGAGTCTTTTCTGGTTCTGAACAAGAAAAAAGAATCTGCCCGGACAAATCTTATGCGCAAGCAGATTGTTGTGATGTTGATTTTTGTATTTCTGGCTTATTTCGTCATGTTTCTGAGGACGGAAGAATTCCAGCTGATCATTATGTACTTAAGTGTGATGGGGTATATTCTCGTTGTACAGCTTCTTTACCGTATTATTTACAAAAAGGCATCCTTGATTTTGGTCAACAATATGTGTATGCTGTTGTCAATTGGTTTTATTATCTTAAGCCGCTTGAAGATAAGTTTTGCCATGAGGCAGTTTCAGATTGTGGCGATTTCCACGTTGATTTCTTTTTTGGTACCAGTAATCATTCGGAAGGTGAAAGTTGTGCGGGATCTGACCTGGCTGTATGGCGTGGTTGGTATATTACTGTTGGCAGTCGTGCTTGTTCTGGCAGGGCGAAGCGGCGGAGCCAAATTGTCTATCACCATTGGTTCGGTATCGTTCCAGTTTTCAGAGATTGTAAAGATTACATTTGTATTCTTTATGGCGGGTATGTTGCAGATGGAGACTGGTTTTAAACAAGTAGTAAAGACTTCTGTTGTGGCGGCGATGCATGTGGGAATTCTGGTTCTTTCCAAGGATCTGGGAACAGCGCTTGTATTTTTTATTGCGTATCTGGTCATGGTATATGTTTCAACTCAGAAAGTACGATATGCCTTCGCAGGGCTTGGCGGAATCAGTCTGGCATCTGTGGCGGCTTATCATCTGTTCGGACATGTGCGCCAAAGGGTAGAGATCTGGCAGGATCCTTTTGCAGATTATGAGCATTCTGGTTACCAGATTGTGCAGTCGTTGTTTGGAATCTGTGCGGGAGGCTGGTTTGGAACCGGATTATTTAATGGTTCGCCGGATAAGATTCCTCTGGCTACGATGGACTTTACATTCGCTGCAATCTGCGAGGAGTTTGGGATTGTCTTTGCAATTTGCCTGATCCTGTTATGTATGAGCACATTTTTACTGATTGTAAATATTGCTGTGAAGATGAGTAAACCATTTTATCGGCTGATTGCAATCGGACTTGGAGCAGAGTATGCATTTCAGGTGTTTCTGACCATCGGAGGAACGACGAAGTTTATACCGATGACAGGTATCACGCTTCCGCTGGTCAGCTATGGCGGCGGTTCTGTGATGTGTACGATCATTATGCTGGCAATTATACAGGGACTATATGTATTAAGAGAAGATGAAGGAGAAGAACTTGAAAAGCAATCAAAGAAACGACCTCCAAAACAATCCAAAAAAGACAAGCAAAGGGGGACAAAATCCAAGGACGCCAAACCAAAGCCCCAGGTTACCAAAGGAAGCAGCAACAAGAGAGGCACAGCGCCAGGAACGGATGACCTCGAACAAAAAATCGCAGAACAAACAGAAAAAAGTCTCCATTGGTAGGCAATATCTGATTGTTTCCTATCTGTTCGTCACAATTTTCCTTGCGCTGATCGGCTACCTTGTATATTTTAATGTTTATATGAGGGAGGATTACCAGAACAGTCCTTATAACAAACGTGCAAAAACTTATGAGGAACAGGTCATCCGCGGGCAGATTCTGGCATCAGACGGAACTGTGCTGGCACGGACAGATATCGGAGAAGACGGAACTGAGACCAGAGTTTATCCGTATGGCAATGTATTCGCTCATGTTGTCGGATACAAGGACCGCGGCGGCAGTGGTTTAGAGTCTGTGGAGGGAATTGCTTTGGTGACTTCTCACGCTGACACCGTAGAGCAGGTGCAAAATGAACTCCAGAACAAAAAGAATTACGGTGATAGTCTGGTGACTACACTGGATGTGAATCTGCAGCAGGCGGCTTATGAGGAATTGGGCGGATTTCAGGGAGCTGTGGTTGTTATGGATGTAAAAACCGGTAATGTGCTGGTGGATGTGAGCAAGCCGGACTTTGATCCGAATACGATCAAGGATGACTGGGATGCACTGAATACCGAAGGTTCCAACAGTCCTTTGCTGAACCGGGCGCTGCAGGGATTATATCCTCCTGGTTCCACATTCAAGATCGTGACAACGTTGGCATATCTGCGTCAGTATGGGACTCTGGAAGGCTTTTCTTTTGACTGTCAGGGAGAACTTACCAACGGAACCTATACGATTCATTGTGCAGGCAATGCAGTACACGGTCAGCAAAATCTGGCACAGGCATTTGCCAATTCCTGCAACTGTGCCTTTGCTCAGATTGGGCTTGATCTGGATAAAGATCAGTTTGCTTCCCTGGCAGGAGAGTTGAAGTTTGGAGAGAAACTGAACCTGGAACTTCCGTCCAGCAGGAGCAAATTCAGTTTGGATCATTCGACTGCCGGTCCGCTGACGATGCAGACTTCTATCGGACAGGGCAATACCACAATGACGCCGATTCATCTGGCGATCATTGCGGATGCTGTGGCGAACAACGGGATTGCCATGACACCGAACTTTGTAAGCGGTATTCAGAATTATACCGGAACAAGCGTAAGTACCAATAAACCGAAGGAGTTTGGAACATTGATGAGTCCGGAAGAAGCGGCACAGATCAAAGAATTGATGAAAGGGGTTGTCCAGAACGGAACAGGTCATGCTCTGAACGATCTGGGAATTCCGATTGCAGGTAAAACCGGTTCAGCAGAACATGGAGATATGACCCAGAATACCCACTCCTGGTTTGTCGGATTTTCGGATACCGGTGAAAATGATATCGTAGTCTGTGTTGTAGCAGAAAGTGCAGGTTCTGGAAGTTCTGTAGCTGTTCCGATTGCCAGAAGAATTTTCGCTGCTCATTTTGGACTGTAAGGAACAGAGTACCGGGTTCTTTCATTTTCGCAATACTAATGGTTGCACCAGAATAAAAAAAGGGGTATACTGTAAGCAGTTAAGTAGGAATTTGGCATGTCTGCGCTGTGCTGAATTCTTACGCAGATTTAGTAACTACGCTTGGAGGAATTGCAATGATTGAAGCAACGAGTTGTGGAGGCGTAGTAATATATCGGGGTAAAATCCTGTTGTTGTATAAAAGTTATAAGAATAAGTACGACGGCTGGGTATTGCCGAAGGGGACTGTGGAGGCAGGAGAGGAGTATAAAGAAACAGCAATACGTGAGGTGCTTGAAGAAACCAGCGTCCATGCATCCATTATCAAATACATCGGAAAGAGCCAGTATAGCTTCAGTGTACCGGAAGATACGGTTGCAAAGGATGTACACTGGTATCTGATGATGTCCAACAGCTATTACAGCAAGCCGCAGAAAGAGGAATACTTTGTGGATTCCGGATATTACAAATACCACGAAGCTTATCATCTTTTGAAGTTCTCCAATGAGCGGCAGATCTTGGAGATGGCTTATAACGAATATCTGGATTTAAAAAAGGCAAATCTGTGGGGCAACCGAAAATATTACTAAGACACGTCAACAAAAGAGCTGTTGTGATTTGCTGCGACGGCTCTCTTTTGTTACATGGAAATAGATTCAGTCACAGACAGGGTAATCATATGTTAAAATGGTATAAAAATTTATACGTTGGAGATAATGCAAAAAAGAAGGAACACAGAATCAGACATAAATTAGAGCATGGCAAATGGGTTCCGGGTATTTACCTGATTACCTATGCCTCAAACTCTGAAAACCAGTTAGATATCTTTCCAGCCAGCCGGTTAAAGCAAAAAGTCTTATATCGAATGTGTCCCAAAATCATCGGTATCGCATCTGATTATGAGGAGGCAGTCGAAATCGTCACGAAACTGGCAGATAAAGCCTACCGTCAGGAAGGATGTGAAAGTATCCGAAGTTATCTGGAAGAACATGAATAGATAGGGAGGAAGTATGCTACATATCCTATTTGTGATATTAAAAGTTATTGGTATCCTTCTTCTGGCAATCCTTGGAATTATATTGTTTTTGGTTTTCTCAAGCTTGCTGATACCGTTTTCCTATCAGATCAAGGGAGAAAAGACAGAAGAGACCTGGAATGCCAGGATCAGACTCTCCTGGCTTTTTTATGCTGTATATCTGGTGAAGGAGTTTGGCGGAGAGAATTCACGTTTTGAATGTTATCTTTTGGGAATTCCGATGCTTCGTCTGAACACCTGGCTGAATCATAAGAGGGCAGGAAAGAGAACAAAGACAGGTACAAAAAACAAAGAAACGTTTGAAATGGATTCTGTAAAATCTGTGGAACCCAAAGCGGATTCTGAAACAGCCAAAGCAAAAACGCTTCAAAATACTGAGGGTTCTGAAAAGAAGAGGGATTCAGAAGAAAAGAACAGTACGGAAAGAGCTTTGAATTCTAAGACAGCAGATGATAAGAATTTCAAGAACAAGAATATTGTTGATACAGAGAATGTTTCAGAAGATATCCCGAACAAGAAAAGTTTTTTCAAAAAAAATAAGAAGGAAGGATTTTTGAAGCGGGTGGCCAGAAAAATAAAGGCATTTCTTCAGATTCCGAAGAAAATCCGTTTCATAATTCGAAAGATATATGATAAAATTAAGAATATCCTATCTTTTCTTCGGTCAGAGGATTTCAGATGGATGAAAAAGGTGGGACTTACGGAAGGAAAAGCTTTGTTTCAGCACATCCGACCAAGGAAAATCAAAGGAAATATCCGATTTGGTTTTGAAAATCCGGCGAATACCGGTGAGGTTTTGGGAATTTTAGGAATCATTTACCCAGTCCTGCCCAGAAAGTTAACAATTATACCAGATTTTAACCAATCTGTGCTGGAGGGTTCTCTGGAAGCCCGCGGTCGTGTATATGGAATCTTTTTCCTGATCCGAACACTTAAAGTGTTATTTGATGGAAAAACAATAACTATTATAAAAAAATTAAAACATAAGGAGGCATAACGGAATATGGCAGAAAATAAAAGTAACTTTGAAAATACAGTTGAAGCACTGTTCAAGGGAATGGACAGCTTCATCAATACCAAAACAGTGGTAGGTGATGCAATTCATATTGGTGAAAATATCATCCTTCCTCTGGTGGATGTCTCTTTCGGTGTAGGCGCCGGTGCTTTTTCTGAAAATTCGAGGAATAATGGTGGCGGCGGAATGGGCGGAAAAATTACGCCCAGTGCTGTTCTAGTAATCAACAAGAACGGAACCAAATTAGTCAATATCAAAAATCAGGATGCTGTAACGAAGATTCTGGATATGGCGCCTGATATTGTCAATCGTTTTACAAAGAAAGATTCGGATGATACGTATACCTCTGAGGAAGTTGCGCATATAATAAAGCAAGGAAAAGAAGAACAGGAGTAATGCATGAACCGTGTAATCGGCTTTTTGCTGTTTTGGGTAGGAATCGGAATACTGATCTGCCTGTTCATACACAGTAATTTGCTTGCAATCTTGTTGGCTGCCTTGTTGCTCCTGATCGGATACAATCTGTTTTGTTGTTAGAAGTGCATAATGGAAGCATGGATTTTGATGAAAAATTGTGATAATTGCCGATTGCTCAATTCGTATAAAAGTAGTATAGTATTATCAAGTTAAGAGAGTAAAGCAGACAGAGACGTCTTACCAAAGCGTGAGGCGTCTTTTTCTATATCTATAAATTGCGGATGCTCTCCTGACTGTACCAAGCTATTTTTTCTCCCTTATATAAAAATAGAGCAGTAACGGGACATATCTTTTGGGTATGTCTCGTTCGCTGTGTGTGTCAGGGGGGACGGAACCAAACAAGGCGAGCGGAAAGCGGAAGCTTTGCTTGCTTCTGCGTTTCCCCTCAGCTAACTTGCGTTCACACTAAGTTCATCGCCAATGGGCTCTTCACTAAGTGTTCACAGCAAGTGGATCTTCGGGCGCACTCCGAAGTCAGCGCAAATCTTTTCGCTTTCCGCTCGCCCTGTTTGGTTCCTAACTTCTATGGTTTAAAAGTATCTTTTTAAGTAGCCCGAATAGGGCGAGTTTCATGATGAGTTTTAGGAGGCGCGCTTAGATGAAGTGGATTGGAGAAATAGTAACTGTGACAGTGGACAGACCATTGGGGTCTTGTCATCCGAGGCACCCGGATATTTATTATCCAATCAATTATGGTTATATTAAGGGGATTATGGCGCCTGATGGTGAAGAACAAGACGTCTATATTTTAGGGGTGGATGAACCTGTAAAAGAATTTACAGGGAAAATTATTGCTATTATACATAGAATGAATGATATTGAAGATAAGTGGGTAGTAGCGCCAGTTGGGCTTTCGTTTTCAAAAGAAGAAATACAGGATTGGGTATATTTTCAAGAACAGTATTTTGAATCAGAAGTCATTCTGTAGTATATGAACGCATGAAAGTATGTTTGAATATTACTTTCATGCGATTTTTTTAATCTGGAAGTTTCCTGTCGGTTGATTTTTTATCGTATAGTATCGTTTTGCTCCATTGAAATACAGGTTTTCCGTGGGTATAATGATGGTATGGAGGTTAGTTATATGAATGCATTGAATATTTCTGAAAATATTATCCGACTGCGGCATGAGAGAAAATTAACGCAGGAGCAGTTGGCGGGTTTTATCGGAGTGACAAAGGCTTCTGTCTCGAAATGGGAAACAGGGCAAAGTACTCCGGATATTGCGATTTTACCGCAGCTTGCCGCCTTTTTTGATGTTACCATTGACGAATTGATTGGATACAAACCGCAGTTGTCAAAAGAGCAGATTCAAAAACTTTATCAGGAATTTGCAGCTGAATTTGCCACTTGCCCATTTGAAGAAGTGATGGAGAAAGTGCAGACGTATGTAAAGCGATATTATTCGTGTTATCCTTTTCTTTTTCAGATTTGCGCTTTATGGCTCAATCATTATGTATTGGCTGATGGAGAGGAAAAACAAACCGAAGTGCTGATTTCTATCTCTGAACTATGTGAGCACATCAAGAAAAATTGTAAAGATGTAAGTATCTGCGATGAGGTCATTGTTTTACAGGCGCTTGTTCATTTGCAGCTGGGACAGATACAGGAAGTGATTGACGCACTTGAAGAAATGTCAAAACCACATAAATTGTATCATCAAAGTGGTCCTATACTCAGTCAGGCATATAAGATGGCGGGGGATAAAGACAGAGCGGAAAGTTTTACACAGATCAGTATGTATAACAACATAGTATCTTTGGTTGGAAATGCCACGGAGTATCTTTCTACATGTGCGGATGATTTGTCTGTCTGTGAAAAAACAATTGCCCGCACAGAACAAGTAATAGAAGCTTATGCGCTTGAAAAACTCCATCCCAACGTGACTGCTGTGTTTGCGTATCAGGCAGCGATATGCTGTTTGTTGCATAAAGAAAAACAGAAGGCTCTCAGACACGCGGAAAAGTATGTGGTATGTCTTGCGGAACTGTTCTCGCCAGGCGAGGTGCTTTTGCACGGTGATGACTACTTTAACCGGATTGAAGAATGGTTTGATAAGCTTGATAACGGCGCGAATGCTCCCCGCAACAGAAAACTGGTTTTAGAAGATGCAAAGAAATCTTTTGACAATCCTGTGTTTCTTGTTTTGGAGGGTGAACCTGAGTATGAAAGAATAAAAAACAAACTGAAGGAGATAAGATAATGGATATTGCTGAGATGTTACCTTTTTTAATTCCGTTGATCGTCGTAGAATTTGTGCTTTTAGGTTATACGCTGTGGCACATTCTTACGCATAAGAATTACAAGCGCGGCAACCGATCTATGTGGCTGATGATTGCTATCATCGGAATGCAGTTTATCGGACCGATTCTGTACTTTATGTTAGGAAAAGAGGAGACATGATGAATATTTTAGAAATCTCACATATCACCAAGTCCTTTGGAACAAACAAAGTAATAGATGACCTGAATTTATCTGTGCCTGAACATTCTATATTCGGTTTTGTTGGACAAAATGGTGCGGGTAAGACCACTACGATGAAGATGGTGCTGGGGCTACTTCAAGCAGATAACGGAGAACTATTTGTAAATGATGAAAAAGTAACCTTCGGTCAAAATAGAACTAACAAATATATCGGTTATCTGCCGGATGTTCCGGAGTTTTACGATTTTATGACTCCAGGCGAATATTTGTCCATGTGCGGTCAGATAACAGGAATGTACAGCGAAGAAATCCGAAAAAAAACCGCAGAACTTTTGAAGCTTGTAGGGCTTGAAAATGCAAACATACGTATTCATGGATTTTCCCGTGGAATGAAACAAAGGCTTGGTATTGCGCAGGCTCTCTTTAACAGTCCCAAACTGCTTATTTGTGATGAGCCTACTTCAGCTCTTGACCCTATTGGCAGAAAAGAAATTCTGGATATCCTATATTCTGTGAGAAAACAAACAACGGTTTTGTTTTCTACCCACATTCTTTCCGATGTGGAACGAATCTGTGACCGTATTGCCTTTCTCAACAAAGGAAGGATTGCTCTTGAGGGGACATTAGAAGAGATAAAGAAGATCAGAAAGGGCGATCGTATAAAAATTGAATTTTCTAAAACCAAAGATGTTGATGCTTTTCTCAACAATTACGTCAATGCTAAACGGATAGATGCAACAAAGCTGCTGCTTACTGAAAAAGGTGAAAACGATATGATAGAACTCATGAAATGGTTGTCGCGGAATAATATTTCAATTCAGCGTCTGGAAAGATTAGAACCAACTCTGGAAGATTTGTTTTTGGAGGTGGCTGCCAAATGAAACAATTTATGGCTTTTACGAAAAAAGAATTCTTAGAGCAGCTTCGAACAGGAAAACTTTTTATTCTTACAATGATCTTTTGTCTGTTCGGCATTATGAATCCTGTCATAGCCAAAATAACACCATGGCTTATGGAACGGATGTCAGAACAGCTTGCTGAAAGCGGCATGGCTGTGGTCAGCGTAGAGGTCAATGCATTGACCTCATGGATACAATTCTTTAAAAACATGCCGATAGCACTAATTATCGTCCTTGTGATGTTCAGCAGTATTTTCACAGCAGAATACCAAAAAGGAACTTTCATCAACGTTGTAACAAAAGGGCTGGACCGCTGGAAAATACTCCTTTCAAAAACAGTTGTAATGTGTTTGACCTGGACCTTCGGATATCTGATAAGCTATGGAATCACCTATGGCTACAATGCTTACTTCTGGGACAACAGCATTGTCCGTCATATACTGTTTGCCGTCTTTTGCTTTTATTTCTTTGGACTATGGCTGATAACCGTACTTACACTTGCGTCCACTCTTTTTAGAACAACATCCGCTATCACACTTTCGGCAGGAGCAGCTTTCCTTGCGACCTATCTGCTGGGATTGATTCCTAAGATCAAAATGTACGTTCCTTCACACCTCATGGAATCAGCAGAGTTATTGGCTGTAGGGAGTAAAACAAGCAACTATTCCATAGCCATTATAATTACAAGTACATTAATCATTATAAACATCATACTTTCTGTTTTTATCTTTAATAAGAAAAACATCTGATCAGATACACAAAACATTCTATACAGAAAAAAACTAAATATCAACTAAATATCAACTAAATCTCTCTATTTTGTAGAGCGTGTTTGAAAATTCATTCCAACAAACTGGTATACTCACCTTGCAAAAATAAATTTTCAAACACGTTCCAAAAAGAATGAAACAATAAGAAGCCATTCTTCCGGCATAGAAATCAGGAAAAGAGGAGGAAGGGGCGGCGGTGAGCCGTCAGAGGTTTGCGCTGACTTCGGAGCGCGTCCGAAGATCCACTTGCTGTGATCACTTAGTGAAGAGCCCATTGGCGATGAACTT
>OLGD01002700.1_pt1 | contig 19318 bp, 20 predicted proteins | sample 1605311 | NCBI WGS metagenome assembly OLGD01 (sample SAMEA3888917, study PRJEB22519) | human gut metagenome | biome: human gut; feature: human-associated habitat; material: faeces | place: Denmark | collected 2010
TATTAAATAAATATATAAAATTGATAAAAAATAACAAAAAAAGTGATTCACTTAATCACTTTTTTTCATAATCATTCAAATATTTAAAACAAAATTTGAAATTTGTATATTTGTGATCATTAAATTAATTGTGTCTATAATAAATTATAGTTTGAATTATAAATGTCAGCCATCCAAATGCTAAAATCACTATTAGTCCTATAATAGGCAGTAAAACATAATTCCACAACAATTTAAACAATTGAGTAATTGAAAAAGCGCTGCCTTCACTTGCTGAAATAGAATAATGTCCAGAATAAATTTCTTTAACTGAAAATTCAATGTACGAATTTTCTGGATCACCAACAACCGCTTTTAAATTTGATAAATTAACTAATCCTGCCACCACAACATAAATAAAAATCAATCCCATTACAATTAATCCAACAAGAGGAGTACCTTCCCAACTTGAATTATTTAACCAATCGGTAAATCTACAAATTATGGGAACGATTTCTTGACCAGTAATTGTATAATGAATACTAAAAATTATAAATGCTACATCAATTATTCCTAAAATTTCTGGGATAATTGTTGTAAATAAAATTAACCATATCATTAATTTAACCCCTCTCTTTTTTCTAGTGAAATTATACCCCCCTCCCCGCACCTTGTCAACTAAATGTTGTGCTATTAATAAAGTAGACATTGTAATATAATATGTATATACACCTCCTAGGAGGTGACTGCATAACAAATAAAAAAGGAGGTCATCATGAACAAGTATACTTTAAAAGAACGTCTAAAGATTGGAAGACAAATATACTCTCATCAATTAACAGTAAATGAAGTTGCAGTAAAATATGATATTAATCCTTATACCGCTAAATAGAAAAAGACATATTTCTATGCCTTTTCAATAAAATTAATAACAATATATAAATAGAACTTTAGAATCTACATCGTATGCGAAATATATTAATTCACCATCAAAGTTATTATAAGTATTGCTAGTAGTATTATAAACTGTAAAATACTCATAATCAGAAGTTAATGATAGTATAAATAAATTATTTACATCTGATGGAATAAATGAAATATCACTTTTCCAATTAGAGTTCTTTTCTATATTATTAACATACATACTATCATCATTAAACTTAACCATAGCTAATGAATCATCTTCTGTTTGAAAATCATAAACGATAGAAACATAAGCAGCTGTTGGAATATCAATGTTTGTCGTCTCAGAAATTTTAGTTAAATATTTAGTGTCATGACTAATTTGTGATGAAAATATATTAGTAAAAGATCCATAAAGTGAAAGTACTATTATCATAATAATACCAGCAATAATATTCTTTTTACATTTGTATCCCTTTCTAATAAACACAATACCTAATATCAGTGATGCTAATGGTAGCGGTATTATTAAGAAGAACTTCCACATATGTTCTACCATGGCAAATGGAAAATTAGGTATTGGTGAATTTTGGATAGAAATAGCAACTAACATTAAAGCAATCAAAATTGATGCAATAGAAATTATAAATGAAATTAATAATATTCTTTTGATACTTTTTTTTGTATTAATCATATAACCCACCTCTTAATTAGTGTTTTCCATTAATTTATCTAATTCATATAAATTCTAGAAATCGCATCTTTATCAAATTCTTTTTACTTTTCAGTTAACCTCATAATTGATTCGCCTCTATAATGAAATGCCTAAAATTTTACCTTTATAATTTTCCAAAAACATTGTGACATCTATTATTAAAGCTCCTATTATAGAAAACAAAGCAACAATTAAAGACATAACATTCATAAAAATAATTGTGTTTTTCCCAACAATAATTTTTTTCATGCTATCACCTTTATTAATATTATATCATATAATTTTATTTAATTAAATAAACCTGCTTTAAATCAAATCGTTTAATAATTACACCTCTCCCACCTAATCGTTTATCAAATGTTGTGCTATTGCCATATATTTAGTTTTTCACAAAAAAATTGACACCCTATAAAATGTATAATTGTTATTTCTTTCGTGTAATCGTGATATTGAATCAAATACAGGAACACCATTTCTTCTGGAGTTTTATCTTACTTATCTTTTTATAAAATATACTTATAAAAAAAAAGAGTTTAAACCAAGTCAAAACCATTAACTTTATTTAGTTCAAATTCCCTTTTTACATAAAAAAGACTCTGACACATTGTATCAAAGTCGTTCTTTCAATATGGCTAGAAAGACCCATTGTGATGCCCTTGCGACCCCTATTAACGAGTTGCAACCCCCTTAACAACTTTGCGACCCCTATAAAAGGTGTTTATTACAATAGCCTCACTTACCTATATTTACCAAAGTACTCTTCTTCACCAGCTTTACGAGCTTCTATGGCTTCTTTCTTAGTTTTAAATCTACCAAGAATATGAGCTTTTCTTTGAAACATAATTTGTGCTACCCATAACCCTCTATCTTTATCAAAATGAACTCAATGGTTATAATCAACAATATTTATTTAATATCTTTTCTCTTACATCTCTAGGTGGAACATTTTTGACATAAACATAAAGGTCATAATCAGACCTTTGTTCAAAATGAGAAGAAACTCTTGAACCTTTTAATGCAATTGCTTCTACATCTAAAAGGTTTTTAAATTCCTCTACTAATTTTAAAAAATACATACTCATGTTTTAACCTAATCTAGCGTTTAAATCATCAAAATCGATATCATCAATATGTGTTTTTAATTCTTCGAGTACTTTTGAGATTTTCTCTTTTAAAACTTTAAATTCTTCATCTTGTCCTTTATCAAACCCTGCCACCATATAAGTTAATGACAAAGCAAAACCTAATTTTTCGATATCTTCTTTAGATTGCGGTTTAAACTCTTTTTCACTCTCACTTTGAAGAGATTTGATGGTATCAATTGCTAAATCACTAAGTTTATAACCCATAGTTATTATCTCCTTTATTCTTATTTAAAATATATCATATCCATTTTTATGTAGTCAATGCTTTTCTACTAGTACACAAGCCTAATAGAACAAGAAAAGTTCGCACTAATATAAATAGTAAACTCAAAATGTAGGAAATGGAGTGCAGACAAAAACTACCGTTTGAACTTGTCATTTACATATGCAAAATTAATCCCGTGATTAACACCTCAAATGGTTATCAGTATTTTAACATAAACAAGGTTAAATTTCGATATTTTCGTAGAACTTTGACGAGATTTTTTCTCAAAAAGAATAAAAAGTTTTTTGTGGGATAAAAAGTTTATTGTGCTATAAAAAGTTTATTGTGCTATAAAAAGTTTTAGTGCAAAATCACGAGCTAAAACTTCATTGTTAGAGAATAGGATGTTAAGTAGCTTATACTCAATTTATGTTAAATAACTGCTAATTTTTGCTAGTTTTGACACAAAAAAAAGGTTTGAATTGCCTTTTATAGCGTATCAAACCTATGCTTTCTTTATGGTGGAGGTGACGGGATTTGAACCCGCGTCCGAAAATCGCCCCATACAGAGTCCTACAGTTTAGTTTGCTTTAAAGTTTCGCCTTGGTTCAATAAGCAAACGAATAAAACCAAAACTATTCTATATTGTTTTCGTGGTATATTTATAGACATCCTACACCCTTATTCTCTCTTATTGCACCAGTTTAAAACTTAGAGACCCAGTTTTAAGTGATGGCTTGCTTCCCTATTAGTGGGACAATGGCTTAATTAAGCAGCAAAAGCGTAGTTTTGTGTTCTGTTTCCAGATATTTTTTGGTGATCGTTAACGAGATCAGTCGACTGCACTCCATACCAAACGTATTCCCGTCGAAACCAAGACACCCCCAAATTATAGTATGCTTTTTCAAGCCAAATTATTATAGCATATTTTTTTAAAAAAGCAAAAAAAGAATGGAAAAACCCATTCTTTTTAATGCGCATTTTGTTTCTTTTGTTGAATACGTTTATTGCGAACATGTTTATTCACTTTATTCACTGCAAACATCGTTCCGCCACCTAAAATAACAAGACCAATAAATATCCATGCCCAAATAGGAACTTGATCACTTTTTGCACGTGCCCACATTTCAAGTATTTTTTCGTTTTCTTCGCCAAAATCTTCCATAATTGCACATTTAATAATCGTTTCTTCATCAGGATATTGTGCAGTCAATTGACGATCTAATTCTTCAGTATAAATAATGGCTGATTCTTGCACACTATCACCAAAGAAATAAGTTAAATCCCATTCATATAAAGTTCCATTTTCTAAACCTTGCGCAATTTCTTCATCAGTTAATTCAGGTTGATACCATTCTTTAACCATTTCAAGGATGGCATCTCCTGCAATCACACTGGTATAGCCAATTTCATTCATATTTAAACGGGCAATAGCTGGATCACAAAGGAAATTTAAAAATTCATGAGCAAGTTTTGTATTGGCATTTTTAGGAATAACCCAACCATCAAACCAAACATTGCTACCTTCTTTTGGAACGACATAGTTTAAATATTTATCACTTTCTTCTTCTGCACAATCCATCGAATAGACAGCATCACCACTCCAACAAAAATTAATCGCAATTTTACCAGTAACAATATCACTTTTTCCACTATCTACTTCAAAACCATAGATATTATCTTTTGCAACTTGAAGAGCTTCTTCAACCAATTCGATGGTTTTATCATCTTTTCGATTCATGACTTCGGTAATTTTAGCAGTATATTCTGTAGATGTAATTTCTCCATCTAAATATTGTTGATTATAACCATTGAGTTCATCTTGATAAACATAAAAAACAGCAGCACAATACGTATCCCGTACACTATCTTTTAAAGTACTAAGTCCTTTATAATCTTTATTCCAAATGACGTTCCAAGTTTCTACATCTTCTTCATTAGCAATCATTTCAGGGTCATACATAAATCCCATGGTTCCCCACATATAAGGAATAGAATAATCGGACCAACTTACTTCTTCTTGATTTTCATTAACCGTTTTGCTATTTTCAAATAAATCCTTAATATAAGGAGAAGCATATTGCGTATAATTATCTAATAAGCTCATATCTAATGGTTCAACCATGCCTTCTTTAATCATTTTTTGAATCGTATAATCAGAAGGGCATATTAAATCATAACTAGATTTCCCTGTTTTTAAAACATTTAACATATTTTCATTTGTTTCAAATGTATAATACTCTACTTCAATTCTTTCACCATATGTTTCGTAATAGTAATCTATAAATTGATCAATGACTGAATCATTTTCATCGTCTCCTTCAAAAATATAATCTTGCCAATTATAAATTCTTAGGACATTCGATTCTTTTTGATTAGCGCTAGTTCCCTTACAACTAGTTACCATAGCACCCATCAAAAGAAACAAGAAGGATAAAGAAAAGTATTTTTTCATATTCTCACTCTCCTTTTTGCTTTGGCATTCATTCTTTTTGACATGACAAAATTATAAGTTAATAAACCGATTAAAATGACAACAAAAATCAATGTTGTTAAGGCTCTTAATTCAGCAGGAAGAGGTCCTTTTGCCGTAACGCCATAGACATAAGTACTTAATGTTGTAAAACTATCACTTTTGGTAAAAGCAGTAATGATATAATCATCTAAAGATAACGTTATGGATAATAAAAATCCAGATACAATCCCGGGAATAATTTCGGGCAAAACAACTTTCCATAAAGCATAATTCGGAGTTGCTCCTAAATCTAATGCGGCTTCATAAATATTACCATCCATTTGTTGTAATTTTGGAATGACACTTAAAACCACAAACGGAACCGTTAAGACCACATGTCCAACTAAAAGAGTAAAGAAACCAAATTCTAAACCAAGTAGATTTTTTAAAGCAGTAAATAAAATCGTTAAAGATAAGGCTGTAACAATTTCAGCATTTAAAATAGGAATTTGATTGACAGCGCTCAAAGTCTTTTTAATTTTTTTGCGACTATAAAAAATTCCTATCGCCCCAAGCGTTCCTAAAATAGTTGAAACAATAGCACTTGAAACAGCAATTAAAATCGTATTCCACAAAGCCGTCATAATTTCATCATTTGCAAATAATTGCCCATATAAAGATCCACTTAATCTAGAAAAGTGATTTAAATTAATATATTGCGTATTTTGAAAACTATAAACAACTAATAACAAAATAGGCGCATACATTATAAATAAAACAAGCCAAATATAAATTTTTGCCGCAACTTTTTTTACCATAAGCCACCTCTTGTATGTCCTTCTTTTTTCACATTTCGTGTAAAGAGCATACTAATTCCAATAATTACTAACATAATTAAGGCAATGGTACTGCCGTTATTCCACAAACTATGGTTGAAATTCAAATCAATTAAGTTTCCTAATAGTTGAATTTTTCTTTCTCCTAAAATATCACTAATGACAAAAGAAGACATCGTTGGCATAAATACCATTGTCGCAGCACTGATAATTCCAGGCATAGACATTGGAATAATCGTTTTAATAAAAGTTTGATAAGGTTTTGCCCCTAAATCAGAAGAAGCTTCAATGACGCTTTTATCCATTTTTAACATTGTAGAATAAAGCGGTAAAATAACAAATGGAAGATAATTGTAAACCATGCCAATCATCACAGCTAAATAAGGCATATTACCACCTTTTATACCAATTGCAGTCAATAAGTCTCTTGTTGCTGCTGTTCTTAAAACAAAGTTAATCCACATGGGCATGATAAATAGCATCACAATAACCTTATTTGAATTGTATTTTTTATTGGCTAAAAGATAAGCAATAGGATAACCAATAAGTAAACAAATAATCGTATTTAAAGCGCCAATAACCAAACTGATTAATAAAGTATTGATTTTTGTAGCATCTGTGAAAAATTTTCCAAAATTGACAAAACTGAAATGATTGTCAATTGTAAAAGCATAATAAACAATTAATAGTAAAGGTAAAATAACAAATAAAATCAAAAATAAAGCATAAGGAATCACTAATTGCTTCCGACTAAATCTAATCTTTTTCATGATTATTCACCTCATGCTTCAGAGTCAATTTAATCTTTTCAGGAGGAATTTTAACGCTAACACGGTCAAATTCATTCCATGTATATTCGGTATCAACGACAAAATCATCTTCTTCTTTTGTCCGAATAATAACTTGATAGTGGTCTCCTTTATATAAAATTGAAATAATTTCTCCACTAACGACACCGTCTTCTTCATTATCAATAATTTCAATATCGGATAATCCAACTTCTACCTTAACATCACAATCTGTTAAGTCATGAGATATCCCATTTTCATCGATTAAATAACCTTCTTCATTTAAATGAGAATTAGGAAATAATTGCGTCACATCGCACTCAAATTCTCCTTCGGCAAATACAACTGTATTGTTTTTGGTAATATAGCCATCGTAAACATTACTTGTAAAATCTTTATGCATAATATGAATTAAATCAGGTTCAATAATGATGCCCATTTTTTGATTGATTTCAAAATCACGTGTATCTTGAATGACAACTTCGTTTTTACCAATCATCATAATGTATTCATAATGCACGCCTTTGAATATCTTACTTATTAAAGTTCCACTAACCATTCCTTCACTTTCTTCTACCAAGCGAACATCTTCTGGACGAACAACAACATCTACTTTTTCATTTTTTTCAAATTTATCAACACATTTAAAATTGTGATTTAAAAAACGAACAGTAGAAGAAGAAAGAATCGTTCCTGAATAAATATTGCTTTCTCCGATAAAATCAGCAACAAAAGCATTTGCAGGTTCGTTATAAATGTCTAGTGGTTTACCAATTTGTTGAATCACACCATCATTCATAACAACAATTGTATCGGACATGGTCAATGCTTCTTCTTGGTCATGCGTAACATAAATAAAAGTAATTCCTAATTTTTTATGCATTTCTTTTAATTCTAATTGCATGTCTTTTCTCATTTTTAAATCTAATGCACCAAGCGGTTCATCTAATAATAAGATTTCTGGTTCATTGACAATGGCTCTTGCAATGGCAACACGTTGTTGTTGCCCCCCAGATAAAGTTGCAATATCACGATCTTCAAATTCTTCTAAATCGACGATTTTTAAAGCTGCAGTTACTTTTTTATCAATTTCTGCAGATGTTAATTTACGCATTTTCCCAGGCTTTTTTTCATTAGGAACACGCTTTAATTTTAAACCAAAAGCGATATTATCATAAACATCCAAATGGGGAAATAAAGCATAACGTTGAAAAACGGTATTGACTGGACGTTTATGAGGTGGAATTTGTGTGATATCTTGGTTATTTAATAATATCTTTCCTGACGTGGGCAATTCAAAACCAGCAATCATTCTCAAAGTTGTGGTTTTTCCACAGCCTGATGGGCCTAAAAAAGTAACAAATTCCCCTTTATTGATATATAAATTAAAATTTTCAACAACAGTCGTATCATCATATTGTTTTGACACATTGATTAGTTCAATAATTTTTTCTTTTGCCATTGACTTTTTACTCCTTTAAAAATTTGGTGGGCTAGATACCCAAATGACTTTTGCTTTTTTGTTTTGCGTATTTTTTAAATAATGTGGTTTATTTGTTTCATAATAAAAGGTTTCCCCTTTTTTTACTTCAAATTGTTTTTTTGCTAAAACAACTATAATCGAACCTTCTAAAACATATCCAAATTCTTGTCCCTCATGAGGCATATCCACTGTTAATTCACTTTTTGGTTCTAAAACTAACAAAATCGGTTCCATCTCATTTTTTTGTGCATTAGGAACAAGCCAAGTAATCGAATGGGTTTGATTATCCGTCGTGAAATAATCTTCTTCTTTAAAAACAATTTTTTCATCCTCATCATCCGCAAAAAATTCCTTTAAATTGGTTCCCAAAGCATGAAGAATATCAGTAAGTGTACTAATGGAAGGACTATTCAAATCATTTTCTAACTGACTAATAAAACCTTTAGTTAAATCACAGCGATCCGCTAATTCTTCTTGCGTTAGTTGACAAATCGTTCTTAAATGTCGAATCTTTTCTCCTATACTCATCTAACCCCTCCTTGTTTTGTTAAAATAAACTTAAAGTTTACTAAAAATAAACCAACGCACAAATTATACAGATTTCTTTTTCTAGTGTCAATGTTTTTTTAATATTCATTTAATGATTCAATAAAATCATATTTTGAAAACAAAAAAAAGAGACGAACAATTCATCTCTTTTTAACCATTAATAGCATTCAAAATGGCTTCTTTAAAAACCTTTCCTTCATCAATACATCTTTGACCTTCAATTATAAATTCATGACGATCGACTTCATCAATTAAAAGTTTTGCATTGGCCTGAACATTTAAAAAACTAATTTCTATACAAGATTGCAATAAAATTGCCCCTGCAACTAAATCACTTAAAACATTTTTGTTTCCTAAAGGAACTAATTCAATTAAACGAGAAAGTGCACTCAATGCATTTTTTTGAATATCCAAAGCAATAAAGGCTGAAGTTTTTAATGCTCTTTGAATTTCAAATTCATCTTTAATTTTATATGCTGTAACGACACATTGATAAGATAAAGCATCCCCATCAATCCCATCAATTAGCATCTCTTTATAATGTTTGATATCATTGGCAGCCGTAACAAACATTTCTTTTTGTTCTTGTGTGGCTTCTATAAACTTTTTTTTATTTAAAGATAAATGAGCAAGCATTCGGCTTAAAGCCGCACCCAAAGCGCCAACCAAGGCACCAACACTTCCTCCACCAGGAGTTGGTGCATCACTATCTACAATTTCTAAATATTCTTCCAAACTTAAATCTTTTAACATTTTTTTGCCTTCTTTCCACTTTGCTAAAAAAAACAAGCAATATTTCTATTGCTTGTATCATAACATATTTTTTTAAATTCTCCTAGATAAAACACGCAAAGCATTTAAAATTGCTAATAACGCAACGCCCACATCAGCTAAAATTGCTGCCCACATAGGTGCATAACCCAAGGCCCCAACAATTAAAACGAGCAATTTAATAGACAATGCCAAAATTATATTTTGTTTAACAATTCTTAAAGTTTTTTTAGCAATTCGAATTCCTTTAGGAATCTTTTTCAAATTATCATCCATAATGACAAGATCAGCAGCTTCAATGGCTAAGTCGCTTCCAAGGCCACCCATGGCTAATCCTACATCGCTTTCTAATAAAACAGCCGCATCATTAATGCCATCTCCTACATAAGCAACAACTTCATTCTTACTTTTTAAAGATTGAATCACATGAACTTTATCTTCAGGAAGCATTTTTGCAAAAACATGACGGATACCCACTTGATTAGCCACATCTGAAGCGACTTCTTGTCTATCTCCACTGATAAGATAAGTTTCTTGAATTCCTAATTGAGATAATTCTTGAATGGCTTCTTTGGATGTTTCTTTAATTTCATCTTGTAGGATTAAATGACCTAAATATTTTGATTGATAAGCAACATAAATCGTTGTTCCTGGCTCTTTGACCTGAGGATAATCAATATGATGTTCTTCTAAATGTTTTGCATTTCCAATAATAATAGGTTGATTTTGATAACTTGCTACGATTCCCACTCCTGGAATATCTTTAACATCTTCGATATTTATTCTTTCTATCGGTTGATTTTCATAATAAGCAACAATAGATTGAGCAATTGGGTGATTTAATTTTTTTTCTACACAAACAATAATTTTACGGAATAATGCAGGATTATTGCTTTCTTCGTGTATAACCTTAAATGCACCTTTAGTAATCGTTCCTGTTTTATCAAAAGCAATTTTTGTCGTTTTAGCAAGTGCTTCGATAGATTGGGAACTTTTTGCTAAAATTCCTTCTTTTGCACTTTTTCCAATTCCTGCAAAAAAAGATAAAGGAATCGAAATAACTAATGCACAGGGGCACGATATAATCATGAAAGTCAAAGCACGATATAAATATTCATTGAAATGGGTACTAAATCCTAAAAATAAAGGAGGTATTAAAGCAATACATAATGCTAATAAAATGACAATGGGAGTATAAATTTTTGAAAATTTCGTAATAAATTTTTCACTTTGTGCTTTATTTTTACTTGCTGATTCAATCATTTTTTTCATTTTATAAGTTGTTGATTCTTCATAACGTTTTGTCGCTTGAATTTGCAATACCCCATTTAAATTCACACTACCACTTAAAACTATATCATTTTTGGTGACATCTACAGGCAAACTTTCTCCTGTTAAAGAAGAAGTATTTAAACTTGAATGACCATCATAAACGGTACCATCTACTGGAATTTTTTCTCCAGGTTTTACCAATAAGATATCATTGACTTGAATATCTTCTAAATTCACTTCTTTTTCTTGTCCATTTTGATATAAAACGGCTTTTTCAATATTTAATTCAAATAAAGATTGGATGGATTTTTTTGATTTTTCAACGGCCATATGTTGAAAATATTCACCAACTTGATAAAAAATCATAACGGCAACCGCTTCTGTATAATCTTGAATAATAAATGCTAAAACAGTAGCCAAGGTCATTAAAAAATTTTCATCAAAAAATTCACCTTTGAAAATATTTTTTATAGCCTCTAGCAAAACATCATATCCAATTGTTAAATAACTAATCGCATAAAAAATAATGTTTATCCAAGAATAATCAAACTTTAAAAACATTCCTAACAGTAAAAATAAAACACTAACACCTAATTTAATAAGCAAAACGAATAATTCTTTTTTAGATGAATGTAAATGTTCATGTTCGTGTTCTTCTAAACATTCACATTCATGATCATGACAATGACAAGGCATATGCATTTCCTCCCTTATTCCGTAATATGTTCATATGCTGTAGCGATTAAAATAGATACATGATAATCTGCTAAACTATAGATGACGGTTTTCCCAAATTTACGATATTTTACTAAATTTAAATTTTTTAAAACTGATAATTGATGAGAAATTGCAGAATGAGTCATATTTAAACAAGCAGCAATATCACATACAGCCATTTCTTTTTGTAAAAGTAAATACATAATCCGTAATCGCGTTGCATCGCCAAATGTTTTATAAAGTTGTGCCATTTGGTGAAATGTATCAATTTCAGGAAATTCTTTCAATAATTCTTCTTTTTTTTCTTGATCAATTTCACAAATATGCTTTTTCATCTTTTTACCTCCAAACATATGAACAATTGTTCATATATAATATATGCTTTTATATCCGTATTGTCAACTATTTTAAAAAATTTTTGTAAAATAAAAAAGCGGGGGTTCCGCTTTCATTTATCTTGAAAACATAACTCGTTCACTATTAAACATCTTCGTTAATAAATAAACAAAAACAATAGAGAAAATAATATTACTTAAAATTGTCAACAAAATGGGTACAAGTGGTAAATGGAAACTAAAAACATTACCCATAACTTTTAAACTATTATAAATAGGAATAAGATACATCCAAAATGAACCAACTTGAGTGGTTTCAGAAAACATAGCTATAATACCCACAACCATCACTAAAATCATTAAAGGAGTGACTAATGTTGTTGCTTCTTTTACACTTTTAGCAAAAGCTGAAATGATACTAATAAGTCCTATCATCACTAAAACTGTAGATATGATAATAAACAATAAAGCGATATAATGACCAAATTGATAACTAATGGTCATTTGCCCACCTTCCATCCCAATCATTTTGGGTAAAGAAGCAATGGTCCCAATAAAACTACTAATTGCACACAACACTGCAATAACGCTTAAACTGGTAATTTTTCCAATAGCTAGTTCACTTCTTTTGATTGGTGTAACTAATAAAGTTGCAATGGTTCCTCTTTCTTTTTCACCAGCAATAGATTCAGGAGCAACAGACATACATCCACTAAACAAAAACATAAGAATTAAAAATGGAAGTAACATGCCAAATATCGTTCCCGTTATATCTTCATTGGAAGCTAAATCAAATTGAATATCCGATGAAGGATTAATATCAAATCGGTTTGTCATCGTGGATTCATATTGCGTAAAAGCTTCTTCAAACATGGCATAAGCCATTTGTGATTCGTTTTTAACTGAATTATAATACATATAAATATAAGGAGCTGTTTGTCCCGTTTGATTTCCCATTGCTGCTACTTTTTCATCAAAACCTTCTTCAAATTCGATGAGCAAATCGACTTCTTGTGCTTCAATATCTTTTAATATCTGATCCTTTTCAGTGGTTTGAATATTGGTATATTTTGTTTTAAAACCGGCAGCATCTAATGCTGGTTGAATATAGTTTTCAAAAGAATCAGAAGCATCAGGAGCATTGATTGTATAAACTTGAGTCACATAATTTTTATCCGTTTGAACTTGTTCTAATAAACCACTACCCATAATAGAATAAACTAGATAAATCAATAACCCTGGTAAAATTAATGTTGTTAAAATTAATCGTCTATCTTTAAAGAATCGTGCAAATTCTTTTTTGATGATGGTTAAAATATTTTTCATTCTTCTTCACCCACTTCATTTTTATAGATATCAAAAAAGACATCTTCTAAAGGCCTTCCTGATGTAATATTTTGTAAAGTGTCGCAGGCAATCATTTTGCCATTAATAATGATTCCTACACGATCACAAATTTTTTCGACTAAACTAAAAATATGAGTAGATACTAAAATGGTTTTCCCTTCTTTTTTTAAATCTAATAAAAAGTCGGTCACCACTTTTGCGGTTAAAACATCCAACCCATTTGTCGGCTCATCAAAAATGATAATACTTGGATCATGAACAATCGAGATGGCCAAAGATACTTTTTGTTTCATCCCTGTCGATAAATTAGCTACTTTTACTTCAGCAAATTTATCAATCCCAAATTTTTCAAATAATTCTTTTTTTCTTTGTTGTGCGATATCTTCAGGAACGTGATGTAAAGAACTAAAAAAATCAAACAAATAATTAGGCGTAAAAAAATCTTCTAATTTTAACTCGCTTGTCAAAAATCCGATTCGATTACGCACCTCGTTTGGTTGATTTTTTACACTAAACCCTTCAACTAAAACATCCCCTTCATCACTTTTGATTAAAGTAGAAATAATTCTTAATGTTGTCGTTTTCCCAGCGCCATTTGGTCCTAACAATCCAAAAATTTCTCCTTTATAAAGTGAAAAAGATAAATGATTTACTGCTACTTTTTTAGTCAAATTTGTTTTTTCAATTTTTTGTTGTTTTTTTGATAAATAAAAAGTTTTCTTTAAATCCTTAGCTTCAAGCACTATTTCCATTTTTTATCCCTCCGTGCTTTTTTATTGTAACATTCCCCCCCCGCGTCAATATAAACACGAGAAAGAAACAAATTGATTTTATACATTGATTTGATAAATATAAGTACGATTCTTTTGACTCACTCTTTTTACCACTTCTAATTCGTTTAAAACATTTAAAGTCATTTGAGAAAGAGACAAAGGGATTTTAGCTTCTTTTGCTAAATCATACGTTGTAAATTCAAAGGGCAAAGTTTTGGGCAATAGTTGAACATAACCGCGTTTTGAAACAAAAAGATATTCAGCGATAAGTTCTGTTGGTATTGCATCCACTCTTACGGAAGCATATTGCACTGAAGATTGACGATATTCTTCGACATTCATTTGAACAATTCTTAAAGAAAAATGAGGATGCTTCAAATAAGGTTTGATGCCATACAATTCTTGAAACATCCAAAAAATAGATGGTTGATTTAAAATTCTTTTATTTTTTCTTTTTCCATCCAAATAAATTATATTTTTATTACAAATCATTGGATAAATAATTTGAACACGATAATGTTGCAAAAAACAATTCAATTTATCTTTTAATTTATAAAAATATTGCGTTTGAATTTCATAAATTTGCTTGTCAATACAAATATCTGCCACATAATTTTCAATAGCAATTTCATGATATTTTTCATCAAATTCAATATATCTTTTTAAAATGGCATGAATAAATTTTTCTTTTAATTGTCCAATATTGTCCTTTATTTGATAATGAAAAATAACTTCATCTTTTGCCCTTGAAAAACGATATTGATCAATCATTAATGGTTATTTTTTAAACCTTCCTTAAAAGCCGCTAAAGTTCCAATTAATGCATCATCTAATTTCAAATAATTCGTAATTTTTGTTTCATCGTTTAAAACAACAACATCATTCGTACTAAACCAAATCGCTGCTTTAATATTTTTTACAAAAGGATATTGAGATTTATCTTCTGCATTAAAATAAGTAAACATTTCTTGAACCCACTTTGCTTGTAAATCTTTATTACGCATTGGTTCTGTTGCTTCATATTGATTCGTATCATAATTCATCATGACTTCCCCACCAGATCCTGCTGCAAATTCAGAGATAATTGCAGGATATTGATCAAAATATGGTGTATTTCTTTGATAAAGTTCAGTATAATGATCATAGAACGAACGATAATTTTCAGCATCATTGCCCATTTCATAACTTGTTAGTCCTAGCATTTGAACATAATCTTCACCAGGCATAAAGTTTAACATGTCACCCCAATTACTATATGGTGTCGAACGTGCAATAGGATTAAAAATCCAAATAGCGTTATTCACGCCTTCTTTTTCAAAAATTTTATACAATTTTTGCCATGTCATAATAAAGATATCTGGATCAAGTAAAGTCACCATTCCACAATAACTCGTCCAGTCGGTATTCATTTCATTATTTAAACGGAATAAAACGGGTTGTTCATAACTTTTTACATCTCTTGCCAAACTTGCAAAGAAGTCATCAAATTTTCCTCTTAAAACATCAAACATTGGTGTATATCCGTTTAATTCTGTATTATTAGAATAAGTAAATTGATAAGTATATTGTAAAACTGGTTTATTATTAAACCCATTTCCTCCAGCAATATATTTTGCCATTTTAAAATTAGGTCTATATAATGGTTTTTCATAATTATACCATCCCATATGTGTATAGGTTGGCAAAATATCATATTGGTAATCAAAAGCCGTTTCTAAACGTTCTTTTTCAGCTAATAGGCGTTCTCCTTCACTATTATAATTGCCATCATTGTCGCTTGGCATACTAACTGAAAACACGCCCCAATCCACTGTGTTTTGGTTTTTTAATTTTTGATAGTAATTTTTAGTTTCTTCTGTCCAATAAGATGGAATTTTTAACGTATATTCTTGTTGTATATTTTTGGAAACACCCATTTTAGAAATGATTGTAAAAGAATCCATAACCATATCAATTTCATTCGTATTTTTGATTTTTGATTTCATAACAAATAAATGAAAATTAATATAATCATCCATGGGTCGTAACACGCGAATATGATAATAAGGATATTCGATGTTTTCATGGTCTAAAATTTCGATATCATAGGAATGTAATTCATAAATTTGTCTATAATTTTCAATCACAGAAGGTTGTTGGATATAGGCTAAATTATTAGCTTGTAAAAATCCAGGATCATTAATAAATCGATTAATCCATTCTGTCAAATAAATTTCCCACCCTCTTGGTGTATTTCCATATGGATTTTGATTTTCTGTAGTTATCGTTAAAATCGATTGATCTGTAAAGTATTTAGTTCTTAATTTGCTTAAAGAAGCATCAATACTCATTTTTTGAGCTGGGAAGGTAAAAGCATACCCTTCAGGCAAATTCACAGCACGAATGGCATTTTTGTTTAAAAACAAGTGTTTTACATCTTTAAAAATTGCATTGTCATCTGCTTTATCAACACTAACACCATCGATATAAGTAAATGCATTTGTAATATCAGCAATTGTATTAAACCCATTTTTTTCATCTTTATAAGCATCTGCCCAATAGGCTTCAATTAATTCTTTATTCACTTTTTCTCCTCCTGATGATGACACATCTTTTTGACATGCTGTCAAAGCCATTAAGCAAAAGCCTATATACATCCATCTTTTTTTCATAAAATGGTCCTCCTTTTAATTCGGTTCCTTATCATTGTAGCATAATATTTTTTTTAATAAAATCCTTATATTGTTTTTTTTTTATTTTATAATGATTATATGTTAAGTAGATGAAGACAGAAGGTGAATGAAAATGAAACTAGCATTTGACAATGAAAAATATGTAAAAATTCAAGCAGAACAAATTTTAAAAAGAATCAAACAATTTGGGAATAAACTTTATTTAGAATTTGGTGGAAAACTATTTGATGATTATCATGCCTCTAGAGTCTTACCTGGTTTTTTACCTGACACCAAAATAAAGATGCTCAAAGAATTAAAAGAACAAATTGAATTTGTCATTGTTAGTAATGCCAATGATATTCAATCCAACAAAATACGAAACGATACTTCCATTACTTATGAAGATGAAGTTCTTCGTCTTATTGAATTATTTGCAAAAGCGGGATTTAAGCAAGGAAGTGTTGTTATCACGCAATACGATCATCAAAGCAATGCCGATTCTTTCATTATCAAATTAAAAAACATGGGACATAAAGTGTATAAATCCTATTTTATTGAAGGATATCCTTTTGACACCGACTATGTTTTAAGTGATCAAGGTTTTGGAAAAAATGATTATATTGAAACAACAAAACCATTAGTTATTGTTACAGCACCTGGTCCTGGAAGTGGTAAGATGGCTACTTGTCTTTCTCAACTTTATTTAGAACATGAAAGAGGCATTCAAGCTGGTTATGCAAAATATGAAACATTCCCCATATGGAATATTCCTTTACAACATCCTGTAAATTTAGCATATGAAGCAGCAACCGCAGATTTAAATGATATCAATATGTTAGATCCTTATCATTTAAATGCTTATAACAAAATTGCTGTCAATTATAATCGTGATATTGAAGTTTTTCCTGTTTTAAAAACGATTTTTGAACGCATTTATGGCAAAAGTCCTTATCAATCTCCTACCGATATGGGAGTGAATATGGCCGGCTTTTGTATCATTGATGAAGAAGTCACTAAGGAAGCCTGTAAGCAAGAAATTATTCGACGCTATTTAGATAGTATTGTTAAAAACAAAATGGGAAAATTTCCAGATTCTGCTGTAGAAAAAACGTTATCTATCATGAAACAAATGAATGCCTCCGTGGCTGATCGAGCCTGTGTACAAGCAACGCGCGATCGATATGAAAAGGAAAAAGTTGCCATTACTTCTATTCAATTACATGATGGAACAATTATCACTGGAAAAAGTTCTACTTTAATGCGCGCTCCTTCTGCTGCTTTAATCAACGCCTTAAAACATCTAGCTGGAATTCAAGATGACTTATTATTGTTATCCCCCTCTGTTTTAGACCCAATTATCAAATTAAAATTAACACAATTAAATTACAATAATCCTCGTTTACATGTAAATGAAGTATTATTAATCTTAGCCGTATCAGCAACAACAAATCCCATTGCAGATTTAGTTTTACATCAACTAGAAAAATTAAAAGGAACACAAGCTCATTCTTCATCTATATTATCGTTTATCGATCAAAATTACTATAATAAATTGAAAATAGAACTCACCACTGAACCTGTTTTAAATAAATAAAAAAAGCCAATTAAGATTGGCTTTTTTCATCAAAAGTTTCAAATTGACTATTATATAAATTACAATAAAATCCCTTTAGGGCCATTAATTCATCATGCGTTCCTTTTTCAATAATATCCCCATCTTTCATAACCAAAATCATATCGGCATTTTTTATAGTGGATAAACGATGGGCGATGACAAAAGTTGTTCTTCCCTTTGTTAGACGATCCATTGCATCTTGAATTAATTCTTCTGTCCGAGTATCTACACTTGAAGTCGCTTCATCTAAGATTAACATAGGTGCGTCTTCAATCATGGCTCTTGCAATCGTAAAGAGCTGCTTTTGTCCTTGAGATATATTACTATCTTCATCTAATATCGTATCATATCCATGAGACATAGATTCAATGAAATGTTGAATATGTGCAGCTTGGCAGGCTTCTTTAATTTTTTCCATGCTAATATTTGATTTTCCATAGGCAAGATTTTCTTTCACACTTCCTTCAAACAACCAAGTATCTTGTAAAACCATACCAAAAATATCGTGTACATTTTCTCGAGTTAATTGTTTGATTGAAACATCATCAATTAAAATATCTCCACTGGTAACATTATAAAATTTCATTAGTAGATTCACAATGGTTGTTTTTCCAGCTCCTGTCGGCACAGTTAATCGATATAAATCCCGATTTGTCTCCGCAGCTTGCCTGCAAGAATCTGAGATTTCCTGTCGGAACTTATTCAGTAAATTACCATTTGCAGGATTATTTCGAATCATCTGTTCCATATATTCTTCAAAATTATCGATACATTCC